>Ga0182024_10008196_pt1 | contig 22176 bp, 12 predicted proteins | sample P32metaG_FD_120480 | JGI IMG/M metagenome (GOLD analysis project Ga0182024, IMG submission 120480) | Permafrost microbial communities from Stordalen Mire, Sweden - P3-2 metaG (Illumina Assembly) | ecosystem: Environmental > Terrestrial > Soil > Wetlands > Permafrost | place: Sweden: Stordalen...
AGTCCATCATCTGGCCGCCGCGCGGCTATCTTTACACGCTCGGAGCGTTCTTTCTCGCGTGCGTTGCGACGGGATTCTTCGTCTACCTGCGCTTTCAGTTTGGCCTGCAGCCCCTCCAACGCTACTACCTGCCCTACTATTTGCGCAGCGAAACGGCGGGCATTGCGCATTCCGCCAGCAAATACGAGATGCTTTATGTTTCAGACGGCGAAACACCGGGCCGGGCCGCGCTCGAAGAGGATGTGCAGCCGGGTTCTACGCCGCAGTTTGGCGGCAAGCCGCTGCCCTTGACGCTGACCCAGGGCGCCGCAGTCCATGGCACCTACTTCCTCATGCGCGAGGCACCGCGCAACTATCAGAACAAGGTAATTCATGCGTGGATTTCGTACTGGATATACGGGGATGTTCCGCTCTACAACCTCTTCAAGATGCAGCTCCTCTTTGGACTAGCAGCGTTCGTCCTGCAGCTTCCATTTTCGATCCACAAGGACATCGGACGCATCAAGCAACTGCGCTACGGACGCCGCCTCAAAGGCCCTGTACTCGTGAATGCGAAGGAGTTTACGGCGGCGGTATCGGGTAATGGCATCGGGATCAAGACCGATGATTTCAAGCTTCCATTACGCATCCCTCGCGATGCGGAGAACAAGCATTTCCTCATCGTGGGCGACACCGGGTCAGGCAAGTCCAGCATCATTCGCCAGATGCTCTACCAGGTCGATGCACGCGGCGACAGTGCCATCGTCTATGACCCTGCGTGCGAGTTCGTGAAGCAGTTCTACGACGAGCATCGCGGCGACATCGTCCTCAATCCACTTGACGCCCGCATGCCGTATTGGAATCCGTCAATGGAGCTACGCCGCAAGGCGGAGGCAAAGGCCCTGGCCGTTTCTCTCTATCAGCCCGAAGGAGTAACCAACCGATTTTTCGTAGAAGCGCCGCAAAAGATATTTGCCCATCTGCTCAGCTATCTACCGACGCCTGAGGATCTGATCAAGTGGATGTCCGACCCCGCCGAAATCGACCGCCGCGTCAAGGGAACGGAGTATTGGATGCTTATCGATCCGAAAGCTCCGCAGCAGCGCACTGGCGTACTCGGCTCCCTCAATATGAGTGCGGACAGCTTCCGTCTGCTGCCCAAAGAGAGCGAGACAACCAGTGTTTGGACGGCGACCAATTGGGCGGAGACGCGGCGCGGGTGGATCTTCATCACGTCGCGTCCGACCATGCGCGAGGCGCTTCGCCCCCTCATCAGCCTATGGATCGACACGCTCGTGTTGCGACTCTTAAACGAACCGATGCCCGATCAGAAACCTGTCTGGTTCGTCATAGACGAACTCGCCAGCCTGCAACGTCTTCCACAGCTCCACACAGCAATTACCGAGAACCGCAAATCGCAGAACCCGGTGATTCTGGGCTTCCAGGGACGTAGCCAGATGGAAGCCCGGTACGGCGAGGATTCCGAAGCCATGCTCTCGCAGCCTGCCACCAAAATCTTCCTCCGCACAACCGAGCCGCGCGCCGCGAAATGGGTGAGTGAAGCCATCGGCGAAGTCGAGATCGAGCGGCTGCGTGAAACCCATTACGACGGTTCACGCGCAGGCAAGAACTTCGCGCTCGATCGCCAGACCGAGCCGCTTGTCCTGCCCTCGGAGGTCTCCGGACTCGATGACTTGCGCGGCTTTCTCAAGTACGGCAATCACGTTGCCCGATTCTCGTTTCCGTTCATTGCACTCGAAGAGAAAAGCCCTGGCTTCGATGAAAGACAAATGGACGATTTGATCGTGCCAAGCACGCCTCTCCCAGCAGAGCCGGAAGAGATGCAGGGTAATCTTCAGTTCCCTGAGCACGAGGTCCAATCTGCCGGACATCAATTGGAGTAGACCGCCATGCTGACTATTTCGAAGCCGCTTTCCGCAGGGCAAGCGCAGAGCTACCACGCAAAGGAATTCACGGCAAGGGAGCAGAACTATTGGTCCCAGCGGGGCGTCATTGCCGGCGAATGGCAAGGCCGGCTGGCCGCGCAGTTCGGCCTTGCCGGAGCTGTCTCCGCCGAGGACTTTGCCAAACTCAGCCAGGGCCAGCATCCGGCCACTGGCGAGCAGCTTGTTCGCCAGCGCGCCTCCTATGAATACCAGGATGCCGATGGAAAAACCATCAAGACCATGGAGCATCGCGCCGGGTGGGATGCGACGTTTTCGGCGCCAAAATCCGTCTCGCTGACCGCACTTGTCGGCGGTGATGAGAATGTGCGCGTGGCGCACCGTGAGAGCGTTCGCACGGCACTTGAGCAGCTTGAAATGTACACCCAGGCCCGCATCGGCGGGAACCATACCCCCGAAACCACGGCCAAATTCATCGCCGCGAAGTTTGAACACGATACGGCCCGACCAGTCGATGGTTATGTAGCGCCGCAGCTTCATACCCACGCGGTCGTCTTCAACGTGACCGAGCGCGACAACGGCCAATCCCGCGCCATCCAGCCGCAGAGTCTCTTTGCATCGCAGCAATTTGCCACCGCCGTCTATCAATCCGAGTTGACCTACCGGCTTCGCCATCTCGGTTACGAGATCGCCGTTGGCCGCAGCGGCGCACCGGAAATCAAAGGCTATACGCAGGAGTACCTGGACGCATCCAGCCCGCGCAGCCAACAGATTCGCGAGTATCTGGAGCGCACAGGTCGCACCGGAAAGGAGGCGGCTGAGATCGCCGCGCACTCCACACGCGACCGCAAAGAGATTCATTCGCCAGCCGATGTCATGGCTGCGCATCGCAAGCTCGCTGCCGACTTTGGGCACCAGGCCGAAGCTGTCGTCCGAGCCGCGCGTGAACGGCTTCAGCATCAGGAGAAACCGGTCAACTCTCTTGACCGCGTTCGAGAGTCGCTTACTTTTTCCCGCGACAAGAACTTCGAACGCGAAGCAGTCGTCGATGAACGGGCATTGATTCGCGACGGCCTCCGCCGCGGCATGGGCGAGGTGACGTTTGCCCAGGTTCGCGGCAATCTTGATGCACGCTTGTCTTCCGGCGAATTCCAGATAGTCGAGCGGTCGCGGAGCGTACCGGCTCGTCAGTTCACCACGGCCAAAACCATCGAGGCAGAGCACGAGATCGTCCGCCGCGTACGCGAGGGGCAGGGCCAGGTCGAGCCAACTTTGTCACGCCAACAAGCCATCGCTGTCGCCGACCAACATTCTCATCTCAACCGCGCTCAGAAGAGTGTGGTTGAGGATGTACTCAGTTCCCCGGACCGCATTCAAGCTATCCAGGGTCTCGCCGGCACGGGCAAAACGACCACCCTTTCCGTGATCCGTAGCGCCGCCGAATCACAGGGCTACCAGGTCGAAGGCTTCGCCCCGACCTCCCGCGCGGCCCGTCAACTTGGCGAGGCGGGCGTTGAGTCAGGAACCCTGCAAGGGTTTCTTGCACGCACTGCGCACCCGGCAGAGCGTGGAAAGAAACACTTCTACTTCGTCGATGAGTCCAGCCTTGCCAGCACCAACCAGATGCGCGACTTCCTTGCGCGTCTTGGCCCCAACGACCGTGTACTCCTGATCGGCGACACCCGGCAGCACCAAGGCGTAGAAGCAGGCCGCCCGTTCGAGCAGTTGCAGGAGGCAGGAATGCGCACCGCCAGGCTAGATGAAATTGTTCGCCAGAAAGACCCGGCGCTGAAGTTTGCTGTTGAGATGCTGGCCAAAGGACAAGTCTCCGCCGCGCTCGAATCACTCCAGCAGCAGGGCCGCGTGAGAGAGATTCCCGGCACAGAAGAGCGCATCCGCACCATCGCCAGAAGCTACGTCGAGTCTCCAGAAAAGACCCTGATCGTCTCACCCGACAATGCCTCCCGCCGTGAGTTGAACGTCGCCGTCCGTCAGGAATTGAAAGCCAATGGAACCCTCGCACCGGAGGATCACACCTTCCGTGTACTCGTTCAGCGCCAGGACATGACCGGCGCCGAACGCTCCTGGGCCAGTCACTTCGAGATGAACGATGTAATTCGCTACGCACGCGGTAGCAAGATTGCCGGAATCGAAGCTGGAACCTACGGAACAGTCGTCGGCATCAACCCCGCCGCGAACCTACTCACAGTAGAGAGATCCTTTGGCGAATTGGCCACCTACGACCCGCGCCGCCTGACCGGAGTCAGCGTCTACCGTGGAATAGACCGCGAGTTTTCCGTCGGCGATCGCATCCAGTTCACCGCGCCTGACAAGTCGCTTGGCGTCGCTAATCGCGACCTTGCGGTAATTGAGAAAATTGAACCCGATGGTCGTATCGCTGGGCGGCTGGACAACAACCGCCGAGTTGAGTTCGATGCCAAAGAGCATCGTCACTTTGACCACGGCTACGCCGTCACGAGCCACAGTTCCCAGGGGCTCACCGCCGAGCGCGTCCTCGTGAACGCCGATACCGGCGTCCACCCGGACCTACTGAATTCTCGCTTTGGTTACGTGTCCATCTCCCGCGCCAGCCACGAGGCCACCGTTTTTACAGACGACATGACTAAACTCAGCCCGCAACTCAGCGCCGATGTCTCCAAGACTTCAGCTCTTGAGATCCAGCCGCCATCCGTCGTCCAGGGGATGGGCATTGGAATTTGACGGATGCAAACAACAGAGTGGGGGCTGCGCCAGTCCCTACAACGTCCGAGTTCAATTTACGGAATTCCCGTGCGCCTACGACTGAATCCCGAGGGGCGACGAGCCAACGATGCAGAGCTTTAGTTGCGCGCGGCTGAATGCTGTGTACACAATCGCATCTTCATCTCGGGTTTGACGCAAATCGGCAAGAATTACGACTGGGCTTTCCAAACCTTTGAATCGGCTAACCGAGTCGAATCTTACCGCGGACCACGATCGATTCAAGGACAGCAACTGGCCTGCGACGGCGGGCAACGAGAACCGGCTTGCGTTTACGGGCAAACATGAAAGCACTGTAATATCTCTCGGCGGAATGTGCTGAGATTCGATCAGCTCCCTTAGTAAACTAACCAGACCGTTTGTATCCTGTATATCCGGATGGAAGGAGACCTCACCGATCGAATTATTTCCCGACTCGTAGCCATCGCCCTTGTAATAGGGTGCAACGATATTGAATATGCCTCTCGCGTTCCGCAAATTTCTACTAAGACGAAATGACGGAAAGTTTGTCAAGAATGGTGCCAGTCTTCCATAAATGTTCTGGTTGTCGTCGTAAAACACGTAGAACAACCCCTCATCTCGATTGATTAGAACGCTCTCGAGACTAGTCCACCAGAGTTCAGCAAAGTCTTGTGCCTCATCGATGATGAGCGCATCATATTTCTGACATCTCTCGGCTGACGCCAATTCGAAGACAAGTTCCGGCAGTTTTGTTTGATAAAACGTTGCGATTTCTGCTTCTTCCTTTGGCACCTCGAAATCGATGCCTGCGCGCCGGCACAGAGACATTGCGAAGCTGTGATAGGTTCCAACGGTCAGTCGTTCGCAATTGTCAGCTGTGGCCTTTAAGCTCTCAGCGAGCCCATTGTTGTAGCAGAGAAGGAGCGTGTTAAATCCATGTCTTGCCAATCGCGTTGCTTTCTCGAATGCCAGCACACTCTTTCCAGTTCCAGCGCCACCGACTACTGCCATTCTCAGATTGCGACTAAGGCTTTCGAGAATCCAGAACTGTCCCTCAGTCAACTCTATGAGACTTTTTTTCTGCTCGCCGATTACCGATCCGAACCTCAGTTCTAAATGAAAGGATCGTGCAAGCAGTTCATCAAGAATGAGCATTCCTTCAGAGCCAACCGGATCGCAATTGACCGCTTTTGTCCCACCCGGTATCAACACTCGCATCAGCCTCCGGTTGAGGCCGCCCAAATGTTCGGCCCAAGCGAACATCTCCAAGGGCATGTCAATTCCGAGTTCGAATTCTGGCCGGCTGCAATCGGGCAGGATTACGGCGTCAGCAATATTGATATAACGTCCCGCGAACCAGGGATACTGCTTGAGTCGCTCCAGAAGCACGTACTTTGACCGACGTACCTGGGCGACCGGGTTCCGTATATCGTGCACAACACGAGCACGGTCCGTGGAAGTCCACCGATCCGTCTCCCCTTCACGATCGATGACCCCACCTTTGACCTCGATGACCAGTATGCCCCACGTACTGCTCGCCAGAACGAAGTCTGCCTCCCCATCAAAGATGGCTCCGTTGGGCATTCTGGAACGCCAAGGACGACTGTAATAGACGGTAAAGTCTTCCGGTAGTTGCGCCTTCAATGCTTCAAAGACCCGAATCTCGGCAGATCGTCTCGAGTCCGACCTGATAGCTGCCGGAATCTCGGGTGGAATCATGCGTGGCATTGCTGTGCAAACACCTCAAAACAAAGCGGGGAACCTAGCGCGGTAATGGTCTCTCAATGGTATCATTTAGGCGTCCAATTACAGGAGAGATATGGGATCCGAAGAGTCGATGAGACCGAGGCTCTCATTTGATTCCGAACAGAATGGGGTGATTCTGGCGGAGGGCAGCGCTCGGCTGCATGTCGAGGCTGGTCCCGGCAGCGGTAAAACGGCAGTTGCGTGTGCGCGGGTCGGCAACCTCATTCAATGCGGGATGGACCCTTCCAACATTTTGCTGGTCAGTTTCACTCGGACTGCCGTGCAGGAAATGCGAGATCGCATTGCCATTTTTCTCGAGAATCCGAGGGATGCTGCGGCAGTCAGAATTGCGACAGTCGACTCATTCAGTTGGCGCTTCTGGACTGGATTCCTCAAAGATGAGATCGAGAATGCCTTTCTCGGGTACGAAGCCACAATTGCCGGCGCTCTGAGTCTTTTGAAAGCGCGGCCACCCGAGTTATTGGATTACCTAAGCCAAGTTGCACACGTCCTGATCGACGAGGCGCAGGATCTCACATCTCTACGTGTCTCACTCCTGAACGAAATCCTTTCATGTATCCCGCCGGCTTGTGGCGTCACTGTATTCAGCGATCCGGCTCAGGCAATCTACGGCTTCACTTCTAAGGACGAAGAATCTGACTCAAGTGTGCTCAGCCAGGTCGATGTTCCGCCGACGTGGAATCAATTTGAACGTCGCGTTCTGATCAACATTCATCGGACTAAAGACGAATGCCTGAAGGTGCTATGGAAGGAAGCCCGTCCCTTTCTTCTGACAGACGAAGAGTTTACACCATGCGAACGATATAGAAGCGTTGACGGCCTCATCCGATCGCTGGGCAGTAACGCACCAAGCGACCCGCTTCAACAACCCGCAGATTTGAATCTGTTTCGGTGGAGAGCCGACGTACTCGACGCTTCGCGAAAGATTGGAGACCGCGGAGTTCTTCATAGATTGAGGATGTCGGCACTACCTGTCTGCATTGAGCCATGGATCGGTGCGTGCTTCTCCAAAGCGGATGCCCGGTTCATTGACGCAGAGCGCTTTCGACTCATGTGGCAAACCATGCCTAATGCTCTTGCGCCACCGAAGAGCATGGACGATTGTTGGCGAGAGCTTTGGAAGCTCGCACGCGCTCCAGGAAAAGCGTCCATCGATCTCCACCGGCTACGAACCGCACTTAGCACGGATAAGCCGCCGGTTGCGGTTAGCCTGAAGGAACTCGGGGTAACAGGGCCGATCCTGAGCACGATTCACGCCTCGAAAGGCCGAGAAGCAGATTCTGTGTGCGTGTTCTTACCAGAGTTGAGTGTTGGCATGAAATCCGATGACGTTCGGGAAGAAGCTCGTGTGCTCTATGTTGCGGCCACGCGCCCCCGCCATGACTTGTTCATAACCGAACCTTCAAAGAGTCCAGGATTTTTCCTTGAGGCCGCCGGTCGTGTTTGTCGGCGTTGTTGGGGACGTGACGCAGCCCAAGTTGAGTTTGGCAGAGACAAAGATTCTGAGATCGATTGGCGCGTGCTGTCTGAATTCGGAACTGAAATCTTCGATGTTTCACAGAACTGGCTACGCCGTTGGACGGGGACCAAACCGGTCTCTGCATCTTTAGTCGCCGATCCGCAGCAAGGATTCAGCTACAGTTTGAGAACGAGCGACCAGGACAGTTTAGAGTCTGAGAAAGGCACGATTCTTTCGGTCTCGCCCAGGCAAGTCAACGAAGATCTCTTTGCGATTGGAAAGTTCATGTTTCCCGAACGCAAGATGCGTCCGTCAATGAGAATTGGACCAATGTTTGTGATGGGCGTCAGGACAATTGCTCTTGCACCCGGCGATGAACGAATTAACCTATTACCCGAGCCTTACAGGAGTGCCGGATTCGTTCTGGCGCCATTGTGGTGGGGCTACCCTGAGGTTTACTTCAAACAATGGAATTAAGAGACGAACTTTTAAGTCAGCTTAGTGAAGACACGCTCGGCCCGGGCAGCGCGATCGAGACGATCCCTGAACGTCCGACTGACCGTTACCTGACGGGCATCCTCTGGCCCAAGCAAACCTCATTTTCCGGAGCGGAGGACGAGTCGCTCAGCCTGAATGATGAAAATCCCGAAGCTGACGATGACGCGGAGGAGGAAATTGCGCTGAGAAATGTGGCTAAGCCTTCCTCCGCTGGTCTGTCCTGCGCAGTTTGTTGTTCCGCAGAAGACGCATCAATCGAGATCCTGGTCACTTTCGCAGTTTATGAGAAGGGTAATGACTCAAGCGGTGCAACTTTCTGGACTCGAAAGCCGGTCGAAGCTCAGTTCATGCCCAAAATCAAGAAATCTGGACAGGAATACTTCCGAAGCGAAGTTGGACTTCCCGAAGGGGTCGCCGTTCATGTTCTGTCTCGACCTTGGCTCAATACAATCATCTTGACAGCTACTCTCATAAATGAGCGATCGACAAAGAAAGGCTCTACTCCTGACGACATCGCAGTAACGAGTCTGTTTCAAACAAAACTTCAAATCAGACCGTTGCGCAATTGTGAGCTGATCGCAAGACCCTCGGTGGCATCTTCGTCCGGTGATGATGACGCGGACGCTGCGGCGCTGATCTATCGGGATGCCCGAGAATTTGCAACTGGACATATGTGCTCCGCGTCATGGGACCTCAGTACCGACGGTAAGGTCAACAGCGTCTTAACTTCGTGGCTGCCGAGCGTGGTCGTGCCCGCGACCTCGGCACAGGGCGACAGCATTTTCGGACGTCTGAAGCAGCTTGGCGTCATCGATGTCCTGTCCGCAGAGTGGCTGAGCTCTGCTTCGGACGCAGAGGTCATAGAGGGATTGCGACTGGTCCCCGCACTCTACACAGAGTGGCTCGATGGGGAAGTCCAAAAGATAGATCAGCTTCAAAATGACCTGCAAGCCCAAGGAAAGAAGCATATCGCGACCTGCCTAAGCGCTGCAAAGCGCATGAACGATGCTGTTGAATACTTGAAAAGCGAGAAGTTGGCATTAAATGCATTTCGATTTGCAAACGAGGTAATGCGGCTCCAGCGGTCATGGACCGACTCGGACCCGCTACGATGGCGGCCATTCCAGTTGGGGTTTGTCTTGTTGGCCTTGGAATCGGTCGGCGTGAGAAAACACGCAGATCGAAAGGTGATGGATTTGCTGTGGTTCCCAACGGGAGGCGGGAAAACAGAGGCATATCTGTTGCTAACCGTTTTCGCGATGACGATACGACGGGTGACAAGCGGTTCGGAGGGGGATGGCATCGCAGTCCTGATGCGATACACGCTTCGCCTCTTGACTATTCAGCAATTCCAGCGTGCTGCAGCGATGGTTTTGGCATGCGAGTTGTTACACAAGAAGGGCGTGGCTCAGAGCCGGTTTGGGCTGAATCTTGGGTCGACGCCCTTTTCAATCGGGTTGTGGGTTGGAGGAAGCACGACTCCGAATAAATGCGGCGACGTTTTGCCCAATCCCAGCGTGGGGCAGCCCGATCACCGGCAACTCAAAGAGTGTCCGTGTTGTGCCAAGCCGATCACATGGCGCACAAGGACTGGAGGTTATTGCGCAGCACCATATTGCCTGAATTCGAGCTGTGCAGTTGGAGAGAACGTCTCGCCATTACCTGTGTGGACAGTTGATGAGGACATCTACCGCGAACAGCCTTCGCTGCTTATATCGACCGCAGACAAGTTCGCACAGATAGTTAGAAATGAAGATACAACTAGTCTATTTGGGCTGCGGTCTGGCGGAAACCAGACTTTACCTCCTGATCTCATTATTCAGGATGAGTTGCATCTCATCTCCGGTCCACTTGGCAGCATGGCAGGCCTGTATGAGTGCGCGATCGATGAGATCTGCGCCCGTAAGGGTTGGCGCCCTAAAGTCATAGGATCGACGGCGACCATTCGCCGGGCCGCCGAGCAAGTCAAGCAGCTATTCTGGCGTACAGCCTTTCAGTTTCCGCCACCAGTACTTGATCGAGTCAATTCATGCTTTGCTGTTCAAGATGCCGACGCCCCAGGTCGGCTCTACGTTGGACTGTCTACCGCAGGGCGTTCCGCGAAGTTCACTCTCCAGGCTGTATGCGCTTCTCTAATGCAGGCAACTCAAGGCCTGAAAGGCGATGCCAACCCCTACACAACCCTCATTGCCTATTTCAATTCACTCCGGGAACTCGGTGGCGCATTGGTAATGATGCACGATGACGTCCCCCGTTCGATCGAAGCATACAGCATCCGGAAGCAGGAAATTCCACGCGCGATTAAACGGGTCGGCGAATTAACAAGTCGCGTAAGCGCAACAGAGATTCCGGACATTCTCAAGGACCTGATGCTCAGTCAGGACAAGGACGGTCATTATGACGTTGCTCTGGCGAGCAACATGATCAGCGTGGGAGTGGACGTACCGAGACTTGGGTTGATGGTTGTCAATGGTCAGCCGAAGAATTTTTCCGAGTACATTCAGGCAACGAGCAGAGTCGGACGAGGAAAGGTTTCAGGATTGATCGTTGGAATCTACAACGCATCTCGCAATAGGGATCGTTCTCACTACGAAACCTTTCGAACGTGGCATTCAACTCTATATCGCGCCGTCGAAGCGACGAGCGTTACGCCGTTTGCCCCTCGGGCTCAGGACAAGGCACTTCATGCTGTCGTCGTTGCGTTAGCTCGCCATCTGAATCCGAATTTGTTGAAGTCCCCTGGACTCAGTCAGACAACAGCGAATCAAATTACTCAACTTGCTCAACGGATAATTGACCGAGTCAAGGATATTGATCCTGAGGAAGCGGCAGACGTCGAGAGCAGGATCACTGATTTCATCAATGACTGGTTACAGCGCAGTATCGATTTGAAATGGTACTGGAACGACAGAGCGTATAAGCGGAGTTTGCTGATCTCCGCAGAAGTTGTGGCTGCGCTCCGCGCAGCGCGGAAGGGCAAGCCACGTGCTGTGGGGACGCCGAATTCGTTGCGCGATGTCGAACCATCCTCGCAGTACATTCTTCTCAGCAGGCGGTCCGCAGGAGGCACAAATGCCAGTTGAAATTGGCAAGATCAGAAGGAGTCAGGCCGTCAGCACCTTTGGACCAGGTTCGATTGTGGATTTGCGATCTGGTGCAAAGGGTGGTGGTCCAGTATCTATCATCGCCGCCGGACTTGATGACTGGGACAGTCTTACGCCTGCGCCCGGTATTCGTAACACCCAGGCTATCTTTGAGCCGCGGCTGCAGAAGATTCTTAACGTAAGAGGTTTTCGCCTTGCTCCGGTAGAGCCGGAAATCAGCCCAGAAGACGAACAGCCCAGCATTGGTAGACTGGGCGGCTATCGCTTCCCCGAGTGGTTGCAGTGTCCCACCTGCAATGAACTTAAGTTTGCGTCGAGCTGGAGTCAGGACCCGGGAGACTCCGCGAAATACTGCGCGCGTTGTTCCGAAGACGCTGGAGAACGAGTATTCGCGGTGCCGGTTCGATTCGTTGTCGCCTGCCGCGCCGGACATCTCGAAGAATTTCCTTGGAACATTTGGGTGCAGCACCTTCCAGAGTGCCAGACACAACGCCTTAAGTTGGTTTCCAAAGAGGGCACCGGCCTCGCGAGTCTCTTTGTCGAATGCTCAAGCTGCAAGCAGAGGCGTTCGCTGGAAGATGCTTTCCGGCCAAATGCTTTAGCTCCACTTCGGTGTCGTGGGCGGCGACCATGGTTACCCGAAGATGATCCACAGTGCGGAGAAAGGCTTCACGTCTGCCAGCGCGGCGCTTCTAATCTCTATTACCCCAACGTCTGTTCATCTCTGGATATCCCTCCTTGGTCCGATTCTCTGCAGCAGGCGCTGGGGATATATTGGGAGACCATCATCGGGCTTGCCCCTGAGAAACGGGGAGATTTGGTTAAACTGCTTGGGCTTGACGCTGATCTGGGTATCGATCTTGAGGAACTGCTTCAGGGAATTGCCACTCGGCAGGGCGAGCTTACATTCTATGATTTTTCGCGCCTGAGATATGACGAGTATCAAGCGCTCCGAAAAGGGAGTTCGGGAGGTGGCGAAGATCGAAATAAGGAGTTCGATGTCCGGATGGAGCAAGTTCCTCCAGAACTCGAGCCTTGGTTCGATTGCTTCGCACGCGCTGTGCGGCTTAGGGAAGTCCGGGCTCTTTGCAATTTCACGCGGATCGATCCGCCATCATCGTGGGACGATGCCACACCCGGGAAGTTTGCCCCACTTGCTGCGAAGAGCAAGGACTGGCTACCCGCAGTGGAAGTTCGTGGAGAGGGCATATTCATCGCGCTGAATGTCCAGAAACTGGCTGAATGGGAACAAAAGGCAGGTTCACGAATCCAAAAACTGCATGAGCGATTCAAAGCGCAATGGCAGGAGCGTACCAAACGCTCGGACGAGCCACCGAGGAAGATCACCCCGCGCCTCGTATTGCTCCATACGCTAGCCCACGCGATCATCAAGCAACTTTCGCTCGAATGTGGATATTCGTCGTCCTCCTTAAGAGAACGTTTGTATGCCGCTGAAGGAGATCAGGCGATGGCCGGGTTTCTGATATACACGGCCTCAGCTGACGCGGACGGGACCTTGGGCGGTCTGGTACGGGAAGGAAGAGCGGATCGCCTGAGTAAGGTGATTCAAAGCGCAGTGAAATCATCTCAATGGTGTTCATCGGACCCCCTGTGCATCAGTTCCGTTTTGAGCCTCGGCGACGACTCAAATTTGGCAGCGTGTCATTGTTGCTGCATGATCGCCGAAACGTCATGTGAAGAATTCAATAGGTTCTTGGATCGCGCAAGTCTGGTTGGCTTGCCTGACGATCCGGCTATCGGTTACTTCCAAGGTCTCCTTGTGTGACAAGATGCCAAATGATCTTCCTTCAGCTGCGCTAGCTCTGATTCGGCGAATACAAGATGCCAATCTTGGCCTTCTCAGTGAACTGCCGACTGGCGAATCCGAGGTTCAGCAGCTGATCGATCAGTTGTCGATTTATATTGCTTCCGAATACCGAAATGTATCCACTATTGTTCCGATTCTCACGCTTGTGGCTGTTCATATCGCGGCGAGTGCGGACGAGAGCCACTCGGCGTTTCGGAATCTGTTTTACACACGCCTGAAATTCGCTGGGAACGGCGACATGGTTTGGCAGAATCTGCATGGGCCAGCGATTCGAAGCTTTCTGGAAATTACCTTTCCCGATGTTGATTTGCCGGAATCCGGTAGGCCATATGCCTTCGTTGGTTCGGTCTATCGCCACTGCGGGGTTCCCCCCTTTGCAAGAAGATCGTTTGCTGAACTCTTGGCAGGGCTGGTGCTGCGCCAAGGTTGGCATTTTAGTCGTCCCGATCTCCGAGCAGCGTGCTCCGACCTCCCATCACATGTTTTGCGCGATTTTCTTGCCAGCGACGCAGGATTCAGTTTCTGCCGAACAATCTGCCAATTGACCGCAGAGGTTTTGGAGAATGCGAACAGTGTTACTCGGGTCCCGGAATATCGACGAACACTCGTATCCGCAGTCCTTGAAAGCATCCGCTCCAGGCAGACTGCGGTCCCCGTCTACTGGCCGGAACCCGAGATTCGTCTTGATCCGAGTCGCTGCAGGGTTGAGGTCTGGCTCGATCCGAAAGCGCTAGGTAGCACTGCATACACTGACCACGAGGGCAGAACAATTCACCAACTGGTGTTCGACATTTCGGAATGCCCAGCTGTCATAAATGTCGCAGGCACCGCGTGGCGGGTTGATGAACGTTGGCGGCGAAAACATCGGGTACCAGCCTTCTTCCGCCACTCTTCGGGAACACTTGTCGAACATCCCAATCTAACGCGAAAGGAATGGTTCGCGCTCTGTTACGGTGCCTTTCCCGACGGCGTGGATGCCTGGACCGAGACTGGAACAGTAACTTTTCATGACGAACCAGACACGGTTTGGTCGTTAATGTCATCGACCGGCACTGGCACAGCCGCAACGGCGACTTCAAAACCAATTCTGAAATGGATTCGTAGCAAATCCGCCGCGAAATTGGCCGACGAGTGTTTCATAGGCAAACTTCCACCCGTCCGGGTGGAAGGGATCCAAATTCCGAGCGAAACCTTCGAAATCCAACTCTGTACGTCGATAGACGTTCGTACCATTGCACTCAGATCTGACTCGATTGAAATCGAAAACGTGCCGGCGGGTCCGGGGTATATTCGCCTCCTTCGAAAGGGCGATGTCGTTGATGATTCTCGACTCAGATTTACGGTGCTACCCCGCGGATTTCACGCTGCCGTACAGGAGTTCGCTGTGGGGGAAAGCGATCCTTTTCATATTCAATTGCTTCTCCCCATGGGCTGGAGCCTTAACTTCTCTGCCCCGCACAATACGGTGCGAGATGGGATGTATCGGTTCTACGGCGGAGAGTGGACAGTAGCAGCAACATTGAAAGACGGACGATCAACCATTTCTCTGGACTTCTCCGTACCGCGCATCTTCGGGCGAAATCGAAAGTCAGAAGCCGGTCAACCCGATGAAATGATCGTGTGGGGGGACGAAATGGATTCCGTCCTCTTATCGGCATCCGCCGAGGGCGATGTTCTGCTGAAGACATCCACAGGATTTGAGTCATTGTGTAGTGTTTCTGCTGAGAGGGGCACCCGCATGCTTGAGTTCGACAAAGTGATCGTCCTGCAACTGCTACAAGAGCAACCGATCATGACAGCGATCTTCAAGGCTTGTGATCGGGTCGTTGAAACGGGGTTACATTTTGCATCTTCTGAGTACATTAGTGACGCATTGACCGAGGCCCATTGGGATCTGAAGACCATATGTGGGCCCGCGAACTTCACCGAATGGCTTGAGCAGACGGCAGCCATGGCAAACGGCAGGGCGACGACTTCGCAGCAAGGCTCTTTGCCGAGAAATGCGGCCCTTTGTAGGTTAACCCGCGAACTTCAGTTCGGTTCAGCTGTATTCGATAGAGAGTTAGCGGCCCAGGACAGCGGAATGAAGCTGGGAGCCGACTCGGCGCTCTTGCGGGCCGTTAGTTGGTATCAACGCGCAAAGGAGGCGCTTCGGAAGGAACTGGACTCAGCCGGTGAACTAGTCAACGATTGGCCGGAGCTCGATGTCGAAGCACTGAAAATTGCTAGGTGGCGCGATCTGCTGGTCAAGACCAAACAGTTGTTAATCAAACTTGGGAGGAACGCTCCGCACCGCATGACGACGATCAGAGACTCCGTGAGGTCAAGTCCTTATTTGATGCCTGATCAAGAATTAGCCGCGCAACCTGGCGGAGCCGAACTCCTGAGAGCATTGCAAGTCTACGAGCGGGCAGGCAAGAGCAACAAAGCGCGACAAATGCAGTTGTTGCTGTCGGCCAAGACTCATGTTGAAGCGGCACTCCAGCAGTCGTCGGACAATGACTTTCTTATTCCCATCGCATCGCTTCTGAAAGCGCTTATTCTATTTAGAGCCAGTCAAAAGTACGTTGCGGCAGAGGTTGCAAGCAGCGCTCCGAAGCCTGAACTACTAAGAAGTGCCTTTGAGGATTTGGCGCGCGCGTGTGTGACTGGTGTGCTCCGCTTAGGCGAGCGCATTGGCAATGAGGTTCATCTTACCGACCTTTTCGATGCTTGGCCGGCAGACGCGTCAGGCGACAGGGGAAACAATGGAAGAAGCATCTGAAAACCGCAGGCCACGAAATGACGCGGAGATTATCGAAAACACGATAGAGCAAATCCAAGCTCTTCCGAAAGATAAGAGGCCTAGAGCAAAAAAACAACTGACCGAGGATGGCGATCTTATGTTCGCTCTGAGTCGGTGCCTGTTGAAAGACCAACCCGCACTCGACATAGTGATAAAGATTGGCCCAGACACAATCTTCAGGTGCCTGACCTCGCAAGATATCTCTCCCCAGGATGTCGAAGGCGTTGCATCTCGGGTGCGAAAACTTGATACTGAACCAGCCAGACAGCTCTGGATCGGGCTAATGTCGCATCTTCTAGTCAGTGGTTGGAAGGTTGACGCGGCCAGGTTTGCTACCATTCCGGAGGCAAGTCTCCCGCAATATGCCAGTGGACAAGCTGGCGGCTTCTTCGCGGCAATCGAATCTTGGTTGGAAGACGAAGGGCTTGCAGAGTATCTAAAGCGAAAGCTTGCGTCAATTTTGATACTGTCGCTGCCGACTGTCAAAGGCAACGCTGAAAAGCTTCCGCCAATGATGGTGCGCTTCATTCGCAACCTACGAAAGTCACGGGTCGATGCCAAAAGCTTCTCAGAGAGAGTCCTGCAGGCTTGGATAGATCGGCTTCGGCACTTTCCACCAGCCGCTACTATCGAAATCGCTGCCGTGTTGGGCGAGGTATTTGACGGCTTCCAGGCAAGATTCTGGGACGAAAAGCAGCTTGGGCCATTGACTGGAACGGCCTCCATCAGGCCGGCATTCAGTTCCGTGCCAATAGGCCATCAGGGCAGTCCTCAACCAGAACCTCCGAACAAAACAGCGGAGAACCTACCTGAATTGCAGCGGGGATTTGAAAACGAGACGCTCGCTTCCGCTCAAACCGAGACCCTTCAGGGTCAATCGCCGGCACCGCAGTCTCCGATTGAGGGGTTCGCATCGCCGGATTTGAGGTCGTCGTCACCCATGTTTCTAAAGTGGCTGTCCGAAGTACATTCACAAATAGGTTCAATTTTGCAGACCGCGACCGAGGCCTCGGTTCTGAAGCAGCGGGCTTCTGAGGTCGAAGAAAAGCTCCGGACCGCAGAGGCCGGCCTTCAGGGTGCTCTTGAGAAGTTGAGGCTAAGTGAAACTGCGGTGGAACAAGCGGAAGATTCTCTCGATCGGCTCCAACAATCGCATGATGAAGTCACTGCGTCTCTAGCGAACAGCCGCTCTCGCTCGGAGTGGTCCGAAAAACGAATTTTGGAATTGGAAAACCTTAAGAACGATCGCGATATGCAGATTACCAAGTTGAAGGCGGAACTTGAAGAGGCCCCACGGTCCAGAATTCTCTATGGGGAGCAAAGAGCCTCGGAATTAAAAAATAGCTTGCGAGAAAAGATCGGCACGGAAATAGCGGGTCTTCCAACTCTCGGGCCCGAGCTGAGCCCGGACAACTTTCCTATGCTGCGCGTTCGATTTCGAAACCTCTTGAAACTACTCCGCGAGGTAGGAATTATCGACTCGCTCCCCGGAGAGGGTGCGCGATGAGCTTTGGAATTGACTTTGGTACGACGAATACTGCTGGCTTTCGCTGCGCAGGCGGTCTCACCGAGGAAATTGGCGACGAGACGCGCCATCCAATACCTTCTGTAGTTGCGATAAATAAGTTCACGGGAGAGGTTGAGGTCGGTCGAAATGCGAGGAAAAGGATCAGTTTGGAAGAAGAAGACGGTTCGTGGGTTGTAGTGCGATCCCTAAAACGAGAACTTACTCGCAATACCCAATGGAACGTGGGCGGGCGAGTCTACACCGCCGTTGACCTTACTGCTGAGTTACTTCGGAAAATTGCAAGCCGACCTATAGCATGGGGAGGGTCGAGAATCAGCAAAGCTACGTTAGGGGTTCCGGTTCGAATGTCGCCGACCGCGCGACGGCGCCTGAAGAAAGCAGCATCAATGGCCGGCATTGAGGTATCGGCAGTTCTAAAAGAATCTACAGCAGCCTGCATCAAATATCGCGCCCTCTTAGCTAACCTTCAACACGCTGCAGTGTTCGACTGGGGCGGCGGGACCCTCGACATCAGCGTGATTCGCGTAGAAGGTACTGAGTTAACAGAGCTCTGGAGTGACGGGCGCGATCTGGCTGGTGATGACCTCGATCTCGTGATTGCCCGCTACATTCTCAGTAGATGTCGCGAGGCTAGTGACGGTGTGCCCGAATTTGACCAACTCACAAAGCCCCAGCAACTTAGACTGCTTTACGAAGCTGAACGAGCGAAGCAGGTTTTGGGAAACGACCCAGAGCACGAAGTGTTCATCGAGGTTGGCGGAAAAGGCCATGCGGTAACGATTCGCCAAACCGATATTGAACGAGAGTTGCGCCCATGGGTTCGAGAAGCGGTCGAATTTCTGGGTGGATGTATTGAGCAATCCAGACTTGCCTTCGATGAGCTGGATCTTGTTTTGCTGGTCGGCGGGTCAAGTCAGCTGCCATTATTATCTCGAATGCTGGACGCTGATCCCAGGTTTCAGGGAAGATTTGAACAACCCGGTATTCCGGAATGGGATGTCGCACATGGCGCGGCCATTCTTGACGGAGCGCCTGATGGTGCATACGTTCTTTCGGATCCCATCAGCTTGCTGCTCGCCGATGGATCGGAGTTTCCCCTTGTGGAAACAGGGGCACAACCGATGAGCAGCGTGAAGCCCTTGTGCCTCTCACTTGTGGATAACAACGAGAGCGCAAATCTAATATTTCGCCAGGGATCGACCGAAAAACCACTCCTGTACGTCGCAGTTCCGGCACTCGGGTTCGATGAAGAGGAGCTACGCGTTGAGTATCAGCTTACGGAAGAATGGACGTTCAGAGTCGAAGGACGCAGCGCGAGTCTAGGCGAGCGGTCACGTACGAGTAATGAAACCGAGGAGCTACAATTCCGATATGTCCTACCTGTCATCGACGGTTAAGTCGAACGTAATGCTGAGATCTAACGTGATGCCACGGGGACACGCTGGATTGGAGTCACAAGTAAGAGGGGCTTCGGCAGTCAAAAAGCTGATACTCAAGAAGATGCCGGGCTATACACCACAATCAGACAGGTGGGACCTTTTGCGTCAAGCCGAAGGACTGACACCGACGCAGATTATAGAGCTCGAATGGGAAGGTGCATGCATAGAATGTGGTGCAATTCCGGAAGGCATTCGAAAGGGCGCGGTAGAATTCCGTTGCCCTATGCAAAAATGTGTCCCGAGGCCAGTGGCTGCTCGACTCGTATACGTCACTCCAGAGTTGTTCCATGTTGTAAGAACTGCTACCGAAGACATCAACACCCTGATTCAGAGAGTGCTTGGTCAATTCGGTGCGACTTTTCCAAAATCAGCGCGCCTGCCATCCAGACCAGTGCAGGTCCCCGTATATCCCCGATTGACGCGACTCCAAGAACTTTTCTACAGAGGCTGGACGCCGCTAGAGTTTTCCGATCACGTTGAGCATTGCCTTCTCGAGTCTCTGGCTGAAGTTACACGTAATTAAAATCAATGGAGTTCGCGATTATTGGCCTGCAAAGTAGCGATCACGAATGTACAGGTGGTCTCCAAGGAAGCGCTCGATTCGAAGTGAATCCCATACATCTGTGCCGATCCCTCTGTTCGCAGAAATCGCGTCGAGCTTGTCGTGCAATGTGGCGTCGACCGTAGTACAGGTCATCACACCGAATCCCCTTGCCCCGTACTGGTCCACTACATCAGACACAGCGAGCTTTGATCCCGATAACGAACGTCCAGTTGTGATGCGTTTGCATTGGAAAATAAAACGCTGCGGGTCACGCCCAGGTATGAGTCTATCGGCTTGGATGTCCCGCCCTCCATCTCGCGATCGAGACAGACCGAACTTCTTCATGGAAGTCTTGTCAAATTGGCCACAGTCATAGAGCACGTCCCAGCACAAGGATTCGAATGCCTCATCGGTAATCGAAAACCACTCGCACTTGAGATCAGTTGGACGGCCTAGGCAAGCACGTAACAGCTCGGTTTCTCTCTCCGAATTTCGGAGGGTTTCTTCGAGTTGCTCTTGATCCAGCAAGCGCGTGCTCGCATCAAAGTCCACGATTATCCATGTTGAAATTCTTATGAACAGGGCACTACCGTCCGCGGAGAGCATGTATGTAAGCTGCTCGACGGCCTCTATCCTCCCCGTCTCCTTAAGCATCGTATGAGATGCATGAACAATCCTGGTTGACGGCCTCACAGTAACGCGACCATTTGAGACAAGGAGTCCCTTAGCATCGTGGAATGCCGCGGCGGGCAAGATTTTTCGAGCCTGAATTGTAGGATTACCGTACTCCTGTAGAAACCTTGCAACGTCCACCGAATGGTGGAGGATCCAAGCCTCTGGAGAACAGAAGCACGTTCCATTGAGCGTCTCAGAAACGCTGGAACGGACGAAGCCGAATCTGCATTCGGGCTGCCCCGGTAAATGCTGCTCCCAATCGCTTGCATCGCCTTCCCCGATGAGGTCATAAGACATCCAATTGACCTTGTTGAGCAAGAACGAATCGGCAAGCTCGGGAAATCGAAGCTTTCTGAAAGGAACTTCGTCTGTCACTTCCAGAATTCGGTCCCGAAGCAGATTTCTTTGTTCCTCATACGCGTCTTCTTCATAGTTTTGTGAATCAAACCACGGCTGCAGTTCAAAAATGAACTCAGCGAGTTGAATCGGATTGGTTGCCCTAAGGGTAAATATAGTGAATGTCCTGTGGACCGGGGCGTCATACTCCATCCGCAAAGAAACACCTGGATCGAAATCTGCCAGTTTCTCTCCCACGTAAAGGGCATCGCCATAATCTTCAGCAATCGACAGATGTTCGCCTGCATAGCCGATGCTGGGCATGGGTATGTAAACGCTGACTAACTCATGCTGTGCGATCTGTTCCGCAAGCTTCTTTGGGCCAAATTTGTCTAGCCCAGTCAGGTGAATGTCCATATCGTTCTCTTCAAAAGTAAGAGTAGCGCTGAGATGTATCTGACGCCTCGATGCATATCTGGTTCCGCTCGAGATCGAAGTTGAATGTGTTTCTCTGGTATTGTATCTCCGCGTACTTGTCGAGGAGGAAAGCGAGTCAGATGGGCTCAGTCCATCTTCAATGTGATGACGCACCTCCTATAGTTGAACGAAAACGTTCGAATGGGGCTGAATGGGATTGTTCTGCGCAGACGAGAGACACTAATGCCCCGAGCTGCGATCATCCTGAGATCAATTGGACAACCACGGAACGGCCAGAAGAGCGATTCGGAAATTCGATCATTGCGCGAGTAAGTTTTTTAAGGCTTTTCCCTGGACTGCGCGGGAGATGCCTGGCATAATCAAGCAGTGGAGTCATACGTTCATGCCCAGCCAAGAAATCTTTTTCGAGCGGAAAGTCGGGAATAAACGAGTCGAGGTTCTGAAAACCTATGACCGTTCGTATGCCCGTGAGGTTTTCAACGGAATTGACAGTGAGGCAAGGGAGGCTCTGGCGGCGGCACTTGAACTGCAAGAGAACTATGAGCCAGCGGAAATCCCGGACCCTGATGGAATCGACTATGACGACTTCTTGTGGGAAGAACTGCTTGAGGCTGCGCGGGAAGACGTTCGGAACGACCCCAATCTATATTCATTCTTCGTCGTCTCGGAGGCCAGGTCAGCTAAAGCTCAGGATTTGTACATTTCGCCTGACTGGCCGAGCGCCGAGGCTTTTGCAAAGAAGCGCCTTGGTGCGTGAGGTTGCCAATGCAGATCACAATTCTGCCGCTGGAAATGCGAGCACGGAATAGTGTCCTGGAGATTGCGGGGATAGCTGAGCAGGTCCGCGCCACCCTGCGGGACACCATAACCAAATCCGAACTCTTCGAGTGCCCTGACATCGAATGCGGCGCTGTGTTCTTTTACAGACGCATTTCGTGTGGCCACTTCGTTCCGCCTAACTTCTGCCCCACATGTGGCGGCCCGATGGACGCCGTCGAGCAAGGTGATAGCAGCGGCCTCCAGTTGACCACCGAATTATGTCAGAGCAACCGGGGATTGATTCTGCCGTGAGCGTTTATTGCAGCGTGGAGATCAGCCACCATGCTTTCACGGGCCCGGATGAAAGGACGGCCATTGATGTTTGTAAAGTTGAGGGCCCCTTGCGTTAACT
>Ga0182024_10008197_pt1 | contig 22175 bp, 18 predicted proteins | sample P32metaG_FD_120480 | JGI IMG/M metagenome (GOLD analysis project Ga0182024, IMG submission 120480) | Permafrost microbial communities from Stordalen Mire, Sweden - P3-2 metaG (Illumina Assembly) | ecosystem: Environmental > Terrestrial > Soil > Wetlands > Permafrost | place: Sweden: Stordalen...
GTGGGAGTAAATCCAGATCGTCCGGGCAGCAGGGATTCGAGACCTTTGCCGAGGGCGCGGCGTTTTGGTATTTCAACGGAAGGAGTCATTGTTGCGTCCTAAAAGCCGGAGGTTGAGAACTGAACTCGGTTGCGGCCATGTTCCACAGTTGGCCGTAATTTTTGGAGAACACCTCTCTTGGGGAGAGGAGATCAAGCATAGGGCCAAAAGCGAACTTTCGTTTCCGCACGAGGCGCTGACTGCGCCTGCAAGGCTGCTTTTCGCTCCAGGGCACGCGGGCTGTCGATGTTGTTACGAGCAAGGATCTCCTGGGCAAGATCTCTGTAGGCCTCTGCTCCGCGGGATCGTGAATCATAGAGGACGACAGGCTTGCCATAGCTTGGAGCCTCCGCCAGGCGTACATTGCGGGGGATGGCAGTCTTGAGCAGTTTTGCTCCGAAAAAGCGGCGCAAATTTTCCGTGACCTGCTGGGCCAAGTTGGTGCGCTCGTCATACATGGTGAGGATGACACCCTCAATGTCTAGGGTGGGGTTGAAGGCCGCCTGAATGCGGCCAAGGGTGGTGAGCAGCTCCGAAATGCCTTCCAGGGCGAAGTATTCAGCCTGCATCGGGACCAGCAAGCGGTCGGCGGCAACGAGGGCGTTCAGCGTAAGGAGATCGAGCGCCGGCGGGCAGTCGAGGAAGATGAAGTTGTAAAGGCTGCGCACGGGCTCCAAAGCCTGGCGGAGACGGTACTCGCGCCGCTCGGCTTGGATCAACTCCACGGTGGCGCCGATAAGGTGGTTGCTACCCGGAACTATCTTCAGGCCTTCAATTTCTGTTGGCAGCGTGGCTTCAGCGATGGTCGCGTTACCGGTCAGGATGTCGTAGGTCGAATTGCGGTTTTCGTCCCGGGGCACTCCTAATCCTCCGGAGGAATTGGCCTGTGGATCGCAGTCGACAAGCAGGCAAGTCAATCCTTCAAGAGCCAGTGCTGCGGAGAGGTTGATTGCGGTAGTAGTTTTTCCAACCCCGCCCTTCTGATTGACGACCGCGATTACTTTACCCATGACGTATTGGAAGAGTATCGGGGGATGAAGAGGAGAGCAAGAATGGCGATGTGCAGAACTGGGCGCAATTTGTGGAGAACGTGCGGCTTCGAAAAAACGGGCGCGCGAACTGTCACATTCAAAAAGAGATGGAGCGGTCGGGAGACAAGTTTACTCTGTCAGCTCCACCGGTGGGCAGTGGAAATCCTGGTGTTCCACGTGGAACAAAAGCCAGCTCTTTGACTAAACAAGTGCGTGTTCCACGTGGAACACGCGTAGCAACGGTCACGCGCGTTGGCCGATTGCCACAACCATCTGCTCGGTGTTCGGGATAGCAAAGGGAGCCAGCCATCTTAGCTCAGGAGTGTGGGCGAGATATGCGCCCGCCGATTCCTGAGTTGTGAACAAGACCAAGTAGTGCTTTGCGTGTTGAATCGCGACAGGCATTGCCAACACCATCTTCTCTACCGCTCGCATCGCGACCGCGTCGAAGCCCAGCTGTGCAGGCATTGTTTCTACACGGGCGCCGTAGACTTCTCCGGCAAGACGGAGAACCCGGAGCGCCTCGGACAAAAAGGCGATCTTTTTCCCCTGTGCTTCGGAGAGGGTGACTCGAATCTCCGGCCGACAGATCGCTATGGGTATCCCTGGCAGTCCAGCTCCCGACCCGTAATCCAGCAAAGTTGTTATATCTCTGGGCAGATGCTGGGCGGCGAACGCGCACTCCACAAAATGGCGGCGGATGATTTGTTCCGGCTCCCGAACCGCGGTCAGGTTGATGCGCAGATTCCACCGCAATAACAACTCCAGGTAGGTCTCGAACTGGTCGTAGGCGATTGGGGGCAGCTCGTCAATGCCAGCTTCAGCGAACGCGTTTCTAATTTGCGTTGCCGCTCCACCAGAGGCGTGCATGGTTCACTTGGCCAGGACTGAAGATCGAATCGGCCAGGATCGGGCGGCCTCAAGAAAAGCCGCGAACAGGGCGCGCGATACGCCGCTGCTCTCGTAAGTCCGCTCCGGGTGCCATTGCACACCGACAACAAACTGCGCTGGCTCCGCGCTCTCCAGTGCTTCGATAACGCCATCTTCCGGGCAAATAGCGGCAACTACGAGCTCCTGTCCCGGGCGGTCAATTGCTTGATGATGGCTCGAATTGACAAAAAGCCCCGGCGCTTCCTCGCTGACCCCAATGACCAATCTGGAGAGACGCGAGCCCGGCGTGACCAGAACCGAGTGCGCCTTCTGTACCTCTCTCCCTGGCTGATGATCAACCGTGCCCGTCTGTGCGTGCGGCAGATCCTGTATGAGCGATCCTCGGCGCCACACATTTAACGATTGCAAACCGTAGCAAATTCCCAGGATCGGCTTCGCTTGAGCAAAGGCATCCTGCAACAGGAGGTTGTCGGCTGCCTCGCGCTCCCCGTCCCTGGCCGCGCATTCCTTCTCGGCCTGTTGTCCGTATCGCCCTGGGTCCACATCCGCAGGGCTGCCCGGAAGCAGGATAGCCGAGCACGACGCCAGGATGCCGGCTTGGGAGGCGGGCGACGCATGCAAAGGAAAGGGCACCGCGGTTCCTCCAGCTGCTTCTACGGCGCGAATGTACTGCGGCATACTGCGCTGGTTGTAAGCCTCGTCAGTCGAGGTAGGCTCAGGGATAGCGATGCGGGGAGGGAGTGATGTCATGAGTCCTCTCTTGCGACCTCCGCCCGGCTGTCTAACATATCCACCTCGGCCCCCGCCGCCAGAACGGGCGCGAGGTCACCAGGCGCTGCGTGACTTTGGTAGAGCTCCAGGATCTCATTACGTAGCCTGGCTGTAAGCTCATCCACCTGCCGGATCGTGTACCCGGACGAATCGATTGGTTTACCGATCACCAGTTTGATTGGCCGAGGACGAAAGTGGTGGGTGTGAATCGGCAACAGCTCATAGGTGCCGATCAGCGCCATTGGCACTATCGGCACCCGCCCGCGGATCGCCATGTACGCGGGCCCCCTCATGAAGGGCTGAATCTGGCCAGTCTTTGTTCGACCGCCTTCAGGGAAGATAAACAGCGGCATACCAGATTTCAGTACCCGGATAGCCCGGTTTAGTCCGGCGATTGAGCCGCTGCCGCTTTCCTCGTCGACCGGTATCTGCCCGGAGCGCTGCAGATGCCATCCGATGAACGGCCACCGCCACAAGCTCTGTTTGGCCAGAATTCGAAACTGGAAGGGTAGGCTGCTGAAGACCAGCGGCGTATCCATAAAGGAAGTGTGATTGGACGTATAGATCGCTACCGGCAGCAAATTTTCACGTCCGATAACAGAGACCGGGGCGCCCACAATCCGCAACGAAGTCCGTGCCCATTGCCGAGCAATATTGTGCTGCCACCGGCCGTCCTCTTCCAGGCAAGACGCCGCCAGCGACATGCATCCAAAAATCCCAGTGAACAAAAAGAACAGCGGGCTTCTGACCAGGTTCGAGGACACGCGGCTGCCCAACGAAAGTTCCGGATGCGCGCCAAGCTTGGAACTCATACCTTCATCGGCTCCGTCGTTGCACCCTGCGCGGCCACGAGCTGGGATCGGACCTGACCCACCAAGTAGACTGAGCCGGTGACGACGACGAGGCCATTCGCCGGGGTCAGTTGAAGCGCACGCTCAACCGCTTTGACTGCGCCCGCAGCCGACTCGACATCGCTGCCCGTGGTCTGTGCGGCTGCCAACAATTCCTCGATCGATGCGCTGCGCGGAGAATCGACCGGCGTTACCACCACCTTGCCAAACAGCGGAAAGAGAATCTGCGCTAGTTCCGCCACTGGCTTGTCTTTGAGGCAGCCAAAAACCAGCGTCAAGGGTTGACCACGGTCCAGATGCGAAACCGCAGCGCGCAGCGCCCAGGCCCCAGCAGGGTTATGACCCACGTCCAGGAGCACATCTGCCCGGCCGGCATTGCCCACCATATACTCCAGGCGCGCCAGCCAAACCGTATCCCGAATGCCTGCCTGGATATCGATGGGGGTGATATTGTAACCGTTATTGTTTCTTAACTCCACAGCGGTGGCAATAGCCAGCGCCAGGTTGCGCTGTTGATGGGCGCCCGCCAGGGGGGAATCGATCCCGATAAGCTCGCCCATAACGGACAACGGGTAGCGGTTGCGCGTGTACTGTTCGGGATGGTTGTGCACGGGGATATAGCTCGCAGCATTGACTCCCCTGACCTCCAGTAATGTTGCCACTTCTCCCAGCGCCTGGTTGGCCTCAGGGTGTTGGGGTAATGTAACCATTACGCCCTGGCTGCGCAGGATGCCGGCTTTTTCACGGGCTATCTGATCGACAGTGGAGCCCAGCCACTCGGTGTGGTCGAGCGAAATATCAGTAATCACTGACACCGCAGGCTCGACAATGTTGGTCGCATCCAACCGGCCGCCCATACCCACTTCCACCACGGCGATGTGCACCTGAGAGGAAGCAAAATGCAGAAAGCCCATCGCGGTGACCGTCTCAAAAAAACTCGGCAGCCCGGGCAGCCGGCCGTCCCGTACCAGGGTCTCCGCAACCTCCTCGACATGGGAAAAGAGGGCGGCGAAATCGTCGTCGCCAATCAGGGAGCCATTCACCTGGATACGCTCATTGACGCGGCTCAGGTGAGGCGAGGTGTAAAGGCCTGTCTTGTAGCCGGCGCGGGCCAGGATGCTGGCCAGAGTGGATGCGGTTGAACCTTTGCCGTTGGTGCCGGCAACCAGCACCGAAGTAAAGTTCCGCTCGGCATTGCCCAGTGATGCCATGAGCGTGCGCATGTGCGCCAGCTCGAATTTCCGGCGTGGCGTGCCGGGCGCAGTGTGCAATTCCTGACCGAGAGCATAAAGGCGGTCAAGTGCCGATGCATAAGACATGGTCTTATTCTAGAGGGAATTCCCTGCTGCTACGCGTGAACGGGCGCGGGCAACATAAAGTCGAGCGCGCGGATCACGTAGCTTTTCAGGTCGCGTCGGGCGACGATCGCGTCCAACATACCGTGCTCCAACAGAAACTCCGATCGCTGGAATCCTTCCGGAAGCTTCTGTCGAATCGTCTGCTCGATGACGCGCGGGCCGGCGAAGCCTATCAGGGCGCCAGGCTCGGCGATATTGAGGTCCCCCAGCATACCAAAGCTCGCGGTCACGCCGCCCGTAGTGGGGTTGGTAAGGACCGATATGTACGGCACACCGGTATCTTCCAGTTGAGCAAGACCGGCTGAGACCTTAGCCAATTGCATCAGGCTTGCGACGCCTTCCATCATGCGTGCGCCGCCGGACGAGGCGACGATGATAAGGGGCTGCCGGGCTGCCATTGCGCGGTCGATGGCGCGTGCGATGGTTTCCCCGACCACACAGCCCATGCTTCCGCCGATGAAGGCGAATTCCATCACACTGAGAACGACGGCGTACGGACCGAGGTTTCCGAGGGCATTCATCACCGCGTCATTGAGGCCGGTTTCCTGCCGGGCCTTTTCCAGCCGCTCCCGATAGGGTTTTATGTCGACGAACTCCAGCGGGTCGGTGGATACAAGTTCCAGGTCTACTAACTGGTAACCCGGCTCGAGCAGGCTGGCAATCCGGCTTCGCGCGTCCAGGCGGAGGTGGTGTCCACACTTGGGGCACACCTGCAGGTTAGCCTCGAGATCGGCCTTGAAGACGTATTGGCCACAGCCTTCGCATTTCTGCCATAACCCCTCGGTTCTCACACTCTTTTCTGCCGTATTCGGTTCAATCTCATTTTCCTGCCGCTTAAACCAGGACATGTATTCCTTCCGCCATGCGCCCCCGCGGCGCCCATGGCCGCCGCCTCCGAGCATTCTTACAGCTACTGAGCTTTTGCGCCTCTAATTTTGTGCAGCTTTTCTTGATCGTGAAGCTGCAGGAACACCGCAGGGCATCAGTGCCCGGTGTGGTAGGGATGCCCTGCGAGTATTGTAAATGCCCGGTAGAGCTGTTCCGCCAGCACCAGGCGGGCAAGCTCGTGGGGTAGCGTCATCCGTCCTAATGACAGGATGGTCTGCGCGTGCCGCAGCGCTCCGCTTGACCAGCCGCTTGGCGGTCCGACGGCGAAGACGATCGTCTGCTGGCCTGAGTCGCGGCGCGCGCCCAGCCATGTGGCGAGTTCTTCCGACGAGAGAGCTTCTCCGCGGCTATCAAGAAGCACCAGCCACGCCGGGGTGCGCGCACGTTGCCGGTTGACAAAGGTGAACAACACCTCCTCGTCACGGAAAGCGACGGTTTCGCTGCTGGCGTAAGGCGATATGCGATCCACATAGAAGTTCGTAGCCGGCCCGAAGAGTTCGCTCCTGTTACGCTGGCCGACAAAAGCGAGGGTGAGGTTCAGGCTGGGTATGGCATTTCTCCGCTGGACGCAACGAAGGGGTGATTAGATATGCAGTCCTGCAAGAGACGCGACCCCAAGACCATCGTCCTGGGCGGAATTGCACGAGACTTTAGAGGAGTCACCGTTCTGATGTTTTGTATCAGGGCCCGACCTTAGACACTAGAAATCTAGCCCGCACGAGTATCACTTTCCGGACCGGAAACCCGGCATCAATCTCTTTTGGCCCGAGTGAAGTCGTACCCTCATACAAAACTAAAAACCAGCATCGGAAGGTCACTCCCGACCGCTGCGGCCGGCGCCTACCTGCTCGCGGACCGCTCGCATGCCCGCCCCGTCAAGCACAGCTTCGATCATGGCGTCACAGCCCATGCAGGAGTTGATCATCATGTGATAAAGACGGCGATCGGTCCAATCCCGGTCGTAGTAGCGGCGGATGTAGCCTTCGCGCCGGCTGTCGGTGGCCTCAAGCTCTGCCCGGGCGTTTCCCGCCTGTTCTGGAAAGTGTTCTTCAAACCAGCGAATCTTCCTCGACATCGACGCGTAGACGAAAATGTTGAAGACCCCGGGAAGACTCGCCATCGCACACGCGGCCCCGCGGCCAACAATCACACAATTCCCGTCAGCCAGGCATTGCTTGAGGTAATTGCGCACGAATTCGACCATGCGCTCACTGTCGAAAACCTGGTCTTTCGGCGGCGCAGGCAGGCGGTCCACACTGCCATGCCAGAACGACTTGCCCATCCGGTAGTACCACGGGTCAAGACGCTCATCGCACTGCTGCGCCATGCTTTTTGGCACCCCGGCCTTACGGGCGATCTCCTCGATGAGGCAATTGTCGATGAGCTTCCAGTTCAGCCGGTTGGCCAGGCGATGAGCGAATTCCGCTCCCTGGCTGCCGTACTCCCGTTCCACCGTGATCACCCTGACCATAGAGAGTCTCTCTCGCCGGAATGCTAGCACCAGCAGGGTGAATAATCCATACCTTCACGGTTCGGCGAGGACCGGGTTTCTTAAGCTGCCGATGCCGGAAATCTTCACCACCACATCATCGCCCGGCCGGAGCCATCGCTGCGGAGTGCGACCCATTCCCACGCCCGCCGGAGTACCGGTACTGATAATGTCTCCCGGCACCAGGGGCATCATGGTCGAAATATAAGAGATAAGACGGGGCACCTTGAAAATGAGCTCGCGGGTATTGGAACTCTGCAGGGTCTCCCCGTTGATCGAGAGCGAAATATCCAGTTGGTGCGGGTCGGGCACCTCGTCCTTGGATACGATCCAGGGGCCCAGGGGCGCGAACGTGGGGAAGTTTTTGCCCAGCGTCCACTGCGAGGTAGCCAACTGCACGTCGCGAGCGCTTACATCATTAAGGATGGTATAGCCAAAGACATGATCCTCCCACTCGGCCTCGGGGATATTGCGGCCACCCTGGCCAATCACGACCGCCAGCTCGGCTTCATAGTCTGGTTGCTGGCTGGCACGCGGCAACAGGATCGGCTGGCCATTCCCGATCAGCGCCAGGGGGTACTTGGAAAACACAGTGGGAAACTTGGGCGGCTCCATTTTCGATTCCGCGGCGTGGTCGCGGTAATTGAGGCCGATACAGAGAATCTTGGAAGGCCGCACCACGGGTGGCTCCAGGATGACGGAAGACAAGGGTGCGAGCAGATTCAGACCAGTCTCTTCCAGCTGAAGATTGACCGCAGCCCATCGACTGGGACCCGCGGCGATGAACGACAACGTGTCCTGGTATCCGAGCTGTGTGAGAGGGAAGACATGGCCGTCCTTGAGGAGTGCCGGGGCAATGGTTGCATCGCGACGGTAGGTGATGAGGTGCATCCATCGATTGTCCATCGGCCAGCGAAGGAATGGGTAAAAATTGTGGCATGCGACTCCCAAATCAGGAGCCGGCCGCGCCCGGTAAATTCCAATGGTGGTATACGGCCAACATGCGCAGCGTGAAGCAACCGGCGATGCCGCTGCTGCTGGCCACCACGGCGTTGACTTTTAGCTTGAGACAAAGAACCGTGATGGCAGCGCCGAACAGTGCGGCAGCCGCATACACGTCTGAGCGAAGCACCTTTGGCACCTGACCGATCAGCAGGTCGCGGATTGTGCCCCCGCCCACTCCGGTGATACCGCCCATCATGGTGGCCAGCAGCGGATGCAGTTTGAATTCCAGCGCCTTGGTCGGCAAAGAGAGCGGTTCCCACCAGGTCAATCGCGAGCAGCAGATGGGCGGCCTTGGGGCGCAGAGCAAATTTCATCTCTCGACTATAGAAGGAACCCCCGCACTGGAACCGGAACGCAACCGCAGGAAACTGCATCTGCCTACAATGGAACTTCTGATTATGGGGGGTTAATGGCGAAGCCGAACGAGGGACGATGCCGGGCAGTTATTGAAAACGTAGAACCACAACTGAATTGTGGCCTCTTTCCAATTAAGCGAATCGTCGGCGACCTGGTCGCGGTGGAGGCGGACGTCTTCGGAGACGGGCACGACCACGTACGGGCGCGATTGCTGTGGAAGCAGGATGGCAGCAGCAGTTGGCAGTCCGCGGAAATGCAGGCCCTGGGGAATGACCGCTGGCGGGCTGAATTTCCAGTCACGAAGGTCGGCCGCTACCGGTACACCCTGGTGGGAGAAATCGATCATTTCGAAACCTGGCAGAGTGACCTCAAGAAGCGGGTGGAGGCCAAACAGGATCTCGACGTGCCGTTTGCCACCGGCGCCCTGCTTCTCGAACAAGTCCGTCCCCGGGCAACCAAAGAAGACAGCGCAAAGCTGGCCGCCTGGGCCACGAAGCTCCGAAGCGGTGATCCCACAACGGTGGCATTCGCATTGCAGGACGAACTCAGGGCTATGGTCCATCGTTACCCCGACCCCGCGCTCGAGACCTGGTACGACCACGAGCTGGAGATCGTGGTCGATCGGGAGCGGGCCGGCTTTTCGGCATGGTATGAGCTTTTCCCGCGTTCCTGGTCCACCACTCCAGGAAAGCGCGGGACCCTTCGCGACGTAGCCAGGCGGATGGACTACGTTGCCGAAATGGGTTTTGACGTCCTCTACTTCCCCCCGGTCTCTCCCATTGGAAGAAGTTTTCGCAAGGGCAAGAACAACTCCGTTGAAGCGGCGCCGGGAGATGAAGGGAGCCCGTGGGCCATCGGCTCCGCCGAAGGAGGCCATACGGCGATCCACCCCGCGCTGGGAACCCTGAAGGACTTCGCAGACGTGGTGAAGCGAGCCAAGCAGCTCAAGATGGAAGTCGCCCTCGACATCGCCTTCCAATGCGCGCCCGATCATCCCTGGGTGACCGAGCATCCTGACTTCTTCAAGAAGCGCCCCGATGGGTCGATTCAATATGCGGAGAACCCGCCGAAAAAATATCAGGATATTTATCCGCTGGACTTTGAATCTTCCAATTGGCAGGGATTGTGGGATGCCCTTAAAGGCGTCTTCAGCTTTTGGATGGATCAGGGTGTGAAGATCTTCCGCGTAGATAATCCGCATACCAAGGCATTCCCTTTCTGGCAATGGGTGATCCCCGAGCTCAAAGCGAAAGACCCCGATGTACTGTTCCTGGCTGAGGCCTTCACCCGGCCTCGCGTCATGGAGCGGTTGGCCAAACTCGGCTTTTCCCAGTCCTACACCTACTTCACCTGGCGCGACACCAAGGAAGAGCTCACCCAATATCTGCTGGAACTCACCACCACCGAAGTCAAGGAATACTTCCGTCCGAATTTCTGGCCTAATACCCCTGACATTCTGCCCGGCCACCTGCAGACCGGCGGTCTGCCCGCCTTTCGCAGCCGGCTGGTGATGGCCGCGACCATGACTTCCAACTATGGGATCTACGGGCCGGCTTTCGAGTTGGGGGAAAATACGCCGGTTAGGCCGGGCAGCGAAGAATACCTGAACTCAGAAAAATATGAGATCAAGACCTGGGATCTCGAAATCCCCTTGAGCCTTAGACCGCTGATTACCCGGCTGAACAAAATCCGGCGCGAGAATCGGGCCCTGCAGAGCAACGAGCGGCTGCACTTCCACCCTACCGACAATCCATCGCTCCTCTGCTACTCGAAGGGGACGGCGGATGGCAGCAACCTTATCCTGGTGGTTGTCAACCTCGATTCTTTTTACGTCCAGACAGGGTGGATTGATTTGGATTTAAACGTACTAGGGCTCCGTCCGGGCGATACATTTGAAGTTTACGATCTGCTGACGGATCGCTCATACAGCTGGCGAGGGTCGAGGAATTATGTCGCCTTGCGGCCAGCGGAAATGCCGGCCCATCTCTTCCGGGTGGCGCCGGCCCAGGCATAACTGTCGTGGTGACGATTCAGCATAAACCAAGCCGGGAGGCAGGATTGAAGCAAGCGGGAAGCGCGGCGGACCCACTCTGGTACAAGGACGCGATTATTTACGAGTTGCACGTCAAGGCTTTCATGGACGGCAACAACGATGGCATCGGCGACTTCCAGGGATTACTCAGCAAACTCGATTACGTGCAGGACCTGGGCGTCACCTGCCTCTGGCTGTTGCCTTTCTTCCCCTCTCCCCTGCGCGACGATGGCTACGATATCTCCGATTACCTCAGCGTGCACCCCAACTACGGCACTATGGAGGATTTTAGAGAGTTCCTGACCCAGGCGCACAACCGCGGTCTGCAGGTGATGATCGAGTTGGTCATCAACCACACCTCCGATCAGCACCCCTGGTTCCAGCGAGCACGCCACGCCCCCAAAGGCTCGCCTGAGCGCGACTTTTATGTGTGGAGTGACACCGATCAGAAATATCTAGACGCGCGCATCATTTTCACCGATACCGAGAAATCCAACTGGACCTGGGATCCTGAAGCCCAGCAATACTACTGGCATCGCTTCTTCTCTCACCAGCCCGACTTGAACTACGACAATCCCGTAGTCCTCGAAGAAGTAATCAAGATCATGCACTACTGGCTTGACATGGGCGTCGATGGGCTGCGCGTCGACGCCATTCCCTACCTGGTGGAGCGAGAAGGAACCAACTGCGAAAATCTCCCCGAAACCCACGCAGTGATGAAGCGCATTCGTGCTGAAATCGACAAGCAGTATGCTGCCAGGGCCATCCTGGCGGAGGCCAACCAGTGGCCGGACGATGTACGGATTTATTACGGCAACGGGGATGAGTGCCACATGGCATTTCATTTCCCTCTCATGCCCAGGATGTATATGGCGCTGCGCCAGGAGGATCGCCTGCCGATCACCGACATCATGGCGCAAACGCCGGAGATCCCCAACAACTGCCAGTGGGGACTGTTTCTGCGCAATCATGACGAGCTGACGCTGGAGATGGTCAGTGATGACGAGCGCGATTACATGTACCTGGCCTATAGCGCGGACCCGCGCATGCGCATCAACATCGGCATCCGGCGGCGCCTCGCGCCGCTGGTCGATAACAGCCGACGCCGTATCGAGCTGCTGAACAGTTTGCTGTTTTCTTTTCCCGGAACTCCGATTGTTTACTACGGCGATGAGATCGGCATGGGCGACAACATCTACCTGGGCGACCGCAATGGGGTGCGCACCCCAATGCAGTGGAATGGAGACAGAAACGCCGGCTTCTCCCGCGCCGTGCCCGCAAAGCTGTACAGCCCGGTGATCATGGACCCGGTATGGGGATACGAGGGCCTGAACGTGGAAGCGCAGCAGAGCGACCCCTCCTCGCTGCTGAGCTGGATGCGCAACATGATCGCGCTGCGCAAGCTCTTCCAGGTTTTTGGCCGCGGGACCCTCTCCTTCCTCAATCCCACCAACCGGAAGATTCTTGCCTACATCCGCGAATACAAGAACGAGAAAGTTCTGTGCGTGGCTAATCTTTCCCGCTTTGCCCAGCCAGTGGAGCTGGACCTGGCCGCGTATGCCGGGATGGTGCCGGTAGAGATGCTGGGCTACGTCGAATTTCCCCACATTCGCAACACCGCCTATCCGCTCACTGTAGGCCCCTACGGTTTTCTGTGGTTGGAGTTGCAACCCTCCCCCGAGCCGGCGCCAAGCCTCGCAGAGGAAGGTGAGCCGGAACTCGAGGTCAGCGGGCCCACCGACTGGATGAGCGTTCTCGAAGGCAATGGCCGCCGGGAACTGGAGGAGACGGTGCTTCGCGGCTACCTGGCTCGTCAACGTTGGTTTGGCGCCAAATCACGGCCCAGCACCGGCACCAGAATCGAAGATTGGGCGGTCTTCAATAAGGGCATCAGCGCCCTGGTGTGGGTCGAGGTGCAATACGCTGAGGGGGACTCCGACACCTACCTGGTCACGCTCGGATTGCTTTTTGGCAAGCCCGCCGCCACGCTACGGGAGGAGTCGCCGAACGCACTGCTGGCTCGGCTAACCTCGGTTGAGGGTGACGGCGTGCTCCACGAAGGAATCTTTAACGACACCGCCAGCGAAGCGCTGCTGGCGCTGATTTCCGGGGGCGGCCAGATTCCATCACGGGAGGGCGACCTCCTCGGGATCCCCAGTAGCGCGCTGGCTCAGTTGCAGGGTGAGAGAGGAGACCATGCCGCGCCTCGGCGCGGTTCGGCGGAGCAAAGCAACACCTCGATTCTTTTCGGTGACAAGCTGATCATGAAGCTGTTCCGGAGACAGCAACCCGGTCCAAACCCTGACACCGAGATCGGCCGCTACCTTACCGAGACCACCCATTTCACCCATATCGCACCCTTCGGCGGCTCTATCCAATACACCCGCGAAGGGCAGGAGCCATCGACGGTGGCCATGTTGCAGGGCCTGGTCACGAACGAGGGCGATGGATGGCAATGGACGTTGGAAGAATTGGACCGCTACTACGAGGCCAGCGCAGCGCATAACTTTGCCCAGGCGGGTGTAGACGAGGGGCCAGCCAGCCTGCTGCAGTTAAGTGCGGCTCGCGAGACCACGTTCGCGCGTGAGCATGTGGGCACTTACCTCGATGCCGCAGCGTTGCTGGGCAGACGAACAGCGGAGATGCACCTCGCTTTGGCCTCGCCGACACCCGATCCGGCGTTTATGCCCGAACCCCTGAGTTCCACGGACCTCGACCTGCTGCGCGAAGAGCTGATCGCACACTCCAGCAGCGCCTTTGATGCCCTCAAGGAGAACGTAGCCCGTTTGCCCGATAGCGTGCTGGAGAGAGCCGGCCTGGTTCTCAGCCGCAGAAGTCTGGTGCTCGACCGATTCCGTCGACTGTCGGCAACCGAGATCCATGCACTGCGCACCCGCATCCACGGGGACTATCATTTGGGACAGGTGCTTCGATCCAAAGGAGACTTTGTCATTCTGGACTTCGAGGGTGAGCCCGCACGCACGCTGGCGGAGCGCAGAACGAAACAATCGCCTCTCAAGGACGTGGCAGGTATGTTGCGTTCGTTCAGTTATGCGGCATTTTCGGCGCTGATGAAGTACTCGTCGCGGCGTCCGGAAGACTTTCGCCGCCTGGAGCCCTGGGCCCATCTATGGGAGCAATCCGTCTCGTCAGCTTTCCTGCGCACCTATTGTGAATTTGCCAAGGGGGTGGCGGTTGTCCCAACGGAACCGCAGCTGTTTGAGCAATTACTGGAGGCATACGTAATTGACAAAGCGTTTTATGAATTGGTGTACGAGTTGAATAACCGGCCCAGCTGGGTGATGATTCCGCTGACGGGAATACTGGGTTTACCGCTGTAGGGTATATCCCTCAGGGGCCAAAGCCCATTTGTTCTTGAGGAGATTACGTGCGGGCTAAAGCCCCTGAGGGCACCAGCAGCAGTTATGATCCGATGTAGGGACCGAAGGTACAACGCATGGCAAAGCTAGAGCTTTCGGAAGAAACGAAAGCAGAGACGGAAGAGGTAAAGGGAGCCGATTTGCTGATCGCGGTCGCAGCTCCGGTGGATGCCGAGCAGCTGCGGGCTGCGGCTACGCAAGCAGTGTTGGGCATGGGTCAACCCGCGCCCTCTGCTCTGCGCACCGTGGTTGCATATCCCGGCGGTACGGAGCCCGCGGCTCAGGCCGGGATGGACCTGGAGCTGACGGAAACGGGCGGCGCATTGCGTTTCCTGCCCTACTCGTTACCCTCCGGTAGTCCATCGAGAATTCCCTGGCTACCCGCTGCCAGCACGTATCAAGCGCTCTTCGCCATGGCGCGGGATCTGGGGGTGAGTGCGTGCGCAGTGATCGGTGTCGATCTTGCGGCGCTGCACTCCGATTTCCTGGCGTCGATGATGGCGCCGGTACTCGAAAAGCGCTGTGACCTCGCCATGCCCCTCTATGCCTTGGGCAAGTTCGACGGCCTGCTGAACTCAAGCATCCTTGCGCCGCTCACCCGCGCGCTCTATGGGCGGCGGGTGCGCTTCCCCCTGGCGCCGGACTTCTGCCTTTCGGGCAAGATGATTCCCGACCTGGAAGTGGCGTTGCACCGAACCACCGACCAGGGACAATCTATCTTCTGGCCGGCAACCGAAGCTGCTATTCGCGACTGCGGAATAAGCCAAGTGCATGTGGATACACGGCACGTCCCCTCCGCCGAAGGGGTAGACCTGAGCACCATTCTGGCGCAAACCGTCGGCCCTTTATTTGCGGAGATGACCATCAACGCCCCGCTGTGGCAGCGGGTTCGAGGTTCCCAGCCGGTCGAAACCTGGGGTTCAGCGGTGGCGCCCCCGGCTGACGGAGCGCCCGCGGATACCACTCCGATGTTGGAGACATTTCAGCTCGGCTACCGCAATTTGCAGGAGGTCTGGTCTCTGGTCCTGCCGCCGGTCACGCTTCTGGAGCTGAAGCGTCTGGCGCGGCCGAGCACGATGAGCTTCCACATGCCCGACGAACTCTGGGTTCGGATTGTCTACGACTTCGCGTTGGCCTACCGGCTGCGTACCATCAGCCGTACCCATCTTTTGGGGGCGCTCACCCCGCTTTACCTGGGGTGGGTAGCCTCGTACGCGCTGGAAGTAGGCAATGCCAGCGCGGGGGAGGCAGAACAGAGGCTGGAGAAGCTGGCTCGTGCCTATGAAGAGGGCAAGCCCTATCTATTATCGCGGTGGCGTTGGCCGGACCGCTTCAACCCTTAGGCCCCGAAGGAGATCATTATGTGGACTCAAGTGTCGCAGTCATTGCACGAATCGATGGCTCGGGTCATCAGCCGCATCGCCACTCTGCTTCCGGGTATTCTGGCGTTAATCCTCGCTGTCCTGGTGTTTGCCGCGATCGCATGGCTGCTGGCCTGGTTGGTCCGTACATTGCTGAAGGCGATCCGCATCGACGAGCGGCTGGCGCGGGGGACGAACGCCATCGCAGAGTGGTCGCCCACCTATACGCCGAGCACTCTGATCACCCGCGTGGTCTTTTGGTGCGTGGTGCTGGCGGGTTTTCTGGTGGGGCTGGAGGCATTTGGCGCATCCTCAGATAATCTACTTACTGCTCGCTTGCTGGGCTACATTCCTAATGTCGTAGGCGCGGTGGTGTTGCTCATCCTGGGCAACGTGATTGCCCGTTTTCTTTCCCGCAGTGTGCTGATCGGCGCCGTGAACATGAATCTGCATTACGCGCGCTTGTTGAGCCTGGGGACAAAGTGGCTGGTCCTGGTGCTGACCGCTGCCATGGTGCTCGATCATCTGTCGATTGGGGCTGCCATTGTGGACCTGGCATTTGGAATTCTGTTCGGCGGCATCGTTTTCGCGCTGGCCCTGGCGGTCGGCCTGGGTTCGCGTGATCTGGTAAGCCGCTCGCTCGAACGAGAAGCAGCTCGCCCTGCTGCTGAGGCCGTGGCGGAAGAGCAGTTTCGCCACTTCTAGAATATGGATAGACAGAATGTAGAAGCAGGGGCGCCCGTGAAGGTCGCTATTTTGGGTTTTGGCACCGTGGGCAATTCGGTTGCTCGCATATTACTGGAACACCCGCCCCATGGCGTAGCACTGGGCTGCATCTTCAACCGCGGAATTGACCGCAAACGCGTCTCCTGGGTCCCCTCGTCCGTGCTCTGGACGGAAGACTTCGATGCGGTCCTCGACTCTAATCCTGACATCGTGGTTGAGTTGGCCGGGGGGCTGCACCCCGCGGGCGATTGGGTACGAAGAGCGCTGGCGGCGGGCAAGTCGGTGGTCACTGCCAACAAGAAAATGATTGCCGAACAGGGTATAGCGCTGGAGGAGCTGGCCCGGCGCCATGGTTGTCAGCTACTCTACGGCGCTGCGGTGGCCGGCGGTGTTCCAGTAATTCCCGCCGTGCAGCAGGGGCTAGCAGGGGACCGCATCAACCGCCTCCACGGCATTTTGAACGGCACCTGCAATTTCATTCTCAGTCACATGGAAGAGGGGGCCGAGTTTGAACCCACCTTGCGAGAAGCGCAGGAGCGCGGATACGCCGAGGCCAATCCGACCGAAGATGTCGATGGCTTCGATGCCCGGGCCAAGCTGGTTATCCTCTCCCGCATTGGCCTGCGGATGGAGGTTTTGCCGGAAGAAGTTGCCTGCCGCACTATTCGTGATGTTTCTGCCATCGACTTCGCCTACGCCAAGGACCTCCGCTGCACCATCCGGCAGATTGCCCGCGCCGAGGTCAGAGATCAGGAATTGCTGGCCACGGTAGGACCCATGCTGGTATCGCAAAGTTCTCCCTTGTCGTGGTCGCGGGGCACGGAAAACATGGTTATCTCAGGCGGCCAGTATGGGGGGAAAACTGTCTTCTCCGGTCACGGCGCTGGTGGACACCCGACAGCGGTGGCCGTGATCTCCGATGTGCTGGCGATCGCACACGGTGGTTGTCCGGTGAACATAGCCAGTACGCGGGCCCGGGTTGAGGGGGATTTTGTCGTGCCTCACTACATAAGGTTCGTGGTCGACGACAGCCCGGGGATCGTGGCCGCGATTGCGGGCCACCTTGCTGAGCGAAACATCAATATCGACGCCTTGTTGCAGAAGCCAGGCTACCCCAAGGACCGTTTGCCATTTGTGGTCACGGTCGAACCCTGCCCCAGCTCGGCATTGAAGGCGGCTTTGAAGAAAATTGCGCAATTGGACTGTATGCAGGCGCCGCCGTTTGATTTGCAGATGCTGGAGGAGTAAGAGTTCCCCGATTGTGGCGGGAGGGTGGAAAGAGAACCGCAGGTCCCTCCACTCCGCTCCCCCGGATTTTCTGTGGAGGTTGGTGGCGTTGACGCAATTAATCTCAACAGGAAATCCGGGGGAGCGAAGCCTAGGGATCTGCAGTTCCGTTCACCAAAAACCAATCCAAACTGAAGCGCCAACCTCACCTTTGTCATCCCGACCGTAGCGTAGTGGAGGGACCTGCGGTTTCTTTACGCGTCAAAAGCCTAAGACGGGGTGGGGCTCGTACGGCTCCTCTAGTGCTTGGATCTCACTTTCATCCAGGTGGATCTGCAGCGCTTCGATCGCTTGATCCAAATGGTTCATTTTGCTGGCGCCAATGATGGGTGAACTAACTCCAGGCTTCCCCAGAATCCAGGCCAGTGCTACCTGCGAGTTTGGCACCCCCCGCTTTTCCGCGATCTCGGTTAGCCGCTCCACTACGGTGAAGTCTGAGGGACGATAGTAAAGCTTCTGCGCAAAATCATCGGTTTTTGCGCGCACTGTTTCCCCTCGGCTTTCGGTGTTCCGGTTTCCGGCAAGAAAGCCGCGCGCGAGCGGGCTCCAGGGGATGAGCCCGATGCCCTCCTCCAGGCAAAGGGGAATCATCTCCCGCTCTTCTTCGCGGTAGACCAAGTTGTAGTGGTTCTGCATGGTCACGAAGCGGGCCAGCCCCATCACGTCTGAGGTCTGCAGCATTTTCAGAAACTGCCAGGCGTACATGGACGACGCACCGATATAAAGTGCTTTGCCCGAGCGCACTACTTGGTCCAACGCCTCCAGCGTCTCTTCAATAGGGGTGTGGGGATCGAAACGGTGGATCTGGTAAAGATCGACATAATCAGTCTGCAAACGGCGCAGGCTGTCATCGATGGAGTGCATGATGTGCTTGCGGGAAAGGCCTTGCTGGTTCGGATCGTCTCCCATAGCGTTGAAGACCTTGGTGGCGATCACGAGCTTGTCCCGCGAGGGCCCGAACTCTTTGAGCGCCCGCCCGGTAATTTCTTCGCTCACTCCTAGCGAATAGATATCCGCCGTATCAAAAAAAATTATGCCGGCTTCAATCGCGCGGCGGTAGAAGGGACGAGCCTCCGCATCCTCCAGCACCCACTCGCGCCACTTTTTCGAGCCGTAGGTCATGGTCCCGAGGCAGATTCGGGAAACTTTTAGGCCAGTCGAGCCCAGATTAACGTATTCCATCGCACTCCCCTAAAATCGATTATGTACTGCACCGCATCTCAGGATAAACATGGACTCCATTCCGGTAGAAATCTCCCTCGACGGAACAACGATCAAGGCCTATGACGGCGAATGGCTGGTGGACGCGATCACCCGCGAGAAGGCCTTTCCTCATATTTGCTATCATCCCCGGCTGGGGCCGATTGAGACCTGCGATACCTGCATGGTCGATGTGAATGGCAAGTTAACGCGCGCGTGTTCCACCGCCGTACATGCGGGCATGACGGTGGTTACCGAGTCAGCCCCTGTCCGCGACGCGCAAATGGAAGCTATGGATCTTATCCTCGGCAACCACCTGCTCTACTGCACGGTGTGCGATAACAATAATGAAAACTGCACCGTTCATAACACTACTGCCCTGTTGAACGTCGAACACCAAAAGCGTCCGTACCTGCCAAAGCCGTACGAGAAGGATATGAGCAACCCCTTCTACCGCTACGATCCGGACCAATGCATATTATGCGGACGCTGCGTGGAAGCCTGCCAGAACGTGCAGGTGAACGAAACCCTATCAATCAACTGGGAATCCGAACATCCGCGCGTGCTGTGGGATGGCGGCGAGCAGATTGCGGGCTCCAGTTGTGTCTCCTGCGGACATTGCGTCACCGTCTGCCCCTGCAATGCGCTGATGGAAAAATCCATGCTCGGCCATGCGGGCTACTTTACCGCCTTGCCGGAAGACGCACTGAACAAGATGATCGATTTGGTGAAGGGGATCGAGCCGGAGATCGGCTATCCCCCCATCATGCGCGTTTCCATGACCGAGGCGGCGATGCGCGACGTGCGGGTGAAGAGGACCAAGACGGTCTGCACTTACTGCGGCGTGGGCTGCAGCTTCGATATCTGGACCAAGGATCGCCACATTCTCAAGGTCGAACCGTCAGAGGGCGCGGCAAATAATATCTCCACTTGCGTTAAAGGTAAGTTCGGTTGGGATTATGTAAACAGCCCGGAGCGTTTGAAGGTGCCTCTCATCCGTGAGGGCAACGGCTTCCGCGAAGCTAGCTGGGAAGAGGCTCTGCAGCTGGTAGCCAACCGGTTAAGCGAAATCAAAGCCGCCCATGGGCCCGACGCGATCGGGCTGGTCGCATCGTCGAAGTGCACCAATGAAGAAGCGTACCTGATGCAAAAGCTGGCTCGTGCTGTGGTGGGCACGAACAATGTCGATAATTGCTCGCGTTACTGCCAGTCCCCTGCCACCCAGGGACTCTTCCGGACTGTTGGGTACGGGGGCGATTCTGGCTCGATCAGCGATATTGCGCAGGCGTCGCTGGTCTTGATTGTCGGCAGCAACACCTGCGAGAGCCACCCGGTGCTGGCGACCCGTGTCAAGCGGGCGCAAAAGCTGCATGGACAGAAGGTAATCGTGGCCGACCTGCGGCGCCACGAAATGGCGCAACGTGCCGACATCTTCTTCCGCCCCCGTCCGAGCACGGATATGGTATGGCTTTCCGCACTCAGCCGCTACATTCTCGATCAGGGATTGGCCAAGCGGGAATTTCTCGATCAATGGGTGAACGGACTGGAGGAATATCGCAAGAGTCTCGAACCCTTCACCCTGGAATTCGCCGAGCAGGTTTGCGGGGTTCCGATAGAAACGCTGAAGACCGTGGCGCATGAGATTGCCTCCGCCGAGCGCGTCTGTTCCTTATGGGCCATGGGCGTAACGCAACACTGCGGCGGCTCTGACACCTCAACCGCAATCTCCAACCTGATGCTTGTTACCGGCAACTACATGCGGCCCGGTACCGGTTGCTATCCGCTACGCGGCCACAACAACGTGCAGGGAGCGAGTGATTTCGGCGCGATGCCGATTTATTTTCCTGGCTACGAGAAGGTCGATGATCAAGAGGTCCGCGAGCGTTACGAACGCGGCTGGAATTGTAAGCTGCCCACATCCAAAGGCTTGGACAACCACGAGATGGTGCAGTCCGTGCTCGATGGCAAGCTGAAGGCCATGTACGTGGATGGGGAAGACATGTTCAGTGCGGATTCAAACGCCCACGAAGTGGGCGAGGCTTTCTCCAAGCTGGAGTTCTTCATCGTGCAGGACATCTTCTTCAGCGAGACCTGCCGCTTCGCCGACGTCATCCTCCCCGCCAGCCCGAGCCTGGAGAAGGACGGAACCTTCGTCAATACTGAGCGGCGAATCCAGCGTCTCTACGAAGCCCTTCCCCCGCTGGGAGAAAGCCGTCCGGACTGGATAATCATCCAGGAAATAGCACGCCGGCTTGGAGCCGATTGGAACTATAGCCATCCAGCTGACATCATGCATGAGGCCGCCTCACTTTCGCCGCTATTTGCCGGGGTCACTTACGATCGCCTTGCGGGCTACAAGACCCTGCAGTGGCCGGTGGCCATCGATGGCACCGATGAGCCCCTGCTCTATACCAAGGAATTTCATTTTGATGATGGCAAGGCCAAACTTTACCCGCTGGATTGGATTGAACCTTGCGAGACTACCGACCAGCAATTTGATCTGCATTTGAACAATGGCCGCTTGTTGGAGCATTTTCACGAAGGCAACATGACCTATCGTGTGCCGGGGATCCAGCAGGAGAATCCGGAACGATGGGTTGAGGTATCACCGGAACTGGCCCAGGAGAGAGGGCTGCATTCGGGTCATTGGGTAGAGATCAAATCGCGCCACGGCGAAGTGCGTTCCAAGGTCTTGGTCACTGAACGAGTCGAGGGTAAGCAAGTCTACCTGCCCCTGAACTCGCAGGAAGGTCCGGTGAATATTCTCACCAGCAGCAATACGGACCGGGCGACGCACACGCCCGCCTATAAAGAAACGGCGGTGCAAATGAACACGCTTCCCTACCAGGGGCCGAGCCCGTTGATGACATCCAACTTCCGTTATCATCCCAGCCCGACACCGCAGCGCGGGGTGGAAGTGGAACGCAAGTGGAAGCAGCCGGGGTATCACATGCCCGGCAGCAATCTGGTGCAGATACAAACCGCAAAGAAGTGAGAGGGAACTCCGATGGCAATGCCGGTCCCGATGAAACGGGTGGTCCAGACGGACCCTCGCGAAGAATTACAGAAGCGAATCCAGGATGCTCCTATCGCCCACGCGGAGGCGGTGCTCTCCGCGTATGCACTACTGCAGCAGCTGCACGACACAGGAACGCTCGATGTACTGCGTGGCGCGCTCGGCGCGGGCGACGTGCTGGTGGAGCATGTGGTGTCGCTGGTAACCACGCCCGAATCGATCACCGCGCTGCGCAATTTGATTCTGATCGGGAAGGTGTTGGGCAGCATCAATCCGGAAGTTTTTCACGCTGTGCTCGAAGGAATTCCGCAGGCTACGGCGCAGGTGCCGGGCGCGAAACCGCCCTCGCTATTCGCCCTGGGGCGGCGAATAGCCTCGCAGGACGCGCGCCGCGGCCTGGCGGCTGCTGTCAGCGTCATGGAAATACTCGGACGCGGGCTGGCAAAGGAGAGCGCTTCGCTACCGGAGAGATGATACGCCTTGGTGAGACAAA
>Ga0182024_10008198_pt1 | contig 22171 bp, 15 predicted proteins | sample P32metaG_FD_120480 | JGI IMG/M metagenome (GOLD analysis project Ga0182024, IMG submission 120480) | Permafrost microbial communities from Stordalen Mire, Sweden - P3-2 metaG (Illumina Assembly) | ecosystem: Environmental > Terrestrial > Soil > Wetlands > Permafrost | place: Sweden: Stordalen...
GCCGGTTCGTCCGCCACGATGCCACGGAAAAGCATTACGTCATGGCCGGGCGGCTCTCGACGATCCTGTTGTTCGTCTGCTCCGCCGCCCTCACATTCGCACTGGATTCAGCCAAGGGCGCGTTCGACATCATCCTGCTCGTCGGCGCCGGCACCGGCCTGCTCTACCTGGTCCGCTGGTTCTGGTGGCGCGTCAACGCATGGTGCGAGGTGGTCGCGATGATCAGCTCGTTCGCCATCTCCATCATGTGGCTGTTCGTTACCAAGGCAGGCTTTACGGTCTCCACCCACGCGCAGCTCCTGTTGACGATCGCCTTCACCAGCGTCTGCTGGATCGCGACGGCATTCATCGCCCCCCAGACCGACCGCGGCGTGCTGACCCACTTCTACAAGAAGGTCCGCCCCTTCGGCCCCGGCTGGCGGCGCATCCGCGAGGAAGCGGGCATCGTCGAATCCGACATCGTCGCCACCGGCGAGAATTTCCCGCTCGCCATGCTCGGCTGGATCTCCGGCTGCATCACCATCTGGTCGGCCCTGTTCGTGGTCGGCAACTTCCTCTACCTTCGCTACGGATATGCCCTGGGGCTCCTGGTGGTGTTCATCGCCAGCGGGTCGGTTTTGATCTATGTCACCCACAGGCTCTGGACGGCCAAGGTTACCGAGCCGGAAGCTGATGAGCCGACGCCGCTCGTGCCGGTACCGGTGGCTGAAAGTCCAAAGGGTGCGTTCGAAGTAATCGTACCGGGGCGGGTCAATGACAATGGGAGGTGATCGCGTATGTACGTTGTGCCGCGAGAAGAGAATGGAACCACAGAGGCCACAGAGAGCACGCGAAGGACGCGAAGAAAGCATACTAATCATGGACCGTCGTCAAACATCGTTGTGGTTGGGCCTGGCATTCGTCATCGCCCACTCGATGGCTATTCAAAACTCCCGCGCCGAGCCAATCCACGTGCTACAAACGCACCCTTCGGCTGAAGTCTTCCATGCAACCGTCTCCGACGGACATATCGAAGCAGGGAACCAGGCCGTCTCGGGGATTTGGGTGGTAGCGGACGGTCATCTCAAGCCCGTCTCCCTTCGCGAACGGCTTTCCGGCGCCGAATACCCGATTGACGGCGAGATATTCACCCTCGGCTTCACCACCAAGAAAACCATCCGCGCATCCGAGATGAGCGCGGTGTCTGAGCCAAAGGTCGAACCCCTGCCCGCCGACCCCTCGGCATCGCGGCTTGCCGACCGATCCCCCGGCTCCCAGGTCAGCGTCACGCTGCAAAGCGCCGATGGCAACCTCCAAGCCGTCTGGCGGGTCATCGGGCGGGACGGTGGCAACTACCTCCGCCAGGAAGTATCGCTGCGCGTCCTCAAGACCGAGCTGCCGCTCGGCGAGGTGGTGCTGGTCGATTGGCCGCTACGTTTCCCTTGGGTGTGCGGGACCGTGAAAGGGGCGCCGATCATCTCGGGAAACATGTTCTGTGGGCTCGAGCATCCGATGGCCACGAGCGAAATCATTGAAGGCCGGGCCCATTGCATGCTGGAGCGGGCGGTGCCGCTCTCGCCCGGACAGGAGCTGACCGTTTCCAGCGTCGTCGGCGCGGCGAAGCCGGGGCAGCTTCGCCGTGATTTCCTCGCCTACCTGGAGCGCGAGCGAGCGCATCCCTATCGCCCGTTCCTCCATTACAACACCTGGTACGATCTCGGCTATTTCACGCCGTTCGACGACAAGGCCGCCGTCGGCGCCATCGAGACCTTCGGCGAAGAGCTCACCCGCAAGCGCGGCGTCAAGCTCGACTCGTTCCTCTTCGATGACGGCTGGGACGATCACCACTCCCTCTGGGGCTTCAACAAGGGCTTCCCCAACGGCTTCGCCCCGCTGAAACAGGCGGCGGAAAAATACGGCGCGGAGCCGGGCGTCTGGCTCTCGCCATGGGGCGGCTACGGCAAGCCCCACGACGAGCGTGTCGCCTTCGGCAAGGAAAGCGGCATCGAAACCAACAGCGACGGCTTCATCCTCTCATCGCCAAGGTACTATGACCGCTTCCACGAAGTCTGCCTGAACCTGATGCGCCAATACGGCATCAACCAGTTCAAATTCGACGGCACCCGCGACGCCGCCGGTCACTTCCCCGGCAGCCGCTTCGGCTCCGACTTCGAGGCCGCCATCCAGTTGATCCAGGACCTCCGCGCCGAAAAACGGGACGTCTACGTTAACCTCACCACCGGCACCTGGCCGTCCCCTTTCTGGCTCCGCTATGCCGACTCCATCTGGCGCGGCGGTGAAGACGACTCGTACGCCGGCGTCGGCACCTGGCGGCAGCGCTGGATCACCTATCGCGACGGCGACGAATACCACGGCATCGTCGCCCAATGCCCGCTCTACCCGCTGAACTCCCTCATGCTGCACGGCATCATCTACGCCAGCCATGCCAGCCGGCTCAACACCGACCCCGCCAACGACTTCGCCGACGAGGTCCGCGCCTATTTCGGCACCGGGACGCAGTTGCAGGAGATGTACATCACCCCCGCCCTGCTCTCGCAGAACAACTGGGACACCCTGGCCGAGGCCGCCAGATGGGCCAGGGAAAACGCCGACACCCTCGTCGACACTCACTGGGTCGGCGGCGACCCCGCCAAAGGCAACGTCTACGGCTGGGCGTCCTGGTCCCCCCGCAAAGGCATCCTCACCCTCCGCAACCCCGACGACAAGCCGGCAAACATATCGATCGACATCGCCACGACGTTCGAACTGCCCGAAGGCGCCCCCAAGAGCTACACGGCCCACAGCCCCTGGTCGCAGGACCACGGGCGGACCGCGATCGAGCTGAGTGCCGGTCAGCCGCACACGTTTGAGCTTGCTCCGTTTAAAGTGCTGACCCTGGAGGCGATGCCGGTGAAATGACCGACTGCACACAATGGCGCGGCGCACTTTGGCACACAATGGTTGGATCCTAGGACTGGCATTTGAGGCGCTGGTCGAAGCGGCAGGTCGAATCTTCCCGGAGCCATGGACAAACGGCTGTATCGAGCCAATAATACCACTAAGTGATTCAGACTGTCGAACAAATCGTCCGGGGTTACCGCTCGGCATCCGCGGCCGTGCGGAAGAAGTACAACACGCCTGCCAAAGCCCGGCAGTTCCTCGTGAGGGCCGGGATTCTTGAGAAGCATCCAGCATCCAAGCGCAGCGTTAGACTCGCCAAACCGTATCGTTAATTGAATCCTGCATCGACCACCTTCGTCCTCGGCTACCACGGGTGTGATGCGTCGGCGGAAAAGGTGTTCGCTGGCAAGAGGTCGTTAATTGCAAGCGAGAACGACTACGACTGGCTCGGTCACGGCGTCTATTTCTGGGAGCACAACGCTCGACGGGCATTCGAATTCGCGTGCGAGGTGCGGGACGGCCCGCACGGCCGGAGACAGCAAATCAAGCGGCCGGCTGTAGTGGGGGGCATCATTGATCTCGGTTTATGCCTCAACCTGCTCGACAACAGGTTCATCGAGATTGTCAGGCGGGCATACGCTGACCTGGTCCTGCTCCATCAAGAGGCGGGAGAACCCATTCCGCGGAACTCAGGTGGACACGACCGGCTCATGCGCCGTCTTGATTGCGCCGTCGTTCAGCTCCTGCACACAACCCGCCGCGAACGAAACGAACCGGCTTTCGACACGGTCAGAGCCGCTTTCGTCGAGGGAATCCCGCTCTACAAAGGCGCTGGATTCCGCGCCAAAAACCACATTCAGTTATGTGTGCGTAATCCCTCCTGCATCAAAGGATACTTTCGCCCGCTGGATGATGAGGGCAAGCCGTTGACGTTCAACTGAGTATCCGCTTCGGATCGGCGGCGATTTCTTTCCGCCGCCGGTGCAGTTGACGCTGGCCGAGGCGCTGGCGATGTCGGCCAGTTGTGTTCTTCGGGTATTGGTTGTCAAATGCCGGTGAGGCTCGAAGGGCAAATCCGCCTGCGCGCCGGCAAACGGAGGAATCATGTCTGCCCCAAAAACGTCCGAACCCAGGTCGATTGACCTTACCTCGCCCGCCGCCGGAGCGGCGATTTCGGTGGCCGCGGCGATCCTCCAGGGGATTCGCCCGTTGACGCCGGCACACGCCAAGGATGACGCCTCATTGTGGGATTCGGCCGGTCAGCGCGGCCGCAGCGTCGCCCGGTTGGCGCGGGAAATTCTTGAAGCGATGGAAACGCCGCCGCCGGGGCGATGAGCCACCGATGGTCGAGCCACACACACGCATGAGGAAATTGACGAAGTTGAAGAAGTTGCGATTTCAGGCCAAAAACGCCGCCGGAATTCGAGTGATCCTTAACGCAGTCTTAACACAAACCGAGTCCTGTGGCCGAAAACGCAACTTCTTCAACTTCGGCAAGGCTGTCCAACAATCCACGGCCATTCCTGTCCGTTTCACGCTCGTACGGGTAGGCTGTTCCTACGGACCAGCCCATTACGCCTTGCCGCATTGGAAAAACCATGTTCATTCGCATCGGCTACGACGTCGTATTCAATCTTCCTGCGCCGACGCCGATGCTGCTGATGCTGAACGTGCATCCGTCGCGGTTCCCATCGCTGCGCGGGGCGGAGAAACTGAGTATAGAGCCGTTCGTGCCGACGACGCCGTACATCGACGCGTTCGGCAACACCTGCGGCCGGATCGTCGCAATGGCCGGCAAGGTTCGCTTCGGCAACGATGCCATCGTCTATGACGACGGCCGCCCCGATCCGATCGACCCGTCCGCGCAGCAGCACCTGATCGACCAGCTCCCCGTGGAGACGCTGCAGTTCCTGATGGCCAGCCGGTATTGCGAGGTGGACCTGCTGTCGGACATCGCCTGGAAGCTCTTCTCCGGCGCCAAGCCGGGGTGGGCGAGGGTACAGGCGGTCTGCGACTGGGTGCACGCCAACGTCACCTTCGGCTACCAATTCGCCCGCTCCACCAAGACCGCAATGGATGTGTACAAGGAACGCAAGGGAGTGTGCCGCGATTTCATGCACCTGGCGATCTCATTCTGCCGGTGCCTGAACATCCCCGCCCGCTACGCCACCGGCTACCTCGGCGACATCGGCGTGCCGGCCGACCCGGCCCCCATGGACTTCAGCGCCTGGTTCGAGGTCTTCCTGGGCGGGCGCTGGTGGACCATGGACGCCCGGCACAACCATCCGCGCATCGGGCGGGTCCTGATGGCCCGTGGCCGCGACGCCACCGACGTCGCCCTCACCACCGCCTTCGGCGTCGCCACCCTCGAATCGTTCAAAGTCTGGACGGAGGAAGTGGGTTCGTTTTAGGTTCCTTATCCCTCCCCCGGAGTACCGGGGGAGGGAAAGATGAGGGCAACACTTTTCTGCGAGCGCCCCACGCCGCGCAAGCAAAAGTGCTATTGCGGTCACTCTCGCAAGCGGGGAACTCACACGCCATTTACTGTATTGCCCCTCGCGTTATTACCGAACGCTTCTGGTGCGTCGACCTTGAGTCGTGGGATGCTGCACTGTGTACCGAATGTTGATTGCCATAGCTTGCGACACGCCGTTTTATACGTTGCCCCCGCCTGCCGATACTGCACCTATGAAGCAGCGAGACCGGGATGCCGCCGGATGGCGCATGGCGATCGAATCCCTCGAGGCGCGCCTGCTGTTTTCCGGCCCGACCGCCGCCCTCGACGCGACGCAGGCGGTGCCGGCGGCGGGGGCGCATACCTACGCCTTCACGGTCGACTATTCCGACTCCGCGCCGGTCAACGTTTCTACGCTCGGCGACAACAACGTGACGGTCACCGGGCCGAACGACTTCAGCCAGCCCGGACACTTTGTGAGCGCGGCGTCGGCCAGCGGGGTGACGGAGGCCAGCTACTCGATCAGCTTCCCGGGCATCGGCCTTACCGATTTCAATAACGGGACATATACCGTCAGCCAGGTCGGCTACGACGCTGCTTCGGATGCTGGCGTCGCCGATGCCAATGGCGCCGGCTTTACCGCGGCGACGATCGGTACCTTTCCCGTCGATCTCCCGGCCGCGCCGCAACTGCAGTTGACCAGCCCCGTTTTTACGCCGGGGACGTACCTGGCCGGCAGTCCGGTCAGCTTCCACGCGACGGTGACCAACGGCGGCGACGCCGTCGAGCCGACGTTCACCCTCGCCGTCGCGCTTTCTCCCACGGCGCAGTTTGTCAGCGGGTCGATCATCGTCCTGGCCAGCGCCACGATCAGCCAGAGCCTGGCGCCCGGGCAATCGATGATTGTGAACGTCCCGGACGCGGTCATCCCGGCGTCGACTGCCATGGGAGGCTATTACATTGGCGCCCAGATCAACTATGGTTCGGGGGGCATCATTCAGAACATCGGTGCATTTACGTCGCCCAACCCCGGCATCATGGTAGCGCCGCCGCCTCCGCCCGGCGCGCCGCCGCCAGCGATCGGCGGGCTGGACTCCGGCTTCGGAAGCGACGGCGTCGTCCGCGACGCAACCGGACTGTCGACTACCACCGCCGTCGCGCAGCAGACCGACGGCAAGACGCTCGCGGTCGGCGCGGTGGACATGCCCAACGGCACCGTCGCCTTCGGCATCTCGCGCTTCAACGCCGACGGATCGCTCGACACGACGTACGGCCAGACGACCGCCAACGGCGTCACCACGCCCGGCACCGGGACCGTCATCACGCCCTTTGGCGGCGACGATACCCCGATTGCCCTCATCATCCAGCCGGACGGCAAGGCCCTGGTCGCCGGCACCTCGGTAGCGGCCGGCGGCTCCGGCGCCTCCCAATTCGCCCTGGCCCGCTACAACCCCGACGGCAGCCTCGACACTACCTTCGGCAACGGCGGGCGCGTGCTGACCAGCTTCGGCGGCCCCAGCCCTGGCGCTCCCGCGGGCTCGCCGCCTGCGTCTGCCGATGTGGCCGAGGCGATGCTGCTGCTGAGCAACGGGCAGATCATAGTGGCCGGTCATTCCAATGCCGGCGGGACGCAGGAATTCGCGCTCGCCCAATACAATGCCAACGGCACGCCCGACACCACCTACGGGAACAACGGACGGGTGCTGACCGGTTTCCTCGGCGGCGCCGACTCGGCCAACGCCATCGCCTTCGACCCCCACAACGGCGACATCATGGCCTCCGGCTCGGCGGCCAACCCGACCACCGGCCAGGTCGAATTTGCCGTGGCCGCCTATCGGCCCAACGGCGCACTCGACCCCACCTTCGGGCAGGGGGGCAAAGTCCTCACATCAATCAACGGCCAGGACGACGAATCCTACGGCGTGGCCGTCAATCCCCTGGGCTTCGTCGCCGCCACCGGCGCGACGTATGTTACTTCGCCGGCGGGGACGGCCAGCAGCAGCGTCGCGACCGTCATGTACACGCCGGCCGGAACGCCGGACCGTCATTTCGGCGGGCGCGGCATCGTCACCACCAACCTGTCCCAACCGGGCGTCGCCAACCAGATCGAGTTCAATGCCAACGGCAGCGTGCTCGTCGCCGGCGGCACGGTCGCTTCGCTCAGCAATGTTGACGCATCCGACATTGAGGTCGCCCTCGTCCAATACACGGCCAGCGGCGCGCTCGATACGACGTTTGCTTCAGGCAAGCCGCTGATCCTGAATTTCAGCGGTACTACGTCCGATGCCGCTCACTCGCCGGTGGCGACAGCTCCAATTGTCGGCGGAAGCACTTCCAGCGCGGCGGAGGCGGCGCTGGGGCTCCTGAGCCAGCAACACGCCATCGTCCAGGCCTATGGCGAACTGGTGGTGGTCGCCGACAGCGGGTCGGAAACCGCGGTGGCCGAGGTCGTGTCCACAGGCGCCAGCCTTGCCGACGCCGTCCGGACCACCGGTCCCTCCAGTGTCATCACCGGGACAAAGGGCTCGGCCAATGTGACCGTGACCAACAGCGGGGACCAGGCCGCCACCGGCACATTGACGGTCACTGTCTATGCCTCGCTGGATGAGAGCGTGGAAAGCGGCGACACGCTCCTGGCCGACATGTCGAATGCCAAGCTCTCGCTGAAATCGTCGGCATCAAAGGTATACAAGTTCAAGTTCCAGTTCCCCTCCACACTCGCCGACGGCGATTACTACATCGTGGCGGAGATCGCCCCGACGATTTCGCAGACCAACCTCGACTCCTCCGATGAAGTAGCCCATTCGGCCAGCCCGGTGGCCGTCGCCGTACCGTTGGTTGACCTGACCGGCCCCGCCCTGTCCACGCCAACCGGCCTGAAAGCCGGCTCCGTGACGATCCTCCCGCTGACGATCGAGGACGACGGCAACGTCGCCGCCAGCGAAACCATCTCGGTGCAGGCCGTGGCCTCGGATGGCGCCACGCCGAGCTCGGGTGACGTGACCCTCGACACTTCTACTCTGAAGCTCAAGCTGAAGGTCGATGCCTCAGGCGCCTACAAGCTACACGTGACATTGCCCGCTTCGCTCCCTTCCGGGACGTACTATCTTCTGGTCGTCCTGACCGGCGCCAATGACCTCGATGACGTCCTTGCCGGCAATGACCCGCTGGTTGTAGACTGACTGTAAGTGCCGCCGGTGCCCTCACCGACGGATTTCGATCTGCCGGTGAGGTTCCGCCGGTGAGGGCACCGGCGGCACTTAACCGCAAGCGCTAGCCCAACCTGACAAATGCTCCAGGCTCAACATCGAGGTGAATTGTGGGAAATCTGAAGGCGGCTTTCCGGTGGGCATGGTGCGTGGCTCTGGTGTGCTCCTCGTGCGCCCGCAGCAAGGGGCCGGCCGGGCCAGTCGAGCCCTTTGATCCGCGTGCGGTGACGTGGGGGTCGCGCCCTTACTCCAGCCCGCCGTCTACGACGCCGGCAGCAATCACGCAGCCGATCCGCTACCGGATGCTGGATTGCCATCTCCACCTCGTGGACTTCCTGCAGCGGACAGACGGCGCCAGGGCGGCGCTGGCCGCCATGGACAAGTGCGGCGTGGAAGAGGCGGTCGTCAACGGCATGCCGCTGGTGAAGGAGTGGCCCAACAGCGAGCGGATGCGGCCGGAGTATTACCTGGAGGACGATTCCCGCTGCTACTGGTACTCGGCCACCGACGTGCTGGTGGCGCGTGAGATCCAGTCGCTGCCGGCCGACCAGCAGCGCCGCTTCCATCCGACCATCTGCGGGTTCAACGGGGCCGACCGCAATGCCCTGGACCACGTCAAGCGCATGATCGACTGGTATCCCGGCTTCTGGCAGGGCATCGGCGAAGTCATGACCCGCCATGACGACCTCACCGCCTTAACCTATGGCGAGCCGGCCCGGGCCGACAACCTGGCGCTGAGCGCCGTTTTCACCTTTGCCGGCGAGCACGACCTGCCGGTCTTCCTGCACTCCAACGTCGGATCGGTCTGGAAGCATGAGCCGATCTACCTCGACGAGGTTGAGACCGCGGTCCGCGAGCACCCCATGACGCGCTTCGTCTGGTGCCATGCGGGCATCAGCCGGCGGATTGTCATCCCTTCGCTGACGCAGGACCTGGCGAGCCTGCTGAGCAAATACCCAAACCTGCACGTGGACGTGTCCTGGGTGGTTTATGAAGCGTACCTCGACAAGGACGGCAAGCCGGACGCCGACTGGATCAAGCTGATCGAGGCGTTCCCGGACCGGTTCATGATCGGGTCGGACAAGGTGGGGCATTTCGCCGACTATCCGCACGAGATCCAGAAGTACTATGACTTCCTGGACGCACTGCAGCCGGCCACAGCCCGGAAGCTGGCCCGGGAAAACCTGCTGTCGGTCCTCCCCAGGTCCCCCGCCCGCCTGACGGAGGAAGAATCGACCGCCTTCAACGGCCGGCAACCGGCAGGGACAGAGTTGCTGAAGTGAGGCGTGCCTCAGATTTTCCCTGATTCAACATGTCTCTCATGGTTGGGGTGGCAGGGAGTTCCGATAAGAACGGCCCGGTCAATCTCCATTTGCGGCATTTCATAGACTCCAGGTCCTATAAATAGTTGCGCCATAGTGGCGTTGATTTTTTCATTGCGTTATTTGGGGTGCCGAATTAGAATCCGCCCCTGTTGTGGGAATTCGGGATGCCTGTGTGGTCAAAAGGCATCGTTGTGGGCCCCGCAACCGGCGGTAGCTTCCGTCCGGTCATTCACATCCCCTCGCCGCCCGTGGCATCTTCGCCTGGGTTGCCTGATGCGAACCTGCTGGAGCCCGCGCCGCGGGCGCGCCATCGCGTTCGCCGCTTCAGGCATTACTTTGTTGCGGGCGTCGGACTCCCGCGTTGGTTCATTTGTTGCGTGACGGTGCTGAACGGCTTCAGCGCCGGCGCCCGGACCTTGTACATACCTATGTCACTTCGAAACGACCCCGGTTTTTTGAGACGCGCTAATCAGGGCACACTACAGCTAGCCATCGGCAGGGCGCCCAAATTCGCCCGCCCCGCTCCGCCCGCGGCGCCGATCGAGCTTGAGATTGCCGTTTCCGCGACGCAAACGCTGTTGGACCGGGTGGACGAGCGGTTCCAACAGGCCCCGCACGACACCGGCCCGGCCATGTACGAGTTGCAATCCGGCCTGGGGGCGATCCGATCGGCGGCCACTCCCGAGTCCTGGCAAGGCGTCGTCGCACGGTGCCTGGCCCATCCGGTGGGACAGGCCGTGTGGCAGGACCCCTTCACCGCTCACTCGTTCCGCAAGCCTCGCGGCTATTCCGGCGATGCCGAACTGCTGGACTACCTCTACGGGTTATCGGACGTTCCGGCGCGGACATCGCCGCTGGGCGCATCGATCTTCAAGCACATGATCGCCCAGCAGGGAGGTCTCAGCGTGCGCTCCCGCGGGGAAATCCTGGCCGACCTGATCGACGAGACGGCCAGCCTGTTCAAGTCGCCGCGGGTCCTGTCGATCGCCTGCGGGCACCTGCGCGAAGGATTGCTCTCGTCAGCGCTGAAAGAAGGCCGGGTGGGTGAGCTGGTGGCGTTGGACCAGGACACGCTTTCGCTGGCGGAGGTCGACCGCGTCTTCGCCGGTACGGCGGTGCGCACGGTCAATCATTCGGTGCGCGACATTCTGGCCGGCAAGGCCCGCTTTGAGGGGTTCCACTTCGTCTATGCCGCCGGCCTGTATGACTACCTTACTGAGCGAGTGGCGGCGCGCCTGACTCACATCATGTTCGACATGCTCGCTCCGGGAGGCCGGTTGCTGGTCGCCAACTTTGCGCCGCGCCTGCCCGAAGTCGCGTACATGGAAACGTTCATGGATTGGACGCTGATTTATCGGACGCCGAAACAGATGGCGGCCTTGTCGGACAATATCTCCGGCGACGACTGGAAATCGCACCGGCTGTTCTGGGACGCTCACGGGAACATCATCTTCCTGGATATCGTCAAACGAAACGGCCTGGCGCCGCGGTTCGGGCAGGAAATGCGCCTGCTGGACTGCCGGGCTAAATGGATGAGAGATTATCAGACTCCTCGGCCTGTGGGTCCGATTCCCGGCGGTAATGCGACTATCTCACACAACCGATAGCTATCGTGGTGGCGGTCCCGGCCGGCAAACGCCGTCCGGGCCTTCCCCTTGAGACTAAACGGTGGGTGAGAAACAATGATTGCGGCTGCCGGACAGGACATCACGTTGCGGCTTGCCGAGGCGTACCGGGAGTTCATCCTCGGGCTCCGCCTGCGCCAGGCCAAGATCGGCTATCTGCTGGCGCTGGGGCTGGTCCCGGCTGCCATCAGCCTGGACATCTTCGTCTATCCGGAACTGCTGCGGGCGATCTTCAAGTCGCGCCTCTTGTGCGACCTCGCCTTGCTCCCCTGCTTCATCTCGTTGTTCACCCGGTTCGGCCCGCGGAACATCCGCTGGCTGTCCAACGCCTGGCTGATCGCGCCGCTGATTGTGATCTGCTGGATGATCTATGCCTCTGAAGGGAGCAATTCGCCTTATTATGCCGGCCTGAACCTCGTCATGCTCTCCGCGTGCCTGCTGACCACCTTCGGTGCGCGGGGCGCAATCGTCTTCTGTAGCGTCGTGATGGCGGCATATTGCGCCGCATGCTTCCTGCACACGGTCGCCCCGCCGGCCCACGCGCAGCACAAGTCGCTGTTGAAAGACGGCAGCCTTTTGTTCAACAACATCTATTTTCTCTTCGCGACGGCGGTGATCTGCGTCGCATCGTGCCACTTCAGCGCGCTGCGGCGTTTCGAGGATTTCCGCCTGCGCCACGAGCTGGACGACAACAACCGCCAGCTTGCCGAGACGCTCAAGAAGCTGCAGGCCACCGAAGTCCAACTCGTGCAGAGCGAGAAGATGAACGCCCTGGGCAAGCTGTCGGCGGGGCTGCTGCACGAGATCAACAACCCGTTGAACTTCACGTTTATGGCGCTCCGCGGGGCGGACCGCGAAGCCGGCGATAACGCCGACCTGAAAGAGACGCTGGCCGACATCAATCAGGGCATGTCGCGGATCCGTAGCGTGATTTCCGACCTTCGGGTCTTCGCCTACCCCACCAAGCTGAACGATGCCGAGCCGTTTTTGCTCGCCGAGGCGGTGACGACGGCACTGCGCCTCACCGCGCACGAGCTGGGCGATATTTCCGTCGAGCAGAACGGCGTGGCGGGCGTCACCGTCCTGGGGAGCAAGACGCAGATCGTCCACGTGTTGATGAACCTGCTGATGAACTCCGCCCATGCCCTAAAGGACAAGCCTCTCGGCCGGCCGCCAAAAATCACCCTGGAGTGCGCCCCGAAGGGAGAGCGGCTGGCAATCACCGTCGGCGACAATGGCATCGGCATCGCCGCGGCCGACATGCCCCGGCTTTTCGAGCCGTTCTTCACTACCAAGGACCCCGGCAAGGGGACTGGCCTCGGCTTGAGCATCTGCCACACCATCATCAGCAACCACGGCGGCGAGATTTCCATCACCAGCGAGCAGGGGCAGTGGGCCCGAGTCACTTTCGACCTGCAACTGGCAGCAGCGCCGGCGAGGCCCTCATGACACCACGACTGTTTATCCGCCATCGCGCAGCGATGCGCTGCGACAGCGCCAGGCCCCTCATCACCGCGAGGCCCTCATGACCAACATGAACACCACCATCACTCCCAACGGCTACGCCATCCTCTATGTGGACGATGAGGAGCAGGCCCTGAAGTACTTCCGCAAGGAGTTCAAGCACGAGTACCCGATCCTCACCGCTCCCGGCGCGGCCCAGGCCCTGGCGCTGCTGGAGAAGGAACATGCCCGGGTCGGCGTGCTGCTGACCGACCACCGGATGTCGGGCCAGACCGGCGTCGAGCTGCTGACCCGGTGCCGACAGGCATGGCCCAGCATCGTCCGCATCCTGGTGACGGCCTATTCGGACATGGCCAGCGCCGTCGAGGCGGTCAACTCCGGCGCGGTCTACAAGTACCTCACCAAGCCCGTGGACCCCGTGTACCTGGGGCAGGTCCTCCGCGAGGCGATGGACGTGTTCCTGGAGCGGCACCGCAAGGACGCGCTGCTGGAAGAGAAGCTCAGCGCCCTGCAGCAGATAATGGTCAACGACCGGGTAAAAAGCATGGCGAGCATGGCATCGGGCATCTCGCACCACATGCGCAATTCGATGACGGCAATGACCTGCTACTTCGAGGAATTGGATGCGTCTGCCGGCGCGAATTCGGAGGGGTACATGACCGAGTTGCGGGACCTTGCCCGGAAGGAACGCGAGCACCTGGCGCGGATCGTCACGAGCGTGGCGGAACATGCCGCGCCGCCGGAGGTGCGGATCGCCGATGAAGCGGACCTGGGCGATCTCATCCGCCAGGCCGTCAGCGAAACCGGGCTCGGGCCCGCGGGGATCGTGGTCGACATGCCGGCTGGCGCAGCCATCCTGAAGGCGGACGGCGCGGCGATCGTCAGAATGTTCCGAAAACTGTTCGAGCAGGTGGCCCGGCAGGCGCGGGCGGATGGGCCCGCCCCGAGCCTGCCTGCGGTGAGCTTGCCTGCGGTGAGCCTGTCGAACGCGTCGAATCCGTCGAACCCGTCGAACGCGTCGAACCCGTCGAACCCGTCGAACGCGCTGGTGCGGGTTTCCGTCGAAGTGCCGGTGCCCCACTGGAACACCACGGGAGCGCGCGTGCTGATCCGCAGCGCTGGCCCGGCATGGAGCGAGGAGGACATCGCATCGTTCTTCACGCCCTTCGCCGTGGCCGTGGCGGCGCCGTCGGACCTGGCGCCCGGCTTGCTCGACACGTTCCAGATCGCATTGGCTCACGGCGGGGACCTGCTGACTCACAAGGCCGCCCCGCTGGGGCCAGGCTTCGAAGTGCGACTGCCCCTGGACCCGGCCGCAGTATGTCGCCCTATCGTGGACGAAGCGTGCCTGGCGGGAACACGCCCTTGAAGCGTTCATTGAGAGTCTGGCCAATGCGATTCGCCGCCCTCCCGGGCGGGCCCCGGACCCAACGCCATGAGCACGATACTCGTTGTCGATGACAAGCCTCAGATCCAGCAACTGTACCGCGCGATGCTGCGCCGCGGCGGGTACGAGGTCGTCGGCGCATCGAACGGTTTAGAGGCCCTTCGCGCGATGGAGAACCATTTCCCGGACCTGGTGCTGCTGGACATGGCGATGCCGGAAATGGACGGGGTGGCGTTCCTGCAGATCGTCCGCCAGACGCCGGAATGGGCCAGCGTCCCGGTCATCCTGATCACGGCGTTCGCGACCGAAGCCAAGGTGGAGTTGGCCCATTCTCTGGGCGCAGTGGACCATTTCGTGAAGGCCGATTTCTCGGTCAAGGAACTCCGTCGCCGGATCGAGCTGCACTTGGCGCAGCGGAGGGCGCAGGGGGCGCGGGTCGTGGCATAGCCGGCATTCCGGGCGGTCGCTGCATCACATCCCCAGCAAATGCCCCAGCGTCCGGGCAAACTGTTCGTAGGCGTTCCCCCAGGCATCGTGCCGGAAGAAGCCGGTTGCCGCGTTTGGGGTGCCGATGAAGGGGCGTAGCAGCCACGCCATTTGGATGCCGACAAAGGCGTAGATCACGATCCAAAGGCGCAGCAGGATTCGGTGCCGCGGGTTGGCGGCCACCAGGGGGCGGTACGAGCGCCGCAGCAGCCACTGGGCGGCGATGCTGGCGATGCCGAACGCGGCGGCGTTGAAGACCAGCGCGCCGTTGTAGTCGGGGGCTGAGGCATACCAGAACGCCGTCAGCGGCGCGAACGATGCCAGAATGGTGGTCAATCCCGCCTGGGCGGCGACCAGGCCCTTGAGGACTTGGCCGAAGTCGCCGCGCACACCGAGGATCGTGTTCAGCACGAAGAAGCTGGGCAGGCTCAGGGCGAACGTCACCAGCAGGAGCAGCGGGACCTTGAGGGCCGAGTAAAGCATCTGCCGCGGCAGGTCGCTGTGGACTCCGCCGCGCAGGCCGGCATGGGCGAACGCCCCGAATGCGCCCATGACTGCCCCGTAGAGCAGGCCGAAGGCCAGCACCGTCGCCAGCAGGAATGGCAGGAGGCGACCGCGCTGTGCCGGCTCGGCATCGAGCCGGCCGCGCAGGAGATCGTCGGTACGGAGGAGGAAGGCGATCATAGGTTGCAACTAGCGCCCGCGCGCCGGCTGCGACGACGGCCAACCCGGCGCCGGGTGCCCCTTCGACGGCGTGGCCAGGTCCCAAACCTTGTCAAACACCGACTCAAAGAAGTTGGACTCTCGCGCGCGGAGGAACGTGAACGGCGAGTTGGGATTGCCGATGAAGGGGCGGAGCATCCAGGCCATCTGCCCGCCGACGAGGCCGAACACCACCACCCAGATCCGGAACACCGTGCGTACGTGGCGTCCGACGGCCCGGCGCTCGAGCCATTCCAGCGCGCCGGGCGTTCGCGACAGTGTGGGCGCGGCCGGCGCCATGCCAGGCAGGGGCTGTGGGACCGGCGGCGGCGCGGACGCGCCGGGCAATGCCAACTCGTCGGCCGCCGGCTCGGTCTGCGCCAGTGACAGCCGGTGCAGCGTCTGCAGCAAAAACCCCAACCCCAGGAACCCCGCCACGGCAAACATCACCACGTTGAGCACCACCATGAACGAATAGCTGGTCGTGCTGAGCGAGAAAAAGACGACGATGGTGCCGAACGACGCGAGGACGGCCATGGTCACGCCCAGCGACGCGACCAGGAGGCGGGCGACCGCGGTGAACGACAGCTTGGACCCCACCAGCGCGTTGAACACGTAGAGCGAAGGCATCGTCACGACCAGGGTCAGAAAAAAGAGAAGTGGCACCTTTACCGCACTGGCGCCGAGCTGTTGGTATCCCATGTAAAGCTGCGGCGATTTCCAGCGTGTCAGGACCGAGAAGACGCCCATGCAGGCTCCGTAGAGCACGCCGAGCAGGAGGATGACGACGCTGAGCCCGCCGAGCGGCAGCTCGATGTTCGCCCCCCGCAGCGCCTCCGGCCGGGTGGCCTCGCCTTTGAGCACCCGGTCCAATGCCACGATCCATTTGAGCATAAAGTCCTCGCTCGGGAGTGAAGGATGAAGGTTTACCGCATACTTTACAATGCAAAGTATCGAATGCAAGGGGCGGAATCCCTGTCAGGACTGCGGGGACGACGTCGTTTCACAAGATGGACGCGAAAGTTGACAAGTGGGAGCCGGGGTGGCGGAACGGTAGACGCGCCGGTCTTAGGAACCGGTGTCTTTTGACGTGCAGGTTCGATTCCTGCTCTCGGCATGGTGGATTGAAGGGGTGTGGCCCGACCTCCTCGCCCGGTTGGCGGAACTGGCAGACGCAGGGCACTTAAAACGCCCGGCTCACAGAGCGTACGGGTTCGATCCCTGTACCGGGCATTTGAAACAGAAAGCCGACGTGGCGGAACTGGCAGGCGCGCGGGCCTCAGAAGCTCGTGCCCGAAAGGGCGTGCAGGTTCAAATCCTGCCGTCGGCATTCGTGGAATCGGAAGATCATAACCACCTTCGTTCAAGATCATATCCACCTTCGTTGAGCCGGCATAGAATGAGGGGGCGGCGATGCAGCCCCGGACGGGGCGATAGAAGGTAGCCTCGGGCGCGAGCCCGTGGACCTGAAGCCGCGAAGAGTAACAGCCCCGGCAGGGGCGGCAGAGGGCTGTCGGCCACCGGGCCACCCTCTTTCGCCCCTCCAGCCCTCCGGGGCTACATGTACCCAACTGGGTTCCACGGGCTTGCGCCCGTGGCTACAACCTGTCGTCCCTCCGGGACTTGCGCGTCGCCGGATTCTTGGGCACGCCCCCCGTTACCGGGAATAAATCCCGGCAATTAGCGGTAATCTTAAGTCGAGGGGTTTGGTCAACCCGGAGGCGATCGTGCGAGTATTGCGAGTCATTCTCTACGGAGTCATTATCATGGGCGCTGCAGGCTCATACTTTCTCTTCGGTCCAGGGCGGTCGGCCCATGCTGACAATTCGGCCGTGCTGCCCAAGCCGGCGGTCGATCTGCCGGCGGGCGATCTCAAGCCGGGCGAGAGGCGCACGGCGATCTTGGCCGGCGGGTGCTTCTGGTGCACCGAGGCCGTCTACCAGCAACTCGAGGGCGTCGACAAGGTCACCAGCGGCTATGCCGGCGGATCAAAGGAAACCGCCAATTATGAAGCCGTCTGCGGCGGCGACACCGGACATGCCGAGTCCATCCAAATCACCTATGACCCGGCGAAGATCAGCTACGGCCAACTCCTTCGGGTCTTCTTCGCGGTGATCGACCCCACCACCAAGAACGCCCAGGGCCCGGACCACGGGACGCAATACCGCTCGGCGATTTTCTACGAGAACGACGATCAAAAGAAGGTGGCCGAGGCGTACATCAAGCAGTTGACCGACGCCAAGGCGTTCGCCCGGCCGATTGTCACGACGGTCGAGCCACTCAAGCCGGATGCCTTCTATCCGGCTGAGTTCTATCACCAGAATTACGCGGTCTGCAATCCCAACAACCCGTACATCCGGGCGCAGGCGGTGCCGAAGGTCGAGAAGGTGCACAAGAAATTCCCCGAGCTGCTCAAGGGCGCGGCGCCCGCGACGACCCAGTCGGCAGAGCCGAAGCCTTAACAAAGGGCGCTTTGCGGGAAACCCGCTCCCTTACGGTGGCGGCTCGTCGCGTCACTCACCCGGCTTGACGGGTGTCAGCACGACCTCATGCAGATCCATCACGATCTGATGAGGCTTAGATGTTGCCTTAATGCGCACCGATTGCAAGCCTGGCCCGAGATGGACGCGGCCAAGACGGGCCGTGTCGAAATTCCCCCATCCCCCGGTGTCGGATACCGCGCCGTTGAACCTGTTGATGCCGACGGAGAGGGCGTAATTACTGCCGGCGTTGTTGCCGTCGCAGGCGTAGTTCACATCGACAAAATAATCGCCTTCGCGAGCGTCGAGGTCCCAGCTCACCCAGTCGGTCGCCTGCTCCCAGCCGCCCAGGTGGGTGGCGCGGTCGCCATCATCCACATAAGTCATATGGGGACTATGGATGGTGGCGGTGCCGGCGGGCAACTCGATTGCTCCGTCGGCCCCGGCGCGGGCGTATGGCTGGATCACCGGGCCCGGCGGGATGGGCTCGTGGAACAGCGCACTTTCCGGGACCGCCCTTGGTTTGATTGCCCCCGGCGCAATCCAGCCCAAGCCCATGGTTGCCGGGCCCGTTTTCTGGTTGAACTCGACTTTCAGTTCCTGGAGCCGGCCGGTGAACTGCACGGCAACGGTTTCCTTGCCGACGCTGCCCCATTGGTCGATGACCGGCTGCCCGTCGATCCAGACGCGAACGCCATCATCGTGAATCACCATTAGCTTGTAAGTTCCGGGGGCCGCCTTGATCCAGCCGGTCCAACGTGCCGAGAACCGCTCCCTGGGAACGTTGATTTCCGGCGCGACACTCGTCCAATCGTACGCGATGAAATTGTCGGTTCGGATGAATGCCCGGCTGACAAGCTGCACGCCGCGGAAGAACTCGGCGGTGAGCCCCTTGACCGCGCGGCTTTCACGGAGCATCTCTTCCCGCTTCTGGACCGCCGCCTGCTCGATTCCCTGCTCGTTGGGTATCGCCTGGTCGTAGAGAAACAGCGCCCGTCGCTGCATGGCGTCCTTGATGGGGACCGGCTCAGTCTTGGCCGTCTCGACCCAGGCGTCGGCGGCGGCGGTTAACAGAGCCGGGGTCGATGCCGGGCCGGTTGCCGTCAGGTCCTTCACGGCCAGCGTCTTCAGTGAGAAGTCCGATCCCTTGGCCAGCAGCCGCAGGCCCAAGTCGGGCCGGTCGAGATAAACAAAGTCAAAGCGGCCTGCCGCCAGGTTGGCTGCTGGGTCGGTCGGGTTGCTCTTGAGAGAGGCAATCGCCCCGCGGTCCAATTCAAATTCGGCATCCACACCTTGCAGCCAGTTGACGCGGCCATGGACGCGGTTGGGGTATTCCCAGTCTGCCGTCTTGCGGGCCGCCATGTCGGCGCTGGCGCTGATCTGGGCCGCGCCGGGGTAGTCGCCCTCGGCCAGGTCAAGCTCGGCCAGTTCCAGGGCCAGGTCGCTGGCGCGGTGGCTCAGGTCGTATGTGGCGATCGCCGCCGGCGCGGCGCACATGGCGTGGATCGCCGTCGAGAGGGTCGAATGTTCCATCTCCCGGAAGGCGCGGGCGTCGAGCTGAAAGCTGTCGCGCATGCCGCGGGCGGCCTCCAGGGCCACCTCCGGCTCGCCGGCGGTGCTGGCCACGTCCCGTGCTTCGCGGAGCAGGATGTAAAGCGTCGCCGGGTCGCTGCGCGACTGCTGGGCTTCGCTCAACAGCGTCCGTGCAAAGGCGATCTGCTCGGCGGCGGTCTTGCGGGCGTATTCCGTCTTGAAAATCTCCTTGACGACCTTTTCGGCCGCGGCGACAGGGGCCGGGCCCGGTATTGGGAACCGCGCCGGTGCGGCGGGCGGAGCGGGAGTCGCCGGAGTTGTCGGCGTCGCTGGCGTTGCCGGTCCGACGGGTGGCTTGACTGGCTGTGGCGCCGGCTCGACATGCGGCGGTATCCGCGGGGCCGCCGCCACCGGCTCATCCGGCGGGGGCTTGGCTGGCGCAGCCGGCGGCGGCCGGGCCGAGTCCGGCGCCGGCTTCCAGTCGTCGTCGAAGATGCTCGGCGCGCCGAACACGGCTGACGGCAAAGCCAGCAGTCCGGCCAAGGCAACGCACAAAACAGCGGCTGAGCCGCTGCATGCCCGGCTTCTACCTGACCGCCTCCGTGGTGACGATCTCACCGTTCTTGCTTCCATCTCATGACCCCTTTGGCCATTACAGCCGAACAGGCGGCGCGGAACGACTCGACCCCGTATTCCACGTCACGCTCAATGCCAAACCATACCCGATTTCGGGTCTGGAGTTGCACAAATCCTTCGGCACCCGGATCACTTGGATAAAAACGCCTTCACCGCGTCCGCCACGCGCGTGATCTGCTCTTCAGTCAGCGCCGGGAACATCGGCAGGCTCAGGATGCGCTTCGTGTAATCCTCGGTCCTGGGCAATGCCGGCTGCTGTCCGTAGAGGTCGGTGATGGCCGGCTGCAAATGATTGGGGACGGGGTAATGAACGCCGGTCTCGATGGCCTTTTCCTTCAGGGTCCGGCCCAGCGCTTCGCGGGCATCGTTGCTTTCCAGGCGGATGACGAACATGTGGTAGACCGACTCGGTAACGCCGTTCTGGTCGTCGGGCGGGAGCGTCAGGCCCTTCACGCCGGCCAATTCGCGGCGATACCACCCGGCGGCGCGGCGTCGGCCGGCATTCAGGTCATCCAGCACCTTCAACTGCTCGCGCCCCACCGCCGCCTGGATCTCGTTGAACCGCAGGTTGAAGCCGACCTTCTCGTGCAGGTATTTGTCCTTGCGGCCATGGTTGCGGAGCATGGTCACCAGCCGGGCGGTTTCGTCGTCGCCGGTGGCGATGGCGCCGCCGTCCCCGTAGACCGTGAGGTTTTTGCTGGGGTAGAAGCTGAAGGCGGCATGCTCGGTGAACGATCCCGCCCGTTGGCCACGGTAGCGCGCCCCGTGGGACTGGGCACAGTCCTCGATGACCCACAGGCCGTTGTCCGCCGCCAGCTTGCGGATGGCGTCCAGGTCCGCGGGCCGGCCGTAGAGGTGCACCGGTAGGATACCGCGTGTCCGGCTGGTGATGCGCTGGCGGGCGTCCTCGGGGTCGATGGTGTAGGTATCGTCGATGTCGCAGAAGACCGGCTTGGCCCCGGCATGGATCATCGGCTCGATGCTGGGGAAGGCCGTCAGCGACGGAACGAGTATTTCGTCGCCCGCCTTGAGCTTGCCAGTGATAGTCTGGGCGATGTGCAGGAGTTGGACGGCCGCCGTCCACGAGCTGGACAGCACGACGTGTTTCACGCCGAAGTATGCCGCCAGTTCCTTCTCGAACGACTTGCATTCAGGGCCGAGGATGTAGTTGCCGCCCTTGACGACCTCGAGGATCCGGCGGTCGATCGCCTCGCTCTGATGAACCCGAGAGAGGGGGATTTTCCCCGCGGTTGTCGCCTGCGTGCTGTTACCTGCCACCTTGTCCTCCATGCGATAGGGTGAAAGCAAAAAAGCCGCAAAACAGGCGGGTATTAGACAAAAATACATTGGAGGGAGCAAGGCATGCGGCGGCGGACGACAGGGTGACAAGGTGAGGGGGGGCGGATGACAGGGTGACAAGGTGACAAGGTGAGGGGGTGACAAGGCCTCTTGGGTCTTAATCTTAATCGTAATCCTAATCCTAATCGTCTTCCGTCTGCCCAGCCTGATAGCTCTACGGCTAGGTGGCAAGAATGCGATTAAGATTAGGATTACGATTAAGATTAGGACCAAGAGGGCGCTCCTTTCACCCCCTCACCCCTCCCCTCACCTTGTCACCCCCTCACCTTGTCACCTTGTCATCCCGCCATCCCGCCCTTCCCGATGGCTAACCGCCCGGTAATGAGCTATGATAAAGGCGATGTCCGCCCTCACCCGAGAACAGTTTATCGACCAGGTCTTCAAGACCGTCCCGGAAAAGTTCCCTCTCGTGAAGATGGCCCGCAGCGACGCACCGTTTTCGATGCTGGTCAACGGGCACCTGGTGTCGCTGGAAAGCATCTACCGGCTGGTACTGCTGCGGCCCACCGAGATGCGTCACAACATCGAGCGCTGGATCGTCGAACTGCTCCGCGCCGCCGAGGGAACGCCGGACCGCACCGGCTCATTCGAGGACCTCAAGGACCGCATCCTGCCGATGATCCTCCCTGA
>Ga0182024_10008199_pt1 | contig 22164 bp, 17 predicted proteins | sample P32metaG_FD_120480 | JGI IMG/M metagenome (GOLD analysis project Ga0182024, IMG submission 120480) | Permafrost microbial communities from Stordalen Mire, Sweden - P3-2 metaG (Illumina Assembly) | ecosystem: Environmental > Terrestrial > Soil > Wetlands > Permafrost | place: Sweden: Stordalen...
GCCAGTTTCGGTTGGCCGGAAGCCAGCGCCGCGCGATCGTGCGTGGCAGCATGAACGGGCACGCCATGCAAAACACATTGCCGAGCGCCAACAGCGACAAGATCAACAACCCTCGCCAATGAATCCAAGGGAGTACGCCCGCCAGATTCATCGGCGCAATTTGTGGACCACGCAGGCCGTCGGCGATGAGCACGACCGCGAGAAGAAACATCGGCACTTGCATGGCGACCCGCGCGTGGCGCCATTTCAGCATTTTGCCCAAGAGCGGTAGCCGCAAAACATCGAAGCCGCGATACGGAACCGAGCCTGGCGCAATGTCGTAGCGGCTTGCCAATCGCGGCGTCTGCTTCTGCACTCGGTCGCCGTAAAGCAACTTGGTGCCGATCCAAAACAGCGGCACGAGAAGCGCGATCGAGCCGGGAACCCACATGATCACGCCGGCCGCCGATTGATCGGCAAGCGCCGACAAGCCGCCGAGCCGTGGCACTTCGGCGTAATATGGGTAGAGAAGTTTGCTAGAAAACGTGAGTAGCGCCGAAAGGAGCGTGTTCTGCACGTCGGCGAGAAACAAGTAGGGCAAAAGAATCCAGATCGACCAGCGCGGCCGACTCGGATAGGGCCGGACGACAGGAAACCAAAACAACAGCCCCGTGCCGAGAAAACAGACGTGCTGCAAATAGTGCCAACTCGGCGAGCGCACGGGAAGTTCATACGCTGCCGGCCAATGCCAGAGCCAGGTCGCAATGATGAATAGCAAAAGCGCAACAACCGGATGTGTCAGCCAGGTGAAGAACCGCCGAATCCGCCGGCTGCGAAACAGCGGCGAGATCCAATACGCGCGGATCGGTTCCGGCAGTCCACGGACCAGCGGAAACAGCGGCTCGCCGAGCCAAAGCAGCGGAGGAACCGCCATCATCAGCAGCACATGCTGCACCATGTGAACTTGCAACAGCAGCGGCGCGAACGATTCAATCGGCGACGCCAAGGCCAGGTAGAGCGTCGCCAATCCGCTCCAGAATACGACGAGTTGACCGACGTGCCACCGGCGCGGCGCGCGGCGGCGCAGAATCCACCAACCGCGCCCGTAGATTGCGGCGGTCAGCGCCATGGCAATGAAAAGCCAAGGCGCGGCGGGCCACGATCGCAGCGCGGCGTCAAGCGTGGTGTTCATGGCGCGGGGGCCGTCGCAATTGGAGATTTTCCGGCGGCCGGATCGCGAGCAGGCGGTTGGAGGGCAGGTCGCAGATGCGTCAAGAATGCGACCAACGTCGCCATCTGAGCCGGATCGATTTGCTGGCCGTATGCCGGCATGTTGCCGCCGCCGGGCGTGCCGTTGCTGATCTGGTTAATCAATTGATCGCGCGTCAATCGAGTGCCGACATCGGTCAGATCAGGACCGCGCGTGGCGCCGATATGATCGAGCGCGTGACAATTGCGGCAGCTTTTGTATTGGAAGACGCTCGCGCCCATCAGTTGTTCCGGCGAGTGATCTTTGACAAGCCGTTCGGGAATCGGATCGGCGCTCCATGCGGTCATCTTCGGCGACCAAGGCGCCGTGACGCCTTGATAAGTCAGCATCCCCAGTAGCGTGTAACTCACGATCACAAACAGCACCGCAACCGGCCGCCGGCTCGGCGCTCGCTCGCCTCGATTCGATATGAAGGGAACGAGAAACAGCGCGATAATCAGGATGACCGGAAACACCAGGATGATGAATGTTTCGAAACTAGGCGGACTCAATGAGAGCAATCCGAAAAGCCACATGAATGGCCATTCGGGCCGTGGATTCGCGCCGCTCAACGTCGGATCGGGCGGTCCGCTGGGACCCTTCGGACCGAGAATCGCCGCAATCAGGACGACCGCGATCACGGCGAGCGCCGAGACGATCGCGTCCTTAAGCATCGCGTCGCCAAGGAACGGAACACCGTCGTGCAGTTCCCTTTCATAATCGACATCATACGTCTTTGGATCGATGATTCGCCCCGGCGCCGGCGGCTCGCTCACTCCGCGCTTCAAAACCAGCCAGAGATGCACGGCCAATAGAAACAGCAGCAGACCGGGAATGATAAATACATGCAGCGCAAAGAACCGGCTCAGCGCGGCGCCGCCGATGATCGGCGCACCTAGCAGCGACTGCACGATTTGCGGGCCGGCCACCGGCACGCGTCCGGCCATCGATCCCGCGACGGCCAGCCCCCAATAGGCATCCGGATCCCAACGCAGCACCTGCCCGGTGAAAAACATCCCCAAGGTGCAAAGCAGCAACACCACGCCGGTGAGCCACGTCAGCTCGCGCGGGTATTTATAAGCTCCGTGCAAGAAGACTTGCGTCATGTGTATCAGCAGCATGACGACCATGCCCGAGCCGGCATAGTAGTGCAATGCCCGCAGAAACCAACCGAGCGGCTGCTGATAATTCAAGTACAAGAGGCTGTCGTAAGCCCGGTCGGCCGACGGCACATATACCAGCGCCAAGCCGATGCCGGTGAGAATCTGGAGCATCAAGAGTGTGAGCGACGCACTGCCGAAAACATACCACCAACCCATCGGCCCGGCGGCGCCCTTGGGAATCGGATGCCGCAGCATCGGCATCACCGTCGCGCGCAAGCTTAGCCGGGCGTCGAACCAGTTGCCGATTTTCGATAGCCAACCGATCATCATCGATCCTTCTCGCGGTCCAGCTTTTTCGAATGGAGTGATGGAGATTCCGCCCAAGCCCAGGGAAGGCGGGCGTCGACCGTCATGTTAGGAAATATCTTCCTCCGCCTTCCCTGGGCTTAGCCGCGCAATAGATCCCTGCAACGTGTCTTGCAGCGTCGGATAGTACGGAGCTTGAATCTCCAACTTTCCCTCGTGAATTCGCCACACGCAATGAAACAGCCCTTGCGGCGGCGGGCCGGAAGCTCGCTCGCCGTTCGCATAATAAACGCCGCCATGACAGGGGCACATGAACAAGCCCGACTGCGGAAACCACGACACCGGACATCCCAAATGAGCGCAATTGATCGCCAGCACGAGAAATTGCTCCCGATCCCGGTTGTCGCGGCCAAGGTAGCGGACATACACGCCCGTGTGCGCCGTCTCTCCGTCCCAAGGCTGCCGGAGTGGATTGTCGAACGTGATCATTCGAGTTTCGTTTTGTGGAAATTCTTCAAGTGTACCCAGATCGACCCATTCCGGCGTCGATTGTGGAGTGCGAAAAAAATAGCAGAGGATCGGCACGCCTGCCAGGCCGGCGGCTGCCCCGCCGACCGCGAACGTCAGCCATTGGAAGAACGTGCGCCGCACCGGCGCCGCTTCAATCAAGTCGGTTTTCGGGCGATCGCTTTCCGCCATCGGTGGTCGCCTGTTTTTTCTTGCCATCTGCGGCATCCTATTTCACGTTCGTCAACTTGCCTTGCCGCCACTGACCGAGCAACGCAACCAAGTCGTCGATCTCCGCCGAGGTCAACGGCTTGAAATCCGACGACCGCTGTTCCGAGGATTTGTAATTCGGCATCCCGAGATCGCGCCGGCCCGTGATGATGATTCGTCGCAGCGATTCGTCGCTTGCGAGCGCGAGGAATTCCGGATTGTTGATCGCGCCGCCGCTGTCGGTTCCCTCGCCGTGATCGCCATGACAATCGGCGCAGGCCCGGGCAAAGAACGTCGTGCGAATCGTTTCGAAATCTTCGCTCGTCCGCGCGGGTTGATGATCGGCGCCGAGATAGGGCGGAGCGTCGGAGGGTGCCGGTTCGGTCGATCCCCATATCGGCACGCCGCCGTTCGATTCGGGCACACCCTTGATTTGGTCCACCAACACTTGAATCTGCGGCCGTGCAAGCGTTCCGCCATGCGCGCGGGCAAAGCCCGGCATCGGCGTGCCGGCTCGACCCTCCGACACGATTTGTGTCAACGTGTCTGGCGGCACGATCACGCGGAAGAGCGGATCATTCAGCGGCGGCGCCGGGCCGAGCTTGCCATCGGCTCCGTGACAGGCGGCGCAGTTCGTCGCGTAGATCACGGCGAAGTCCATGCTGCTTTCGACCGACGCAGGCTTGTCCGACGGTTTTGGTTTGCCCGGCAAATTGTCGCCCGACGCCAGCACCCAAAATGCCGTGCCGAAAAGGCAGATCGTTGCGATCAGCAGAGAAGTGCGAAGGCTGCGCGGACGTTGAGATGCGTTGTCGGTCATACAATCAAATCGCAGATTGCTGTTTCATATTCATACCAGCCTGAAGCGTTAGCGAGGCACGCCTGGACTCCCTTGATAGCGCTTCGGGCTCCTGTGTTTATGCCGGCGACTCGGGGCCGCGGCCTGCGGGGGGCACGCGGATTTGCTCCGATTGAAGCACGACGATCGACGCCACTATGCCAAAAACAAACTGCGAAACGACGAACCACGGCCAATCGACTCGTATCTGCAACACCGGATTCACCACGCCCATCAAGCTGAAACTGGCTGCGGTCCACAACAGCGGCATCAACAGTCCGCCCCACGACATCGGTCCCGGAATGGTCGGCAATCGTGGCAACAAGATGCCAAACAGCGTGCCAAATGCAAGCGAGGTGACGACGTGGATCACGATGGCGGCGGCCAGCCAGTTCGCATGATATTGCTCCAATTCGGTAACCGACAACTTGCCCAATCCCGGCAGCACCATCGCGGCCAACAGATTCGCAGGATACCAAATGCCGTGGCCGCTGACCCAACCCCAGATCGCGGCCGGGATTGGCATCAACAGGCCGCCGACGGCGCCGGCAAGCACGCCGGCCACGAAGTGCGGAAGCCGCGCGGCGCGCATGACGACGATCGCCACGACAAGCCCGAAAATGAATTGCGAGAAAATAAAACTTGGCCAATCCAATTGCGCGCTCAGAATCGGGCTGACGACTTGCGTGCCGAGAAACGAAACGCCGGTCCACAGCACCGGCATCAGCAGTCCGCTCCAAGCCATCGGCTTGGGAATGAATGGCAGCGTCGGCAGCAAGACGCCATAGAGCAAGCCCGCGACGAGCGACGTCGCGACATGAATGAATGCCGCGGCGATGAATAGCGACAGATGAAATTGCCCGAGTTCCTCGACGCTCATCCGTGCGACACCCGGAATAGCCATGCCGGCCAGCAAGTTCACTGGGTACAAAATGCCATGTCCGCTGACGAGCCCCCAGATAAAAGCGGGCACCGGCATCACGAGCCCGCCCAGCAGCCCTCCTTTGACGCCCGCCGAAACTGGATGAATCATCACCGGCAGTTGCACGCGATAGCCCGGCATCCCGGCCTGCAATTGCTCGACGGTTCCGACCGTCGCTGCGACGTCTTTGGCCCGCTGAGCCGATTCGACCAAAGCCTCGTGAAAATGCCCTCGGCCGGGTAGCAGGTGAGCGATCCAGAGCCCCAATCCGGTGAACAGGATTAGCGCTCCGACAACGACCATTGCCGGACCAAACGCGACACCGGCCGCCAGCAAACAGACGCCGAGCGCAAGCACCATCGGCGCCACCGTCGGTTGCGGCATCTCGACCGATTCGCGCTCTGGCGCGCTCGGCGGATCGGAATTGGGCTGTTGCTGGCTGACCACTACGTCACCCTGCGAAGTCTGGAGTCAGGCGGTCAGGCACATTTTTCGGCATGAACATTGTTCGCAATTCCAACCGCTATTGGGCCAATGAGCCAGCCCCCGAGCGGCGCTACCTTCCAATCAAATACACGACCGTGAACACCACGACCCACACCGCGTCGACGAAATGCCAATACCAGGCCACCATTTCCGCGCCGAGATGGTTCTTGGCGGAAATTCGGCCGCGCAAGCTCAGGGCCAGCACGATCGACATCGCAATCACGCCGCCGGTGACGTGCAAAGCATGAAAGCCGACCAACGTGTAAAATGTCGTGCCGAATAGATTGCGGCTGATCGTCAATCCTTCCCGTGTAATCAAATCGTGCCATTCATGGGCAGTACCGGCCAGAAACAGGACGCCGAGTACAATCGTCGCCAGCCACCACAATACGAACGTCCGCTGGCCTCCAGCTCGCAGCCGCCGCTCCGCAAGATGAATCGTCCCGCTGCTGGAGAGGAGGCAGATCGTCGTGCCGATTACTAGCGGCAGCGAGAGGATGGCCGGCGTCGGTCCGCTGGAATCGGAGTGCAAGAACGTGATGTAAGCAACAACCAGCGTGCTAAAGAATGCCACTTCCGAAAACAAAAACGCGAGCATCCCCCAGCGAACCGGACCCAGCGCCGCCGGCTCCGGGATCAGCGCGTCGCGGTCGTGCGGGGAACTCATGATTTCGGCAGTTTCGTAACTCATTCGCGTCAACCAGTTGAAAAAGGGGACAGGCACCGAGCGACAGCGCATTATTGCGGGGCAACGTCCAGTGATCGCTCGGAGCCAGTCCCCTTTTTCAACCTCCTATTCGTATTTCCAATCCGGATCGTCGGGATGCTTCAAATCCCAAAGTGGTCGACGGCTGCGAACGACTGGCACTTGCTCGAAGTTATAAGCCGGCGGCGGCGAAGTGGTCGACCATTCCAAAGTCCATGCGTTCCAAGGATCGTCGCCCGCGAGCTTGCCGTGCCAGTATGACCAAACCAAATTGATCACGAGGAGCAAAAAGCTCGGCACTTGAATCAGCGCGCCGACCGTCGTCAACTGATTCCAAATCGCCCAGCCGCGATCGGCATCATACGTGTAAATCCGCCGCGGCATTCCCAGCACGCCGGAAACATGCATCGCACCAAACGTGATGAAAAAACCGATATACAGCAACCAAAATTGCCAGCGTGCCAGCCGCTCGGAAAGCATTCGGCCGGTCACTTTCGGATACCAATAATGGATACCGGCCAACGTGCCGAACAGAGTGCCGCCGATCAAAACCCAATGGAAATGTCCGACGACGAAGTAGCTGTCGTTCAATTGGAAATCGAACGGCGCCGCGGCGAGCATGATGCCCGTCAGCCCGCCAATCAAAAACATCGATAGGAACCCAAACGCATAAAGCATCGGCGAAGCGAAGCGGATGCGCCCGCCATACATCGTCGCCAGCCAATTGAAGAACTTGATACCAGTCGGCACCGAAACGAGCAAACTGCTGGCGATGAAAAACAGATCCTCGAACCGGCTCATGCCGACCGTGAACATGTGATGCGCCCAAACGCCCAAGCTGATGAACGCGATGGCCGCGGTTGCGGCGGCCATGAATTCGTAGCCGAACAGCACCTTGCGCGAGAAGACCGGAATGATCTCCGAAATCATGCCGAAAACCGGCAGGATCAAGATATAAACTTCCGGATGCCCGAAAAACCAAAACATGTGCTGCCACAGTAGCGCCGAACCGCCATTCTGCGGATCGAAGAAATGGGCCCCGAGATTCCGGTCCAAGAGCACCATCACCAGCGCCGCCGTCAGCGGCGGCAATGCGATCACGATCTGCACGGCGGTCCACAGCATCGTCCAAACGAAAAACGGCACCTTTCGCAATTGCATCCCGGGTGCGCGCATCCCCAAGATCGTGGCGATGAAATTCACTCCGCCGGCAATCGTGCCGACGCCGTTGACGATCAGCCCGAGCGCCCAGAGATCAGTCGCCGCGCTGCGAGCAAACGTGCTCTCCGTGAGCGGCGCAAGGGCAAACCAGCCGATGGCCGGCGCGCCGCCGGTGAGATAACTCGAATAGACGAGCAGACCGCCGAACAGCGTCGCCCAAAAGCCCATCGCATTGAGCCGCGGAAACGCCATGTCGCGCGCCCCGATCATCAACGGCACAAGATAGTTGCCCATCCCGATCAAAATCGGCATGCCCATCATGAACACCATCGTGGTGCCATGAATGGTGAAGAGCTGATTGAAAACGTCGGGCCGGAGGACCGTGTTGCGCGGGTAGAAGAGTTGCAATCGCATCAAAATCGCTTCGATGCCGCCGATCACGAGAAAGACCACGGCCATCAGGATATACATGACGCCGATTTTTTTGTGATCGACGGTCGTTACCCAATCGTGCAGCGTGGCCGTCCATGGTTTGTTGGTTGGCTCGATTCGTGGCTCGGCAATCGCCATGTCAATTCAGTCCGCGCAGATAGGCGACGATCAAATCAAGCTGAGGGTTGGTCAAGCTAAACGACGGCATCAGGCAGCCTGGCTTGACCGCTTGCGGATCGGCGATCCAGCGGCGCAGATTCACGCCCGCGCGGTCGTTGGCGATCATGCCGGAGGCGAGCGTTTGGCGGCTCATCAAGTGCGTCAGATCGGGAGCGTAGTTACCTTGCGCAGCGGTGCCGCGAATGCGATGGCAATTGACGCACGATAACGACAGAAACATCGAGCGGCCATCCCGTGCGGCGGAATCGCCGATTGCCGGATCGGCGGCCGGCTTGCCTTCATTGTCGAGCCATCGTTGAAAATCCAGTGGCGAATCGACGACGACGCGCTGCAGCATGTTGGCATGTTGAGTGCCGCAATACTCCGCGCACTGACCCACAAACAAGCCTTGCTGAGCGGATTGAAACCACATCGAATTCGTGTGGCCGGGCACCAACGCCGTCTTTCCCGCCAACCGCGGCACCCAAAAGCTGTGATACACGTCGGCCGATTTCAGCGTTAGATAAACCGGCTGCGGCGTGCGGGCTTCGCTGACCGGAATGTGCAATTCGTTCGCCGTGACGACACCGAGCGGCTTGCCGTCGAATTGATCGTAGGTGTATTCCCACCACCATTGCCGGCCGACGACCGTGACAAACAGCGCATGGTTACCCGGTTTCGGCGGCGGGTCGATGTTCACTTCCCACAGCGTGCGAGCGCTGACCAGCACGATCACCACCACGATCAGCAGCGGCGCGGCCGTCCAGGCGATTTCGATCGGCGCGCTGCCGTAGACCTGCGGCGGCTCGGTCGAATGGTCGGATCTCCGGTCCGATTCTTTGCGGCGAAACCGATAGATCGAATAGAACAGCACGCTCTCGACCACGAAGAAGATAAACCCGGTGATCGCCAGGATCAGGATCGAAAGATTGTGGATCGATTGCGCGGGGGGCGAAGCCGGGCTGAAGATCGAAGCGTTCTGAACCGCCGAATCGGCGGCGGCAAACAAAAGCACGCCGCCCATGCCATCGCTCCTGAAACGAATCCGTGCCGGGGATAATCCTTATCCGCTCCTCGTTCTTGGCGTGTCCGCCACGGAACGCTTTCGGCGATTCTCAGATAGCGGCGGCAAATCGTCAAGTCGGTTTGCACTTCGGGGCGACGAAGAGATCGCCGACCGTATAGACTCGACTCGCCCGATCATCCGGAATGGAAATGTCGAAGGCGTCTTCGATTTCCATGATGAGCTCAACGGCATCGAGTCCCATAGGTGCTCGCTTCCACAACCCAAGGGCCGAAAATGTGATGCGAGTCAAATCGCAATTGACTCGCATCACATCTGATTTCGGTCGGCTCTCCGGCGACTATTGCAATCGCTTCAACGCTCGAATGGCTTCCTCGGCGGCCTCAATGCCGCCGATTTTCTGAATAAGGGCTTTCGTTGCGATCAATGCTTCTATATCCAGGCCATGTCCGGCGGACTTGCTGGCCGACGATTTTCCTGCTGCCGCTCCGGTGCGAACTTTTTTGCCCCGGCGGCGATATCCGGCGGCGCTTAGGGTCGTGCTGACCTGGGCGGACGAAACGTGAATGCCGTCTTTGGCGAGCGCCGCAATGATGTCCTTCGGACGGACCTTCTTTCCGAGCGTCTTGGCCGTCTGACGAATCCGCTCCGCCTTATTCACTTTGCCGGAATGAGCAGCGGAACTAGCGGCGACAGACCCTTTTCGGCGGCCGCGCTTGCGGTGGAATCCGCCGGCTTTCAGGGCCTTGGCAATCTGCGTGTATCCGACCGTGACCCCTTTGGCTTTGAGAGCGGCGACGATGTCGCGCGGGCGAACCGGCTTGCCGATTTCCTTGGCCGCCTGTCGGATCAGCTCGGCCTTCGTGGATTTGGCGCCGTCGGCGCCGTTATGACTTGATGTTTCACTAGACGCGGCTTTACGCTTGGCCATTGGAAGGCTCCTAACAAGAAAATGATTCGCACAATCCGGATTTTATGACATTTGCTGTCAGCGCCAAGAGGCGGAATCGGACATTTCCGATAATTAGTATCCATCCAGTGGCGTGTATTACACTACACCGATGGCATTCGTAACGACGCCCGGGCTCCGTCGAATGTCAAAGAATTGTCACGCGCAGCGAATCATTAGCGTTTAGCGCGGCTTCATCGGCAAATGTAACAAGAACCCGGTCTCCATCCAACGAAGTCGTCGCTTGGACCGGTTTGGCATTGATGGTCACACGCGCCGAAGGACCGTGCTTCTTCGGCGGAACGGCAAACGATAACGTTTTCAACCGCAATTTGCCATGTTTCAGCTCAATCGTCGCCGTTTGCGAACTGTCGGTTTGCGATTGTGCAAACGTTCCCCAGCCTTCCGCGGCGGTGAACGGCGCTTTGAAGTTTTCGGGCGTCAGCCGCGGCGCGAAGCCGAGATGGCCTTTGGGACCATGATATTCGTATCCACAGGCAGCAAGGAATACTCCGTAACTCGCCATTGCGCGGGCATAATGGTCGCTGCATTCGATTTCGTTGTACGGGTTCCGAAGTTTACCGCTGTAGCGATCGTGAATGGCGCGGCTGATCGACAACCCTTCGAGTAACAATCCCTCCCAAAGCATGTGCCCGGCGACCTGCCATTCGAAGCCCGACATGCATTCGTTGAAATACATCGCCGACCACGCGCCGCCGCCGGCGATTTGTCTTTCGCGATTGAAAGGAAACGTAACCATGATCAGCCCACCGTCGCCGGGCATGGCATACCATCGGCCGGGCCGCTTGACATTGCGAAACGGACCGACGTCGGGCGTGAAATTATATTTCCAGAGTGATTCAAGAGCCACCTTCACGTGCGGTCCATCCATTAGCCGACCCAAATGAACCTGATCGGCCCAGCTTTGACCAAACACCTGATCGATATGGCAGCCGTCGTACGATCCGACTTCGTTCGGATGCAGCGGATCGGCCACCTGCACGAAGTATTGGTAGTCGCTGTTCCAGCAAGTCTTGTCTAACTTTGGCTTGCCCGACTCGAACAGCTTATGACAAAGCTGTGCGAATTCAGCGTCGCGCATTTCGAGGGCCATTTCCTCGCCGGCCCGCAGCGCTGCGTGATACAGCCCGACCAACCACGGCACGACGCCGAACCAGGGCGCGTCGAGCGTGTTGTGCAATGGGCCGAACAAGATCCCGTCGCCGGCCCGATCCTTGGCGATGATGCATCGCAGCGCCCGTTTGATATTCGGCCAATTGCGCCGCAGGAAGTTATCGTCGGCCGACATCTGATGTTCGCGATACGAACGCAACACGATGCCCGCCTGACCATCCAGTGCGAACGAGCGATCGAATTCGGCGCGGAAACCGATCGTGCCGTCCGGCGCCATAGCCAGGCCAAGATCGACTCGCTCCCGTTCGTCGCGCTCAATTTCGGGAAACATTCGGGCCATCGCATGTGCGTAGTGCCACACATGGGTGCATGTCCCCTCGCAACAGCCGATACCTTCCCACGCCCAGAAACGGCCGTTCTTGTGCCGATAACATGTGGTCGTGGCGAGAATCGAAGTGTTGGCAAACGTGCGATCGAGAAACCAATGGGGCAGCGTCGAGTCGGTCCAAGTGTCGCGCCAGAGCCTGGTTTGCGACGACAGTCGCTCGAACTGCTGGGAGACATAACCGGCCACCGCCGCCGCGGAATCGAAGCGCGAAGCATAAAAGCGCCCGACGTTGCCCAAGCCGTTGCAAGTGTAGTTGGGAAAATGCCAGGTGACGACGAAATTCACCGTCGCCGATTCAGAGGGACCAAGTTCCAGTTTTCGACCAATCGCGCCAATGAGCGTTTCTGCAAGCGGAACTCTGACGTCGTTGGCTGCGGCGTCACTAGTCGGCGCACCGGGCCGAGCGGCAAAACCTCCCTCGTCGGCGGCCGCGAACTCGTATTCCGCCGGCTTGCCAAGCAGAGCCAGCGTCATGGTGCCGTAGTCGGATTGCTTTTCGAATTCACCGGTAAATGCCGGGCGATCGCTGAGCGTGATCTCTCCGACGCCGATATTGCCCCAGCCCCCCATCGCGGCATCGACAATTTCGATCGTCGCTTTCTTGCCGTTCAAGAGCCGCACGTCGAACGACTCCTTGTTCATCTGGCTGCTCTTGCGGCCCGTGGCGCTGTTGACGACTTTGCCGTCCACCACAAGATTCAAGCAAGTCTGACCCAATCGGTCGCCGCCGCCGATCCAGAAGACGATGAAATTGCGGTCGATCGTGAAAGGCTTGCTGGTGAGTTTGCCCGTGGCGTTATCCTTTGACGCGACATCCGCCCCGGGCGCGGACGCATGAGAGTTCACCACCCGCGCTCCGGTTCCGCCAACGTCGCCTTGATACGCGGGAATCGCCGATCGCTCGATCGGCCCGCTGCCGAACGCGGTTCCTTCGACTTTCCAGCCATCGTAGGTCTTCTTGTTCCAATCCTCGAAGACAACATCCGAGCGCGGAGCTTTTGTTTCGCCGCGCGGTTTCTCGGCGGAGCAATTCACCAGCGACAGGCCATCGCTGCGAAGAATTTCATTCCGGCGATTTCCCTCGAGCGAACGGCTGTAGAGGCAGACCGCATTTTCCAACCAGCCGGCCAGCGTCGCTTCGATGGCGGCGGCAGTCGTGTTCTTTACCGTGAAGCTCATTACCGTCGCCGGCAGTCCGGAATCCGCGGCGTTCAGCGGGATGAACGGCGAAAAGGCTTCCAGCTTCACGGACACCGGCGCCTCGGGATCAGCGTACGTAATTGTTCCGATCGGATACTGCCCCATGAACGAGACAGTCTTGAACCCATGCCGATCCAAGGTGTGAGTCGTCTCCTGGCCATGCGATTTGACGCGGATCGCAAAACCTTGTTCGACGGGGCCCAATTGCTCGCTCGGCGCAACATAAGCCGAGCCGTCGCCGGAGCCGACCTGCGCGCCGTGATACGTCACGGTTTTCGGCACGATCCCGCGAGTTTCGCGGTTGAAGATGTTCCAGAGCCAGAGCTTGCCGTCGCCGCCAAGATAGAGCGTGCCGCAGAAAATGCCGCCAACCGGCATTCCGATGAACCGCAAATCGCGGCCGGTATAAACATCCGGTTCGCCGCGCGCAAAGAGCGATTTGACCCAATCGGGATGAAGCTTCTTATCCGGCGGAATCAGCTTCTCGAAATCGGCATCGACGAACGGACCCGCCGTCGCCGCGACATCGGTCAACAGCGCCCCCGCGGCTGCCAAGCCGGTCAGCGACAAGAATTCCCGCCGGCCCAGCCCGGTAGGGGTGCAACCGCAAGTTGAACTATTGCACGAATCGTCTGCCGGGCGCTCGCTCATTTCGTCTCCAAAAACTTTGATGGCATGTTGATCGATAGGTGGGGATAATGAAAGTGTAACACCTATCGCCGAACGACGCACACAAGGCCCTTTCGGCGGTTGCCTCACACGAAGCCATCGGAAAGAACACCATGCGATTGCCAGCTTTCATGCTTGCCGGGATGCTTTGGATCGGGCTAGTGCCGGTCTCGCCATGTGAGGCCGCGCCGCAAATCTTCTGGGCCTCCGATCCGGTGCGGCCGAATGAAACCGTGCTGATTCAAGGGAGCGATTTTGGCGCGGCGCCGATCGTCGAAATCGCACGACTGACGGACGAGGAACCGACGATATTCGACGCTGCAATCGATGTGAAACAATGGTTGTCCGCGCCGCTGCTCCAGGCGAGCGATTCTTCGCTCAAATTCGTCGTGCCGGCCGAGTGGAAGAACGGGGTGTTTGCCGTTCGCGTCACGGCGGCGGGAGCCGCTTCTTCGCCGACGCTGGTCAACGCGCCCGATCCATGGTGGATTCAAGCGGATCAGGGCGATTCGGCATTGCCGGGAGGTTGGTTGCGTGTCTGCGGCAAATCGCTCGCGTTCGGCGTCGAGAGCATCGCACGACTCGAAGCGGCCGGCCATGATCCGGTCGTGCTCAAAGCCAAATCGGCGGATTGCTACACGCTGCGATTCGACTTGCCCAAGGAGCTTGCGCCCGCGAGTTATACAGTGTTTGTCCACAATGGTTTCGGCGGCAACGCGGCATGGCGAAGAGCTGGCGTTCTGCTCGTGAAAGCATCCACCGGCTGGCCGACGAAGCAGTTCAACGTGTTGGATTTCTACGGCAAGGACGCCGCCCAAGAAATGCAGAAGAGCCTCAACAAATACTATCCGGTGCCCGATCGAACGGCCGGCATCAAAGCCGCTTTGAAACAGGCGCAGCAAAACGGGGGCGGGATCGTATATTTCCCGCCAGGCCGCTACGGAATCACGGAAGAAATCTCCGTGCCGTCGCGCACCTTGCTCAAAGGCGCGGGCATGGGCACCGTGGTCTTATGGTGGGGCACAGGTCAGTTCAATCTCGACGGCGGCGGCGAGCAAGGCCTGGCCCGGAATAAAGATAAAACCAAACGGCCGATCAATCCGCTCAGTGGGCCCGAGTTTGGCATCGAGGATCTCAGCATCTACTTGCCCTTCGATCATCAAACCGGCATCAGTTGCGGAGAACATTTTCTTATGCGGCGAGTGCGCGTTCGCGTCGATCACTTTTGGACGATCGACGGCAGCAAGCGTCCTGAGGGAACGATGGCCCGAATCGGCAACAATTTCACAGTAACCGATTGCGATCTGCTGGCAAAAGGAGAGGGACTATGCCCTGGCCAAAACGGCCTCATCGCGCGCAATCGAGTGATGGCCGGCAAGATTAACTGCACCTTGGGCGGCTCGCAGCAAGTGATCGTCGAAGACAATCATTTCGTCAGCATGTATGCGACGGCCTACGAGAATATCGCCGGCACTGGCCGAAACATCTATTTCGCACATAACACACTCGAAGCGCTTTACGCGCATCAGGCCGACTACTCGTTTACATTCGATGCCGGCGATGCCGCCTATTGGGGCAAGATCGCTGCGGCCGGCGGCGCGCAAATCACGCTTGCGCAATCACCGACGTATCCCGATTGGGCCAAGGAGAATAGCAGCCTGTGGCGCCGAGCCATCGTTTTGATTCAAGAAGGACGCGGAGCCGGACAGTTTCGCAATGTCGTTTCGAATAAAGACCGGCAATGGGAAGTCGACCGCCCGTTTGATTGCCGGCCGGACGACACCTCACTGATCACAATCGTGCCGATGAACGGCCGAGTATTGGTCATCGGCAATCGATTCGAGGATGCGAGTTGGGTCAACGCGGCCTACGGCACGGCGATCGACGTCGTCTACGCCGAAAACCGTTTGTACCGCTGTGGCCAATTGCTCAATTACGGCTGCGCGCCGGACAAAGCGTTTCAACCGTCGTGGTACGTGCAGTTTCTCGATAATGAATTGCACGAAGGGCTGACGTCGGTCGAAACCAACGGCTCCTTGCCGAAGCCCGAGCGGTTCGGCGCGCCAAACGCTCATATTACTCGATGCACCGTCCACCGCCGGCTTCTGGTGGCCGACGACAATAGCGGCGGAATCGCCGTCACGGGCCGGACACGCGATGTGATTGTCGAAGACTGCGTCTTGCGCAATCCGCTCAGCACGATCCGGATCGAGAACAGCGCGGAAGAAGTGCTGTTTCGCAACAACACGATCGCCGGTAACGATGCCGCGGTGCCGCATGTGCCGTAACGTCACTCGCGGCTTGCCACGCTCTGCCGCGCGGCCAGCAGTGTGTTGTGCAACAGCATCGTCACGGTCAACGGACCCACGCCCCCGGGAACGGGCGTAATGTAACTGGCCACTTCGCTGACCGACGCAAAATCAACGTCACCGTAGAGTTTGCCATCCACGCGATTCATACCCACGTCGACGACGACCGCGCCTGGCTTGACCATCGGCGCCGTAATGAATCGCGCCCGGCCGATGGCCACGATCAAGATATCGGCCTGGCGCGTGATCTCAACCAGATCGGGTGTGCGGCTGTGGCAAACCGTGACCGTCGCGTCGGCCCCTTCACCGCGCTGCATCAAAAGCAACGCCATCGGCTTGCCGACGATGTCGCTCCGCCCAACGACGACGGCATGTCGCCCCGCGATCGGAATATTATTTCGCAGCAGCAGTTGTTGGATGCCGTAGGGCGTGCATGGCAAGAACCGCGGACGCCCTTGAACGATCAGCCCAACATTCTCCGGATGAAACGCATCGACATCCTTCAACGGGCTGACCGCGCGAAGCACGCGGCCGGCGTCGATTTGCGGCGGCAGCGGCGTTTGCACCAGGATGCCATGAACCGGCGAACCGCCCGCATCTGCGCCGTTTCCATTGAGCCGCTCGATCAGTGACAACAGTTCGTCGGTCGGAGTCGCCGCCGGCAAGCGATGGAGTTGACTTTCCATGGCGACGCGCTGGCAGGCCAATTGCTTGTTGCGAACATAAACTTCGCTAGCCGGATCATCGCCAACCAACACGGCTGACAGACACGGAACCACCCGATGCACGGCGACGAACGCCGCCACCTCCGCGGCAAGTTCTTGTTGAATCGTGGCGGCGAGGATCTTGCCGTCGAGAAGCTGAGCGGTCATCGGTCATATCCTTCGGGGCAAATTGGCTTATGGATGAAACGCTATTCTAACGGCTACGTGGACACGCGAAACCGCAAGCGTGGTGCGGGCCGTCTTTTCAGAATGCTGCATTCAAGGTTAAGGCCAGAATCTCCCGAACAAGCCGGTCCAATGCACGGCGTGCAGCGCGAGGCAGGCGTACGCGGCGGCAGCCCAGTCGTCGGCCATGATGCCCAGGCCGGCGGGAAGATGTTCGAGTTGTCGCGCCGGTGGCGGCTTGGTGATGTCGAAGATTCGGTGCAGCACGAAGCCGATGCCCAACACGATCGGTCGACCGACAACCGCATCCGGCACGAAGAAGAACACGATCGGCATGCTGGCGATTTCGTCCAACACGATCGCGCCCGGATCCTTTAGCCCGCCCATCCGCTGGGCGGCTGCCGTGCAAACCGGAATGCTCGCCAAACAAATTGCAATCACGACCGCGATTTGCACCCAAGGCGAAGCAATCTGGTGAATGCCCCAAGCCAAGGGCAACCCCAACAGTGCGCCCCAGGTGCCGGGCGCCCAAGGGATTCTGCCGGCCCAAAAGCCCGTCGCAAGAATCACCGTGGGCGCGGTCCAAGGGATTCGGCCCCGATCCGTGTTTTCAGGTTCCATGAAATCCGACGCAGATTATTTTGGAGGTCACCGCACGCTGGATGCTACCGGCCGCATCGAGCCGACACAACTGCGGGCGACACGCGCTCCCCGCAAGCGAGCCGCACCCGCCAGTTCCTCGTCCTCCCTACACCCTCGCCCCTCGTCCCTAGCCCCTAGCCCCTCTTCTTCTTATACTGCTCGCCAGGAGTTGATTCCCGAACGAAATACCTCAGGAAGAGGTGCGATCATGACCACACCCACGGCAGGCCATTTCGATGTTTTGGTCATCGGCAGCGGGCCTGGCGGCGAAGGGGCCGCGATGCAGGCCGTCAAGCATGGCAAAAGTGTCGCCGTAGTCGAACGTTCCGACCGGATCGGCGGCGGCTGCACTCACAGCGGCACGATCCCCAGCAAGGCCCTGCGGTATGCGATTACCCGCATGACCGAGGCCAATACGAATCCGCTCTACAAAGCGGCCGGATTCGCGGTCCACGCATCCTTTTCCGATCTGCGCCGCGGCGCCCGAAGCGTGATCGACCGGCAAGTTGACATGCGCCGCGGGTTTTACGATCGCAATCATGTGCCGGTTATTTCCGGCCAGGCTCGCTTCACCGACCCGCATACGATCGAAGTCCAGCAATCGCACGGAGCGAAACAGAAGTTCACTGCCGAAGGATTCGTATTGGCCACCGGCAGCCGGCCGCACCGCCCGGCCGACATCGATTTCACGCATCCCCGCATCTTCGATAGCGATACGGTCCTCGGACTGGAAGACACGCCCCAGTCGATCACGATCTACGGCGCCGGCGTGATCGGTTGCGAATACACGTCGATGTTTCGCAACATGGAGTGCAAGGTCAATCTGATCAACACCCGAGCCAAGCTGCTGGAGTTTCTCGACGACGAAATCATCGACGCCCTGGCCTATCACATGCGCGATCTGGGAGTGTTGGTGCGGCATAACGAGCAGTACGAGCGCGTCGAAGGGCGCGACGACGGCGTCGTGCTCCATTTGAAAAGCGGCAAGCAACTCAAGACCGACATCGTCCTCTGGGCCAACGGCCGAGCCGGCAATTCCGAAGACATGGGCCTCGAAGAAATCGGTGTTAAGCCCAACGCCCGCGGTCTGCTCACGATCAACGAATCGTATCAGACGACAGTGCCGCACATTTATGCCGTGGGCGACGTGATCGGCTTCCCTTCGCTGGCCAGCGCGGCCTACATGCAGGGCCGCTTCGCCTCGACGCATCTGATGACCGGGGCGGGTGACCATGTGATGGTCCGCGAATTCCCGACGGGGATCTACACCAGTCCGGAAATCAGTTCGCTGGGTCGCACGGAAAAGGAGTTGACCGACCAAAAAATCCCTTACGAAATCGGCCATGCCCTGTTCCGCAGCCTCGCCCGAGCCCAAATCATCGGCCGCACCACCGGGATGCTCAAGCTGCTCTTCCACCGCGAAACCTTGCAAATTCTTGGCATCCATTGCTTCGGCAGCAACGCGTCAGAAATCATCCACATTGGTCAGGCCATCATGTCGCAGAGCGGAACCGCCAATTCGCTGCTGTACTTCATCAATACGACATTTAACTACCCAACCATGGCCGAAGCCTACCGAGTGGCTGCCCTAAACGGCTATAACCGGCTGTTTTGATCCCAAATAACCCAACCCCCGCAAACCGCAAATATTTTGCGGACAACCGCAAGAAATGCTTGCATTCTTGTTAGCGGATCGTTAGAGTATTCACAAGTTTAGTGATATGTCGTTTCGAGGGTTATGCGCAACGGTGAGAAACTGCCATCGCGATTTGGGAGCAAGCCAATGCAAAAGTTGTGGACATCGCTTAAGAAAATGGCCCTGTTTTTGGCCAGCTTGGTGCTCCTGTTTTGTTTGGCCGTAAGCGTGGATGACTACGATTACAGCCATAGCCCGGTTTAGGGTTGCGTGAATCGAGGGCTGCTCGAATGTGGCATCCCTCATAAAGCAGAGCGATCCTGTTGGACCTTCGCTGTAGGCATGCGCCGATTGCGCGCGATGTCGTCTAGCCTGTTTCTCGGGCGGTTTTTTGCCATTTCCAGACACGCCGGATGGGGGGCAAATATTTTTGCGGGTTTCCGCAATTCGCACGATACTCTTTTCGGCGGCCGGTGTTAAAATCATGCGAGGGTAAGGACTTTCTTCAGAAGAGGCGGTCCGCGGAGCCCAGCACCCTTTGGCCAGAGGGGGTTTGGGCGACAAAAAACGTGTCGGTGATGTTGTGCTGCGACTGCGGGATTTCCCTGCTTTTCGCTGTCGGACGGTAGAGATAGCACCGCATGGCCTGGGCGGACCGGCGCCTCCTATTTTGGGACCATTTGGGGCTGAATTTGACTCTGGAACGGTCATTATTCATCAGGCAGATATTCACAGGTGATTCGTGGGTTTTTCGTCGCCGGCGGGAAGTGACCAGAAATCGACGCGCTCAAAATCCCGGCGCATCAGCAGAACGGTGCTGTTGCTACTTCTCAGCGGGCTCTTTTTCGGAGGCGCGAGTTTCCTGGGCGGGTTGCTCATCGGACAGCATCAGGCGAAGGTCGGTTCGCGGGGCAAATCGCTGAAAATCTATAAATCCGGATCGGAAGAAGCGGTCGTTCCGGCACCCGTGGATGTTGCCAAGGGGCGCGTCCCCGGCGAGTTCGAGCATCAGGCGGCCATCATGATCGGTTGCAACGAGATGCTCGCGTACCATCCGCGAACTCTGATCCAAATGGTTACGGCCATTCGCAAGAAGGCCAAGGTCATCGGTCTGATTTGGAGCGAAGAGCAGCGGACCCAGGCGGCAGCTTTGCTCAAGGCGAATGGGCTGCCGGAAGATTGCATCGATTTCTTCGTCTGGCCGGCCAAATCGATGTGGGTGCGGGATTTCGGCCCCTTCTTTCTCCTGCAGGGCAAAGACGGTCCGGCAAGCGTCGTCGACTATGCTTATACTCAGCCGAATCGCGATTACGGCGACCTGTTTGGAACAACCTTCGCCGGCACTTTCGGATACGAATTCGCCCGCGCGGAATTGTCGTTCGAGGGGGGCAATTTGCTGACGAACGGCGATGGGCTATGCGTCACCACGAATACCATCGCCGCGCAGAATGCCAATCGCGGCTACGATGAAACGCAAATCGGCAACGTGCTGGCCAATGATTTTCAATTCAAGCGCTGGACTCATCTCAAGCCACTGGACGGAGAGCCGACCGGCCACGCGGACATGTTTTGCACGATCTGTGCGACGAACCTGGCCGTTGTCGGCAGTTGCACGCGCGAGCAGGACGCCACCAACGCCGAGATCCTCGATGACGATGCGGCGACGCTCGCCAAAGAGCCGACCAGCCAGGGAATCATGAAAGTGGTCCGCATCCCGATGCCCTACCACCGCGACGGCAACTGGCGATCCTATACCAACGTGATCTACGCCAACGGCACGCTTCTGGTGCCCCAATACGCCGGCAACGATGTGGAAACCGACAAAGTGGCGCTGGCGACGTACCGCAAACTGTTGCCGAATTGGGAAGTCGTCGGCATCGACTGCTCGACGCTGGCCGACAAGCGCGGAGCGCTGCACTGCATTTCGTTCAACATCCCCTGGATGCCAAATGACGAATGACCGAACACGAATGACGAAGCACGAAGCACGAATGTCTAATGGGAGAATGTCTCGACCATCGGCGTTCTTTAGTCATTCGACATTCGTCATTCTTTAGACATTCGTCATTCTTTAGACATTCGTCATTCTTTAGACATTCGTCATTCGACATTGGTCATTGTAGGAAGGTCTTCGCGGCAGCGGCTTTATCGGCCAGGATCGTCGCTTGCCGCTGGCTGATCCGGCCCGACGGAATCGATTGCTCGCCGTCGCGCAGTCGCACGAGCATATCGGCCTTCGATCCTCCCGTGACCAGCCAAAGAATTCGGCGCGCCCGATTGATTATCGGATACGTCAATGTCATCCGGCGACGGCCTTGGTAAATCCCCGTGAGCGCCACGTCGGCGTTCGTGACATCAAGGACCGGGTCTCCGGGCACGAGCGAGGCGGTGTGTCCATCTGGCCCGAGCCCCAAGTGAACCAGGTCGAGCACCGGCGGTGAGCCGGCGATTTCGCGAAGCAATCGGGCATACGCGCTGGCCGCGGCTTCGAGATCAGCCGATTCCACCGGCATCGCGTGAATCTGCTCGGCTTTGAGAGGCGCGTGCGACAGCAGGCTCTCGCGCAAATGGGTGAGGTTTCTATCCGGATCGCCCGCCGGCGCGACCCGTTCGTCGACCTGCACGATTTGCACCGCATCCCAAGGCACCCGCTCGCCGGCCAAAGCACGCAGCATCTGCCACGGCGTGCTGCCGCCGCTGACGGCCATGGTGAATCGCCCTCGAGCATCGACCGCGGCCCGCGCCTCTTCCGCGACAATCGCCGCCGCCTGCCGTGCAACCAAGTCGGCGGTTTCTAGCACCTCGATATTCATGGATGGCAAACTCCGATTCGTGTGCTGAAAAAGGGGACAGGCACCGAGCAGCAACGCCGACGGGCACCGCAAAACAATCTCTTTGCTCGGAGCCAGTCCCCATTTTCAACGGCCTCCTAAGCCGCTCCGTCGGGATTATGCCATCCCCCAGCGGGACAAACGATCTTGTCGCATTCCTGCGGACCCCACGTGTTCGGTTCGTATACATGAACGGGCGGTGGCGCCTTCAGCACCGGTTCGACGATCCGCCAGGCTTGTTCGACATAATCCTCCCGAGTAAACAGGTTCGGATCGCCGCGCATCGCGTCGGTCAGCAGCCGCTCGTAGGCGTCCATCTCGTCGCCCGTCGGATGGTGGCTGGCCAGAAGCTCCGCAGGCCGGCCGACCATTTCCTCGCCAGGGTCCATGACCATGGTTCCGATCGCGATCGTCACCTCGGGGCTGAGCCGAAA
>Ga0182024_10008200_pt1 | contig 22162 bp, 21 predicted proteins | sample P32metaG_FD_120480 | JGI IMG/M metagenome (GOLD analysis project Ga0182024, IMG submission 120480) | Permafrost microbial communities from Stordalen Mire, Sweden - P3-2 metaG (Illumina Assembly) | ecosystem: Environmental > Terrestrial > Soil > Wetlands > Permafrost | place: Sweden: Stordalen...
GGCGCGGCCGAGCACCAGGGTCGGATTCGCCGCCTCGGCCAAGGCGTGCTGCCGGGTGCGCGTATAGCGAAAATACCGGTAGGCGAGCCGCGGGCCGCCGAGAAAGACGATCTGCAGTACGAAGTAGAGCGCAATGGTGATTTTGCCGAAAAAGAACTGGCCGAGCACATTGGGGGCGACCAGCACATAATCGAGCACCAACAGCGACACCGCGAGCACCGCCGAGGCCCGGACGATGTTCATCAGGTCCGGCAACGAGGCAAAGCGCCACTTCGATTTGTAGAGATGAAACAGGTGGTAGACGATGCCCGCATAAGCGACAAAGCCGGGCAGGAACAGCAGCAGCGCAGTGCGCCGCTCACCAAGCCCCGCCGTCTCGAAACGGATGTAAAAGCTCGCGACCACCGCCGCCGCCGTCATGAACAGGTCATGGGCGATGATGAGCGCCCGGCGCGTGCTCAAACTCAGTCCAAGCATTCTGGAACCGTGCTGCCGAAAGGACCCTCGCACCCATTACCGGGCTTTGCATCCCGGCGCCACCCCGGGGCCGCCTGCCGCCCCGAGACTGCCCGTAAGGCACTGAGCTGATTATCGTTATGGACGTCGCTTGGGGCGGCGCGGCGGCGGCGAGGCCGCCTGCAGGATCCGCCCCGCCACCGCATCGAGTTTTCGCAGCAGCTTGGGATCGCGGGCCTCGGGGGCGGTGATCAAGGCATTGTCGAGAGCGCGGTCGGAGCCGATCGGGCAGAACTCATGCTCGCGGGGAAAATCCCGCGCCAGCCGCGCCACCAGACGCTTGGCCTTCTCGGCGTTCGCCCCGAGCACCTTGATGATGTCCTGCACCGTGACGGCATCGTGATCCGGATGCCAGCAATCGAAATCGGTCACCATGGCCACGGTGGCGTAGGAGATCTCGGCTTCGCGGGCCAGCTTGGCTTCCGGCATATTGGTCATGCCGATCACCGCATAACCGAGATTCTTGTAGGTCAGGCTTTCGGCCAGGCTGGAGAATTGCGGCCCCTCGATGCAGACGTAGGTGCCGTCGCGTACGACGTCGATGCCCTCCGCCAGCGCCGCGTTGGCGATGTGGATGCGCAGTCGCGGCGAAACCGGGTGCGCCATCGAGACATGGGCAACGCAGCCCTTGCCGAAGAACGAGCTCTCGCGTTTGTGCGTGCGATCGACGAACTGATCGACCAGCACGAAGGCCCCCGGCGGCAATCCCTCCTTGAACGAGCCGCATGCCGACAGCGAGACAAGGTCGGTGACCCCGGCGCGTTTGAGCACGTCGATATTGGCGCGGTAGTTGATGTCGGAGGGCGAATACCGATGCCCCTTGTCATGGCGCGACAGGAACACGACCGGCAACCCTGCGATCTCGCCGATGCGCAAGGCGCCCGACGGCGCGCCCCATGGGCTTTTGATGGTCCGCGACCGGACCTTTTCGAGCCCGGGCAGATCGTAAATGCCAGATCCGCCAATGATGCCCAATATCGATTTCGTCATCTCGATCCGCCCTTGGCGCCGAACCTGCGCGACGTCCGTCACGATGCGACGGCGCCGCCGGAACGGCGGAAATCAAAAAGCCAGTCGACGAAACGACCGACCCCGTCTTCGATCGGCGTCGCGGGCCGAAACCCGACCGCGCGTTCGAGATCGGCACAGTCTGCACAGGTTTCGACGACGTCGCCAGGCTGCATCGGATGCAATTCGCGCAGCGCCGGCCGGCCGACGGCCCGCTCGATGACGGCGACCAGATCGGTCAATCCCACCGGCCGACTGTTGCCGACATTATAGACGCGCCACGGCGCGTTGCTGGTTGCCGGGTCCGGCGCATCGCCGGTCCACGCCGGATCCGCCGCCGGCGGCCGCGCCACCAGCCGCGTCACCGCCTCGGTCACATCATCGATATAGGTGAAATCGCGGCGCATGCGGCCATTGTTGAACAGCCGGATCGGCTTACCGTCCATGATCGCGGCGGAAAACAGCCACATGGCCATGTCGGGCCGTCCCCACGGACCATAGACGGTGAAGAACCGCAATGCCGTCGCCGGAATGGCGAACAGATGCGCATAGGCGTGCGCCATCAGTTCATTGGCTTTCTTGGTGGCGCCGTAGAGACTCAGCGGATGATCGACGTTGTCGGACGTGCGCAACGGCATGCGCGTATTGCCGCCATAGACCGATGACGAGGAGGCGTAGACAAGATGCCGGCAGCCGGTCTGCCGGCAGCCTTCCAGGATGTTCACGAAACCTGCCAAATTGGCCCCGACATAAGCGTGCGGATCGCGCAGCGACTGGCGGACGCCGACCTGCGCGGCAAGATGCACGACGGCGGGAAAACGGTGGGCCGCGAACAAGTCGGCCACCGCCGCGCCGTCGGCCACGTCGGCCTTGTTGAATTCGAAATTGGCAAACCCGGCGAGTTCGGCGAGACGCGCCTTTTTCAACGACGGGTCGTAATAATCATTGAGATTGTCGAGACCGATGACGGCATGGCCGTCCCGCAACAGCCGCCGCGCCACGTGCATGCCGATGAAGCCGGCCGTTCCGGTGACCAGCACGGGATCAAGCGCAGCCATGGCGGGTCAACGGCCGGCCGCGGGAGCGGCGCTCGCCTTGAACAGTCGGGCTTCGACCAGGCCGCAAATGGCGTGCGCCGCGACGATGTGGATCTGCTGGATGAGCGCGGTCTCGTCGGTGGGTGCGTCCAGGCAAAAGTCGCACAGCGTCCGCATCGGATTTTCGTGCGATCCGGTGAAGCCGACCGTCGCGATGCCCATGTCCCGCGCCGTGCGCAAAGCCGCCAGGATGTTCGGCGAACGTCCGGAGGTCGATAGCGCGAGGAAAACGTCGCCGCGCCGGCCGAGGCCGCGCAGTTGCCTGGAGAAGACCTGTTCGTAGCCGTAGTCGTTGCCGATCGCGGTCAGAATCGACGTATCGGTGGTCAGCGCGATTGCCGGCAGCGGATCACGGTTGAATTTGAACCTGGACACGAATTCGGCGGCGATGTGCTGGGCGTCGGCGGCGCTGCCGCCGTTACCCGCCAACAGAAACTTATGGCCGCCACGCAACGCCTGCTCCACGGCGGCGGCGATTTTTTCGATCGTTTCATGCAATGCATGATCGTCTGCAGCACTCTGCAGGACGCGCGCAGAGCGACCGAAATGCCGCGCTACGGAATCGTCATCGCCGTGTGTCATGCAAAATCGCCGTGGCGGCTAGAGTATCAATCGCTTCAATTGAAGCGATCGACCCTGTGGCATCTTGATCGGGCATGAGCTTTTCGGAAAGCCGGTTTCCACTTTTCCCGATCATGCTCTTGCATAAGCCGGTGTGGTAGCGTGTGCCAACCACCGACGCAACGTCTCCACCGGCAAAAGGCTTAATTCCGAGGTTCTTCCCGCCGCCTTGAGGATTTGGCGTTCGGCTTGGCCCTATGGACAACCCCTCAATAATCGCTAGAACCGTCGGCGATTTGTTGACCGGAACGCCGTTTGCGCATGAGCCACGCCGAGCTTTTCATGCAGGAGGTCGCCGAGACCGCGCGGCGGCTTGCGGCCGACAAAGTCGAGGCCTTGTGCGACGAACTGGTCGCCTTGCGCGACCGCGACGGCCGGCTGTTCATCATCGGGGTCGGCGGCAGCGCCGGCAACGCCGGCCATGCGGTGAACGATTTCCGCAAGCTGTGCGGCATCGAGGCCTACGCGCCGACCGACAACGTGTCGGAACTGACGGCGCGCACCAACGACGAAGGCTGGCCGACGGTATTCTCCGAATGGCTGAAAGTCAGCCGGGCCAACGCCAAGGACGCGATCCTGATCTTCTCGGTCGGCGGCGGTAATCTGGAAAAGAACGTCAGCCCTAACATCGTTGCGGCAATCGGCGAGGCGAGAGCCCGGGGCCTGCGCGTCCTCGGCATCGTCGGCCGCGACGGCGGCTATACCGGCAAAGCCGGCGACTGCGTCGTGGTCATTCCGACCGTCGCGGAGGCTCGCGTCACGCCGCATGCCGAAGCGTTTCAGGCCGTGGTCTGGCATTGCCTGGTGTCGCATCCCAGGCTGCAGAAAAACGCCACCAAATGGTGAGAGCCGTCTTCCTCGACCGCGACGGGGTGATCAACGCCAATCTGGAGCGCGCCGGCAAGCCGGTGGCGCCCGTCACGCTCCGCGAATTTCACATCCTGCCCGGCGCCGTCGAGGCGGCGCGACGCCTGAAGGATGCCGGTTTCCTGCTCGTGGTGGCGACCAACCAACCGGATGTCCGCAACGGCATCACGCCGCCAGCCACCATGGAGGCGATGCACGCCGAAATCCGCAGGCTGATGCCGATCGATGACATCATGATCTGCCTTCACAACGACGCCGACGCCTGCGCCTGCCGCAAACCCAAACCAGGCCTGCTGCTGGACGCCGCCGCGAAGCACGGCATCGATCTCGCGTCGAGCTTCTTCGTCGGCGACCGTTGGAAGGACGTGCATGCCGGTCAGGCCGCGGGCTGCGCCACGATCTTTGTCGATTACGGCTATGTGCAGGAGCAGCCGGCCACGCCGGACTGGGTGGTGCATTCTCTGGTCGATGCCGCCAAAATCATCCTCGAGCGGGCAATTCGGCGGACGTCTGAGAGACAGTGACGAAAAAAGGGCCGCAGTAATGGAGTGGAAAAGGGTTGGGGCCTCAGAAATATCTTATCGTGCGGACGTCGATGGTCTCCGTGCTATTGCAGTCCTAGCCGTCATCGGATTTCACGCCAGCCCGGAACTAATTCCGGGCGGATTTGTCGGTGTCGACGTATTTTTTGTTATTTCGGGTTTTCTGATTTCAAGCCTGATCCTAATTGGTTTGAATGAGGGCAATTTCAGTTTTCTGGAGTTTTATGGTCGGCGTATTCGGAGACTTTTCCCGGCGTTGACCATCGTCCTGTTGGCGACAATGAGTCTCGGCTGGTTCATTATGTTTCCGACAGAATTCGCCTCGCTAGGCAAGCACACGCTGGCAGCCGCGGCGTTCGCAGCCAATATCTTGAACTATGTCGAGGCCGGGTATTTCGATACACCAGCGATTGGCAAACCGCTTCTCCACATATGGTCCCTTGGAGTAGAGGAGCAGTTCTATTTCGTCTTCCCGGCGCTCCTGCTATTGGCCTGGCGCTACCAAGCTTTGAAACCGACTTTAGCGCTGATCGGAATGGCATCGTTTGCGCTGAACGTCGCTCTGGTTCGCGATTATCCGTCCTTTACGTTCTACCTTCCTTTCACGAGATTCTGGGAATTCATTGCCGGAGCATTGCTTGCGCGCAGCGATTTGCTAAATCGCAAAGCCATCCTGCCGGTGCTTTCCGCGCTATCTGCGCCGCAGTACCGCGATTTCTGCGCTGCGCTAGGGGTACTGCTGATTGTTGCCGGTGCCGCTTTTGCCAGCGAGACGTCGTTTCCCGGCTGGTGGGCGTTGCTACCCGTATCCGGCAGCTTTCTTATCATTGGAGCGGGGCCGCAGGCCTGGCTCAATCACCATGTACTGGCGAAGCCGGGGCTAGTTTTCATTGGGCTGATAAGCTACCCACTATATCTCTGGCACTGGCCGCTTCTCGTCATGGGTCGCGCAATGATGGCGGCCTACGACAACAAATACGAGCGCACGACCACTATTATCGCGGTTTTGTCGGCGTTCGTATTGTCGTGGCTGACGTTTCAGTTCATCGAGCGGCCAGTTCGCGCGCGCAGACCGGCTTTTGCCACTCGCAGGATCACCGCTGCATTGCTGGCCGGGATGGTGTCGGTCGCGCTGTTCGGGTTTGCAACACTGCATCTCGACGGCCTACCGACTCGCTATCCTAAAGAGATCCAGGCTCTAGTCAGTCCCACAGATATCTATACGGATTATATCCCGGGTTATAATCCAGTTGACCCACCTGTCGAGCCGTCGAAGAATTCCGCTGGTCCGTTAGTGGTCGTCTATGGCGATTCCCATGCTTGGCATCTGCACCCGGGACTACATCACCTGCAAAACGAGCGCGCGTTCCGGTTGGTGGTGAGAAGCTGGAGCTTGGAATGCGTGCCGATTGTGGCCGAGGTAAAGCGGGGCGACGAGGAAACATGCCGCACATGGATGGCCGAGGAACGGAAGTATTTCGAGGAGGTCAAGCCGGATATCGTGGTGATTGGCGCACACTGGCTCAGATATAAGCAACTCGATAAGCTCAGCGAGAGTGTGGGATTTTTCCGGCAAATCGGCGTTCCTCGAATTGTCGTGATTGGACCGGTTCCATATTGGTTCCACTTCCCGCAAGTGATGCTGTACAGGGCGTATATGCGCGATCCTCTGCATGGAATACCGCAACGGCTGGCCGGATTTGACAAGCGAACCATCGAGCTCGATAGCCGGATTAAAGAGATCGCGGCCAATCTCGGCGTGAGCTACATTTCCGCTTATGACGTGTTTTGCAATGAGGACGGCTGTCTTGCGAGGCTGGGCGATGCCGCAAAGGACATAGTTCAGTTCGACAAGACGCACCTGACCCCGGCCGGATCATGGTATTTCATAAGCCACGTCGCAGACCAGATATTTGATTGTAAGTCAGGAACCAGTCCCGGAGATTGCTGATCATCCGCCGGGCGCTGTGTCACCTCTTGATGTTGTGGACGGCGTCGTTCAGGGTGTCTTGAAAATAGCCCGGCACGATGACGCGTCGGTCGTTCAGGCCGACGTATCGCTCCAGCGAACGGATCGGCGCCGCAACCTCATAGGGATTGCGCCAGTGCTCGAAATACTTGGGGTCGTCCGGCGGCGGGGCACTGATTTTCAACCCGCCTTCCTAGTCTAGTCGCCAGAGCAAGCCGCCCCCGATGTCGCCAGCCAAAAAAGCGAAAGCGCAATTCCTGTTGCCCGCCGCGCTGGCCGCGGCCTGGCTGGCCGCCACCACGCTTGGCTTCTATCTGAAGAGCTCGCAGCTGCTGATCGGCTTCGATGGCGGCTACATGCTGAACTTGGCCCAGCGCCAATTCAGCTGGCATGTTCCGCTGTTTTCGGCGAGCATGGACTGGTTCCAAGGTCTGGGCGACGTATTCTTCGCGATCAATTTCAGGCTCTTGCCTGCCTACATCATGGGAATGTTGTTTGCCAGCACGACGGCGGCGAAGGTCGTCATTTTCGAAGTCGTGCTCTGCGAGCTTTCCATTTCGATCATCCTGTTCGGGCTGGCGTTGGGAACGTCGCTGAATTTGGCCGTCGCGGCAACTCTGATGACCTGCCTCACATTTCTGCCGTTTGCCCACCCGACGTTGATCTACGGCATCCTGCCGATTACCCCGCATATGGGCTCGCTGATCGCGGCCGCGCTGCTGACCGGCGCCGCATTCATTCAATATGGCCGCCGCGGTTGGCTGGCCGACCTGCCATTCGCCGCGATGGTTTTCGCGCTGCAGGGTTGGTCGCTCCTTGTCAGCGTCACCAACGAATTGCTGGCGGCACCATTTCTTCTGCTCTGCGCGATATCGGGCACGATTGCCGCCGGCAACGCCGCGGAACGTCGGTGCAAGATCGGCCTCATCGCCGCCGTCGGCCTGTTTCTGCTCGCTGCCGGCCCCGCGGTCTACTTGGCCAGCACGATCCTCGATACCGCCGCGGTCAGCTTTCCCGCCGAACTCGCCAACGACCGCGCCTCGTTCTTTTTTGCGTCGATCCTGTTCCACTGGAAAAGCATCGGGCCGGCCGGACCGCTGCTCATGATCTTCGCGATCGCTGGCGCCGTGCTGGCGGCGGCCGATCGAACGCGCCGGACGCTGCGAATATTCGCCATTACGCTCCTGACCTATCTCGCCACCCGCCTCACATTCGCAATTCTCATCATTGTGTTCGACTTTTGGCGCGGACCGGCGCCGCTCTATTTCGAATTCTTCGTTATCCCGCTCTACGCGATTTTTGCCGTCCTGTTCTGGGCGCGGGTGCTGGCGCGCGTGTCGCGAGCGCGGCATTGGGTCCTGCCGAGCGGCGCGGCGGTCATGCCATGGCTGGTCGGCACGGCCGCGGCAGCGGTACTGATCGTCGCCGCGAGTACGTCGCGCCGCGGCTACGGTTTCGACTATCCGCCGCAATCGACGGAAATTACCGACATTCTGTCGCGTGAAACCGGATTGCAGCCCGGTGCCGTTTTTCGTGGCCGCACCGCAGACATGATCGGCAGGTCGATCGATCACAGCGTCGACTGGCTTGAGTTGCACGGCGTCGACGGCGCGCTTGCCGATGCAACGGGGAACGAACTCCGCCTCGTCGGCCTGCACTATTTCGGAATTCCTGGACTGTTTCAGTATACGCCGACGATCACCCCGTTTCTGTACGCCATGACTTCGCGCCTGCTTGCCGTTCCCGGCGACCGGCAAATGCGCAATATTATCGTGCTGCGCGACATTGATACGCGCATCCTGGCAATGCTCGGGGTACGCTTCGTCGTCACCGATCGCCCATATGACGGAACGGCAGGCCTTCGCGCTGCGACCCCGATCAAAGACCGCACCCTGTATCTCTATGAGATCGCCAAGCCCAATATCGGCGACTTCTCGCCGACATTGGTGACCAGGATCGCCACGGCACCCGATATTCTCGGCCGCCTGGCCGATCCGAATTTCGATCCCGCCCATGAAATCATCGCCGACATTCCGGCCGCAATTGGCGGGCTGGTGCCGGTTCGCAGCGCACGATTGACTTTCCTCGGAGCGGCGCTGCGGCTTGAGGCCGAGAGCGACGGGCGATCGATCGTGCTGCTGCCGCTGGAATTCAGCCGCTGTCTGGCAGCAACAAACGCCGGGGCCGAGACACCGGTCCTGTTTCGCGCCAACCTGGTCGAGACCGGTGTTCTGTTTTCAGGGCGTTTGAACGTCACGCTGACAGTTCGGACCGGACCTTTCCTCCATCCAGCGTGCCGACTTTGGGACTTGTTGGACGCGCGGGCGCTGCATGTCGGCGACGTTCGACCGCGGCCGGCGCAAGCGCAACTCCCGCGCGGCTGACCTCCAAATCCCTTCCTAATTGCTTTCAACCGGGGGAGCGGCTACTAAATCGAGTTGCTGCATGGCAATCTGAAAGCCGCCGAGAGGGATAACGTGCTGACGAAAAGCAGCAAAGCGCCGAGCTTGGCGTCGATCAGCACGCTGCCCGACGCGATTCCGGAAATTGCCGTGATCGTGCCCGTTTATAACGGCCGCTCCATGCTCAGGGAGCTGTGTCGCCGCCTCGAACAGGCTCTCGGCACGATCACGAACGACTACATCATCGTTCTGGTGGATGATGCAGCGCCGGACCATCCCTGGCCGCTCATCCGCGAGCTTTCTCAGCAAGACACCCGGATCAAGGGCATCCGGCTCAGCCGAAACTTCGGACAGCATTATGCCTTGACGGCCGGCATCGATGCCGCGCGCGCGCACTGGTACGTCATCATGGATTGCGACCTGCAGGACGCGCCGGAGGATATCCCTCGGCTTTACGCCAAGGCGACCGAGGGCAACGACCTGGTCATCGGCGTGCGCAAGAAGGAAGGTCACCACCGCGGCAAGCGCTGGCATTCCAGGGTCTTTTACGTGCTGTTTCGACTTCTGTCCGGCGTCCAGCTGGACTGGTCGGTCGGCAACTTCCGCATCTTCTCCAACGCGGTGGCTGACGGCTTTCGCGACATGCGGGAACAACTGCGCTTCGTTCCAGCGTCGTTTGAATGGATGGGCTTCGAGGCGGCCAATATCGAACTGCCGCATCATCCGCGCGCCCAGGGCCAGTCCTCCTACACGATCTGGAAGCTCTTGAAGCTGGCCGGCAACACGATTCTTGCCCATTCGCAGGTGCCGTTGAAATTCGTCGCCGGGCTCGGCTTGGCGATGTCGATTATCACGTTTCTGGTCGCGCTGGTCTATTTCGGCCGGGCGCTGATCGTCGGCTCCAGCGTGGTCGGCTGGACCAGCCTGTTCGTCACCATTCTCTTCGTCAGCAGCTTTCAGATTGCATTGATGGGAGTTCTCGGCATCTACATCGGCAAAACGTTCGACGAGACCAAGCATCGGCCGCTGTATATCGTCAAGGATACCGTCAACCTTGATGCCGGCTGACGGTCGCGCGGGTCCGCGCCGGTTTCTTGTTTTTGAGGAGAGCTCGTTCCGGTGTCGATTGCTGACGAAACCATTCGTCCGACGCTGTTGGCCGCGGGCCATAAAGGCACCCTGTTCGTCACCGGCCTGCTGGATGCCGGAATACAGCCGTTCCGCGTCGTCAGTTACCGTCAGCGGGGCGACAAGGCGGATTCGTTCGATCACCTGGTGGCGCTCTGCCGCGGCCACGGCGCGGCCGTGGAGGAAAACCGCCACCCTGGTATCGAAGGCGACACGCTGGTGCTTGTCGTCGGTTGGCAGTTTCTATTGCGCGACGGGCTCGATCGCTGCATCGTCTTGCACGACTCGCTGCTGCCGCAGTTGCGAGGGTTCGCACCGACGGTCACGGCGATGCTGCTGGGCTCCGAGGCCATCGGAGTGACTGCAATCCGCCCGGACGCCGGCGCGGATAGCGGCCCCATCTACGGCAGCCGCAGCATCAAAATCGCTCCGGGCGCCTCGTTACAATCCATCCTGGAGTCGCAGGTTCGGGGCATGGTCGATCTCGCCATTGAAATCATTCAACGCGCGACGACCGGCGCGCTGACTTCGCGCGCCCAGGACCACGGCGCGGCTACCTATAGCCTGTGGCGTGACGACTATGATTATTTTCTGGATTGGCGGCTGAGCGCGGCGGACATCCTGCGCCACGTGCAGGCGCTCGGTTTTCCCTACGACGGCGCGAAAGGCGTCCTGAACAACCAAGTGGTGACGATCCGGCGAGCCAGCATCGGACCGGAGCTCGTATTTGCGCTTCGCAATCCCGGCAAGCTCTGGCAAGTCGAAGGCCGGCGCGCCCTGGTGGTTTGCGGCAGCGGTACGCTGTGGATCGACGATGCCCGCGACGACAACGGCGCCGCGTTCCACTTCAGCAGCCTGCGAGCCCGTTTTCTGACTGCGGATACGGCGTGGATCGCGCCGTTTGTCGCGGCCCAAACCCGCTAAACCGAGCGGGTACTCACCCGGGCAGATGGCCTAACGCCGATGGAAGCCGACATGCGATCGTCACTGTTAATCCTGGGCGTGCTGGCGCTCACCGTCTATGGCCAGCTCATCATCAAAGCGCGGGCGCTCGCGCATAACATGATCGGTAGCGGCGCAAGCGGCAGGCTCGCATATCTGTTGGCGATGTTCTCCGATCCGGGCGTGCTGAGCGGCCTTGCCGCCGCGGCTCTGGCTGCGGTGGCCTGGGTGCTGGCGATCGAACGGCTCGAGATCGGTTATGCCTACCCTTTCATGGCCTTGAGCTTCGTTCTCGTGCCGCTTGGCGCGCGCCTGTTGTTCGGCGAGCCGCTGCCGCCGATTCAAGTTCTAGGCATGGCCCTGATCGTTGCCGGCGTGACGGTGAGCGCGTTGGCCCGATGAAACCGCCGTGCCGGATATGTCCCGGTTGTGGCACGGGCGACGAAGTCCGCGACGGTGAGGCGATATGGCCCGCGACCTGGTCATGCGGCCATTGCGGCCGTTCGATCGAGCTGTGTGATGGCCTGCCGATCTTCGCACCCGCGTTGGCCGACACGATGAGCGGAATGGATCCAGCTTTGTTTGAGGACCTCGCAAACTGGGAAAGCGATAATTTTTGGTTCGTGCCCCGCAACCGGTTGATCACGGGATTGCTCGGGCGGTATTTCCCCGACGCCGGATGCCTGATGGAAGTCGGCTGCGGCAACGGCTTTGTGCTCGCCGCAATCGCGCATTTAAAGCCCTGGCGCCACTTGGTCGCCTCGGAACTGCATCCGGCCGGCTTGACCACCGCGCGCTCCAGGCTCGGCGAGCAGGCGGAGTTCGTACAGATGGATGCGCGCGCGATCCCGGCGCGCGACGTCTTTGACGTTATCGGCGCCTTCGACGTGCTGGAGCACATCGAAGAAGACGACGCCGTCTTGGCGTCGATGTACCGGGCGGTTCGGTGCGGCGGCGGCATCCTGCTCGCAGTACCGCAGCATCCTTGGCTGTGGTCCAACGCCGACGAGGCGGCAATGCATGTACGCCGCTATCGCCGCGGCGAGTTGGAACGCAAGGTCAGCGCTGCGGGCTTTCGCCTATTGTTTTCCGCGTCCTACACCGCCTTGTTGCTGCCGGTGATGGCGACAAGCCGCTGGCTCGGCGCCAACAAGGCGGATGCCCTGAGCCGGGAATTCGAACTGCCCAGGACAGCGAACAGGCTACTTCGGGCCATCGTGCAGACCGAGGTCACGCTCACGCTCGCCGGAATTCATTTCCCGGCGGGAGGCTCGCGCGTCGTCGTCGCCGCCAAACCCGATTGATCGGGCGCAGCAGATTGGCTAGCGAATTAAATCATGAACCGCGGCGATCACGCGCTCGGATTCGTCGCGCATGCCGCTCCACATCGGCAGCCGGATAAGCCGTTCGCTGAGACTGTCGGTGAGGGCGAGCGTTCCGGCGGTCCGTCCGTAACGCCGACCGGCTTCGCTGGAATGCAACGAGACGTAATGGAATGGCGCGATGATGCCTTGGGCATCGAGCGCGGCAATCAAAGCATCGCGCCGGCCACGGTCGGGCATCAGCAGATAATACAGATGCCCGTTATGACCGCAATGCGCCGGAACGATCGGACGCCGCACGCCGATGTCGCGGGCTTCCAGGTCGGCGAACGCGGCATGATAGCTCTGCCAAAGCGCGCGGCGCTCCGTCGTGATCGCCTCGGCTTGATCAAGCTGGGCGCGCAGAAACGCGGCGACGAGTTCGCTTGGCGCGTAGGACGAGCCGAGCCCGACCCAGCTGTATTTGTCGACCAGACCGCGATGAAAGCGAGTGCGGTCGGTGCCCTTTTCGCGAATGACGTCGGCGCGCTCCGACAGGTCGGGGCGGTCGGTGACCAGAGCGCCGCCCTCGCCGCTGACGATGTTCTTCGATTCATGGAAGCTGAAACAGGCCATGTCCCCCAATGTGCCGGCCGGCCGGCCGCGATACGTCGCCAGCAGCGCTTGCGCGGCGTCCTCGACCAGCAGCAGGCGATGCTGGGCGGCGAGTTCGCGGAACCGATCCATCTCGGCGCACACGCCGGCATAATGAACGACGAAAATCGCCTTGGTGTGCGGCGTGATCGCCGTCTCGACCAGATTTTCATCGAGATTGAGCGTGTCGGATCGAACGTCGACAAAAATCGGCGTCGCGCCGCGCAGCGCAACCGCGTTCGCCGTCGATACGAACGTAAAGGACGGCATGATGACTTCGTCGCCCGGCCCGAGATCGGCCAACAGGGCCGCCATTTCCAGCGCAGCGGTGCACGAATGGGTCAGCAGCGCGCGGCCGACGCCAAGCCGATCGACCAGCCACGTCTCACATTGCCTTGAGAAATGTCCCGGCCCGCAGAGCTCGCGCCGCGCAATCGCTTCGGTGATCAGGCTCAGCTCGCGCCCGGTGATCGGCGGACGATTGAAAAGAATGCGCGGCGACGCCGGCTCCGTCCGAACCTCCGGCGCGACTGCGTCCTGGACCTTTTTCATGTCGGCAGGACCGCCATCGGTTCAGGCCACCGCCTCGATCGCGCTTGCGGCCACCGGCGGCTCCTGCATCAGGATGAACAGCGCCCCATAGGCGCCGGCGTTCCTGATGTAGTGCGGCCGCAGCCCGTAGCGCTTGCCGACATGCGCACAAAAAGCGTCGAACATCCGCGGCACCTCGTGGGTCTGGAAATACTCGTCGATATAGATGAAGACGCGATCCTCCCGCACGAAATCTTCCAGGAAATCGAAACAGGTCTGATACGACTTGGCGATGTTGCAATCCAGAAAGGCAAAACCGACGCGCCGCCTCTCGGCGCGAAGCTGCGCCTTGAACGCATCGTTGAGGGTATCCTCATAGTGGCCCTTGACCTGCACGCACCGATCGATCAGCGGGCCGGCATGTTTGCGCAACCGCGTCTCGGCCCGCCGATAGTGATGCAAACCCAGACCTCGATAGACCGCGAAGTACGGCGTCTCGTCGGCCGTCAGCGACGCGTCAGACTTGGGCTCGCCGAAAATGTCGAAAGCATAGAACTTGACGTCCGGCATGCCTTCGGTGTGGCCGTTGAGATCGAATGCGCTCAAGAAGTTGCAGAACGTGTAGAAGCCTTCGCTGCCGAATTCGAAATAATCGCCGCCGGGATACTGATTGGCGACCATGATGGCGATCTCGGCGCGCTCCTGGCAGGCATAATAGGTGGCAAACGCGCGCTTGAGATCCCGCGGCAGATACCGAGTCGTCCGCAGCGTGCCGTTGTAACGCAGCAGGCGTCGCCGGATGACCGTGGCGACCGCGCCCACGGTCACGGAAAACCAGAAATCGCCAATGATATTTTGCAGCTTACGCGCGTCCATCACGCACCCGGGTTGGGGATATCGCGGGCGTCTTCCCGGCTGGAAGCGCCTTGATCTGTTGGGGTTTGCCGCCGGCGGCGGAAATTCAGGCGGCGGTGTCGGCGATTTCGATCAGGCCCGAGGGCGGCTCGTCATGGCCGCCCAGCAGCGCGCCCTTCCAGTTCTTCAAGCGGTCGACCCGATTGTAATAGGTGAATTCCGGCGAGCGCCGGATCAGCAGGCCGTCGCGCACTTCTTCGGCGTATTCGTACTGCGCCCAGCCGTTGCAGCTTTTGCAGAACGGCACTTTGTCCCACTGCCCGGTCTCGTGATAGTAGCGCACCTTGGCGAATTCCTCGCCGTTCCAGATCGCCTTGGCGCTCTTCTCGAACACATTGCCGACATTGGTGGTCTTGAAACCGTCGAGGCAGCAGATCGTCACCGTGCCGTCGTTATGGACCGGCAGGGTCTTGTACAGCGTCGGACAGGGCAGCCGCGTCTGCGGCGGCTTCATGTCGGGGAACGTGCCGTTCTCGAACAACAGATTGACGCGCACGCAATCGACGATGCCGCTCCAGCGCTCGACGAAGGCCTGCTCTTCGTGCCGGTTCTTGTCCTGCAGCGTGAACGAGACGCTGATGCGCGGCAGGTCGCGGTCGCCGCGCGCCGCCAGCATGCGGAACACCGCGGCCTCGATCTTCTCCAGCTTGTCGACGCCGCGGATCTTCTCCAGCGTCTCCCGGCTGACCGAATCGATGCTGAACGAGATCGAGTCGAGTTCGATCTCGACCATGAATTTGGCGAGAGCGTCGTCGAGCGTCAGCCCGTTGGTGTTGAACGCAATCGCGATGCCGCGCGCCTTCATCTCCCGCAACCGCTCGCGCAGATTGGGCACCAGCAGCGGCTCGCCGTACATATTGGGCTGCACCAGAGGGTGCGCCGGCGCGATCTCGTCGAGCAGCCGTTGCGACGCCTTGGCGTCCATGATGCCCTTGACGGAATCGATCGCCACGTTGTCCTCGGAGCCCCAGACCGGGCACATCGGACAGCGCAAGTTGCATTTGGTGGCGTAGTCGATCAGCACCCGCTCGGGCAGTTCGCCGACCGGCAGGGGCTTCCAATTGAGGCTTGGATCGACCCAAGGCGCATTGGACCATCGGCCGTTGGAATGTTCGGTCATTTCCGCCTCACCCACCCGCTCGCGGCGCCGTCATTATTTGTGCAGCGCATATAACACGGTCTCGATAATGCCGCCATCGTGCTGGCGCAGATGGAGCCGGTAGTCCGAACTGAAATTCTCGACGATTTCGGGAATTCGCCACAGGTCGCTCGGGCGGTGATACACCGACAGCGCCAGCTTCGGATGCTCGCGGCGGATCAGCCGTTCGCCACCGTGCAGCGCGTCGATTTCGGCGCCTTCGATGTTCATCTTGATATAGCTGACCCGGCCCTGTCCGACGACGTCGTCAAGCGTGGTCACCGGCATTTCGATCGTGCCGTCGGCACTGAAGATGGCGCCGCGCGAGCCGTCATCCTTGAAGCGCAAGATGCCGCCCTCGCGGTGCAGTCCCGAATGGATGGCTTCGACCCGCGGCTCGGCGGCGAAGTTGCCTTGCAACGCCCGATAAGTCGCCGGATCGGGCTCGAACGCGTAAATGTGCTCGAAGCGACTGCCGACGCGGCGCACGAAGCTGCGAATGGTGTCGCCGTCGTAGGAACCGCCGTCGACATAGACCTCGCGGTCGGAGAATTCGAAGAGGCCTTTCGGCGCATAAAGATCGTCGTCGTCGAGCACCGGCCTGAGCATGTCGGGGTCGAGCGTCTGCCGGAACGCCAAAACGGCATTGAGCACATCGCGCGAACGGGCATCGGCGAGGCGGCCGGCCAGCCGCGCGTAGCGGTCGCGGTTGTTGTACAAGTCGTCGAGCAGGCCTTCATAGAACATGTGCGGCGGAAAACGATCCGGCGCCAGCACTTGCAGCGCGGCGAACGGCAGCACGGTTTGAAATCCGAGCGCGCGGAGCCGCTCGGCGGCGTCAAGAAGCCGATGCGAGGCGATCACGATCGGCGTCGTGCGGTCGAGCCGCGCCAGCGCCGCTAGCGGCTCCACGGTGTGGCCGGCAACCGTCTGTCCGATTTTGGACGGATGATCGTCGGCAAGCGCCAGCACCGCGACACCATGATCGCGGCAGAGCGTGGCAAGCCGCGCGCCTTCGCCTGCCGCGCCGACGACGCCGACGCCGCCAAGCCGACGCATATCGAGGCCGGGATAGTGATCGCCCAAATCGGCCCGCAGATCGGACGCCTGGCGAGCCGCAGCCAGGCGATCGAGCGCGGTGCGAGTTTCATTTCGTCGGCTGAGGGTGTCGGATGTCATGATTTTTTGCGAATTACGGAACCTTGAGGTCGTTGCGGCTCGGGCACTTTGCGGGATTGCCAACCGTAAGCTAGAACTACGCGCGACATCGCCAGCCGAGTTTGTCGAGCAATGAACACCGTTCTGGAGAGGCCGTTCTACTTTATCGCCGTCCTTTGGGGCGCACGGTTCCGCGACTATTTCCTGGAATATTGCGTTCCGAGCCTGCTCTCTCCCGGCAATCTGCCATCGCTATCGACCAAAGCGCCGAGCAAATTTCTGATCGTGACGCGGCCGGAAGATTGGGCGGCCATAAAGGCCAGCCCGATCTTCGAGGCGCTGAGCTGCTATCTCACTCCGGTTTATGTCGAGATTGCGCCCTGCCCGCCCGGCCGCTCCGGCTGCCAGCATATGGGCCTCGGCCATCGCATCGCCTGCGACATGGCGCACCATGACAAGGCCTACGCCACGGTTCTGACGCCGGACTGCATGCTGTCGGAGGGCAGCGTGGCGCGCCTGCAGGAACTGGCGCGATCCGGCATGCAGCTCGTTCTCACCGCCGCGCTGCGCTTCGGCGAAGAGCCGTTTTTGGGTCACCTTCGCGGCATGGGTGCGCTGCCGAGCGCCAGCCGCGGCGCGACCGCGACGCCGCTCGTCATCAGCGGACGGCAGATGGCCTATGCGGCGGTCAACGGCTTCCATAGCGAGACCCTGGCCTACGAGTGGGATACGCCCGGCCTGATGGTCATTAGTCCTGCCGCGTGGTGGCGCGTACCCGGCGAGGACGGCATTGTGCTGCACAGTCTGAGCTGGGCGCCGCTCCTGCTCGATTACGGTGCAGTCGCCGACCACGACACCTCGACCTTCGATCAGTGGACGCTGGACGGCGATTACCTGTTCAACAACGCCAAGGACATCACGCGCATCCACGTCGTGCAGGATTCCGACGAGTTGTTCATTGCCAGCTGGGGCCCGCTCGACGAGCGCCCGGTGCGCAAGACCCGATTTCCATTCGATCAATTCCTCGCCGGGCATTTCTTCAAGCAAAGCTTTTACAGTGGATTCTTCGATCCGCTCAAACGCAAGATGTTCTTTCTGCCGGTGCGTTGGCACGCCAAACCGCTGAACGAGCGCTGGACCCCGGTCGAAGCCGAAGCCATGCGCGAACTGCGCCGCTGGGTGGAACCGCCCGACGAAGCGCATGCCGCCGCCGAACTGCGGCGCATTTCGGCTGTGGCGAAAAACCTGCCGCTCTCGGTGCTGCGATCGATCGCCTATGTGTGGATATTCCGGCATCGCATCGGCCATCATCTGGGCCGCGTACTGCGCGGCGACCGCAGCACATTCGCGCGCATCGTGTGGTTCGTACGTTCGTTCATGTTCGGCTCGGGCCACAGTTCGCGCCCCATGCCGTAACGCCAGCTGGCTCAATTCTGCACCCCCGCGGCCCGCAGCGTGCCGTGGGGATCGGCGATCAGCGCCGCATTCACAGCGTCGAGCAGATTCTGCAGGGCGACGATCCCGTACGGGCAGCCTTCGATCATGCCGGCTTGCAGCAAACCCCGCGCCTGCAGCGGCGGCCCAAATTTCCGGAAATCCCGATCGAGACTGAAATGCCGCCGCGTCCGCACGTCGTGGACGCGGCCATGCCGATCCCGGCATCGGTAGACTTCATCGGGATTGAGCGGACGCAGATAAAACTCCGGCGCCACCGTTTCTTCCGGCAAATGGATGGCCGTGCAGCTTTCGAGCCCGACGCCGATCATCAGGACGTAGCTTTTATGGGATCGCATCAGCCCATAGGGGCTGTTGGCCGACACCGGCGTGTCGCCGATATGGTGGCGCGCGACAAGCGCATCGGCGGCGGCGCCGTGGGCGGCGACCGAATGGGTCGGATGAATGCTGCGGCGCGACGCGTAGCGGGTCCGGAATATCTCGGACATGACGCCGGTCTCGGAGGGTGTTGCGATCTCATCCCAGTCGCGCTGCTGCGGCGTCACCGTCCGCCACGTCATGGTGGGCATGACCAGCGTGCCTTCGCTCAGGTAGTCGAGGAAAGCCTCGATCATCGCCTCGGCGCGAAAGCCGGCCCGGCTCAGGGTAGCGATGGCGCCGTGCACGACCAGCACGCCGTCGCGCGGCAGCCGCACGCCCTCGAGGATCGGCATGAGCGCGTCATATTCTCGCGTGCGCGCCATCAACATGCGGGCGCCACCGACCTCAGGCGCTCGATGGCATCGAGGCACCGTTCGACGTCCTTGAACGGCAGCCCGCTCAGTTGGGACAGTTCGAGGTCCCACCATTTGCTGCGCAGCAGGCGATCGATGACGTCTTGCGAGAAGCGATAGTGCCGGATGGTCGCCGGCACGCCGGCCACGATGGCATAAGGCGGCACGTCCTTGGTGACGACCGCGCCGGCCGCGATCACCGCGCCGTCGCCGACACTGACGCCGCTGAGGACGTTGACGTTGTGGCCCATCCAGACGTCGTTGCCGATGGTCACCGCCTTGAACATGTCGGGCGTTCGCGTCAGCCGGTCCATGGCCTGGTATTCTTCGACCCAATCGTACGAAGTGGGATGATATTGAAATTCATGAATGCTGAGCCAATCGGTAGGATGATTGAACGGGTTGATGGCGGTTCGCGCGCCGATGGCGCAGAACGCGCCCATTGTGGCCCGGGCAATGAACGTGTGCTCGTTCATTCCGGAATATTTGCCGACGGTCACGTCGGGCCCGAGCTGGGCATGGCGGCTCAGGTAAAGCGGGCCCAGAATCTTCGAGCGTATGATCTTGGCGCCGGGCAGCAGCCTGATCAGAGGGAAAGGGCTGGCGACCGCGCTCGCGGTGTTCTCGACAAAGTCGACGTCGATCGCTTCGAATTTCATGCGACGCCGTCCGGCGCAAAACGGCCGCGCGCGACATGCAGCCACAGCGCGAAGGAATCGTAAGGTGTGACATTGGGCAAGGCGAACAGTTCGCCCGCGGAAAAGGTCCGCAGGCCCGCCCCTTCGTGGAGAACGAAGCTGGCGATGCGGTCGGCGCCGACGACGAACTCGAAGTAGGCGCGCAGCTTCCGCCCCTGTCCGAGCCGCGTCAGATCGAAATCGAAGCTGACGAATTCCTCGCCGCCGTCCGGCGAATATTCCAGCTCCTCGGCGAGCTCGCGCCGCAAGGCCTGCAGGGGCGTTTCACCGGCGCTGATCGCGCCGCCGAAGCAACCCCAATGACCCGGATAGAAAATGCCGGGAATATCGTCGCGCAGTTGCAACAGGTAGCGACCGTCATCGGTGACGATGATCGCTGCGGCGGCATGGTCGCCGTGCAGGCGATGTTTGTCGGTGAGGAAGTGAACCGGGAGCATCTGTGAACCTGTCATCACCGCGAAGGCGAATGATCCAGCAGACAATTGCGACCGTCGCGCCGGGCCGCACCGTTTGCGATCACTGGATGCCGGCCTTGGCGGTCACGACAGGGTCACCGCGCATAGCGTTTCTCGACCTTGACGATCGCCTTGGTGCAGTCGCTCGCTTCGCTGATGCCGTAGTTTTCGTTCAGATACAGCATGAAAGAACGGTCGCGCATGGTCCGCGCGTTGGGCGTGTCGCAATCGTCCGCCAGATAGGATTTCAGATACGGCCAATCGGCGACCAGATACTGATAGTGCGGATTGAGCCCGATGCCCTCGGCCAGCACGGCTTTGGCAAATTCCTGCTTGCTGCAGGTGATGCGCTCGCAATCGACCATGACCGGATAAACGAACGGCGAGTCGTTGGGCGTATAGCCGAACGGCGTACACACGGTCGCGCGATCTTTCACGCGGCCGGTGAATTCCGCCACAAAGGCCAGCCGGCGCAGGATCGTGTCCTGCAGCCGGCCCAGCGAGGCGACGCCGATCGCGCACGATATTTCGTCGGTGTGCAGATTGAGCGCCGGGAACAGGAACTGATTGGGGTTGCGGTCGTCGAAATCGTTGCGCCAGCGCGGCTTGCCGCGATCCGCATAGGCGAGCGCACGATTGAACAGTTCAAGATCGCGGCTGAAAACGACGCCCCCCGAGGCGCCGGTCATGTGCGCCTTGCGGTACATGGTCGAGAACGCGGCGATGTCGCCGAAATTGCCGACCGGCCGGCCTTTGACCCGGGCGCCTTGCGATTGGCTGCAATCCTCGATCACCCGGATTTCCCGGGCGTGGGCTTCGCGGACGATGTCTTCGATGGCAGCGGCGCGGCCCATGGAATGCACCACCATGACGGCGCGCACGCTCGGGGTGATGCGGGCGACGAATTGCTCAACGCCCATATTGAAGGTGCCCGGCGCGCTGTCGGCAAGGCGCGGCACCAGACCGTTGAGGGTGATCGAGGCGAGGCTTCCCGGATCGGTGATCGGCGAAACGACGACCTCGCTGCCGGCCGGCAGCTGCAAGGCTGCGACCGCGATATAGAGCGACGCGGTGCCGGTCGCCACAGCATCGGCATGGCCGCCGCCCATGAATTTCACGAAGGCGTCGGTGTAGCGCTTCTCGAATATCCCGTCGTAGCCGGGATCGAGCTCTTTCTCGCGATAATAAGCCAAAACCTCGGCGATGGCCGCGGCCTCGGCGTCGCCGAGCGCGACGCGTGGCGGCATCGGCCGTTTGCGCACCGGCTCGCCGCCGTCAATCGCGGCGGGCGCGGCGGTCTTGTCGATTGTCGGCGTATTCACCTGTGGTCCTTCGGCATCATGTCAGGCCGAGGCGGGCGGCCACTTCGGGCACGCCAAGCCCATGGGCATCGAGAATGTCGTCGTGGCTGCCGTAGCAATGGATGAAGGCGTCCTGCAGGGTGAACGTATCGATCCGGCAGCTGGCGTCGGCGTCCCAGGCCAGTTCCTTCACGCGCATGGCGAGACTGCCGTTCGGCGCGCCTTCCTCGAGCACGACGACATGGGCGAATGCTTGCAGGATTTCGGCCAGTCTCTCGCGGTCGAGCGGCTTGAGCGTGTGCACTGAAACGATCGCCGTGGTTTTGCCGGCGGCTTCGAACCGCTCGGCGAGCGCGAAGGCGCGCTTCATGATCGGACCGTAGGAGAGAATGCAGACGTCGCGGCCGTGGCGCAGCCGGCGCAGTTTGCCGAAGTGCCAGGGGTCCGGCGCCGCCTTGGAGAAATCGGGCTCGCCGGCTTTGCCGAGCCGCAGATAGACCGGACCCTGCTGCTGCGCCGCGCACCAGCGCGTTGCCGCTTCAACCTCGCTCGGATCGCACGGCGCAATCACGGACAGGTTGGGAATGGCGGTGGCGATGGCCACGTCCTCCTGAGCGTGGTGGGTGGCGCCGAGCGTCGAGTAGTTCACGCCGCCGCCGATGCCGACGATGGTGACCGGAAGGTTCTGATA
>Ga0182024_10008201_pt1 | contig 22160 bp, 15 predicted proteins | sample P32metaG_FD_120480 | JGI IMG/M metagenome (GOLD analysis project Ga0182024, IMG submission 120480) | Permafrost microbial communities from Stordalen Mire, Sweden - P3-2 metaG (Illumina Assembly) | ecosystem: Environmental > Terrestrial > Soil > Wetlands > Permafrost | place: Sweden: Stordalen...
GATACAACAGCTGTCTCAATGATTGGCTCAGTGAAATTGGAATAACTGTGCAGATACAGTTTACCTCTAGTTAGACGAGAAGACCCTATGCAGCTTTACTGTTGCTAGTTATTGGATATGATAATACAAATATTAGCGTATAAGGTAGTTGGTTTATAATTGATGTAATTGAAACACCTTTATTTTGTTTTTCATATTGGCACAATAGTGCTTTCTTATATATTAAAATATAAGAAATAACTCCTTAAGGGGAACAATGACTAGGAGGCAGTTTATGCGGGGCACAGATCCCATAAAAAGTACCTGGGTGTATCCAAAGTTAATTTTGTAAACTTGTCGTTAGTTTTTACTAAGACGATAAGTAATTCTACAAAACTTTGTAGAATTAAAATTTTAGTTTGTTAAAAGTTGTAGTTTTAGCTATGACTTATTCAGCTATATATCTATTAAGTTAGAGATAATATTTTTATTCCAAGTAAGATTTTAACTATATGGGGAATAGATGTAATTAAGACATTACTAAGATATATTCTTTTTATGTTTTTATTTATCTTTATTATTTTTTATAGGATATAAAAAAAAATAGATAGTTTATAACTTGTTATAACTTTCTTAAGAAAAAGATAATTGTGTTTAATACTTGTCAAGTTTAATGGCTCAATCTTGCTTTACTGTGTGATTTACACATCTATCAGTCGCGTAAGCGGGGCATATGATCACAAGATGCAGAAAGGAAAGGTCTTGGATTTTTGAAAAAGCTACGCTAGGGATGTTAGTCCTCCAATGTCTTATCTATTAATCTTATAATTAAGGCTTAGAGATTAATTCATTGGTCATTTATTGGGTTAATTTCAAGAATAACATGTCGTATAAGATATGTTAACTTGAAGCGAAATTTACTTTAGCATTTAATTTTTAAAATAATTAACTAATATTTTATATTATTAAGAAAAGTAAAATCGTTCAACGACTAAAAGGTGAATAATGCTAATAATAATCCTTTTAACAATACCCAACTTTTTACTTATATTTAGTTAATAAAGAGTTATTTTATAATAAGATACTGTCCTAATATAAAACTACTTATCTTAGAGTTATTGTATTTTAAGATAAAAAAGTTCTCTTATTCTTCTTAAGAAGAATAGAGCTACTTAAAAATATAAGCAATATTATTACTAATATTGAATTTTTGTATAAATACATACATTATGTACAATAATAAGATAATAGAAACCAGTAAGCCATCTATTTTTAGTAAAAACCTAAAGGATAAAAGTAAAATTATACCTTTAAATAAAGTGAATAATACTTTAGGCCCTATGAGATATTTCCCTCCTGCAAATCAAGAGTGAAATAATAGTATATATGTTTATAATAATGCTACTATTAAAAACATTAGTATTGCACAAAAAAATCTAACTAGACTTATTAAAAGTTATTTTAATCTTTATTTTAGTAATAAACTCTTATCTAGTAAGAAAATTCTTACTAGATTTAGAAGATTAGCAATAAATAAGATATTAATTAGTAAGGCTGAGTTGAAACATACTAGCAATAAGGTTATTATTACTATATATGTATATAATGAAGAAAGAAGGATATTAATTAATAGATTAAAGAGGGCAGAAGCTTTTCTTTTCCCTTCTTGTTCTATTTCTTCCGATGGAAGAAATAAGGAAATATCCTTAATCTTATCTTTAGGAAAAAGGTTAAACTTAATTAAAAAGAATGATGCTTTTTCCTTTCTAGATTGATTAGAAGAAGTTAAGATATATATTATTGAGAAAATAAAATTAGAGAAAAAAGGTTTAGAAACAATTAATAAATTAAACTCTAAAAAAGAAAAGTTACTAGAAATTCAAATTTTAGAAGAAAACTTTAATAAAATATTAATTATAATATCCTCTTGTTTAAACGACCCCATCTCCCTTAAGTACTATGAAAATATCTATAATAATTTTATTAATAAGACTCTTTTAGAAAAAGAAATAGCTACCATTGCTTATTATAAGTTATTACTGAGTTTAAATAAGTATAAATTCGAAGATCTATTTATTTCGCGATTAAGCCCTTTAATTAGTAAAATTTATAATAAAGAAGTAGAGTTTAATATAATTAATTTAAAAGCCGTGTATTTAAATAGTGATATATTTACACAAGCTATAGCTTTAAAGTTAAGAAATCGAGATAATAGATTACTAAAAGTACTAAGATCTTTCTTATATATGGTTAAATTACCAAAAGTTAATTTATTAAAAGAGAGATTTGCTCATCTTAATATTAAAAGCCTATGGGTTAATAGAGTTAAAAATTTAACCCTTAATTCCGTAGCTATTAATAGAGATATAATAAATGATCTATTGGCTGGTCTTTTTATTACTGGCAATTTTACTAAAAAATTAGAAGTAGATCAAATTACGTCAAAAACTAATTTATTAAATAATGTTCTTCTTCTTCTAAAACATAAGAGTATGGCTGGTGTAAGATTAGAAGCTAAAGGTAGATTAACAAGACGTTTTACAGCTTCAAGATCAATTTTTAAGATAAAATGAAAAGGTAGTTTAAAGAATATAGATTCTTCTTACAGAGGATTATCTTCAGTTATATTAAGGGGACACGTTAAATCAAATGTACAATATTCAGTAATTAATTCAAAAACTCGTAATGGAGCTTTTGGATTAAAGGGCTGAATAAGTGGTAAATAAAAAATATTTTTACTATATTTTTAATATAGTAGTATAATTATATGTTCATGGATCTCGCGTTGGATTAGCTAAATATATAAGGTAAAAATGAAGAAATAGTCTGAACCATTTTGTGAAAAATGGAAATAAGGGTTAAACAACCTTATGTTAACAAATATTGAACAGGCTAATTGCGCCAGAGAGTACAAATTGAGTGCGCAGTTTGGCACCTCGATGTCGGCTTAACTTATCCACATGAATGTAGAAGTCATGAAGGGTTCGACTGTTCGTCGATTAAAAAGTTACACGAGCTGGGTTAAATACGTCGTAAGACAGTATGGTTTCTATCTTCTAGAGGAAATTAGAATAAAATAAAGATGGCCCCCTCGTACGAAAGGAGCTGGGTATATTAACCTCTGGTTTACCTGTTGTTTATGCGCCCAATATTAATTTAAGTATAAGTAATTTTATACAGGGATGTTACCTTTACTTTGGTAAATTTATAGTATAGGCACGGCAGGAACGCTACGTTAGTTAAAGATAAGTGTTGAATGCATCTAGCCACGAAGCTTACTTTAATATATTCTTAAATACACGTGATTTAACATCACGATTTTAGACATTTAAATGTCTAATTAATAGGCTTTAATTGAAAGGATTTAGATGTCTTCAGATATAAAGTACTAATTTTTTTTTTACTATTTTCGTCTATATCTTACATTATATACAATTAAATATAAGGTAGTTGCTATTTACTATTTTAAAGTTAAATCAGTCAGCCTGGTTAGCATAAAAGTAATGTAGCTGTTTTGTAACCAGTTGAAGCAAGTGCAATACTTGCACTGGGCTAATATCTGATATATTAGGCCTTATAGTCAAGTGGTCTAAGACATAATGTTTTCATCATTACATTCAAGGGTTCAAATCCCTTTGAGGCTATATATACACCTATATACCTATAGTATCTATATTATATAGATGCGGATTGATGTAATAGTAACATAATTGGCTCATGTCCAGTAAATATAGGTGCAAATCCTTTGTCCGTACTATAATATATAGTATATATTATATATTATTTATATATATATAAGGGCTATAGCTTAATTGGTAAAGCAAACTGCTCATGACGGTTGAGATGAGTGTTCGAATCACTCTCGCCTTAAAAAATAGTTTGTATTATTTATAACATGCTAGATATAAATAATCCGAGTGCTGGAATTGGTAGACAGCGCAAATTTAAGCTTTGCTGACGTTATGTCGTGAACGTTCAAGTCGTTTCTCGGATAATATATTATTAATAGGGGACATAGTTTAATTGGTAAAACTGCGATTTTGCATATCGTTATCTCCGGTTCAAGCCTGGATGTCTCCATAAATTTATCAATATATAAATTATATAACTGTATAATTACTTGTGGTACTTTAATAATATTAAAGTAATAACTCTTTCCTTCTTTTTTTTAGCATGTAAATAGCTCGAGAAGCTCAATTGGTAGAGCGGAACTCTGAAGATGTTTAGGCTGTAAGTTCAAATCTTACCTTGAGCAAGGTATATAGTATATATGTATAAATATAGTTATATGTAACTATATTTATATAGACCAATAATTTTATACAAAGATAATTTTTGAAAAGACTGTATAAATTTAATATAAAAGAAAAGTTTTCATTCTTACGTTATTAAATTTAAAGTAACTATACTATAATATTCTTATAAAGTATAATTACTTTATTTTCCATTTAAAATGGAAAATATTTCTTATAAACCCCTTATCATTAGATAATTACAGTAAAACACTGTAGAAAAATAAACCATAATTAGATATTGAATAATAATACTTATTATTACTATTATAGTCTCTTTTCATAAACTTGATAGTTTATACTTTATTCACAGAGAGTTTTCCAGCGAGAGAGTCTTATTTAAGTCAAGCAAGGTGGATGTCACCGTAATTAGTGACAATACTACTGAGATAGATTTATAGGAACATAAAGAGAATCAAGTAAGAAAAATGGAGGAATTTAAATATAGACATTCTGAAGACGAACTTTATGCAAAAACTGCTATTTTTGAATAGTATGGACAAGGACAAGGCAGAAGCTTTAAGAGATGAAATAAAATCCTATTTAATTAGTGATACCGCTATATTAAAATAAGAATTGCGATAGGAGTAGTATAAAAAATAGATGATTTAAGATTTTCTACCTTTTCGCCACAATATAGAGAACGCCTAATCATTGAGCAAAGGGATCACTTCAAAGTTAATTTATAAGATGCTGATAAAGTTTATGATGAACGTTTACTGACTTTAGATGATAGTTGATTTAATTCAAAACATGCTGAATAAGATATTGAGATGAGTTCAGTAGGGTCTTATGAGGATAGTGACGATAATGAGGATGGTCCTAATAAGGGAGATTGTGATAATAATAATGGTAATGTTAATGTGGCTAATGAGGGTAATAATAATTCAAACACTAATAATAGGGATATTAATTCCAAATTAAGTTCTTTATATTTTTTTATAGAAAAAGAGAATTGTACTTCAATTTATAGTGTTTATATAATAAATATTGATGAATCTTTTTAGTATATAAAGATATATTTATATAAATCTTAAAAAGATGTTTAAGTTATAAGTCTGGATCTTGAGCAAAATCTATATAAAACACTTTGATGTTATCTGCTTTCCAAGACTTTTACTTAATTATTTAATAGACAATTAAGTAAAAAAGCGAGCATGATGAAATTGGTATACATCCAGTACTTAGGATACTGGGGCTTAATTGCTTTGTGGGTTCAAATCCCTCTGCTTGTATATATATAAAATATTATAACTTAATAATTTGGGTATAAACGGTTTTATAGTAGAACTTGGTATTATAAAAAATATATATTTCGTGGACTAATAGGTAAGTCATAAATTTTTGGTATTTATCATTGGGTGTTCGAATCACCCCGAAATAAGCGTTTCTTGCAGAAGTCTTATAGAAGAGGTGGATATAGTTCAATAGGTAGAACAATTGTATGTGGCACAATATGTTCCCTGTTCAAGTCAGGGTGTCCTCCCATTAAAAACAGTATATTTCCTTATAAATAGTTTTTTACAAGCATGTTTCAAAAATAGAAGAATATGTATAATAAAAGTATGAAAACTAAGTAGTTTTATAATAAGTATATTTTTTTGCATACATGTATTAGATAATAGAATAAAATTCTTTTATTTAATCTAGCCCGAGTAGTTCAATGGTTAGAACATTAATTTCATGCATTAATAATGAGAATTCAAATTTCTCCTCTGGCTAAATAGTTACTAATAGATATATTTCTTAGGTATATTTTTATATTAAATTTATAGAATATGTATCTTAAATATATAATTTCTATAAGAAGCTAAGTGATAAATTATATATTTAAGATACATATTAAAAGGTTCGAATCCTTAATAGTAATGTTAGTTTTTTCCATATTATTTTTACTACTATCTAATGCCGTCACGACAAGACGAGATAAATCAATACTTTTCAGTAGAATTTCTATAATTATATTATTATATTCTGCTATATTTGCCAAAAATAGCTTATATATGCCTTCTATAGATAGAGGTATAGGTATATATAGTGGTTTATTTCACATGACTAGCATTACACAAGTGTTTCATATATTTATATTTATGATAAGTGCAGTTATACTACAGTTAACTGCATTCTATCCTAGAAGAGTATGATCGGAAAAATATTTTTCTTTTAGGAAAATAATATCCTACAATTTTATTTACTATAGAAGTAAGATAATAAATAAGAAGGGAGAACAGTTTAAGATAATAGAATATCCTTTAATTATCTTATTTATAATAACAGGGTCAGTGTTTTTAATAAGCACAAGCGATTTAGTTTCAATATTCTTAAGTATAGAATTGCAAAGTTATGGACTATATCTCTTAAGTACATTATATAGAAATTCAGAATTAGCTACCTCGGGTGGTCTTACTTATTTTTTATTAGGTGGCTTAAGTTCTTGTTTTATACTTTTAGGTACTAGTTTATTATATTCTAATTCAGGTATTACTAATCTAGATGGCTTATATGTTATAACTAGTTTAAGTGATATTGCATTCAATGATAGCATTTCTTATTTATATAATGATCTTTATATAAACATGTCTTTACTTATTTTAAGTGTGGGGTTTTTATTTAAAGTAAGTGCTGCCCCTTTTCATTTTTGATCTCCAGATGTATATGATGCTATACCAACGGTGGTAACAACATTTGTTGCTATAATAGCTAAGATATCTATATTAGTTTTTCTATTAGAATTGGTGCACTATACTAGTAATTCTCTATTTAGTTCAGAATTTTCTTGAACTTCGAGTTTATTAGTTAGTTCATTGCTTTCACTTCTTATAGGTACGATTGTAGGTTTAACCCAGTTTAGAATAAAAAGATTGTTTGCCTATAGTACTATAAGTCATATAGGTTTTATACTTCTAGCTTTAAGTATTAACAGTATAGAATCGATTCAAGCATTTATATTTTACTTAATACAATATTCCTTAAGTAATTTAAATGCCTTTATATTACTCTTAAGTATAGGATATTGCCTATATTATTATGTAAATGACAATAAGGAATATGAGGAACTAAGTGATAAAAATAATTCGCCTATACAATTAATTAGTCAAATAAAGGGGTTTTTTTATATAAATCCTGTTCTATCGCTTAGCTTTGCGATAACTATATTCTCCTTTGTAGGTATACCCCCGCTTATAGGATTCTTTGCTAAACAGATGGTATTAAGTGCTGCCTTAGATAATGGATATATTTTCTTGACTTTAATTGCTATATTAACTAGTGTTATAAGTGCTGTTTACTATTTAAATATAGTAAAACAAATTTTCTTTGATAAATCTGAGTATACTATAAATCCTGAATTACTTAATATGGATATCCATGCTAGTATTACTAGAAAAGACGTTTTACTAGAAAAATTAGCATTTAAATATAACAGTATAATTTTATCAAGTTACTTAACCATATCTATTAGTATAATGACATTGATTATTTTACTATTTATATTTATACCTCAAGAATGATTAAGTATGGCTAATATATTAGCACTTATATTATTTAATCCTTAAATGACAAGTATAACATTTTTCTTATTTTTTATACCCTTATTAGCACTTATTTTCTTAGGGGTAAATTTAATATTCGCACCCCATAATCCTTATCAAGAAAAGGATAGTGCATTTGAGTGCGGCTTTCATTCATTTCTTGGTCAAAATAGAACGCAATTTAGTATATCTTTTTTTATATTTGCACTTCTTTTTCTATTATTTGATTTAGAAATTCTCTTAGTTTATCTTTATGTAGTAAGTTCTTATAGTAATGGCATATATGGTTTAATGTTAATGCTAATTTTTTTCTTAGCATTAACATTAGGTTTTGCCTTTGAATTAGGCAAAAATGCATTAAAAATAGATAGTAAACAAATGTTTATTTTTAATAGTAAGAATTCAAGTGTTACTACTTATTTGAGTATAAGCAATTTAGCTCCCTTAAAAGTTTGATCTTTTATAAAATGATAAGTAAATTTATTTTTTTTTTAATAAGTTTTTCTTAACAAGCTGTTTCCAGGTTTCTAATTTTTTATATAGAAATGTATACGTTACAAAAATTATATGGTATGATATATATATATTTAGGTAAAACATAGTATATTTATAAACATGTTTTTTTAAATTAAGATGATGTATCCTTTTTTTTAGAGAGTGTTCTAATTTTTCTAGTAAAAATGTTGTATGTCATACTTGAGACTTTATAAAAAGCTCAAAGATGTAACCAGGAATTAGAATAATGATAATTCTAAGAAAAAATGCTTATTAATATACTAAGTAATATATACAATAATTGTGATACCGCAAGGCCCTGAGGCTTGTATTTTCAGGATAGTGCAACACCACAAATGGAGGGCTTAGTAGAATTACACGATAATATAATGTTTTATTTAGTTATTATATTATTTGCTGTTGGATGAATAATGCTTTCAATAGTTAGAAACTATGTTGATAAAAAATCACCTATTTCACATAAATATTTAAATCATGGAACCTTAATAGAATTAATATGAACTATTACTCCTGCTTTAATATTAATTTTAATTGCATTTCCATCGTTTAAACTATTATATTTAATGGATGAGGTTAGTGATCCCGCTATGTCAGTTTTAGCTGAAGGACATCAATGATATTGAAGTTATCAATATCCCGATTTCTTAAATTCAGAAAATGATTTTATAGAATTCGATTCTTATATAGTACCAGAATCTGATTTAGAGGATGGAGCATTAAGAATGTTAGAAGTAGATAATAGAGTTATAATACCTGAATTAACGCATGTGAGATTTATAGTTACAGCAGCAGATGTTATTCATTCTTTCGCTTGCCCAGCTTTAGGTATTAAATGTGATGCCTACCCTGGTAGATTAAATCAGGCATCTGTTTTAATCAATAGAACTGGAACATTTTATGGACAATGTTCAGAAATATGTGGTATTTTACATAGTTCTATGCCTATAGTCATTGATTCAGTGTCTATTGAAAAATTTTTATTGTGATTATACGAACAATAGTGCTTATTAATTTATACTTTTAGGTATTAATGAATGTAATAACATTATTTTGTTTATTTATGATGAACAATATTCTTATTAGCTCAATGGCAGAGCAAGATACTTCTAATATCTGGATCTTAGTTCGACTCTAAGATAAGAATTACTAGAATAATATTTAAAAATAAACAATGTTTCTTATCTTCTAGTAATAATACTAATATTTGCTTGTATTATTAAGCAATAATGGTTTTTGCATTTGTTGTCTTTTCTCAATAATCCATTTAAGATAATTATATCTTATATATAATATAATAACAATAGTTTTATTTTTTCATATACAATGAATTTGTCCTTAATACTTTTTTTAATTGGAATTTTAGGATTCGTCTTAAATAGAAAGAATATAATATTAATGCTTATTTCAATTGAAATAATGCTTTTAGCTATCACGTTTCTAATATTAGTAAGTTCACTTAGCTTTGATGATATATTAGGTCAAACATATGCTATATATATTATAACCATTGCTGGTGCAGAATCAGCAATAGGTTTAGGTATTCTAGTTGCTTTTTATAGATTAAGAGGAAGCATAGCTATAGAATATAAGTAATGTATCTAGCCATAATAACTTTACCCTTATTAGGTGCAATAGTTTCCGGATTTTTTGGAAGAAAAGTCGGAATTAGTGGAGCACAATTAATTACATGTTTATCTATAGTTGTAACAACTTTGTTAGCAGTTCTTGCTTTCTTTGAAGTGGGTTTAAATAACATACCTGTATCAATAAACCTTTTTACTTGAATAGATAGCGAATCACTTGATGTTTTATGAGGTTTTTATTTCGATAGTTTAACAGTAAGCATGTTAATACCTGTTCTAATAGTATCTTCAGTAGTACACATATATTCTATAAGTTATATGAGTCATGATCCACATAATCAAAGATTTTTTAGTTATCTTAGTTTATTTACTTTTATGATGATAATATTAGTTACAGCTAATAATTTCTTATTAATGTTTGTGGGTTGGGAAGGAGTAGGTATTTGTTCTTATCTTCTAGTAAGTTTCTGATTTACTAGAATAGCTGCAAATCAAAGTTCTATTTCTGCTTTTTTAACAAATAGAGTAGGTGATTGTTTCTTAACTATAGGTATGTTTGCCCTATTATGATCTTTTGGTAATGTTGATTACAGTACTATATTTTCATTAGCTCCATTTATTAATGAAAATATAGTAACGATTATAGGTATATGTCTTGTAATTGGAGCTATGGCTAAAAGTTCTCAGGTAGGATTGCATGTATGATTACCTATGGCTATGGAAGGTCCTACACCAGTTAGTGCATTAATACATGCAGCTACTATGGTTACCGCGGGTGTATATCTTTTAATGCGTGCTAGTCCTTTAATAGAATATAGTTCAACTGTATTAATTATATGTTTATGATTAGGTGCTATAACTACTATTTTTAGTAGTCTTATTGGTTTATTTCAACAAGATATTAAGAAAGTTATAGCGTATAGTACAATGAGTCAATTGGGTATGATGGTTATAGCTGTAGGCCTATCATCTTATAATGTTGCCTTATTTCATTTAGTAAATCATGCTTTTTATAAAGGATTATTATTTTTAGGAGCAGGTGCTGTAATACATGCCGTATCTGATAATCAAGACTTTAGAAGATATGGTGGTTTAAGAGCTTTCTTACCTTTAACTTATTCTGTTATGTTAATAGCAAGCCTTAGTTTAGTAGCTTTCCCTTTTATGACTGGATTTTATAGTAAAGATCTTATCTTAGAATCTGCATATGGTCAATTCTATTTTTCTAGTATAGTAGTTTACTTTATAGCAACTATTGGGGCTATGTTTACCACACTATACTCAATTAAAGTCTTATATTTAACATTTTTAACTAATCCTAATGGGCCTATAAGTAATTATAGAAATTCTATTACTAAACATCCTGCTCACGAGGGAGATATATTTATGAGCTTACCCTTAATCATATTAGCTATTTTTTCTATATTCTTCGGATATATTAGTAAAGATATATTTATTGGTTTAGGTTCAGGATTTTTTACAGATAACAGTATTTTTATTCACCCTATTAGAGAAATTATGTTAAATACAGAATTTGCTGTACCTACTTTATTTAAATTATTACCTTTATTATTTACTATCCTACTTAGTGTGATAGCTATAGTTTTATCAGAATTTATGCCTAGAACTATTATTAGTTTTAAACTGAGTAGAATAGGCTATAATATATTTAGTTTTTTCAGTCAACGTTTTTTCATTGAACTTTTATATAATAAATATGTCACAGGTCTTATACTAAAATTAGGGGGTCAAACTACTAAGATTCTAGATAAGGGAAGTGTGGAATTATTAGGACCTTTTGGTTTAGAGAAAGGACTCTTGTTATTAAGTAAAAGTATATCTACATTAGATACAGGTGTTATTACTAGTTATGCTTTGTATATATTAGTAGGTCTTATTTTTTATATCTTGATCCCTATTTTTAATTTCTTTGATTATAGTTTACCATTATTGGTTTTCATATCACTTCTTACTATAAGTAATATTTCAGGAAAAAGTAATAAAAATTTATAATAAGATAAATAATAATATTACCACACTATTATTAATTAATAATAGTAATGGCATATTATATATGTATCTATCTTATAAAAAAATAAAATTTTTATTTTTTATAAGTGCTAATACAAAATATTTGTTCTAATTGAACATTAAGATAATTTACTTTATTATTTTTTTAGTAATAAACTAACCGATATATATATCATATTATATATGATAATATACTTATCCATTACATTTTCCTATAGACATCTTATTTAAAAATATAAAAAAATATTATTTTTAAAAATTAAACAATTAACAATTAATTAAAAAAAACATGAGAATTTTTAAAAGTCATCCCTTATTAAGACTAGTTAACTCTTACATAATTGACTCACCACAACCAAGTAACTTAAGTTATTTATGAAATTTTGGATCTTTATTGGCGATTTGTCTAATTATACAAATTATAACAGGTGTAACTTTAGCAATGCATTATAATCCTAGTGTATTAGAAGCATTCAATTCAGTAGAACATATAATGCGTGATGTAAATAATGGCTGACTTATACGTTATTTACATAGTAATACTGCTTCAGCATTCTTTTTTATAGTATATTTACATATAGGAAGAGGTTTATACTATGGATCTTATAGAGCTCCTAGAACGTTGGTTTGAACTATTGGTACTGTTACATTCATATTAATGATCGCTACAGCTTTCTTAGGCTACGTCTTACCATATGGTCAAATGTCTTTATGAGGAGCAACAGTTATTACTAATTTAATGAGTGCTATACCCTGGGTTGGACAAGATATAGTTGAATTTATTTGAGGTGGTTTTAGTGTTAATAACGCTACATTAAATAGATTTTTTGCCTTACATTTTGTTTTACCTTTCGTATTAGCTGCATTAGCTTTAATGCATTTAATTGCACTTCATGATACAGTAGGTTCAAGTAATCCCTTAGGTGTTTCAGGTAATTATGATAGATTACCTTTTGCTCCATATTTCCTTTTCAAAGATTTAATAACTATATTCATTTTTATTATAGTGTTAAGTATACTTGTATTTTTCATGCCTAATTTATTAGGAGATAGTGAAAATTATGTTATGGCTAATCCTATGCAAACTCCTCCTGCTATAGTCCCTGAATGATATCTTTTACCTTTTTATGCTATATTAAGATCTATACCTAATAAATTATTAGGTGTTATTGCTATGTTTAGTGCTATTTTAATTTTATTAGCAATGCCTTTTACTGATTTAAGTAGAAGTAGAGGTATACAATTTAGACCTTTAAGTAAAATAGCTTTCTATATATTCGTAGCTAATTTCTTAATTTTAATGGTATTAGGTGCTAAACACGTTGAATCACCTTTTATAGAATTTGGACAAATTAGTACAGTCTTATATTTTGCACACTATTTAGTAATAGTACCAACAATTAGTCTTTTAGAAAATAGTTTAATAGAATTGGGGAATAAAGGGAGTAAATTTTCATAAACACGTATTAAACAAAAATTTAATGTATACGATTATTAAAAATCCAGATATGAAGCAGTTAATTTTAGGTTAATGATAAATAAAGATACATATTGTATCTTTATTTAAGTTTGATTTTTGACTAAAAATAATATAATAAACAAGCAAATGACAAAATATTTGTTGTACTATTTACAAATACTAATTTTTAATAGTTAATCTATTAAAACTTTGTTTTATTTATTATAAATAAAACAAAGCCTTTTATAAATAATATATCTACCTAGTGCTGACAGTATATTTTACCGTCTTCTTTAAATAGAAGGCATAGAGTTCTTTATGTAACTTATGATAAATTATCATCAGCATGCTTCTTTTAATAGCAAAAAAGAAAATCATCTCTCTTATTCAGGAGAAAATAATTTAAGTAAATTACGTACTTTAAAATCTAGTATTTCACTATGAACAGAAAGATGATTTTTATCATCTAATGCCAAAGATATAGGTACACTATATCTAATATTTGCAGTATTCTCTGGACTACTTGGTACAGCTTTCTCAGTACTAATAAGATTAGAGTTAAGTGGACCTGGAGTTCAATATATAGCCGATAATCAATTATATAACAGTATTATAACTGCTCATGCCATATTAATGATATTTTTTATGGTAATGCCTGCTATGATAGGAGGGTTTGGTAATTTCTTACTACCTTTATTAGTAGGAGGTCCAGATATGGCATTTCCGAGATTAAATAACATAAGTTTCTGACTATTACCTCCTAGCTTAATATTATTCTTATTTGCTAGTGGTATAGAAAATGGAGCTGGTACAGGATGAACATTGTATCCACCTTTAAGTGGAATACAAGCACATAGTGGACCTAGTGTAGATTTAGCTATTTTTGCCTTACACCTGGCAGGTATAAGTAGTTTATTAGGAGCTATAAATTTTATAACAACAATACTTAATATGAGAAGTCCAGGTATAAAATTACATAAATTGGCTTTATTTGGTTGAGCTATAGTAGTTACAGCTGTATTATTGTTACTATCATTACCTGTTTTAGCTGGTGCAATTACTATGGTTTTAACTGATAGAAATTTTAATACCTCATTTTTTGAGGCAGCAGGAGGTGGTGATCCTATACTTTATCAACATCTTTTCTGATTCTTCGGTCATCCTGAAGTTTATATTCTAATTATACCAGGTTTTGGTATTATTAGTACCACTATCTCCGCTAGTTCTAATAAGAGTGTTTTCGGTTATTTAGGTATGGTTTATGCCATGATGTCCATAGGAGTTCTAGGATTCGTCGTTTGAAGTCATCACATGTATACAGTTGGATTAGATGTGGATACTAGAGCTTATTTCACAGCTGCTACATTAATTATAGCAGTTCCGACCGGTATAAAAATATTTAGCTGATTAGCAACATGTTATGGAGGATCTTTACAATTAACACCTTCGATGTTATTTGCCTTAGGTTTTGTTTTCATGTTCACAATTGGAGGATTAAGTGGAGTCGTTTTAGCTAATGCTTCTCTTGATATTGCTTTCCATGATACTTACTATGTAGTTGCTCATTTCCATTATGTTTTAAGTATGGGTGCCGTTTTCGCCTTATTTAGTGCTTGATATTTCTGAATACCTAAAATATTAGGATTAGAATATAATATTACTTTAGGTAAAGTACATTTCTGAATAATGTTTATAGGAGTAAACCTTACTTTCTTCCCTCAACATTTTTTAGGTTTACAGGGAATGCCTCGTAGAATAAGTGATTATCCCGACGCCTTTGCATGTTGAAATCTTATTAGTAGTTTTGGTAGTATAGTTAGTGTGGTTGCTACCTGATTATTCTTATATATTGTATATGTACAATTAATAGAAGCTCGTGTTACAAGTAGATATCCATGATTAAGTCCTGAATTCTATAGTGATAGTTTACAGACATTATTAAATAGAAGTTATGGTTCCTTAGAATGAGCATTAACTAGTCCACCTAAACCTCATGCCTTTGTAAGCTTACCTATACAAAGCTCTATAAGTAATAGTACATTAAAGTACTTTAGCGCAAGAAATATTTTGTTAAAATGTAATGACTTTACTAAGGAATTAAGTGTAATTTTTATCATTATAGATTATATTATAAGTTTTATAAAATCATTATCTATTCAAAAGGTACAAAGTTTTATAGTTAGACCTTTAATTAATCCATGTGTTCACGGACTAGTTGGAGCGTGTGTATTATGTGTACATGCTGCCAAAATAGGAGCATGTACACATTCATGAGTAAAATTCACAAATCCTAGTATGGTAGGAGTTGCTTGTGATTTTAGTTTACCTGGCCACACAGCTGCAACTACAACTGATGCTATTACACATGTATGTTCTTTATGTCATGCTGTAGTATGTAGTGGTTGTTATGTAGGATAGCTTGTAAGATTAATTTCCTAATATTACCTATATCTTAAGATATAGTTATAATATATTAGATATACACTTAAAAAAAATATTATTATTAAGAGTATATCTGGTATATATCTAAGGGTTATGTGGCAAGAGGTTTGCATTTTGATTGCAGATCATAAGTTAGAGGTTCGATTCCTTCATAACTCTAACGCAAAAAATTATTTATTACAAATTGGTATTTTTGCGTTTTTTGTATTACTATATAGCTATTATCAATTAGATAAATATAATATGACTGATAGTACTACAATATATAATATCCTTTTATAATAAGATCAACATTATTATTGATAAAAAGGTATAAAACTAGTAGAACATACTTTAATAGTTTTTATATTTTTATATCAGTAGAAAAGCCTAAGAAGGTTTCCTTCATTATTTTTTTTTTAACACATGATACAAGCAGCTAAAATTATAGGAACAGGTATAGCTACTACTGGTTTGATAGGAGCGGGAGTAGGTATTGGTGTAGTTTTTGGTGCATTAATCTTAGGTGTAGCTAGAAACCCTTCACTGAGAGGTCAATTATTTGCATATGCTATATTAGGATTTGCATTTGCTGAAGCTACTGGTTTATTTGCTCTTATGATGGCATTCCTTCTATTGTATGTGGCTTAGTTTATAACTTTTAGACAAGTTATAAAAACCTTATGTACATAAATTGTATATTTTTTTTTATATTAAAAAAGTATGGCTATACTTATATAGTCTATAAATATCACTTCCTTCTTTAAGAAACAATTACCTAGATAATGGTTTAGCTACGAACTTTAGCAAATTACTAATAGTAAATAATAATTATTTTTTAACCTATTATTATTTTTAAGTTAATTGTATTATTAATATAATATATGATACAATTTATCATATAAAACTATTAATTAAATTGTATTTAAGTTTTTCTTATATGTTATATATACCCTCATTAATCTCAATAGTGGAAGTTTTATTGGTTATTGTTCCTGTCTTATTAACAGTAGCTTATGTTACAGTAGCTGAAAGGAAAACAATGGCAAGTATGCAGAGAAGATTAGGACCTAATATAGTAGGATATTATGGTCTATTACAAGCATTTGCAGATGCTTTAAAACTCTTGTTAAAAGAATATGTCTCTCCTACTCAAGCCAATATTATATTATTTTTTCTTGGTCCTATAATAACTTTAGTTTTTTCTCTATTAGGTTATGCTGTTATACCTTTTGGTCCAGGTTTAGCCATAAGTGATTATAATTTAGGTATATTATATATGTTAGCCGTTTCTTCTTTGGCTACATATGGTATATTATTAGCAGGTTGAAGTGCTAACAGTAAATATGCTTTCTTAGGATCACTAAGAAGTACAGCCCAATTGATTAGTTATGAATTAATATTAAGTTCTGCAATATTACTTGTAATAATGTTAAGTGGTAGTCTTAATCTTACTGTAAATATAGAAAGTCAAAGAGCTATTTGGTTTATTATTCCTTTATTTCCTATTTTTATTATATTTTTTATAGGGTCTGTAGCTGAAACTAATAGAGCTCCTTTTGATTTAGCCGAAGCTGAATCGGAACTTGTAAGCGGGTTTATGACAGAGCATGCCGCAGTTGTATTCGTTTTTTTCTTTTTAGCGGAATACGCAAGTATAGTATTAATTTGTATATTAACAACTATTTTGTTTTTAGGTGGTTACTTATATAATGATATAGTTTTCTCTATATTTAACGTGATTCAGTATATCAATTTCGATTACTACTTAGAATATATGGCTAATAAGGAAATTTGGTTTTCAATACCTTTAATAGATGGATTATTGTATGGTATAAGTTTAGGCTTAAAATCATGTATTATGATCTTTGTTTTTATATGGGTTAGAGCCTCATTTCCTAGAATACGTTTTGATCAATTAATGTCTTTTTGTTGAACGATATTATTGCCTTTAGTTATTGCATTTATTATATTGGTTCCCTGTATACAGTATAGTTTTGAAATAATACCTAGTAATATAAATTTATTATAATATATCCTATATATAATATATATAATAAGCATTATATTAATAAAAATAGTTGCCTTATTTATTACATAGTTTTATGTAGTTTTAGTGAAGATTATATTTTAATCCTTAGGACAGTTGGTCTAGTGAAAAATTATTTTCTTAATTTTACTTTCACTTTTATTATTAATACCTTTAGTAGGTATATTTCTTATATCTACAACTATGTCTTATGACTTAACGCCCTTAAATGTTAAACGAATAAAAGCAACCGCTTTGATTAGCACTATATTAAATTTATTTGTTTCCCTAATAATATTTACATTATTTGATTTTAGCACAAATCAGTTTCAATTCGTGCAGGAATATCATAGTATAAGTTACTATGATTTTTATTTAGGGTTAGATGGCTTAAGCATTTACTTTGTCTTATTAACAACTATAATTATGCCTATAGCCCTATTATCAAATTGAACGTCCATAAGTGATAATATTAGATCTTACTTAATAATAATGTTATTATTAGAAACTCTTTTATTAGCGGTATTTCTAGTATTGGATATATTGTTGTTTTACATATTTTTCGAAAGTATACTACCTCCTTTATTTTTACTAATAGGAATATTTGGATCTAGTAATAGAGTAAGGGCTAGCTTTTATCTATTCTTATATACACTATTAGGGTCTTTATTTTTACTATTATCTATTCTTACCATGTCTTCTATAATGGGGACTACAGATTTTGATGCCTTATATAAAACCAATTTTAATTATAGTACACAACTATTTTTATTTTATGGTATACTTATAGCCTTTGCAGTAAAAACACCTACTATTTTCTTAAACACTTGATTGTTAAAAGCTCATGTGGAATCACCTTTAGGTGGTAGTATTGTGTTAGCCGCCATAGTTTTAAAACTAAGTTTATATGGAATATTTAGATTAATATTACCCTTGTTACCTAAGGCTTCTCTAGATTACACTTATATAATTTATTTGATAGGTGTAATTACAATAGTATATGCTAGTTTTAGTACTATAAGAACCATAGATATTAAGGAACTTATAGCTTATAGTTCTGTAAGCCATGCTGCTGTATACCTAATAGGAGTATTTAGTAATACAATACAGGGGATAGAAGGTGGAATAGCCTTGGGTTTAGCACATGGTTTTGTTTCAAGTGGTTTATTTATATGTGCTGGAGGTATATTATATGATAGATCTGCTACTAGGTTAATTACCTATTACAGAGGTATTGCTCAATTAATGCCCTTATTTTCTATACTATTTTTAATTTTATCTTTAGGTAATTGTGGAGTACCTCTTACTTTAAATTTTGTAGGAGAATTTATGTCTTTATATGGTGTATTTGAAAGAATTCCTTTATTAGGTATGTTGGCTAGTTCTTCTATAGTATTTTCGGCTGCCTATACTATTTATATGTTTAATAGAATAGCCTTCGGAGGATCTTTTTCCAAAGATTTTAGAAAAAATATAGTAGATATTAATAAACGAGAGTTTTATATCTTACTTACTTTAGTTTTATTTACAGTGATATTGGGTATATATCCTAGCCCAATATTAGATGGTTTACATTATTCAACTTCTTCTTTAATATATAGTAATTATACTTTTTAATAAATAAAAGTGGTAATTACCTTAAAATAATTATGTAAATGATAATTATATCTCTTATAAACTCTTTATCATTAGATAGTTACAGTAAACTGTAAAAAAAATAAAAATCTAAAATAAAAATTATGCCACAATTAGTACCATTCTATTTTATTAATCAAGTGTTTTTCACTTTCATTTTACTTGTACTTATGATATATATATTTTCAAAATATATTTTACCAAGATTCGTTCGTTTATTTTTAAGTCGTACCTTCATAAGTAAATTATAACTTACTTATGGATTCTCTATCTTAACTCTCTCTCTTAAATCTCTATTTCTCTCTTAAATTCCCTTTTTTATTATTCCTAGACAGTGTGTAGTTCATCTATCACAGTAATATTTAAGCTCTAATACATGTATATTTAAATTAAAAATGATGAATAACTTAACAAATGAACCTTCACTCTTTTACAGATATTTCTAGTCCTTTAGATCAATTTGAAATAAGGAATTTATTAAGTATAGATGCTCCAGTATTAGCTAATATGCATTTATCTTTAACAAATATAGGTTTATATCTTACAATAGGGGCCTTTTTAATACTATCATTAAATGTCCTAGCTACTAATTACAACAATATAGTAAGTGATAAATGATCAATAAGTCAAGAATCCATATATGCTACTATACATAGTATAGTGGTTAATCAAATAAATGCGAGAAGTGGACAAATATATTTTCCTTTTATTTATACTTTATTTATCTTTATATTAGTTAATAACTTAATAGGTATGATTCCTTATAGTTTTGCATCAACTAGTCATTTTATTTTGACTTTTTCTCTTAGTTTTACTGTAGTATTAGGTGCAACTATATTAGGTTTCCAAAAACATGGTTTAGAATTTTTTTCTTTATTAGTACCAGCTGGATGTCCATTAGGATTATTACCTTTACTTGTTTTAATAGAATTTATTTCATATTTAGCTAGAAATATTTCATTAGGATTAAGATTAGCAGCTAATATTTTATCAGGACATATGTTGTTAAACATATTGGCAGGCTTTACATATAATATTATGACTTCTGGATTTATATTCTTTTTCTTAGGTTTAATACCATTAGCTTTCATTATAGCCTTTAGTGGATTAGAATTGGGTATTGCTTTCATACAAGCTCAAGTATTTGTAGTATTAACTAGTTCTTATATAAAAGATGGTTTAGATTTACATTAATATTTTAAGATATCTATTATATATAAATTTATAGTTATTTAAGACAAGTAACTTAGATAATATATAATAGGGTTGTGTTATTAAGAATAAATTATGTATACTATATTATATATAATAGGAAAGTCAGAAGTTTATTATACATATATACTTATAATTATAAGTGTAAGAGCTAAAGCTTTGGTATGTTAGAGAAAATACTTTATATATCATAGATAGATGTATAATCTATACAATATAATTATAATTATATTAAAATAATATTGTAAGATATAATAGCGAACACACAAGCCTATGTTAAGCCTTAATTTAGACTAATAACTTTAACAGGAACCAGCTTAATAATAACCAACCATATTATTATATATTTAAACTTGTCATATATAAATATATAAAAGATATTTTTAAAGTAATAAAATATTATTATCTTTAATAAACATTAGTAGTGGTAATTATAAAACTTATATGATTATTTATTTCTGAATAGGAAATAAATAATTATAAGTTATCACTATTATAAGACTTTGAAAAAAAAATTTTTTCTTGAGTTTGATGATGGCTCTGAATGAACGCTATTCAAGTGCTTGACACATGCTAATCGTACGTCTAATTTAAATTATTATAAAAATAATAGCTTTTATTAGAAGTGGTGTACAGGTGAGTATAGGATATTTTGGCTACCTAAGAGCAAGGAAATTAAATTCCTTATAATGAAAGGAAGGTGAATAAATCTTCCGTTTTTAGATGATAATAAATATCCCGGATAAGTAGTAGTTAAGGTAATGGCTTAACTAGCTAAAAATTCCGTAATCGAGGCTGAGAGGTCGATCGATCACATTGGGCCTGAAAAAATCCCAATACGTATAGTACAGCAGTGAGGAATATTGGTCAATAGCCTAACGGCTGAACCAGTAACTTGAAAGAATGTATAGCTTTTGCTAATCAGTATCTGACAAAATCAGATACGATATCGACTATGTCGAATAAAGTTCTAGTAGAAAACTGATTATGACAATTTTCTATCTATGTGTCTTGACCAAATTACGTGCCAGCAGTCGCGGTAATACGTAGAAGACTAGTGTTATTCATCTTTATTAGGTTTAAAGGGTACCTAGACGGCATTATTAGCCCGAATCAGGGTACGATATTGCTAGAGTTTTATAAGAGAAGGGGAGTATTTATGGAGTAGAGATGAAATTTTTTGATACCATGACGACTGATAACGGCGAAAGCAACCTTCTATCTAATAACTGACGTTGAGGGACGAAGGCTTGGGTAGCAAACAGGATTAGATACCCTAGTAGTCCAAGCAGAAAATTATGAATGCCATAGACAAGATCAGCATTTGTCTATAAATGAAAGTGTAAGCATTTCACCTTAAGAGTAATGCGGCAACGCAGGAACTGAAATCATTAGACCGTTTCTGAAACCAGTAGTGAAGTATGTTATTTAATTCGATAATCCTCGAAAAACCTTACCACAATTTGAATATTA
>Ga0182024_10008202_pt1 | contig 22159 bp, 12 predicted proteins | sample P32metaG_FD_120480 | JGI IMG/M metagenome (GOLD analysis project Ga0182024, IMG submission 120480) | Permafrost microbial communities from Stordalen Mire, Sweden - P3-2 metaG (Illumina Assembly) | ecosystem: Environmental > Terrestrial > Soil > Wetlands > Permafrost | place: Sweden: Stordalen...
AGGAGGCGTGGCACCGGCCGGTCGTGCCGTCGGGCTGGACGCCGGCCGGGCTGGTCGAGCACCTGGGCGGCGCCGAGTGGCACTGGTTCCAGGGGGTCGTGACCGGCGCAGTTCCCGAGCCGCCGCCTGGGGATGAGGACCTGCCTCCCTATGACCCGACGGCAGCGTTCGTCAGTGACCTGCCGTCAGCGGAGATCATCCGCTTCTACCGTGACCAGTGCGCGAGCTCGGATGCGGTGCTGGCGGTGACGCCGCTGTCGGCGCCGCCGCGCGGCAGGCACGGCAAGCCGGGGAGGGACGAACCGCCGAACGTGCGCTGGGTCGTGCTGCACATGATCGAGGAGACCGCGCGACATGCCGGTCACCTGGACATCGCCAGGGAACTGATCGATGGCCAGACCGGGCTCGGGCCGCGCTGACCGGCCTGACGCCATCCCCGCCCTGAGACTCTCGGGCCGCCAGAACCACCGTCCGGATGCCATGCCAAAATGGTCGACCGTGACTGACAGTCCTGCCGCCACGGCCAGCGACGCGCCGACAGACCCGGAGCCCGTCCCGCTGATCCTTCCGGCGGCCGATCTCGCCGAGGTAACCGCCGACATCGCGGCAGCGCCGGTGGTTCGCTGGCTGCGCGCGCTCACCAGCTGGGCGGGGACAGGACGTGCCGTGGCGGAGTTCGCCCGCGTCCGGCCCGCCGACAGGGCCGAGGTATCGGCGCTGCTCGGATTCGATGATGCGCCCAAGAACGAGCGCGGGCTCCTCGTCGACATCGCGGTGCGCTGGGCGGTAGAGGCCAATCTGCTGCGGCTGCGCATCGGCACGCTGCGCCCGGCCAAGCGGCACCTGCCCTTGCTGGACGACCCGGCAGCGCTGTGGTTCCGGATGCTGTCAGCGCTGGCCACGGCGGATATGGCCTTCACCGACCTGCTGGGTGAGTATTCCGGTCATCACTACCGAGGTTTCTCCCTCGGACGTGATGTGGCGGAGCTGACCCAGGCGGTCGCCGAGGCCGGCACGCCAGTGAGCGAAGCACAGCTGGTGCAGTGGCATGCGCGGCGCTGGGGCTGGGGCAGCGCCGACACGGAGGGCGCGCGCCATTCGGTGCGCGTGCTCGCGCTGCTGGCCACCTCCCTCGGGATCCTCACCAGGGAGGGGGACGGCCGGTGGGCGGCAACCGGCCTGGGCCGGGTCTGCACGACATTGACACGGCTGCCCAGTGAGGAACTCGATGACGACCACTACGACGAGGTCGACCTGATCGGCGCGCCGGACGGTCACGCAGAGCCGGGCTTCGTGATGAAGGTAACCCTGCGCCACTTCGGGGTGTGGCGCCGACTACGCCTTCCCGGCGAGCTGACTGCCTACGGGCTGCACATGGTGATCCAGGCCGCGTTCGGCTGGGACGGCGATCACCTCCATACGCTGCGGGCTGGCCCGTTCACCTTCGCGCCCGCGTGGCCGGTGCTCGAGGAGGCGATCCCCAGCGAGATGGTCAGCATCGCCGACCTGGAGGCGCTCGGCGTGCGCGAGCTGGCCTACCGCTATGACCTGGGAGACTGCTGGGATCACGAGATCACCGTGGAGAAAACCCTGCCGCCCGGCGAGGTCACCCGGCCCGAGTGCCTGGCCGGCCGGGGAACCACCCCGGCCGAGGACGGCGGCGACTGGGAGGAGGACGACGACGGGAATCTCGTCCCGGTCGCGGAGCCGGAGCCCGGGCACGTCTACGATCTCGCCCGCATCAACCGCGCGCTCGCCCGCGTCATCGCTGAACCGGACGAGACCGGCGACCTGGCGCGATGACGGTGCTGTCCGTGGAACGCGGAGAAGAACCACAACAAGCGGAAACGAGCAAGACCCGCGCTCTCACCCTCTCCCGGCCACTGCCGAGCCGGGAGCATGACAGGACCAGCCCCGCACGGCCGGAGCCCGCCGCCGAGGCGCGGACAATCCGAGCGATGCTATGCCAGGAAAGCGACGCGGAACTGTCCCCGATCGGCTCGTCGAGTCGCGCGTTGCTTCGGTGACAGGATCTACGTGTCAATGCTCCTTTTCCGGCATCTGAACAACCCGAGGGCGATCGCATACAAGGAGGACCTTCAAGGCACTGTTCCTGCTGAAGAACTGTTAGGCCTCCGTTATCTATCGATCCTTGGTCGCTAGGCCTCGACTTGCAGATAGGCGATACCGCGCCCCACAAATTTTAGCGGGCATATTCGTGCATCTACGTACGTGGTTGAGCACAGTGCAAGTTGATGCGCCGTTTGCCGCGGCACGTCTAGTCAGTCTGCGCACCCAGACGATGCGCTCGGCGCAGAGCCACGATCCGAAGCCAGAGATCAGCCCGAAGCTAAAGCCCGGCAGCGGCCTTGATTACGGAAGCCGCCAATGCCACGCCGATGCCTGTCGCCACGCCGAGCGCCCACTTTCCAGCACTCCGCAAATGTCGCATGGCGCTTGGGCCGTCGCCGCTCCTAGCGGCCAGTTCTGCCTGTCCAACATCTGCGATGATTTGATCGTCTTCTGGAGTCTTTGCCTCCGCTCGAAGCGCCATTCGCAAGCGCCCAAGTTCGTCGGCGAGTGTCGGGAGGTCGATGTGCTCGCTGAACTGCTTCCAAAGTTGATTGAAGGTTGAATCGTGGACGTGAGCGTTTGGCCCCACAGCCGCCGCCTGCCCATGGACGTCGTATCTGTCTCCCAAGACTACCTCCACGCCTCGACCTCGGGCCTGCGCGCTATACTGGCCGCGCCCACCCAAATCGATCAGGAATTGCATATAGCGTTCTGTGCTATCCGGATCTTCTAGATCTAGGAAGTCCTCTTCATAGAGCTCGATTTCCTTGGCAAGCATTTCCAAAAGATCACCGACATCGGTACCTGGCACAAAGATACGCGGTCGGTACTCAGATGGCACGCTACCGGCTGCAGGGAAGCTTGGATCAGTAGTGAAAATTATAGCTGGCTTACAGGCGCCCTGAGCGACTCCTAGAAGATAGCTGTCGCGGCGGTCCAGATTTTTACCACTGAACATTACTACGAGATCGATCTCGCGGAAGACATCATACGCGATTGGATGCTCTTCAAGAGAGTCAAATAGCCTGGTGGATGTCAGGATCTTATAACGGCGATCCTTCTCGATATACTGCTGAATACTCTCCGAAGTCAGGTCAGGCAACGTAGACTCGCCTAGAAACAGACAGGTTCGAGGCGTAAGCAAGCTTTGATACCGTGGCGGCGGGTCACCGATATAGTCGCGCAGAATCGTAAGGCTCTGTCGATGCTCTCTGGTGTGCCTCGGAAACGAACGAAATGAAAACCTCCGCTGAAGAACGCGTTCTGGTAGAACCGCTGCCGGCAATGTGTCCTCAACAAACACAAGCATTGGTTTCTGTGATCTGACACCTAGCGCGATCTCGTAAAGAATATGAGGCGAAATTCCGGATTCTCGCTCAGTCAGGATCGCGATCATAGCATCACTCTGGTTAAGATGGCGCTCAAGCTTTGCGGAATTCACGTTTGCGGATGGCGGGTCCAGGCTTGGAACAAGACCTTCGCTCTCTATGAGGCGCGCGAAGTAATCATTCACGGTAGTATCACGCGGTCTATAGCTATGCGACAGATAAACGAGACGGCTCACAACGGTGCCTTCATAGATCGTCTGCTTAACATCGGAAATGTGGGCGAGCAGTACCTACCGCTCGCTACTCGGAATAGCCAGCACTTGTGAATCCATACCCCGAACCATTTTAATCTCGATTATAACTCCTGTCGTTCCACGGCCGGAAGCACTGGAAACAGGTGATGCGGCGGATTCTGAGCTGTACCAGGTCCGCCGCTCGGACTCCTGGTAACACCGGATCACCTGGCTATGCTTGCTACCGCGTTCCTCAGCATCGCGGCTGGTTCCGAGCACAATCATGAGCCCACACTCTGCGGGAAGCGCCCTCCGCTCGCAGTGAAGCCAGCGGCCTGTTCGCCATCCTGATCATCCGACCCGCGCGCACGCCAGGTAACGGCTGCGCTGGCTCGCCTGGCGACGACGCCACCAACACGGCGCCAAATCTGCCACTACGAGCGACAAGCCCGATCACCCGGCGTTGGCGGGCTTGAGTGGCCCGGTGCCTGGTTTCATGAGGGACCGGAAGTGCCGGACCATGCGGCGGACGACGTCGGGGTCGCGGATGATGACACCAAGTTCCAGGTTGTGCGCGAGGGCCTTGTCGGTCAGGTTTGCGCTGCCTAGGAAGGCGATGCGCTCGTCGGCTGCAATGAGCTTTGCGTGCAGCGCGGCCCGTGAGGTGCCCACAACCGGTCGGCAGTCGGCTGGCCAAGTCCAGAACGTGGCATGCTCCCGAAGCGTCTCGAACGCTGCCGACGGGCCGAGCTTCCCGTGCAGCGTGCCACCTTTTTCCGCAGTGCCCTCCAGGACAAGGTCGATGCGGACGCCTCGTTGCGCCGCTCGCCCCAGTTCGTGCACCACCTCGGCGATGCCGAACGCCGCAAAACTGACTACCAGCAATGACTCGCGGCTCTCGTGGATCACTTCGCTGATGACAGAGCCGGTGAGCCGGACATGGGTGGCATCGCTGACCGGGCCGCTGACGACAACGTCGCTGCGGCGAGCGGCGCACTCGGCGTGCAGCAGGGCGGCGGTCTCCAGGGCAAGCGCGACGGCAGGACCGGACAGGGGTGGGTCGGCCGCGCGCCAGGCTTCAACGAGCGATGCCGCCGCTCCGCCGATCGCAAATCCCGATTTGGCCTCGATCAGCCGCGCCTGGACGTCCGCCGCAGCAACAGGCGTCTCCCGCAGTATCCGTGCCCAGGCCGCCACGTGCGCGGGCGGCAGCCGCCTTGCCAGTGTCGCCAACGTTCCGGCGAGATTGCGTCTCTGCTCGCTCATTGAGCCAGGAACCCGGTGCCGCCCCCGGCAATGGTGTCGACAAGCAGCGCCCGGTCGAGGTAGTGGTTGCCGCGCTCGCAGGACGTCTCCGAGGCAAATAGGCAGGCGTGACAGGCCGCGCCGAACAGCTCCCCCCGGTCGCGCGGGTCATGGTCCGCACACAACGGATCGGATGTGCACAGCCGGGCCGCTTCCAGAGCCTGGTCGATGAGGCCGCCAAGCCGGTCCCTGCGCCCCAGCGACACAAGTCCGCCGAGCGTCCCCTCGCTGTCAGGCGCTGCCGTGTAGAGCATGATGCCGGCCATGGGCGCATCCCCGGCCCGGGCATAGATGCGCTCGGCAATTCCCGACGCGCTGTAACCGCATTCCAGCGCGAACTCACGGATCAGCGCGTGTGCGAAGGTGTGAAGGAGGACGTACCGGACGCCGGGCCATTCGCCGGGCACGAGCCGCCGGTCGGCACGCCATTTCTCGTGACCTGCGCCCAGGATGCGGCCGCGTGCGGCAATCGCGCCCTGGCTTTCCCAGGCAGCCAGCCGGTCCTCACTGAATCGCAGGAAGATGCCCTCTCCGCGACTCTGCGCGCACGGAACCCAGGATGGCGCCTCACGGGCGATCCGGACGATGCGGTCGCTATCAGTGGAGAGGATCTCCCACTCCGGGGAGTCGATCCTGGTGAACCCGTAAAGTGCAGATACTTCGCGCAGACGCGAAACAAGGACCACTTCCGGCAGCCAGGAGCGGACCTTATCGGGCGGCCGTTCCTTCCTGGCGGTGAAGTCGGGCAGGTCGATCGGGCCGGGCCTGGTGAATGCCTCCCATTCAGGAGTCTTGAGGTCAATATCCGCTGGATCATCGTCCTGGTCGTCTGCCTGCTCCGCCCTCCGTCTGATGGCGAGCCACACAGCGTCAACGCCGTATGGCTCGACATCGGGCCAGCAGGCAAGGCTCGGCAGCAGGGCTTTGGCCTGGGCCTCAGGCAGCGAAACGAGCAGGTTCAGCTGCGGCCAGTTCTCGGCGACTCGCTGGTCCACTTCCGTATCAGCCAGCGGCAGGCTGAACGCACGAATCTGCATGGCGAACCAGCCGTTGGTGGCACCGAGGCCCAGCGTGCGCGTCTCCAGGCCGCATTCTCCGAACGTTCCCAGGTGCGGGTGCCGGCCCCTGCAGCCAGGCAGGGCCTTCCACGATTCCCGGCCAAGAGCCTGCGCCATCGGCCTGCTCTTGTCGCACGAGCATTCGACGAACAAGTTGGCGGCCTCACCAGTCGTGCCGCGCTCGCTCAGCCGCAGCGTGTGCTCACCAGCCGGCTCAATGCCGCCGTGCACGTAATACAGCCAGGGGAAATCGTCGAGGTGACCGCGCTCACAAGCGAGCACGAACCGGGCCGGCACGGCGGTCGGGCGGCTGTAGCCGTGGCCGCGGCAGCTGTGGACGTAGCGAATCCGCTCGGGCCGCCAGGGGTCGGTAAGCAGATCGAACAGCCTGCTCTCGACCGGCGCGAGCCGGTTGCAGCGGGTGTCGGAGCATCGCAGCCACCGCGGGAACAGCTTGACCGGAACCCCGACCCTGGCCCAGTCCCCGAACGGGTCGCTGCTCTCGGGCTTGTACGGTGGCGTGCGCAATGTCTCCACTTGCGGCCCCAGCAGGGCCCGGACCGCGGCCAGCAGACGCTGCTCGGTCACGATCAGCGAGTCGGCTAGCTCCCAGTCGTCCAGCCCGGCTATCACCACCGACAGGTTCGGCAGGTCGGCGACGGCGCCTACGCCGTAGGTATGCAGCAGCTGATTTGGCCTCAGCTCCCCAACCCGCAGCACCTGGCTAGGCATGGGCACCGTCGCCGTTCGCTGGCAGGTTCCCGTTAGCCGGTACCTTGACTGCCTCGAACTCCGGCTCCCCAGTGACGGCGACGCTGCCGTCCTCACGGTCAAGCAGCAGCCTGATTCCCTGGTCGACGTTGCGCAGCGAGGTCTGGCACGTCATCCGCCGCCACGGGCCTTCCTCTGGTCGCCACAGCAGGCCAACCACATCATCGGACGGGCCTCCAGGCTGGTTGTAGGCCAGCCGCCGGCCAGGCATCTGGCGTTCTTTGCTCCACTGATCCAGCCGGCTGTCGAGCTGGACTTCTACATCGACGCTCACGGCGTTGTCACCGGCGACGTTTCCTGCCCGCCGCTTCAGGTAGCGCACAATGTGATCAGCAAGCTCGTCATTCCGGTCGAACGCCGAAGCCCGCGTGTTGCCGTTGTAGGCGTCGCCGAGATCGCGGACCAGCGCGACGAGCACGCCGGTCAGGCCGCGGTCCACCGCCCGGTCGGCGAACGGAGTGACCGATAGCGCCTCCACCTGCCGGTAGATGGTGGCATGGAAATGCTCGAACGTCTCGTAGTGAGACAGGTCGCGGGGCCTGGCCCAGTTGAACACGGTGAAAACCAGGCCAGGTGCGCGGCGCCCGATCCGGCTAGTCGCCTGAACGTATTCCGCGCTGGACTTGGGCTGGTTGGCGACCACCATGATCCCAAGCCGCGGCACGTCCACCCCGACAGCGATCATGCTGGTAGCCAGCAGCACGTCGATGGGCGGCTTCTCGCCCTTCGGCCGGTCCTTGACGAACGGCACCATCAGGTGATCGAGCACCTCCGGGATATCGGTGGACGACAGGCGGGAGGTCAGCTCCTGCAGCAGCGGGTCGTAACGGCGAGCGAGCCCTCGTTCCTCGGCCCTGGTCAGCCGGGCGGACACGTCGTCCTCGACCAGCCGCCGCATCCCGCCAAGGTCCCGCAGGCTGTTGAAATACCCGACCAGCGTCATGTACGGGTCGGTAACCGGGTTCTTTCCGTACTTCACGTGCAGCTTCTGTGCCGCGCCGAGCACCGACACGTACACCCGGATCAGGGTGGACTTCATCCGGATGCCGTGCGCGCAGATTCCCACGTACCGCCGTCCTGGCATATACAGATCGGCACCTGGCTCGGTGGGCCGCTGCCGGGCGAAGAAGCTGTCTCCGATATCCAGGCCCGGCGGCGGGAACACCTCGGTCTGGCGGTCGAACAGCGCGCCGATCTGGCGCTGCGCCCGGCGGGCAGTAGCCGTGGACGCGATCACTTTCGGCCGGGCCCGCTTCCCGTGCGAAAACTCCCAGGTGGCGAGCCGGTCGACCACAGCCTCGTACAGCCCGACCATCGAACCCAGCGGGCCAGAGATCAGGTGCAGCTCATCCTGGATAATCAAGTCCGGCGGGCGCAGCCGCGTGGCCTTCTCGATCCGCGCGGCCGGCTCGTCTCCCTTGGCGGGGTGCTGCGACGCCTCCGATGACAGCTCCCAGTCCTTGGCCATGGTGTCGTCGGTGACATAGCCGTGCCTGCTGCACCGCCGGCTGACCCGCCCGAATAGCCCCTGGGTCTCGCCCCGCCAGGTCAGCTGAGCAAACTTGTCCACGGTGCCGATGATCAGGCTTGGCAGCAGCCGGTAGATCTCTTCGTCGACGACCACCACGGGCAGGCCCTGGCCGTCCTCCGCCCCGATGCCGAACGGGCAGAACGCATCCGGGCACGTGATCAGCGTCCGCCGCGTCACCGGATTGACCGTGATGTCCCGGCCAGCCTCCAGCATGCTCCCGCACCACGGGCAGCTGACCAGCTGGTGCGGCGATCCCGCCGCCCGGGTCGGCGCCCGCCGGGCACCGCGCTGCTGCTTCAGCCAGTCCTCGGCATCATCGGTACGGTTCGGCGTCACCCGCGCGCCAACCCACAGACCAATACGGAACGGGGCCGTCCCCCAGACTCCCGTGGCACGGCGCCGGATCGTCTCGCAGGCACAGATCAGCGCCGCGGCCCGCTGGAACTGCTGGATGGTCAGCAGCCGCAGCGTGTACCGCATCACCACCGCCACGCCTTGCCTCGCATCGAGGCCGCCGACACCTGGCTGCAGCCGCCGGATCGCGAGCACGAACGCAGTAAGCCCTAGGTAGGCCTCGGTCTTGCCGCCGCCAGTGGGGAACCACAGCAGGTCGGCCAGCGCGGTGCCACCGTCGGCCCGTTCCGGGTGGGCGGGATCGGCCAGGGACGGGACATTAAGCAGGACGAACGCCAGCTGGAACGGCCGCCAGCTGTGATTCTCCGGCTTGGTCACCTGGGCCAGCGCCTCATCAAGGCTCAGCGCCGAGTCCCGGGCTCGCGCCTCGGCAGCCAGAGTATGTACGCGCTGCAGGTACATGGCCCGGTTGGCGAAGCGGAACGCGGCCAGCGCGGCCTCGTCCCCCTCCAGCACTTCGATCCCGGCCTCAATCCGATCCGCCGCCCGCCAGGCCGCCGCGATAGCGTCGGCGGCATCATGTTCATAGCCGGTGAGGCGGCTGGCCGGGTCGCCGATCCGGGCTTCCTGCTGGCCGATCCAGTCGCGGTAGGCAGCCGCGAGCGGTGTTAGCGCGGTGACTAGATCCGCCAGGTCAAGCTCGGCCAGCCGCCGCATGTCGAGCACGACGTCATCGAGCCAGGGCAGGTCCTGGTCGGTGCCAGACTCGGGCACGCCGGTGAAAGGAATCTCATGCGACGGCACCGCCGCCGCGGCGATCTCGACCGCCCGCATCGGATCATCATCGGCGGCCGTCACATGAACGCCCGTGCCGTGGCCCACCGCGAACTCAGGGCATTCTCGGTAGGCCATCGCCAGCCGCCGCTGCTCAGCCTTGTCCGCCTGGTCACCGCCGCTGGTCCGATCGGGCCGGGGCAGGAACACCGGCGCGCCATCCGGGCCGGTGAGGACCAGCCGGACCTGGAACAGCCACGCCGAGTCGGGCAGCGTAGCTGGCCGGGTCTGGACGTTCACCAGGAACAGCGACACCAGCCAGTTGCCCTCATGCCGTCGGGCCCGCCCGCGCAGCACCACCTGAGGATGCTCACTGTTGAGCGGCTTTGGCCCGAGTTCGCCATTGATCAGCGTGATCTTGGACGAGCCGTGTACTGGTACTCGCTGCCAGACTCGGGACTGCTCCGACTCGGTCTCCGGTGTGGTTCGCCGGTACCAGGCCCACTCGGCGCGGACGGACAGCTCGGCGATATCCCCGGCCACATAGACCGTGCAGCCCAGCGCAGACGGTGCGAGGCTGACGATGTTCGGCGCGGACGGCTCCGGCGGATCCTCGCCGAGATCAGCGCCATCGGCATCAGCCGTCTCGTCCTGGGTGTCCGGCTCGATCACGGTCCCGTTCGGTGCCAGCCGACCGACCACATACCTGTCCGTGGGCCGTTCGTTCCCGAACTCCTCGGTCTCCCCGCCCAACGGCCCGTGCAGATCGGCAAGCACCAGCCCGTGCAGCTCATCCCGGATCGCCGCAGCAGTCGGGACTTCCAGAACTGTCTGCGCCTCTTCGGTCACGTGGCTTCCTCAGCTGATGGCCTGGCTGCGTGGTGGTGATCCATCAGAACATTGCTCCGTCTGGTCGGAACAAGCCGCCGTCCTCGAAGGCCGATCCAGTCCCGAGCGTTCCGCGGCCGGCGCCCTTCTTCCTGGAGGCGCCGCGACCCTTCCCGGAGTGCAGTCCGTTCTTGACCTCCTGGTCGTAGCGGTAATGGTTCAGCGCGAGCAGCTTGTCGAGCACGTCAATCCGCGCCTGCGGGCTGATCGTGAACCGCATCCCCTGCCGCGTCTCATGGAACCCGTGCCCCAACTCAATCTCCCGCCATGATGGCAACGGGGCCGCCGCTACTGTGGCCTCGTATGCACGGATCGCCGGCTCCCGCTCCTCATCCAGCGCATACGCCTCCCGAACCGCCTCATCAAGCTCCACGTGAATCTCCCGCAACCGCCGGACATCATTGTCCTGTACAACCTCGTCATGCACGAGGTTGTACAGGGCCGTCAGTCCGACCCTTCGCCGCTCCATCACCCCGCGGCGGAATGCGTCTAGTACGTCGCCCGCTCCATCCATTCGTTTTGTCAGTCCCGGTTGAGGAAACGTCTCGAAGCCGTCCGAGGGTGTATAGCGTGGATCCGTACGAAGCGATGACTCGCCCTTAGTCGTCCACCAGAAAAAGTGGATCGAACTCGAAAGCAGCGTCAGTTGAGCATCTCGATCAGTTGTGAACACTACTGTTCCGTCACTCATTACCTGGCGGGTGTCTACGAAATAAGGAAGCCCTGTACGGCTAAGGCGGGCGATTGCAAGTACTCGATCTAGACCTACGATGGCCCGGCGCAGGGCAGGCCTTCGGTCTGCGAACTGCCACCATCGCTGTGGAAGTGGTTTACGAAGTACATAGCTACCGTCTGGACCCGCGCGTTGGCGTTCTGGCCGAACCCGCTCCTCGACAATTGCGAAAACATTTTCGTACTGCATTGCCCGATCGATTGGCCAGTCGTTGAAGTCGATGACCCAGCGGCTCGCGGACTGATCCCAGCGGGAGTTGAGATCCTCACCGTTGAGGTACGGGAACAGAACGGACTTGTTACGTGCATCTTCCTCGATCAAGGCTTGCGCTTCATCTGTGGATAGGACAAAACCCATCCCAGTCGGATCACATCCTTTAGATGACTTTCCTTGGCTTGCAAAGAGTCGTTGAGGGTTACCTCGGACCAGCGATTCCCTAGCTAGCGATGGAGCAATGCTTGGCACGAATTGCCCGTCGAGAATGCGCCGTTCAGACTCTCCTGCATGCCCGGTCCAGACTAGAGCCACTTCCAGGGACGCCTTACCTGGCCACTGTTGCGACTTTTCAGCCCTGTAGATCGTCCATCCAATGTCGACCGCCCGATCTAGCCCTACCTCGCGCGTATCGCCCTGGGCTATAGTGTTAGTGGCAATTATTCCTACTCGACCCTGTGTGATCGACAGGTCGCGGAGCAGGAAGTACGAGCACAGATCCGCGCGCCCACCCGCGGTTTTTCCGCCTGCGACGAGTTGGCCGAGGTAGGAGAGGAAGTCCTTTCCGATTCGACTACGAATTGTAGTTCCCCCCATGAATGGCGGGTTGCTGACGACGGCGTCGAAGCCGCCGTGGCGCATGACCTCGGGGAATTCCAGCGCCCAGTGCAGGGGACGGATTGGCTCGGGGCGAGGGCCTTTAAGCCAGGTGTGGAGACGGGCTCGGAAGGCGAGTTCCATAGGTGACTGGATGTCGTTCTGGGTGAGCAGTCGCTGGGCTTCGTCGGCGATGCCGGTGAGCCGGTCGTCGAACGCAGTCGTCGGCTGGCCAGCCGTGGAAAGGGCGGCAGCCGATACAGCGTCGGCGAGATTGCGGAGCCTCGCCGTCAGGCGGTCGGCCTCTTGTAGTTTGGTCGCGGCTGCCGTGGCTTGTTGCGGGTCGCGGACGGGCTCGGACTCGATCTCCTCACGTAGTTCCATCACCCGGGTCATGATCGGACCAGCGATCTCGTTGATGGCGCCGGACAGACGGGCGTTGTTGTAGCGGCCAGTTTCCGGGTCGAGATGGAATGCGACGACCTGCGCCTCGGAGATCAGGCCGACCAGGGAGTCGCCGCAGCGGAGGGCGTGGTCGAGGAAGGAGAACGGCTGGCCCTTGGCGAGCGTGACCAGCCACAGCGAGAGCTTGCCCAGTTCGACGGCGGCCTCGTCGCGGTCCACGCCGCAGAGGCAGTGCGCCGCAACTCGGCGACGGGCTTCTAGCGCCGCGTCGTCGTGGTTGAAGTCCGGTCCGAGCGCGCCCAGGATCGCGTCGGAGTAGCCGTCGCGTTCCCAGGCTTCGACGAGACGCTCCGCCAGGTACCGGCAGGCGGAGACGAGGAACGCGCCGGAGCCCATGGCGGGATCAAGCACCTTGAGGTCGAGCAGTTCGGCGGCCGGGCGGACCTGCCAATCGGCGGGCTCCGCGCCATCGGCTGGGCCCGGGGCGTAGCAGAGCGGTGCGAGGGTGTGCTCGACGATTTCCTCGGCGAGCTTGCGCGGCGTGTAGTGGGTGCCGGTGGCCCGCCGGTCGCCGACCTGGGTGATGACCAGCGAGCCAGCGGGGAACACGGTCGGCAGCCCGCGCAGGTCACGGCGCAGCAGCCCGCGCAAGGGCCGTACCCGCGCGGCAAGGTCCGCGTCGTTGTCGCAGGCCGCGTGCAGTGCGGCCAGGTCGTCTGCCGCGTTACCCATCGCCTTGCGCACTGCCCCAACGCTGGCCCCACACGTCTTGGCCAGCCAGTCGAAGAAGCCGTCGTCCTCGGCAGCCTGCTCAACCTGGGCAAGCGGGAGTTCCGGTTCGAGCTTGCCGATGAGGCCGAGGTATGGCTCGTCCACTCGCAGGCAGGAGAACTCCAGCAGGCCCTCGTACACATGCCCGATCTGCTCGACGTCCAGGCCCTTATAGGACAGCCGCTCAGCGGCCCCGCCGCGGCGCCGCAGCACGAGCAGCGCGCCCAGGATCTCGTGCACGACCCGGTCGGTGACCGCGACCATTTCCAGCCACGGATAGCGTCCGGGGTCGAACAGGCCGCCGCCGTAGGGCGGGATGCGCATCTCGTCGTACTCGCAGCCTTCATACACGGCGGCGAACGTGGCGAGGAGCCGGGGCCAGGCGGCCGCACGCCGGTCGCCGACCTCGTCGCCGTACAGGTTCTGCTCGGCGTCGAGCTGATCGTGCAGCCCCGCTACGGAATACGCGGTGGCATAGAGGTCGGAGGAGACCGGAAGCAACCGCTGTTCCTCCGCGTACAGCAGGAACACCAGCCGCATCATGACGGTCAGCGCGCCCCGGTACACCTGGCGCGGCACGACATCGCCGAGGAGCGCACCGCCCGACTCCCGGTCGAGCCGGGACAGCTCACCGACAAGCAGTTCGGCTGCCTGCCGGACCTGGACGCCGAGGGTAGTGGTGACCTCGGCCTGGGCGGCAGCGCTGCGGGCGAACAGCCCAGCCAGGCTGGCGGCATCCGAGCCGTCGGCGTTCTTCGGCGGCGGAAGCACACGTCGGGCGGCGACGAGGCTGGCGAACCCGCACAGCAGGTCGCGTTCCTCCAGCCACAGATCGGCGTCAAACACCGCGGTGGTGGCAGGCTCCCCTGACCGGGCATGCACCAGCACCCACAAGGCGCCGTTGGTGACCAGGGCCAGCGGGGTGCCACGATGCCGGCACAGCTCCGCCGCCTGCTCGGCGGCCGAGGGCTGATCTCTGGACGCCATAGTCAGCGGTATGCCGTCGGGCAGCCGGTAAATCAGCAGCCGCTCGGCTAGGCCGCCCTGGCCGTCCGGGCCGTATGCAATCGCGTCCGGGCGCAGTCGGCCGCCGCCGGGCAACCCGGGCCTCAGGTCGCTGGGCAGAGCGCCGCCCTCGGCCAGGATTTGAGGCGTGTAGCCAAGCAAGTCCCGGAGCACTAGCTCAACCCAGGCGGGGGCCAGCAGATCGGGAGCTTCCCGCACTTCGGCCCAGGCGAGACGGAGCTTGTCGAGCGTACCGTCGGGCACCGTGTCCAGGCCCTGCGGGAAGACCTCGGTCAGCACCGGGACCGCGATGAACGGGCCGTCCGCGCGGAGCATCCCGGCCCACTCGGCGTGACGCTGCGCGACAGACATCGGCCTGGCCAGCGCGTTCCGCCCGCCCAGGCGCTGACCCTGCCGTCCGGGCCGCCTAGCGACAGGCCGGCCCGAGCCAGTGCTTTTCTCGCCGGGTGCCATCAGGCGCTCCCGGCATTTGCGATCGAAGCGGGCACCAGGAAGGTGATCGCGGCGGGGAACCAGCGGGCCTGCGGGTCGGCATACCGGCGGCCGAGCGCCGTTGTCTCCTGCTCGCGCATCCCCGGAACGGAAGCCAGCCGCTGAGCCAGCGCGTCGTGGTCCTTGCGGAGCTGGTCGCGTTCCGCCTCGATCTCGAAGAGGCTCGCCTGCTGCCAGAACGGGGCGTCGTCCAACGCGGCGCGAATCGAGCGCTCCAGTTCGTCCAGGATCGTGTTCATGGCCGCCACCTCCTCGGTGCATCGGCTCTCGATCAGCGCCGCAAGGCTCCGCCTCCGGGCTGCCGCCCGGTTAGCAAGGAACCCGGACAGCGGCGGGCTGAGCACAGGCCACAAACCCGTGAGCTGGTCGCGGACCTGCAAGGGTGGCAGATCCTCGGATGCTACCGTGAGCCAAGACTTCAGATCCTCTTCGGTTGCACGGACTAGCCGACCGGCCTCGATCGTGCCCCCGGCGACAACGACTTCCTCGTGCAGCCGAGTGCCCTCGCCGCCTGTGACGACCACCCGGATATGGCCGACGACTGCCGGGGTCCGAAGCACGTCGCCCGGCACGACTCGGGCAGTCACCCGGCTGAGCCGACCGTGTCCGCCGACTGCGGTAGCACCCGACCAAAGCTCGGCGCGCAGGAGCCGCAGGCACATCTGAACCAGCCGGTGACCCAGATGGAGCAGGACCACGTCGGTCCGCTCAGCCGCCTCGTCGTGGTCGAAAGTGCCCGGGCGCTCCTCGCCCGTCACGGGGTGGAAGAGGCCGTCGTTGCGGGCGTCGCCCCAGGCACCGGGCAGGTCCGGCAACCGGAAGCACCGGCCGCGGAACTCGGACGGGGACGGCACCTCGGCCAGGTCCTTGTGATGAGCGAGCAGCAGCGCGGTGCGCACGACGCGCTCCACCGTCCGCGGCGACAGGTTGAGCTCGCCCCGGCTGTCAGCCAGCGTGCCCGTCAGTTTCTCCAGCTCGCGTGCGAGGTCGCGGTTGATCTTCAGCTCGGCGCTGCTGGCACGGCGGGTGATCTCTGCGTCAGCGCTCTGCCAGTCGGCGCGCTTACCGAGCATCTTCTGCTCGATCTGGGCGGCGATCACCTCGCCCGCGCTGCCAAGGTCCTCGCGGATCTGATCGACCTTCCTCGCCGCCACGTAGAGGAAATACAGCTCATCCTCCAGGGCGCTGCCGCCTGAGTCGCCGGGCGACGATCCCGCGTCCTCCCAGCCCGCCGGAACGAAGTGGAAGACATCGACTTCTGAGGCGTGCTGGCCGTGCCGGTCGACGCGGCCGTTGCGCTGCTCCAGCCGGTTGGGGTTCCACGGGATCTCCCAGTGCAGCAGCTGGTGGCAGTACGCCTGCAGGTTGATTCCCTCGCTGGCGGCATCAGTCGCGAGCAGGATCCGCACCGGATCCAGGTGCGGCGATTCCTGGAACACCGACTTGATGTGCTCCCGTTCTTCCTGGTCCTGCCCGCCGTAGAGCAGGGCGATGCGCTCGGCAGGGATTCCCCCGCCGATCAGCCGCTCGTGCAGCCAGCGCTGGGTGTCGCGGTACTCGGTGAAGACGATGACGCGCGCATCCGACCAGGTGCCGGGCTTGACGATCGGGTCCAGCCACGCACGGAACGCCGTCAGCTTCGCGTCCGGCCGGTCCTGCGCTTGCCGAGCCCACGCCCCGAGGCGCTGCAGCAGATCACGCTCATGCTGGCTGAGCGGGGCGGCGATCCGGCGGATGGCGGTGAAGGCCTCGGCCTCGCGCTGGCCGTACGCCGCGTCGTCCTCGGCGGTCTCCTCAAGCCGCTCGATGAGCGGCTTGAGGATCCGGGTCCCGGCCTGCGCCGCCCGGTGCATGTCTGAACGCATCGCTACGTCCGCATCCCGGCTGGTGTCCGCCGCCTGCGCCCGCGCCGTCATCGTCTTCAGGTGAGTCTCCACCGTCTCGGCGAATGCCTTCGGGGAGGAAAACAACCTCTTCTTCAGCAGGGTGGTGACGAAGTCGGCAGCTGTCCGGTGTGCGTCTCCCCCGGCAGCCTTTCGGCGGCTGTCCGCGTATTCGGCCAGCATCCTGTGCGCCTCGCGGTCCTCGGCGGAGTGGTGCACCACCAGGTAGCTGGTGATCCTCGCCGGGAACCGCGGCGTGCCGTCCCACTTCGGTGGGAGATCCCGCTTGAGCCTGCGCACCATGATCCGCGCGAGCTGCGCTTCGCTCGGCCGGACGCCGCGGGCGAAACGCTGGTCGTCGAGGAGCTCTAGCAGGGCGGTGAACGACTCCAGGTACCCGTTGTGCGGCGTCGCGGAGAGGAACAGCCGATTCTCGCAATGCGGGGCCAGCGCGCGGATGGCCTGCGTACGGAGCGAGTCGACCGCGTACTTGCCGCGCGTGGACGGCGCGCATGTATGCACCTCGTCCACGACGAGCATGTCGAAGGTCCGCGGATACTTGGGCGCGGCCGGCAGCACCTCGCGCAGCAGCCGCATCGGCCGTTCCCGTTTCAGCCAGTCGATGCTGACGATCAGCCGGGGGTAGTGGGTCCACGGGTTCGCGTACAGGCCGCGCGACCGCCGCAATTCTCGCAGCAGCTCGGCGTCCACGATGCGGAACTCCAGGCCGAACTTGTCCCGCATCTCGTCGTGCCACTGCAGCGTGAGCCCGGCCGGGCAGACGATCAGCATCGTCCGGGCCCGGTAGCGCAGCATCAGCTCCTGCATCACCAGGCCGGCTTCGATCGTCTTGCCAAGCCCGACATCGCCGGCGATCAGCAGGTTGGTGCGGGGCATCGACAGCGCCCGCACCACCGGATCGAGCTGGTAATCCTCGATCTGGATGCCAGAGCGGAACGGCGCCTGCAGCACCGTCTTGTCCGCCGACGCGATCGCGCCCCACCGCACCGCGTCCAGAAACGCATCCAGCTGGCCAGGATCGTCGAACCCGTCGGCCGGATCCGGCAGCGCATGCTGTTCATGGGTGACCGCTCCGCGTTCCAGCTCCCAGACGACCCGCAGCCGCTCGTCGCGGGCGTCGTCCTCGATGCTCACCAGGGTCACGACATGCGGCAGGCGGCCCGTCATCGTTACCGCGGTCCCGGCCGCGACGGTCCCCGTGACCACGTCCGATGCGACCCACATGCGGTTACGCACTGTCACTAGCTGGCCAGGTGCCGGGGCGCCAGCGCCCGCCCCCGCAGTCGTTACCGCCGTCATTCGCGCTCCCGCTCCTGTGACCCGGTAACCAGCCATCTTCCATGTCAGTACCGGCGTCGGAGCCATAATCTTCATTTAAGGCATCAGATTGCGCGCCGTTCGGCGCAAGTGGTCACATATAGGGGACGTCGAGGCTGAATGGTGCTCCGGGATGGAAGACAGTCGGATTCTGACAGGTTAGTTGCGCCGTGCACCTTCTGGCCAAATCACCAGGACAGGTAGTCCGCGCTCGCGTGCGTGCGCAACGACATCGGCGGTTCCGCCGTAACCACGGGCGGGCCTGCCGTCCCATACCGCATACAGCTCGTCGGCCAGGCTGATCATGAGCTTGCTGGCGGCCATATGTGCTTCGGACGTCGACTCGGTGAACGGCAACCGATGCACGTTGACAGCCTTGGCCAGTAGCCAGTCATAGTCCTCGTGCGCCTGGCTCGGCAGCCCGTCCCGGTACTGCTCCGCAGGAACGACTGCCTCGATGTCGCCGCCGAGGTCGAGTACCACGCGGGCAAAGATCTGGTCGGCGCCATCGGCAAGACAGGACAATCCAGTCACGTCCACCGCGCGATCGGACAGCGCCGACCGGATCGCCTCGTCAACCAGGCGCTCTGTCCCTGCGGATAGGTCCCGGTGCCCGGATACGGCTACACGTGGCATCAGGCGTCCTCTCAGGGGAGTGTGGACTGAAGCTGCTCATCAAGCTCACGGACCTGGCTGGTGACCGGGCCGGTGTAGTCGCGCCGGAACCGGCGTGATCGCTGGATCACGCGTTCCGAGGAGTACATGGTGCCGGCGCTCAGTGCTTCACCTGCCAGCCGGAACGCGTCGTCTATCCGAGTCGTGTCCCTTTGCCTGATGCCGTCTTGACAGGCCGCTGTAGCCACTTCAAGCATGATGACCGCGCGCTGTTTCGGGGCTGGCTGCGCGGCAGCCAGGGATTCGGCGAACGCGGCAAGTGCATCGGCGGGGCGCTCCAGCCTGACAGCGACAAGCGCCCGGTATCCGGCCAGCTTCGGGTAGTCGAACGGGAACATCCAGGGCCACGGCGGTGGCATTAGCGTGCCGTCGCCTCCGATCGCTAGCTCCGCCTGGTGAAGCGCGTCACCAGCGGCGCTCCTGTCTTTCCGTGCGGTGGCATAGCCGAGGGCTTCGATGCCCGCGAGCCAGGCTCGCGGGGTCGGATGTGCCGCTTTGCCCACCTGCTGCCGAGCCTTCGCAATGAACGTCAGTCCGAGAATGGGATCGCCTGCATCGATCTCAAACGCGGCGAGGCTTCCCAGCATGTAGCCCGCGAGCAGGTCATGCCCAGCCTGGCGTGCGCCGTCAATCGCCAGCCGGTAGTACGTTCGCGCCGTGCCGATGTCGCACATGTCCGCGTGCAGCCACGCGGCCAGCCCTGCCGCCTCGCTGAGGGCCGCAGCCAGCCCGCCGCTCAGCGGTGAACTGCGCATCCGGGAGAGCAGCCGGTTGGCCATCTCCACATGGGCAGCGACACCACGGACAAGCTCGCGGGCGGGCATCGAAGAGTCCAGCCGGCGCTGAGCGCCGGTAATCGCGGTCAGCGCCGGGGCCGTGCCCTCGTCCACTTGAGTCGGTCTTGGCAGCGGGACGAACGCGAGCGCGAGCGCTTTACCAAAGTCTCGACGTTTCGCCGGATCATCACCTCCTGGATTCCCGAGCCGGAGCAGGTAAATAGGTATCCCTAGCCGATGCGAGATCTCCCGGGCCTGATCGACGGTAAGTACCTGGCTCCGGCGTAATACCTTCGACACCCAGCTCTGCGAGTAGCCGATCATCCTGGCAAGCTCGGCTTGCTTCCAGCCATGCGCGCGCCGGATCTCCTCCAGCAGCGTCGTGAAATCACAACTCGCGAGTGCACGGGCGACGGCAGGCGTGGACCAGAACTCCGCCGGGAGGTGACCTGCCGCCTGGTCCATAAACGTAGGTTACGCGACAACACGGTGGCTCCCCGTAGTCGCAACAGGAATTGGCTGATGCCTATTCGTGGTACTGCGTTCCGTTCCGGTGATCCCGCCCCGATGCTCGACAGCACCTTGTGAAGTCAACCCAGCTATAGACACCACGACCGGAGTGAGAAACCACTATGCCAGCCCAGCCATCGGCCACCACTCTTGCCAGCAGCCTCGCCGCCGACCCCGTCAATGCAGTCCAAGCTCTCGAAGCCCTCGCCGACGAACTGGCCACGCGCGGGTGGACGGGCCGCCCGCATGCCACCAACGCGGGCTCCGCCCCGTGAACGCCACGCCGGCCATCGAGCTGACGACGCTGCGGGAGGAGTTCCCCGGTTTCCGGATCTGGCGGGAGATGACCGGGGACCGGGTCCGCTACATCGCCCGGAGCATGCACCCAGGCACCGGACCGCACACGGCTGTCACCGCCGATCCTGACGAACTGCGCGCGGTGCTCCGCGATGCCCTCACGCAATCGCAACTGCGGCCGGCTGGTGTCCAGCCGTTCGCAACAACGCGGCCCAACATCGCGCGAATGTACTCCTACTGGATCGGCGGGAAGGACAATTTCGAGGCTGACCGGCTAGCCGCCAATACCGTCCTGGCAGATTTCCCGCAGGTCGTCGATATAGCCCGGGCTAACAGGGACTTCGTGATCCGCGCGGTTGCGCATGTCGCCGCTCGGGGGATCGCCCAGTTCCTGGACGTCGGGACGGGTTTACCCGCCTGCCCCGCCGTGCATGAGATCGCCCGGCAGGCAGACCCCGCAGCCCGGGTCGCCTACATCGACAACGACCCGGTGGTCGTGGCCCACGCCCGCGCTCTGCTGGCCGGTCCCGGGATCGTGGTGATAGCTGAGGACATTCGCCAGCCTGGCGCGATCCTCGCCGGACCGGAGCTGCGCAAGGTGATCGACCTGGAGCAGCCGGCCTGTGTGATCCTCGCGTCCGTGCTGCATTTCGTCAGCCCGCCTGAAGCTGATGCGATCGTCGCGACGTTCACCGCGGCGATGGCTCCTGGCAGCTACCTGATCCTGTCCGCGGGGACGTCGACCGGCACCGACCCGGCGCTGATCGAAAGGCTCGCCGCCGCCTACCAGGACACTACTGTGGTCACCGGCCGAGCCGAAGGGGAGATCGCTGGCTACTTCGCCGGCCTGGACATCGAACCGCCAGGCCTGACCGACGTATGGGCCTGGCGGGCCGGCCGCCAATGGCGCTGGCCGCCGACTGGCGCACGCATCCTGGGCGCGGTAGCCCGCAAGCCAGCCCGCCCAACGTAGCCAGCCCCGGGACCGGATCGCCACGGGCGCCCCCGCCAGCCGCCGTAGTGGTGGACGCAGTCGAACAGGCCACTCGCAGTTCGCGAGCCCGGCGCATCCGATTCAGGGGAGGAACGGGCTGGGCTCGCCGGCATAGGAGACGTACAGCTGGTCTCGCGCCCGGGTGCACGCCACGAATAGGATGCAGCGCTCACGCTGGAGATCCTGGTCGTGCGCGAGGGGATCTTCGCTGACAGGGGTTAGCGCGGCGGGCGACGGCACTGTGCCTTGCTCAACGCCGATGACGGCGACGGCCTGGAATTCCAGGCCCTTCATCCCGTGCATGGTCCCGGCCCGGATCACGTTCTTCGTGCTCTGCGTGGCTAGGGCGAGGCTGGGGATGCCGGCGGCCTTGAGCGCGTCGCGTGCCTGATGGACCAGGCTGGAGGATCGGGCGGCCACCCCGATGGCGTGCGGCTCGATGCCGGACGCCAGCCATGCAGATATCCGTTCGGCCAATGTTGTGAGCTCTTCCTGCCGGGTCGCGGCACGATGGATCAGCGGGCGACGGCCGTGCATGGGCGAGCGATAGCCCATCAGGCTGTCCACATCGCCGTCCAGTCCGGTAACCGAGGCCGGGCCGAGCAGCGGGACCGCCCAGGCCAGAATCTCCTGGGTGGTGCGGTAGTTCAGGGTGAGCCGGCGGCTGCGGCCGCGCACCTGGATACCGAGGCTGGCCAGCGAGACCCGGTTGTCGTAGATGCGCTGGTGCGGGTCGGCGGAGATGAAGAGGTCGTCCGGTCCTGGCGGCACGGCGGCACGCAGCAGCCGCCACTGAGCCGGATGCAGGTCCTGGGCTTCGTCCACTATCACGTGCCGGTACAGGGCCTGGCCGGTCTCGCACAGCACGTGCGTGGCCTCGTTGGCCAGCTGGATATGGGTTGACTGGCGGGCCGTCTGAAGCCCTCCGGCAACACGTTCGGCAGCCAGCCACACCTGGCTGCGCTGCGCCTTGCTGAGCGGCCTCCCCCGACCGGTGCGCAGGCAGGTCAAGTATGCCTGCTCGGTGTGCAGGTCCTGGGCGAGGATGACCTGCTCCCACTCGTGCTGAAGGAATACAGGAGTAAATGCCGACCCGGCGTCGGCTGCCGCGTCAGACCACCGCTGGCGGAGGAT
>Ga0182024_10008203_pt1 | contig 22159 bp, 15 predicted proteins | sample P32metaG_FD_120480 | JGI IMG/M metagenome (GOLD analysis project Ga0182024, IMG submission 120480) | Permafrost microbial communities from Stordalen Mire, Sweden - P3-2 metaG (Illumina Assembly) | ecosystem: Environmental > Terrestrial > Soil > Wetlands > Permafrost | place: Sweden: Stordalen...
CAAGGACTTCGGATTCGGCAGCGGCAGAGCCGGCAACTTTCAGAAGACGGGCAACTTCCTTCCCGCCAGTTCCCTCGCCTTCGACGACAGCGACTGGAAGCCGGTCGATCTCCCGCACGATTGGGCCATCGAGCTGCCGTTCACAAACGATCCCGCACTTCAGAGCAAGGGTTTTTATCCTCTGGGCCGCAATTACCCTTCCACGAGCATCGGCTGGTACCGGCGTGTTTTTGAAATGCCTGCCGCGGACGCGGGCAAGCGAATTTCTCTCGAGTTTGATGGCGCCTATCGCGAAACCACGGTGATCTTCAACGGCTTCTACATCGGCCAGCATAGCGGCGGCTACGATCCTTTCCGTTTCGATGTCACCGACTTCGCCAACCTCGGCGGAAGAAATGTTCTGCTGGTTCGCGTGGACGCGACCGAAAGCGACGGCTGGTTCTACGAGGGCGCGGGAATTTACCGCCATGTGTGGCTGGTGAAAACCCATCCTGTTCACGTGAAGCAATGGGGAACGTTTGTCAGTTCGGAGATCAGGGCAGGCTCGGCCACGCTTTCCATCCGCACGGAAGTGAACAATGACGGCCAGTCCAGCGCGGGCGCGCGCGTAGTGTCCACGGTTCTCGATCCCAGAGGCAAAGCAGTAGGCAAAATGGTGACGGCGACCGAGGCGATTCCCGCGGGCGCCGAGCTGAAATTCGAGCAGAAGATGACAGTGAGCGGGCCGAAGCTCTGGTCGCTCGATGACCGGAACCTGTACTTGCTGGTCACGGAAGTGCGCGTGGGCGGCGATGTAGTCGATCGCTACGAAACGATTTTCGGCATTCGCACCATCAAATTCGATGCGCAGAAAGGGCTCTTCCTCAACGGCAAGCCGGTCAAAGTGAAAGGCACCTGCAATCACCAGGACCACGCGGGCCTGGGCGCGGCGCTGCCCGACGCGGTGCAGTACTACCGCATGCGCAAGCTCCAGGAGATGGGCTGCAACGGATTGAGGACCTCCCACAATCCGCCTACGCCGGCGCTGCTCGATGCCTGCGACGATCTGGGCATGCTGGTTTTTGACGAGACTCGCATGATGTCGTCGAATCCCGAAGGCCTGAGCCAGTTTGAGAATCTCGTGCGCCGCGACCGCAACCATCCCAGTGTCTTCATGTGGTCGATGGGCAACGAGGAGGGCACAGCCAACACCGAGAGAGGCATGCTCATTCTCACGGCGATGAAGGACGTGGCTACGCGGCACGATGGGACGCGGCCTGTCTCCATTGCGCCCACAGGGGCCATCGGCGCGGGCGGCCTCGCAGTCTGCGATGTCATGGGCTACAACTACATGGATCCGCAAGCCGAGGCCTATCACAACGCACATCCCGGCAAGCCCGTCATCGGCACGGAGACGGTGAGCGCCGTGTGCACGCGCGGCATTTATGTGACCGACTACGACAAGGGCTACGTCGGCTCCTACGATCCCTACACCACAACCGGCCGCGCCTCGGCCGAAGGCTGGTGGAGTTTCTGCAATGCGCGCCCATGGCTGGCCGGCGGCTTCGTCTGGACGGGCTTCGACTATCGCGGCGAGCCCTCGCCGAATGGCTGGCCCAACATCAGCTCGCAATACGGCATCATCGACACCTGCGGATTTCCCAAGGACACGTTCTACTACTACCAGGCGTGGTGGACTGCGAAACCGGTGCTGCATCTCTTTCCGCACTGGAACTGGCCCGGCATGGAGGGCAAGGAGATTGCGGTCTGGGTTCATTCGAACCTCGAGAGGGTCGAGCTTTTCCTGAACGGCCACAGTATGGGCGGGCAAGACATGAAGCAGGACTCGCACCTCGCCTGGAACGTGCCCTATGTTCCCGGCGTCATCGAGGCGCGCGCCTTTAAGGATAGCGAACTCGTGATGACGGCCCGGCGCGAAACCACAGGTGCTCCGGCCGCACTCGCGATGTACGCGGACCGTGCCGAAATCGCCTCCGATGGCGAAGACGTCGCCATGTTCACGGTGGAAGTGCGCGACGCCCGCGGCCGCGTTGTGCCCATCACCGACAATCTCATCACATTCAAGGTCAGCGGAGCGGGAAAACTCATCGGCGTAGGCAACGGCGATCCCACCGATCAGGAATCCGACAAAGGCCCATCGCGCAAGGCGTTCAGTGGCTTGTGCTTGGGCGTAGTCCAGTCGACGAAATTGGCGGATAGCATCACGGTCGAAGCCACGTCGCCGGGTCTCACTCGCGCGCAGCTAACGATTTGGGCCGGGAAAGTTGATCTGCGTCCGCAGGTGGCCGCGTGGCAACGCGAAGCGCCGAGAGGCTCGGGCATCACCGGCCTCTGGCGGCCCGCGCAGGACGGCGCCGCACAACTCTTCGTACTGCGCCAGGATGGGAGCACGCTCACTGGAACCATGGAAGGCATCGGCGGGGGCTGGGCGGGCGGATACGACGCGCCCACTCCGATTACAGACGGCCAGGTGGATGGGACAAACGTCAGCTTCAAGGTTGGAAACAACGCGTTCTCCGGCCGCATCAACCGGGATTCAATCGAGCTCGAACGAACGCCAAACTTCGGCGCGCGTCCGCCGCAGCCCGCGGCTCAACCTGAAGCCGTGAGTCCGGCGGTCGGTCCGCCGCCCGATGGATCGGATCCGTCACGCAGCCCGCTGTACCGTCCGCCGGGGCCGGTTGCGACGGTTTTGCATCGGGTCGAGCGGTAGGACCGTTGGGTTCGATTCATTGAACTCATGCGATGAGCGGTCCCTGGTGTCTACTCTTGTGCAAACATTCTATCTATTGTATTCTATGCGTTAAAATAGTCGGTCTCTTTGGAGGCTTTCATGAATGCCAGTGACCATGTTCGAGCATACGTTCGGACCCACTACATTACCCCTGCCCGCAAGGCTGGATTGAGCACGGTGAGGGTGCGCGCAGGCGAAGTTCATAAGGCTCTGAAATGGGATTTGCGGCGGGTTCCTCAAGTTTGCGCCGCCCTATCAACGCGCAAATTTCTCGAAAGCGCCAACCTCGAATTACTGAAGAAAAGCGGGCCACCGTCTGGTCAGAGCACGACCGTGGAATTCACGTACAAGCTACTCGATGAGGGAAAAGCTCAAACACCTCCGAGGCGAACCTCTCCAGAATCTGTCCCGGTGAAAGACGGTTCAGGCCTTGAGGCGCTCTACGGCATTCTTGAGGAGGAGTTCAAGGCGCTTGGCGGAGGCGAGGCGTTTCTGAAGGCCGAGCGTGCGGCGTGGGGCCCCGATCCCTGGGAAAAGATCGCGATGGAAGAGAAGTTGCGCCGAGAGAGCGGAAAATGAGCAAGATCTATTGGGACTCGATGATTTTCATCTACGTGATCGAGAAAATCCCTGCTTACTTTCCCATTGTCAAGACGGTCCACGAGGCAATGAAGCGGCGCGGCGACACCCTCTGCACGAGCATTTTTACCGTTGGCGAAGTACTCGTTGGTCCAAGGAAGGCCGGGTCTCAATCCGGTGTCGATCGCATCAGAAACTACTTTGCCGGCGATACCATTTCCATTCTGCCCTTTACCTTTGAAACGGCGGAACAGTTCGCGCTCATTCGTGGTTGGACGGGAGCATCTCCCTCCGACGCGATACATCTCGCAGCGGCTGCCGAAGCGCATGTCGATGTTTTCCTCACGAATGACGCGCATCTGCTTCCGCTTAAAGTCCCGGGGATTGCCCGGATCGCCAACCTGGATCCAGTTGTGCTCAGCAGAATTCTGCCCTGAACGGCTATTTTGCCCTATCGTCGGCCGTGACTTGAATGTAGCCGCTGCTAAAATCCCTAGTGAACCCATGCCCGTCAAAGCCCTCTATCCCGGCACCTTCGATCCGCCTACCAACGGTCATATCGACCTGATCCAGCGCGGAGCGAAGCTTTTTGACCATCTGACCGTCGCGATTCTCGTGAATCCGGTCAAGAATCCCCTCTTTACGGTGGAGGAGCGCGTGGAGATGCTCAAGGAAGCTACAGCTGGAATCGGCCATGTTTCAGTGGCCACGTTCGAGGGCATGATGGTCGAATTCGCCCGCCAGCAAGGCGCGACGGCGGTGCTGCGCGGCATCCGCGCCATCTCCGACTACGAGCACGAATTCCAGATGGCGCTGATGAATCGCCGCCTCGCTCCCGAGGTAGAGACCGTCTTTCTGCAGCCGGCAGGCCGCTACTCCTTTGTCAGTTCAAGGATGGTCAAGGAAGTCTTCAGTTTCGGCGGCGATGTCGGCGGCCTGGTGCCTCCCAACGTGTTGAAGCGGCTGCGCGCCCGCATTAAGAACGGCACGAAGTAGCGCGGCACCATGCTCATGCTTCTGGTCCTTCTACGCTCTTGCTCAAGCGCGCACTTTGATACCTTCAGAGCTCATGCCGCTCGTGGGAACTTCTCCACCTTGGGCCGCTTGCGCTGCGACGCGTGCCACAGATCGTACTGCTGCTGCAAGTCGAGCCACATGCCCGGTTCGGTTTCAAAGGCGTCAGACAGCCGCAGCGCCATCGCCGCCGTAAATGATGCCCGTCCGTTCAACAGTCGAGAAAGCGTCGATCGCGCCACCCGCAGCTTTTTTGCCGCCACGCCAACCTGAATCGTGCCCAGGTACTCACGAAGAATTTCGCCAGGATGTGCGGGGTTGTACATCGTCATCGCCATAGTGATTTTCCTCAGCCGCTAGTGGTAGTCCTGGTAATCCACCAGGATTGCATTCTCGTTCTCAAACACGAAGGTCATGCGCCAGTTCCCATTGACCTTAATGGACCAATGATCCGCGAGAGATCCTTTGAGCGGGTGCAAATTCCAGCCTGGAATATTCATGCGATTCGCGTTCTTGGCTGTATTAAGCAGCGTAAGCTGCCTGCGGAGTTTGATGGCATGTGCCGGTTGGATGCCCGACTTGCTTCCCGCCAGGAAGAACTTCTCCAATCCTGCGTGCCGGAACGACCGAATCATATAAGCACTGTAGCGCGTAGCGCCTCGTGCGTCAACACCATACTCTCCGTGGCGCGCGCGGCGGGCGACAACCGGAGGTTCATTCGATGAGCATTTTGCGCTCATCACGAAATCTGTCAAGATAGAACTGTCATGACCGTTACAGCACCCGCAAAAGTCTTTGCCGAACGCATTGGCCGGATCGAAGTATCCGCGACCATGGCTGTGGCCGCCGAGGCGGCTAAACTGCGCGCTCAGGGCGCCAACCTGGTGGATTTCGGGGCCGGCGAGCCTCACTTCCCCACGCCGCGGCACATCAAGGACGCCGCCATTGCCGCCATTGAGGCCAATTTCACCCGTTACACCGTGGTTCCGGGCATTCCCGACGTGCGCAAAGCCATCGTCGAGCGCCATGCCTGCGACTTCGGCTCGGACTACTCGATTGACGAGGCGATTTTCACGGCAGGCGGCAAGCTGGCGCTGTTCAACACGCTGCAGATCCTTGTCGACCACGGCGACGAGGTCATTCTGCCGGTTCCCTACTGGGTCAGCTTCAAGGACATCATCCAGTACGCGGGCGGCAAAGTTGTCTATCTCGAAACCAGCGAGGCCGAGAGCTTCCGCATCACTGCGGACGCGATCGAGCAGGCCATTACGCCGCGCACCAAGGCCATCATCCTCAACTCGCCGTCGAACCCGGCGGGTTCGGTGGTCACGGCCCAGGATCTGGAGCGCATCGTCCGCGTCGCCCACGATCGCGGTATTTTTTTGCTTTTGGATGAGTGTTACGTCTACCTCAACTATGCCGGAAAGCCTGTCTCCGGCGGTTCATTCACCTGGGCCAAAGAGCATCTGGTCATCCTCGGGTCACTCTCGAAAACTTACTCGATGACCGGCTGGCGCGCGGGCTTTGCGCTGGCCTCGAAGTCCGTGACCGCCAACCTGAGCAAGCTGCAGTCGCAATCCACTTCGAATGCCACCAGCATCGTGCAGAAGGCGGCGATCGCGGCGCTGACCGGCTCGCAGCAGTGCGTGGCCGAGTTTCGCGCCGAGTTCATTGACCTGCGCGACTACATGCTGGCCGCGCTCAAAAAGATTCCCGGCGTCACCTGCACCAAGCCGGAAGGGGCGTTCTACGTGTACCCCAACATCTCGGCTTACCTCGGCAAGGGCGGCATTCGCACGGCCACCGAGCTGGCCACGCGGCTGCTCCACGAGGCCCACGTCGTCACCGTGCCCGGCGAGGCCTTCGGGACCGCCGAGCACATCCGCATCTCCTACCCGGTGACGAAGCAGAACATCGACGAAGGCACGCGCCGCATGGGCGAGTTCCTGACCGGCTTGAAGTAGCTCCGTTCTCTTCGCCTTCCGCCGTTGGTGACAGCCAAATGCCCGGTGCAGCGAGAGTTGCTGCATCCCGGGCAGACTGTCTCGACCGGCGGGTTTCGCCTTGGAAAATAATTCGCTTTGCCCTGTGCAAACGTTGTCTTGGTCCGTTAGGATGTTTCTTCAATGTTGAACGATATCGATTTCCGTCCCGTGATACTGGCCGGGGGCAGCGGCACCCGTTTCTGGCCCCGTTCCCGGCGCGCCCGCGCCAAGCAGGTGCTCGCCCTCGACGGCGAGCGCTCCATGATTCAGCAAACTGTGGAACGTCTCAAGCCATTGACAACGCTCGATAAAACCTGGGTGATCACCAACGAATTTCTGGGTCAGGAGATTGCCGATCAACTGCCCGGCATGCCCGCCGCGCAGATCGTGCAGGAGCCGGTGGCCCGCAACACCGCGCCTGCCTGCGGCCTCGCTGCTTTCCTCATCGAGCGCGAGAACCCGGCTGCTGTGCTGGGAGTTTTTCCCTCGGACCATGTCATTGGCGACGAGCCGCGCTTCCTCAAGGCTCTGCAAAAAGGCATTGCCGCGGCCGCGGCCGGCGATAACATCGTGGTGCTCGGCATCGAACCCGCCCGCGCCGAAACCGGCTACGGCTACATTGAAACCGGCGAGCTGACCAGGGACGACTCCGCTCTCCACGTGCGCCGTTTCATCGAAAAGCCCAACCAGAATCGCGCCGACGAGTTTGTCGCCGCCGGCAATTACTACTGGAACTCCGGCATGTTCCTGTGGTCGGCGCGCACGCTGGCCAACGCTGTCCGCGAACACCTGCCTGAAACCGCTCCGCTGCTCGAATCTATCGCCGCTGCCTGGGGCACGCCCCAATTCAACGAGGTTTTCCGTAGCGCGTATCCCAAGTGCGAAAACATCTCCGTCGACTACGCGGTCCTCGAGCCCAGGTCCGCCAAGGGCGAGCACCTGTCGAATCTTTACTGCATTCCCGCCGAATTCAGCTGGAACGATCTCGGCTCATGGGCCTCACTCTACGAGTACCAGCTCGAAGCGCGCATGCGCGGCGACGCCGAAGGCAACGTGGCAGATTCCGGGGGCCACCTGGCCATCGAAGCCACCGACAACTACATCTTCAGCCCAAGGAAATTCGTGGCTCTGGTGGGCGTGAAGAACCTGGTCGTCGTCGACACCGAAGACGCGCTGCTGATCGCCCACCGCAACCACTCGCAGGATGTGGGCAAGATCGTGAAGGAGCTCGGCGTCACCGGCCACTCCGAGCTGATTTGACGCCGAAGCAGGCGGAAAATCCAAAACGAAAACGACGCGCGTTTTACGCCGCCACCACTTCCACGCGGCCCGCTGTCTTTTTGCCCTCCGGCCCAGCGACGATCTTCACGCCACGCCCCAGCCGCACCAGGCAATCCATCATCTTGACCTCGCTGATGCCGCGGAATTGTCCGCGTAGCATCCCGGAAAGCTTGGGCTGCGTCATTCCCAGCACCTTCGCCGCCTGCTGCTGGCTCCATCCCCGCTTGCGCAGAGTCTCGGCAATCTTCATCGCCAATTGCGCCTTCAAGAGCATTTCGTCAGCGTCGCGAAAGCGTAGCTCTTCGTATGCAGTCTTTGCTGCCTCAGCCTTTTGCATCGTTATAGTTCCTCAACCATTATCGGCCTCTTCGCGGAAGGGAGCCGGCTTGTTCGATGTGAGTCGTCCCTCAGGGGCTAAAGCCCGCCCCTGTTCTGAGGCTTTTGCGGCACGACTGAAGTCGTGCCCTTTCACGACGGCTTCAGGCTGACCCGCTACGCGCGGGAATGCGCAGGTGCCCACCGCTGTACAATTCTTGCGTATCTCAGTGCGCACAAATTGCCTGAGTAGAGGGATCCATGCCCGACACCATTCATTGGCCTCCGCCTCCAAAGCCGCGGCGCCTGCGCGTTGCCATCTATCTTCCAATCGCTCTCTTCGTCCTTGTCATTATTGGAGGCCGTGCCGCCATTTCCTATTGGGTTGACCTGCTCTGGTTTGGCTCGCTCGGTTTTACTCCCGTCTTCTGGAAAACTTTTAGCCTGGAATGGGGGACGTTCGCGGCCTTTGCCGTGCTGACCTTCCTCGTTCTCTTCGGCGCTTTCCTCGCTTTCCGCCACGGCCACGCCGGCGATTTGCCTGAGACGCAGACCATCTTTTTCGCCGGCCGCCCGGTCGAATTGCCGATTGCAAAATTCCTGCGCTCCATCGGCGTCATCGCTGCGCTGCTCATTTCCATCGTCACCGGCTTCGCCATGGAATCGCAGTGGCCGACGCTGGCCCTTTATTGGTACGCACCCACCACCGCCACGAATCCCGTCGACCCCATCCTGGGCCGCCCGCTTGGCTTCTATCTCTTTACCTTGCCTGCATGGGAGCTCATTGCCGGATGGCTGCTCACGCTGGCCGTGATGATCTCGATTCTCGCGGTGCTTTTCCTCATCGCTGCAGGCGGCGGACGAATGCGTGGCGGCCACTTCGAGGGTTCCACCTCGTCGATCTGGCGTGGCGTTTCCATCGCCGCGGGCTTTTTGCTTTTCACGCTGGCCGTTCGCGAGTATGTCGGCCGCTTCGATCTCTTCTTCGACCAGCACGCGATCTTTTCCGGAGTCTCCTGGACAGACGCGCACGTCACGATCCTCGGAATGTCCTTTATCGCCGTCGCGCTCGCCGTCGGCGCGCTGATTGCCTTCGCCTGCGGCCTGCTTAAGTTACCCATACGCTGGCTGGCAGCGGCCATCGTTCCGGCGGTGGTTTGTTTTGTAGTGGCCAGTCTGGCCGGATGGTACGCGTCGACCTTTATTGTGAATCCCAACCGGCTCGACCGCGAGCGGCCTTATATCGTGGACAACATCGCCCTCACGCGCCAGGCCTACGGCCTGGACCTCTTTGCGCAGCAAGAATTCCCCGCTGAGACCACGGTTGCCGCGGCCGATCCGGAACACAACCAGGCGACGCTTGAAAACATCCGCCTCTGGGACGTGGGCGCGCTGCAGGCGACGTTAACGCAGTTGCAGGAGATTCGCACCTACTATGCATTCCCCGGCATCGATATCGATCGCTACCAGATCAACGGGTCGTTACGGCAGGTGATGCTCGCCGTTCGCGAGCTGGACGTGGACAAACTGCCCGACACAAGCCGGAACTGGATCAGCGACAAGCTGATCTATACCCACGGCTACGGCATCACCATGAATCCCGTCAACGGATTTTCAACCGAGGGCTTGCCGACGCTGTATCTCTCGAATATGCCCGTGCAGAGCACCGTGCCCGGCCTCAAAGTGACGCGCCCCGAAATCTACTTCGGCGAAAAGACCGACACCGATGTCTACGTCAAGACCGGCCAGCAGGAATTTAATTACTCTCAGGGCCAGAACGACAGTTATTCGACCTACGAAGGCACGGGCGGCATCGTGATGGGCGGATTTATGCGCCGCGCGCTGCTGGCCTTCGATCGCGGCGACCTGACCAAGGTTCCCTTCAGCGACGACATAAAATCCGACAGCCGTCTGCTGATGCGGCGCAACGTGCTCGATCGCGTTACCGCGCTGGCGCCGTTCCTCACCTTCGATCACGATCCCTACATCGTCGTCGGCGACGACGGACGCCTCTCCTGGATCATTGACGCCTACACTTCCTCATCCACCTATCCTTATTCCGCAGCGAACGATCTCTATGGGCAATCGGTCAATTACGTCCGCAACAGCGTGAAGGCGGTGGTGGACACCTACGATGGCACCGTCACGTTGTACGTATTCGATGCATCCGATCCCATCCTCGCGGCATGGCGCGGCATCTATCCGGGACTGTTCAAGGACGCCTCCACCATGCCCGCGTGGCTGCGTGCCCACGTGCGCTACCCTGAAGCACTGCTGAGCCTGCAGGCCGATGTGTACGGTCTTTACCACATGACCAACCCTGAGGTCTTTTATAACCGCGGAGATCAGTGGACCGTGGCCACCGAAAATGGTTCAAGCCAGGGTGGCGACCAGGCCGCGCAGCCCATGCAACCCAACTTCGTGCTCATGACGCTTCCCGGAGAATCGGGTGGCCTCGAGTTCGTCGAGATCCTGCCCTTCACGCCCATCAGCCGCAACAACATGATTGGGTGGATTGCGGCGCGCAGCGACGGCGCGCATTACGGAACTGCCGTGGTGTTCAACTTCCCGAAGACGCGCCTCGTCGATGGGCCACAGCAAATTGAATCGCGTATCGATCAGAACGGGGAGCTCTCCGGGCAGCTCACGCTCTGGAATCAGAATGGCTCGAAGGTGATCCGCGGCAGCCTGCTGGTGATTCCGTGCGGGCAGGCGTTGCTCTACGCGGAGCCGATTTACCTGCAGGCCAACCAGAGCCCCATGCCGGAATTGCGGTTGGTGGTTCTGGCTTTGCAGGATCGCCTTGCTTATGGACCGACTTTCGAGGCCGCGCTCGCTTCACTCTTCGGATCCCAAACCCCATCGCTCACAGGCGCGGAATCGCAACCGCCCGCGCCGACGGCTACACCCTCGGGCGCGCCTCAACCTGCGGCCAATGTCAACTCGCTGATTTCGCAAGCCAGTCAAGACTTTGCCGACTATCAGCGTTTGACTTCGGAAGGCAAACTGGCCGAAGCCGGGCAGAAGCTCGACGACCTGAAGCGCGTGCTCAGTCAGCTCAGCACTCACGCAAAATAATTCCGGTGTCTCGCCTTAGCATCCCGAGCATGAAGGTTGTTCAACAATTGCTCGGCCATCGGCAAATGGAAAGAGACGTAGCGCTGGCCTCCCGGCCCGCACTTTCTAATTGGCAGCACAAAAATATCTGGCGGCGTGGACGCCGCCAGTACGGCCGGTCTGGAGACCGGCGCTACACAACCACTGCTACTTCTCAACTCCAAACGTAAACGTCGTCGTCGAATGCATCGTTTCGCCGGGCTTCAGCTCCGTGCTGGGGAAATCCGGATGGTTCGGCGAGTCCGGAAAATGCTGCGTCTCCAGGCAGAATCCGGCGTGCTTCTCGTATTTCGCGCCGCTCCAACCCGTCAGGGTGCCATCCAGAAAATTGCCTGAATAAAATTGCACGCCCGGCTCAGTGGTTTCCACCGTCAGCTTGCGTCCGCTCACGGGATCGACGACGATGGCCGCCGGGCGCAGCGATCCCGGCTTGCCGTTCACCACCCAGTTGAAATCGTACCCGCCCGCGCGCTTCAGTTGCTCGTTGTCGGCATCGATCCGCGCGCCAATCGCTTCAGGCTTGCGAAAATCCATCGGCGTGCCCGCAACCGGCGCCAATTCCCCGGTCGGAATCAGCCCCGCGTCCACAGGCGTATAACGTTCGGCGTTGAGTTCAACCTTCATGTCGAGAATGTTGCCCTTGTCGTCGCCATGCAAGTTGAAGTACGAGTGATTGGTCAGGTTCAACACCGTGTCCTTGTCGGTGGTTGCGGTGTAGTCGATGCGTAGCGTATCGCCCATGAGCGTGTAGCGGACTGTCGCGGTCATTGTCCCCGGATATCCCATGTCGCCATCGGGGCTCACATGCGTAAACTCGACGCCGTCCGGCACTTCTTTCGCCTGCCACACGTATTGGTCGAATCCCTTCGTACCGCCATGCAGCGAGTTGGGACCGTTATTGACGGGAACCTGGTAGGTCTTTCCGTCCAGCGTAAACTTGCCCAGCGCAATGCGATTGCCATAGCGCCCCACCACGGCTCCCAGGTAGCCATTCGGAACAGTCGTGTAACCCTCCAGTCCGCTATAGCCCAGCACCACATCCGCCATCTTGCCGGTGCGATCCGGGGCTTTCACGCTCACAATGTGCGCTCCGAACGCCGTCACTTTTACTTCAATCTGTCCGCCAGTCAATGTATAGATCGGCACGGCGGTTCCATCCGCGGTATGACCCCATATCGACATCTTCGTCTCTCCCCGTGCAATGGGCGCAAGCGCCATTGCCATTGCAATCAAAGTTGCGACCACTCCAGCTGCTCGTTTCACGGTTTACCCCTCTGCCTTCCGGCGTGCGCCGTTCTTACCGCTTGCCGGTCTCGGCGTGTTTCGTCGCGTCCGGTTACAGAAGCCGCAACCGTCGCGATCATGTTCCTTGGAAACTATAGCTGATACGGCTGGCAATGCGATTCCGCGATGTGCGGCGGGGAGGGGGCGAGCGGCGGATCTGCAGCAGTTGTGCCCGGCAAGAGTGGCCGGAGTGTGTTTTATAAACGGCCGGGGGCACCCTCATCGTGCTGAGTGAAAGGCGCGAAAAGCAAATGCAAATGCAACCGCAGATCCTTCGACTCGCTTTGGCGCACTTCATGCGCCAAGCTCGCTCAGGATGACAGCGGCATTTAGGTTGCGAATTTTATAGCGATATTCAGGTTGCGAATTTTGCGGCGATATTCAGGTTGCGAATTTTAGAGACCGGACACTAATAAATGCGGCTAGCAATCACCTGCGTCCCGGTGGCGTTTGATTCGATGCTCGTTGACCGCAGCAGCACTTCGAAATTGCGCAGCGATTTATCCGGACGCGTCGCTTGCCTCAGAATCGGATTGATGGCCGATGGATACAACAGCATCTCGGCCGCGGCCTGCGTTCCGGCCACATCCAGTCCCTCCAGGACCAGCAGATGTCCGCTGCCGCTCAAATTGGGAAGAAAATCGATGAGCGCGAAGGTCTCGTGCGCCGGCTCGTTCCAGTGGCTGGAATAGGTCGCGGATTCTCCCGGCTGCGGCTTGAGATTGATAATCTGCGCTCCATTCATGCCCGGCCGGTCGACAATGCGGAAGTTGGCGTTACTCTCAGCAATCGCAGCCCAGGGATTGCTGCCCACCGATCCGATGATGACGGCGTTGGCGTTTTTGAGGTCATCCAGCCGCAGATCTCGCGGAAAGCGGATGAACACCCGCTGCGGATCATCTTCTGTGAGGTGCGCGAATGCCGCCGCGATCTGCAGATCGACGAAAGGCGTCAACCGCTGGAAGCGCAGATCCGAGGCGCTATGTGCATCCACTCCCGACAGTGGCAATCCCTCGTAGCTGCCGGAAATGTATTCCGCTAACCGCACGGGCCGGCGCGATATGTCTTCCAAAAGATTGAATCCGGCATCGGACGGAACGATATAGCCGTTCTGAGGACCGCTGAACAGCTCGGCCCATAGCAAATGCGCCGGTTCTTGCGAAACGGCCGGCGCCGGCGGTCGTCTGGCGGCAAACCAGGTTACGACAATCAGTGCCGCGCTATAGGCCGCGACCAGCAACGCGCCAAGCGCCCAGCGGCCTGCCTTTGCCAGAATCGAATCTTGTCCCGTAGCCTGAGCGGCCGCCACTGCTTCTGCCGGGCGTGCGGGCAATGCATGAGCCTGTGTCTGGCCGGCAGCGACCGCAGGCAACCCCTGCGTTTCTTCTTTGTTCCCATCCTGGGTGGCCGGAAAAAACACCGGCATATAACCGCCCACCGGAATGTCGATGCGCACCGGTTCCGAGTTGCCCTGGTCCGCAAAGTGCTCTGCCAGCCGCTTGCGCAGTTGGCGTGCATAGCTGCGAACGATATTGTCCTCAAGCGTGCGATAATCCGCAGGCCGGTCGAAGACCTGCACGCCGATCTGGTGTTCTGTGATCTCGTTTCCCCGCCCTTCCAGGGCCTCTGCCACCACAAACAACAGAAACTTCGTGAGCAACGGGGAGCGGGCGAAGTTCGGCCCGGCGATCACACGCTGCGCCAGGGCCCAATACGGGTCCTCCTGCAGACTCGCTGGCCATACCTCATCGAGAGGAAACATCTTGGGCTTGGATTGGACGGCTGCAATTTGATCCATGAGCCTTATCTCCAGGTTGCCATCCAGGGACGGAGAACGGTCTCCGGTTCAACGATTAAGGAATGATGCACGGCTTGAGTCGATACTCGTCTGCGCCCATTCTTCTCAAAAATACGCCTTAGAAGGGTCTTCCGACTGAACAATTTCCACAGTTTACCAACATTTAAAATAGTCAACAAGTCCTTTTCAATCAAATAATTAAGTTCTTTGAACACTAGTGTATACACGTTCATACACTTAGGGTAAACACTCCCGAATACAAAGTAAGTGCAATATTGTTGCGCTGCTCGCCGAGGTGTGGGTGAGTGCATAGGTGTGAAAAATCTTCAAATTGGAGGTAACAAAGCATCATGAACATCAAACAGCAATTCAGAATTGCAGGACCATGGCTCACACTCCTGGTCGCGCTCCTTGCTCTGTGCCTTCCGGGCCGCCTGGCGGCCCAGCTAGACCGAGGGGAGATCACCGGAACGGTGGAGGATCCGACCGGCGCGATCGTGCAAAAGGCCACGATCGACCTCATCAACAACGACACCACCGCAAGAACCACATCCAAATCCACAGCGACCGGTAACTATGTATTCGACGACGTGCTTCCTGGCAACTACACGGTTGAGGCTGTGGCCCCCGGGTTCCAGAAGTATGTGGTGCACGGAGTCATCGTGCAGGTACAGCAGGTCGAAACCATCGATATTCACTTTGCCACCGGCAACGTGCAGCAGAGTGTGACTGTGACCGCCGCGGCGCCACTGCTTGAGGCGGAGAGCGCCCAGGTCGGCCAAACCATCACCAACGAGTCCGTAAATGATCTGCCCCTTGCCACCCGCGATTGGGGCTCGCTGGCGCAAATGTCCGCGGGTGTCATGACCACAGCAACCTCATCCGGTGGCGGAGGCGTGACCCCCGATGCAGGCAGCTCTGACTCCGCTTATTTCTCGGTGAATGGCGTCGACGAATGGCAGAACGATTTCCGCCTGGATGGTATTAACGACAATATCGAGATCTATGGCGGCAACTATACCCTGACCAACGCCGCCATCGTCCCGCCGCCCGACGCGATTCAGGAATTCACGTTGCAGAGCGGCGATTTCAACGCCGAATTCGGACACTCCACGGGCGGCGTCATCAACGCGTCCATCAAATCAGGCACCAACAGCGTGCACGGCGACCTCTGGGAGTACGTGCGCAATGATGACCTCAACGCCAATAACTTCTTCAACAGAACTTGCAATGGCAGCGGCTGCATCTCCGGTCCGATTGCCGACTACCACCAGAACCTGTTCGGCTTCACGGCCGGCGGCCCGGTCCTGATCCCGCACCTTATCCATGGCAAGAACCGGCTCTTCTGGTTCACTGACTACCAGGGTGGGCGCTACGTGGTGCCGGAGACGCCGGGCGCCCAAACCGTGCCCACCTGCGACGTGGCCGGCGCAAAATCTCCCACTGCCTGCACGTCCACAAGCGAGTTCGGCAGCGGCTTCACCAATCTGCAGGACAACATCAATTTCAATAGCGGCACCTATACCGATGCCCTGGGCCGCATATTTCCCAACGGCGCCATTCTCGACCCGGCCACCACGCGTTCCATCGCCGCCGGAGGAATGGACCCCATCACCAACTTGATTAACACGACGTCCGGCACGATCTATGTCCGCGACCCGTTCTTCAACTGCACTGTGGCTGGCGGTTGCAACCCGAACAACTACAAGGCCGGCGGATCGCTCGCCGGAATCACGAACTTTACCACTCTGAAATCGTCTCTGAACGTGCTGCCCACATCCAGAATCGATCCCAACGCGGTCAAGGTGCTCGACCTCTATCCGCAGCCGACGTCGACCACGACACTCGTCAACGACCTGGGAGCCTACTTTCCCATCGAGGATAAGAACACCAATAGCTGGGATATCCGCATCGACGCCGACATCAACTCCAAGAACATCCTGTTCGGCGTCTATGACCGCAGCCTGCTGAACGCCTACCTGCCCGGGTACCTTCCCGGGTATGCCGTGGGCCAGACCGACGCGCGCAACGACAGCCTGCCGGCCTACGCCTGGGCCGTCGGTTATACGCGCATCCTCACGCCCACACTTACCAACGATATGCACGTGGGGATGGTGCACAGTGACAAGTTTCAACAATCCCTCTACGGCAACACGTTTGGAATTCCCGCGCAGTTCGGCATCCAGGGAATTCCGCAGGTGGCCAACAACGGCGGATTCCCATATATGAACATCGCCGGTCTTCGCGGGATCGGCGTAGGCAACTACACGCCCACCATTCAAACCGTCTGGAGCCTGGAGGGCGTTGACGCGGTGACCAAGGTCTATCGCAACCACACCTTCAAAACCGGCATTCAAGTCGACGATTTGACAGCCAATATCTCGCAGCCACCGCAAGGCCGCGGCGACTTCAGCTTCAACGGCATGTACACCGACGTTCCCAACCGCGTCTCCGTCTCCGGCAGCGGCCTGAACGGCATCGGCGATCTTCTGGTTTCGCCGGCCGCTTCTCTGGTCACGCCGAATGGCGCGACAGGAGTGGATTACGTAGGCGGCATGAACGGCTTCTCCGGCTCCAATATCGCTGCTACCGACGACCATCGCTGGTACATCGGCGCCTACTTCCAGGACGACTGGAAGGTGAGCCCGAGGTTGACGCTGAATCTCGGCCTGCGCTGGGATCTCTTCACGCCCTATGCCGAAACCCACGGATACCAGGCCAACTTCATCGCTGCGGGCGGCAATGGGAACACCGCCACCTACGAAATCCCCAATCCGGGATGCCAGGTCCCGCGAGCGGCGATCTTCAATACCGTGGCCGCTCTCAGCAATGTCAACATCTCCTGCGTCTCCGGCCTCGATACCGGCAATGCACAAAAGGACAACTTCGCGCCGCGTGTCGGGTTCGCGTACAAGTTCCGGCCAACGCTGGTGGTGCGCGGAGGATTCGGCACGGCCTATGGAGCCTTGGGCAATCTCGGTTACGGTGGCACGCTGGGATTCAACTACCCGTTCGTCTACGTCCAGACCGTCCCCGCTCCCGATACCAATCACCCGTTGCTGCTGGCTCCTGGTCAGGCGGCAACCATGGAACAGTCCTTCAACGTCTTCAATTTCCAGAGTCCGGCCGTGCTGCAAAGCCCGACCCCGTACACAACTACAGCAGTGACTTGCCCGGCCGGCAGCTCTTGCGACGGAGGTCAATACATCGGCAGCGACTATCTGGGCCTTCCCTTCGATGGCCGCCAGAACAACTACCAGACGCCGATGGTACAGACGGAGAACCTGACCGTCGAGGATCAGTTCACGAACCACGACGCGATCCAGTTGGGTTATGTCGGCACCCAGGGTCGTCACCTGGACATTCTGGGGGTCACGAACGCCAACTCTCAGATCTTGCCTAACGGCACCAACACCCAACTCTATATTCCGTACCCGTACTTCAGCAGAAACAGCACCTACAACACCACCAACACTGACAGCAGCTTCAACTCCATGCAGATAACGTATGAGCACCGGATGAGCTTTGGGCTCTCCATGCTGGCCAACTACACTTTGTCCCGGTGCTATGGCGACCAGCACGCGCCGCAGAACGGGCAATTCACCGCAGGTTACCGCGCCCAGTGGCTCGCTGGCTTCGGCCTCAAGGGCGACTGGGGCCTGTGCGACACCGATGCCACCAACCTGGTACACGTGGCCGGAACGTACGACCTGCCGGTTGGCCGTGGACGCCAATTCGGAGGGTCAATGAACAGGGCCGCGGATCTGATCGTGGGCGGCTGGGTCGTCAATGGCTTCTACACATTCCAAGGCGGGCAGCCGACCACAATCACTTGCCCGAACGCCACCACCGCCGATTTCGGCTGCTCCGCCAACGTGGTGTCGGGCCAGAACATTTACGCCGGTCCGCACAACTACACGCAGTGGTTGAACCCCTCTGCGTTTGCACAGCCACCGCTAGCCACCACCATCGGGCAAACCGACTACTCACCGCTTGGCACGAGCGGCATCCAACAGGTACGCGGACCGCATTTCGCCAACCTCGATTCGTCAATCCTGAAGAATTTCAACTTCACGGAATCGACGTATTTGCAGTTCCGCGCCGAAGCCTTCAACACCACCAACACGCCGCCCTTCGCTCAGCCGGGACAGCTGAACTTCACCACATCGAATTTCAGCAACATCTCAGTCACGAAGAACAGCAATCAGAACAATGGCGCGCGCACGCTGCAGCTCGCGCTCAAACTAGCCTTCTAAGGCACAGGACTTTCCAACGTGTCTTACTTCAATCCCGCATCCGGCGCAGCAAACCGCGCCGGATGCGGGTTTACTTTGTGGAGCGCCGCAGCCGCCGGCAACGCTGGCTATAATAGCCGATGCCCTTCGCGAAGCACGCGCTGTGGCGCCGCCGACTACCGGAAATGTGGTTTATGAAGAAAAACTCGTCACGACATGCAAGATTGTCTTCCAGTTTTGCAGTGCTATTTCGTCTTTCTCTTGCTCTCGCTCTCGCCACCGTTGCCGCCTTCGCGCAGCAGGCGCCTCCCGTCGCGGATTCTTCCGGCGCTGATTTCGTCCTCCAGGGCGTCGTACGCGGCTCCCAGAACCAGAGCTATGTGCAGGTCCCCTTTGCGGTGCCCGTTGGCACGGAGCGCGTGACCATCACTTTTGCCTACACCGAAAAGGAGCAGCACACCAATCTCGATCTTGGACTGCTCGATCCCGCTGGGCTACGCTGCTGGAGCGGCGGCAACAAATCCACGCTGACCGTCGGACTTATGGATGCCACGCCATCCTGTTTGCCGGGCGCGATTCCATCCGGCTCCTGGAATGTTCTGATCGGCGTGCCCAACATTCGCGCCGGCGTCGAGTCGCATTACACCATTCATGTCTATCTCTCGCGCACGGGCGCAGTGGCCGCGCTGCCGCCGGTTCTTCGCGTGCCGTTGCGTACCGGACCCGCCTGGTTTCGCGGCGATCTGCACATGCATACCGCGCACAGTGACGGCCAATGTCCCAGCCAGACCGGGAAAATGGTCCCCTGCCCGCTCTTCTTCACGGTTGATGCCGCCGCCCGCCGCGGACTCGACTTCATCGCCATCACCGATCACAATGCCAGCTCGCAATATAACGAAATGCGCGAGCTGCAGCCTTACTTCGACAAGCTGCTTTTGATTCCAGGCCGCGAAATCACCACATTTCAGGGCCACATCAACTTCCTCGGCAGCACAGATTTTGTGGACTTCCGACTTGATTCTCGTCCTGGGGGCCGCACGGTTCCCGATGTAAACATGTTGCTCGAGAGCGCAGCGCGCGTCGGTGCCATCACCTCGATCAATCACCCTCTGTCTCCGAGCGGCGAAATCTGCCTCGGCTGCGGATGGACGCCTTTGACACCTGTCGATATGCATCTGCTCACCGGTGTTGAAGCCGTCAACGGTGGCAGCGAGCGAAGCGGTCTCTCCGACCTTCCCTTCTGGAATCAGGAACTCAATCGCGGCTGCCGGCTCACGGGAATCGGCGGCAGCGATAATCACCGCCCCATGCAACCGCTCGATCAAACCGGTTCCATCGGCAGCCCGTCCACCGTTGTGTTTGCAGCGGAACTCTCCATGCCCGCGATTCTCGACGGCATCCGCGCCGGGCATGTCTTCATTGATGTGGCGGGAACCCACGACCGGCTTCTCGACGTATCGGCGCATGCGGGCAGCCAGTCGGTTCATGCGGGAGACATGCTGAACGCGGCGACAGGTGATCAAGTTCAGTTTTCCGCGCACGTGACCGCTGCCGCAGGCGGGACATTGCATTGGATCGAAGATGGTCAGGATGTCGCGCCCGCCGCCGACGCAAACCTCTCCACCGCGGATGCCACGCAAACTCTACCGTGGCCGAGCGATGGTCGCCGCCACTGGTTTCGCGCGCAAGTTGCCGGGCCCGACGGAAAATTGTGGCTCATCGGCAACCCCATATACGTCAATTGGGGAAATGCGAATGATTGTGATGGCAACGTGCCAGTTCACCCGAGTGAATGAATGCAGAATGTTCTAATGGATCCATGGCGAATCTCGAGAACTTCCGCCTGGTTGTCTTCCGCACGGTCGCGGAACAGCAAAGTTTTCGCAAAGCTGCGGAAGAGCTTTACCTGACGCAGCCCGCGGTCAGCCTGCAGATCAAGGCTCTTGAGGAAGATCTCGGCGTTCAGCTCTTCGATCGCTCCGGGCCGCATGCCGGATTGACTGCTGCGGGAACGGTGCTGCTCAAGCACACGCGGCGCGTGCAACAGATTATGACAAGAGCGGAGCAGGAAATCGCTGCTCTCACCGGAGATCATGCCGGCAGCCTCACTCTCGGGGCTTCCACCACCATTGCGCAGTACGTTTTGCCGCGCCTGCTCGGCGAGTTTTGCGCGGAACATCCCCGCGTTTATCCCACGCTGCTCAGCGGCAATACCGAACACATTGTGAGCGCTGTAAGGGAAAAGAAAATTACGCTCGGATTCATTGAAGGACCGCCGCGCACCCGGGATGTGAGTACGGAACCCTTTCTGCGCGACGAAATCCTGCTTATCGCGCCCGCCGCGCACGAGTGGACGGAACGGGCCTTCATCACGTGCGCCGATCTGGCTACCACCCCGCTGCTGATGCGGGAGCGCGGATCGGGCACACGCAGAATTACGGAGATGGCGCTGGAGCGGCAAGGGATCAAGCGCCGCGCGCTGCAGATCGTGATGGAACTCGACTCCACAGAAGCGATCAAATCGGCCGTGGAAGCAGGCCTCGGCGTTGGGTTCGTCTCGCGCTGGGCAATCGCCAAGGATCTGCGCCTGGGGCACAGCTTCAAGATCGTTGAAATCAAAGGCCTGCGCATCCACCGCGATTTCCTGCTCGTCGCCGCGAAGGGCCCCGAGCCGCAAGGCCTGGCCCAGGAATTTCGCAAGTTCCTCGCCTCTCGGGCCGGCGCGAAACGGGCCTCAGTCAAGGCCTGAGAAACCGACCCCACAAAGTGCGCCCGCAGCCGATAAGCGCGGCTAATGCCCCATCATTCGTTCTGCTTGGACGCGCAGGATCGTGCAGCGCACACTGAATGTGTGTCGAAAGCCCTCTTTTTCGCCGGCCTGATCATCGCTGCCACGGGTCTTGTTTCCCCGCCTGTCGCGCTGGCCGGCGGCCTTGTCTTCGGATTCTCATTCGTTCATCCGTACAACTCCGGATCCAAGCGGCTCTCCAAGTTTCTTTTGCAAGCCTCCGTTATCGGCCTCGGCTTCGGCATGGATCTCCACGAGGTGATCAGCGTCGGCCGCTCCGGGTTTGTTTACACGGCAATCAGCATTGCTTTTGCCTTATCGCTGGGATGGGCTCTCGGCAAGTTTCTCAAAGTGAGTCGCGGAACTTCTTTCCTGATCTGTGCCGGCACGGCCATCTGCGGCGGCAGCGCCATCGCCGCCATCGCGCCCATTACCGATGCCGGCGAAGAAGAGATCGCCATCTCGCTGGGCACAGTTTTCGTCCTCAACTCGGTTGCCCTGCTGACCTTTCCGCTCATTGGAACTCTGTTGCACATGACGCAAACCCAGTTTGGCTTGTGGTCGGCGCTCGCCATTCACGACACCAGCTCTGTGGTGGGCGCGACCGCCAAGTTCGGCGCCGTGGCTCTCGCCGTAGGCACCACGGTTAAGCTGGCGCGTGCCCTCTGGATTGTTCCCGTTTCCATGGGCACCGCCATGGCCAGGCAGAGCACCGCGCGCGTTAAATGGCCATGGTTCATTCTCTTCTTCTGCCTTGCGGCCGTCGGCAATACCTATATCCATACCTTCCAGCCTGCCTATCCGGTGCTCAAGCATCTCGGCATCATTGGCCTTACCGTAACGCTCTATCTCATTGGCACAGGGCTTTCCATGAAGACCCTTCGCCAGGTTGGCGTGCGACCGCTTCTGCAAGGCGTAGTGCTATGGATCATTGTGGCCGTGGCGTCGCTATCGCTGATCCGCGGCGGTTGGATTCATCTGTAAATATCTGGCGTAAATATCAAGGCGAAAAAATATTGCCGGAGCACG
>Ga0182024_10008204_pt1 | contig 22156 bp, 15 predicted proteins | sample P32metaG_FD_120480 | JGI IMG/M metagenome (GOLD analysis project Ga0182024, IMG submission 120480) | Permafrost microbial communities from Stordalen Mire, Sweden - P3-2 metaG (Illumina Assembly) | ecosystem: Environmental > Terrestrial > Soil > Wetlands > Permafrost | place: Sweden: Stordalen...
GAAGCCGTACCGGGGAAAACCCGCCGTACGGAATTTTAGGGGGGATGATGGAAACGTCGGCATCATGCGAAGCCCGGTCCGCGCCATCGTCCTACCCGACCGTTCTTCGCCGACGAGCCTCTTACAGATGATTCGGTCGTGGGCCAGTCGGGCCGTGGGCTGAGTTCGTGGCGGGTCAGCCCACGATGTTTTCTCTATGTCGTTCCGACCTGGCATTTCGCGCGCTTGCCGTTGCCTTCACAGCGTAGAGGCTGGACGATATTGCTTTGAGGTTCTATTTAGCATCACGCGAAGCTTCCCCTGATATTGTTTGAATCCCTCTTCGGCAGTAGTTTGGGCGAGAACCTTCAGCGTGTCGGATGCCCTCTTGTCAGTTCGGTCCAGCCCGATTGCTTTCAATTGGTCGGGTGAGGGATTGGCATCCAGGCGGATGTAGCTCTCGCCGAGCAGTTTCGAGGTAACCTCGATCGACAGCTTCTCTTGGGCGGCCAGCGTCAGATCAACAAGCTTCTTCCCCCGAAAGAGCCAGCCGAGGCCGCTCGGCTTGCGTGCAGCTTCGCCTCCCGCCCCGCCAACTGTTCCGATGCTGAGCATTTGGATCTGAGCCGCAGCTTCCGCTTGCAGTGAGTGCATCAGCGCGATGACGTCGGGCGAATTCGCGATCAATCCTCCGTCGACGAAGATGCTTCTGCCGATCCGATGTTCAGGGAAATAGGTCGGTGCGGCGGAAGTAGCCAATGCAACTTCAAGGAGAGGGGTAGAAAGACTCCTCGCATCGAGGCCGAACAATTTCGGACCATTGTTCGTTACATCGACGCTTGCAATGAGGACTATCGCCTTGAGATCTTCAAGAGTTTTGATGTCCGGGGCGTTGGCGAGTACCGCTTCAATGGTAGCCCGGAGCCCGTCTACGTTGTATCGGCTCCGCAGCATTCCGAGACCGAAGCGCGGGAATACGCTTCGGCCGCCGATCTTGTGAAAGCGGGGAAAGATTGCGCCGCCATTGTCCTCGAAGGATTTGCGCAGAATTTTCGCAGGCACTCGAGCCGCCAAGCCGATAGCGAGAATACCGCCGATCGAGGTTCCTGCGATGAGATCGAAGACTTCGACGAGCGGCTTTTGCGACTCCTTTTCGAGTTCTTCCAGAAGGGTAGCAGTGTAGAGCCCGCGGTATCCTCCTCCAGAGAGGCACAGAATCTGAAACGGTGGAGTTGCCGGGTTAGACTGCAAACCCTGCTCGTCAAGTTGAAAATCAGAGCTCATGGGCTGACGATGGTTAAACCCGGAATGGCGGCGTGGTACGGTTGCGAACTCTCGACGAACGTAGCTCCTCGCTTGAGGGCGGTCGCCACGACCATACGCGACGTGTGACTTAATTCAGTTGTACTGCCGTCGGCTCTCTTATATTCCAAAGTCCGCGCTTGCAAATCGGCCCAAACTGGAGCGGCATCCTCATAGAACGGAATCACGCCCTGATTGCTTCTCACCGTCGTGACGATCCTGTCGAGTTGCCGTTCGAAGTTTTTTCTTTTTGCGGCGTTTGCATTCTGTTGGATAGTATCGAGAGCCTGCCCGACTGAAACCGCACTTATTTCGACCTGCTGCATGGGTATTCCCGACAGCCACTTCAGGATGTTCTCGGTCCCACTGAGAACATCCAAGAGGCTTTGCGTCGAAAGAAAAAAGATCATCATACGGCCACGGCCACTTTTTCAGCGCTCTCCTTGTCCTCTGCAGAGTCTAGTACGAGGGTGTCGTCACGCTTGAAACCCTCACTTTGCAAAAGACGGTGACCGGTAGGCTCGAATCCAGCGATGGCAAGCGCATCGGTGAAGCTCAAGCTGGCGGAAGCCGCTCGGATAATCGCCGCAAGGTCCTTGACGGAGACGATGATCGTTTCCTCGCCCGGTGGTCCTTTCACGACTTGGATCCGACCCGATTTCACAAGGCGATTGACTGTAGTGAACTTGTCCCGAACGCTCTTGATCGTCAATGGAGCTTCCCCTGAGGTCTTAGTGAGCAGTTCCGAAAGAGCCATTTCAAGCTCTGGAACTCGCCGCAATGACGGTAGGCAACGGACTGCCGAAAGAAAATTGACATCCATAATGGATCTCCTGACTGAGCTACCTCAATAAAAAGCTTACTAGTAGTGACCACCAAAAATCAATATCGTGGCCACCTAGTGTCGAGGAACATTGTACGGCGTCGTTAACGGGGACACCTCAAGAAACGGAAATCGATGTAGAGATTGCTAACCAGTACCTGCCTTCGCCATGACGTGGCCCGCAACTCTATCTCACGCAACTGTTCATCAACTCATCAACTTGCCGGCGGCGCGAATGAACGAATGAACGAACTTGCCGCATGGCTGCCAGACCAGTGAAAGCAACTTCAGGCCGCTAGAACGGCTAACCTGTACGTTTACAGAGATGCTGCGTACTGTTTCAATCGTTTTCGCCGGAAACTGTGAATGGCTTCTGATCTACCTACGAGCGCAGAGCACCCCCCTTATCATGCTGATTACGAAAGACTTATGCTAACGACTTCGTCATAGCATACGTAGCTCTCCCTTGCCCCCATTTACCGGGCGATTGACAGGGCGGAGCTTTGCAAAATACACGCGCGTTCGCCTGAGCCTGGGCAGAGGAGGAATTTGTGCAAGCGGTGCTTGCACAGCCGCCCCAACATGGCTGTATGGGGTCATCTCCAAAAATAATTCTTGACTTTAGGACAAAATAGGACAAACTAGGACCTATTAGTTCCAAGGAGGATTACATGGACCAGCAGTCTGCGGTCGCTTCGATGTTCAGCTCACCTGTTCCGGCTCGTATTCATATCGACGACGAGACATGCCCTTCGTGTGGTCAGGAAATCCCTCCAGAGAAACTAGAAGAAATCAAAGGCAGAATCGCAGTGAGAGAGCGGGAGAAAGTCTTCGCAATCACGACAGATCTTGAAACGCGGTTTGAAAAGGAGAGGTCAAAGGCCGATGCTGAAGCAGAGGCTGCCTTAGCACTTGCGCGACGGGATGCCGAGACTCGAGAAGCCACCGCACGCGCGGAGACCCAGAAGGCTGCTGACGCCGTGTTGAATGAAAAGCTTGCAGAAGCCGAACGTGTTCGCCAAGCCGAAGCCGCAGAGTTGCAAAAGAACCTTGATGACGCCTCAGCAGCGCGAGCCGCCGCGGAGGAGCTGAAAGGAACTCTCCAGGAGCAGTTGTTGCAGATGCAGCGCGATGGAGCAGCGGCAATCGAAGCCGCCAAAAAAGAAGCGAAGGAAGCGGCAGATGCAGTTGCAGCCCAAAAACTCGCTGCAGCAGAAAGCGCACATGTCCAGTCTCAAGCCGCCCTGAAGCAACAGATTGCGCAGGCTGAAGCGGCCATAGAAGGAGCAAGAGCTGAAGCTCTCCAAGCAGCAGAAGCTGCCTCGGCTCAAAAGCTCGCTGCAGCAGAACACGCGCATGCCGAGTCCGAAGCTGCATTGAATAAACGAATTACAGCGGCGGAAGAAAGCAAGCTCGCTGCTGAGCGGGCGCAGACGTCTCTCACCCAACAGGTTCAGCAAATCACGGCAACCAAGGACGCTGAGGTTGCCAAGTTGAAGGAAGACGCGGCCCAGGAGGCGTTACGGATTCGGCAAGAGGCACTTGAAACAGCAAAAGGTTCCGTTCAAGAACAAATGACGGCGAAGGAGGAAGCTCTCGCTGAAGCAACAGCCAAAGCAGCAAACCTCGGGAAACAATTGTCCCAGCTAACCGCGCAGCACGAAGAGAACATAGTTGCTCAGCGCGAAGCATTGGAAAAGGCCGGCGAAGCTGCAATCAATGCCGAAAAAGCGCGGGCGTTCGAGGAAACTCAAAAGATGCAAAACAAGCTTAATGATATGCAGCGAGCTCTCGACAAGAAATCAAGCGAGGAACTTGGGGAAGGGGCCGAGATCGACTTATTCGAAGCTTTAAAGGCAGACTTTCCGGACGACCAAATCACTCGCGTAAAGAAAGGAGCCGCGGGTGCCGACATTATTCACGTAGTGTTCCTACAAGGCCGCGAGTGCGGGAAGATCATATACGACTCCAAGAACCACAAAAAGTTTCACTATGACCACGTCACAAAACTCCGAAATGATCAGTTGGCCGCGAAAGCCGAGCACGCAATCCTTTCGACACATAGCTTTCCCAAAGGCACAGGTCAACTTCACTTGCACGATGGCGTCATTCTTGCGAATCCAGCTCGCGTCGTGACGATCGCCACAATGGTCCGTCGGCACCTGATTTATGTACACACGTTACGTCTGAGCGATGTCGAACGCGAACGCAAGACGGCAAAACTTTACGACTACATCACGTCCGAGCGCTGCACACAGCTGATGGCGAAGATTGATTCACACGCTGAGGATTTGCTTGAGCAACAGATCAAGGAGATAACCTGGCACGAGAAGAACTGGAGGAAGCAGGGCGAGACTTTCCGGGCCATACAAAAAGCCAAGATAGATATCGAGAATGACATCGGGGCCATCGTCGGCACAGCGGCCGATGATGAATGCAAGCCCGCGGGCAGCGCGGCGCCAGATCAACCAATTTCCGAGGCATCCTAACGTGGACACTCTCGAACTCTCTCAAGTTGACCGACCGCGTATGCAGGAGCGCCGCCTCGACCGCACTATTCTGCGGACATACCGAACCACAGCTGATCTCGATGAAGTTGTGCCTAATCCCAATCAACCCCGCATGGGGCCGAAGGAGGATGCGGAGCTTCAGCGTCAGATTGAAGCCAACGAGGGGCTCTTCGAGCCCCTGCTGGTGGAGCCACATCCAGAATTCACGGGGAAATACCTGATTATCGATGGTGATCGGCGATGGACGAACTGTCGCATCCTAGTTGATCACGGTAGGGAGCAGTTCCGTAAAGTACCCATTGAGGTGACCGATCGAACGCTTTCGGACGAGGAGCGCCTTCGAGTCTGGATTTATATCCATCGTCAACGCAAGGAATGGGACGCCAAAGAAAAGGAGATGGTGGCATATCGCCTCGTCGATCTGATGGGACGCGCTAGCGCCGCCAATATTCTAGGCATTACCGTACGTGAGCTGGACAAACTCGTCGACGTGTTCGAGGTTTCCGAACGATTTACAACTCTCCGTGACCCAAGCGCTGCCATCACATGGGCTCGCGAGTTGATGGGTGTCAGCAAAAAACTGCTCGTGCCGAGTGTCGTTGATGCCGTAGTTCAAAAAGTAAACCAGAAGAAGATTACCAACTCGAAAGACCTTCGCAAGCTTCGGACTATACTTCCCGATCCGGTGGCTCGGGCTCACTTCCTAAGCGACGCAGGAGACCTCGACTCTGCACAGCTCCACATACGATTACCGGACAAGAAGAGCAACGAAGGTCTACTCACTGACCTTGAAGCCGCGGTTCAGACGATGAAAAATGTGCCCTGGACAACACTGCAGGATCTCAAGGGTGACGCCAACATACTGAAACAAATCGATGATGCCGAAAAGCTGCTTCAATCTCTTCGTAAGGCGCTCACGATGTAGCAACACCCACACACAGAGATTGATCACCTCCCGCTCTTCGGGAGGCTTTCCCAAGAGGATCACTTAGCGCACGCCGCCCCGATGTGGGTCCGAGAATTGGTAGAGCTTGGGTTCTGGCATGTTCGCGGTAATATACGTTGGCCGGTGTCACCTTATCCTCATCGGGGGGTCATCCTCTGGATTTTGAATCTGATCCTGACCAGGATCTCGCACCTCTACGCCGCGCCCCGATGGTACAACCGGGATCTTTCGATTGATCGTTTTACCCCGCTTCTTTGGGGTAAAGGGGCCATTGAGGGCCAAATGGAAGGATGGGAGCACTGGGAACATCCGGTCTCCGCCAAAGATTTACAGCAGATCCCGGCTCTCACGACCGAAGAATGGCAACCTGCAAAGATTTCCGAAGACCAGGCAGTACTGCTCGAATTGATCGGTAATGATGGAATCACCAAACGCGATGTTCTTACCGAGATGGCGTCGATCAATCTGTCGGAGGGAGAGACTTTCGCCTTGATCAACGATTTGATATCGAAACGGCTTGTTGGCTGGGATGGCGATACCTTGGTCTTTCTTACCCGCCGCTGCGCGACGGTATTTACACCAAGGGACGGCCTGATCGCACACGATCTGGACGACGAACGGCTTTCCGAGTGGATGGCGCAGCCAGAGCGGTGGAACACTACGCCTCCGCCGACAATTTGAACCGGTCCAGATAGCGGGTCGAGGTTACAGAAGGTTAGGGGTAGTAGCTACATCTGTCGGTTTTCCTTAATTCGTACGAGCTTCGAAAAATGAAATTAGCTGGAAAATATCCGCCGAAACGTCTGCCTGTACGAGTCCGCTCGGTGCCGGGAATTGCTTCGTGCCGCAATCGCGCTGACCGATGACCTCGCCAGTCAAGACAAACTGCCAGCGGCCCGCATACTGGGCAGCAAGGGCGGTTCGTGACCGCGCAGCGTGGCAGAAAATACTTCCGCCAGCTTGCGGCCAAACGCAAGACCAATGCTGGCGGCAGACCCCTCAAGGAAACAACGTAGAATTGTTTCGTTCCTAAAACGAAAGCCCGGCGCGAGGCCGGGGCATTTCGGTGATGTGGCTGGATACCCTCATCGTAAGCCCACTATTTGCGCCGATGCAATGGTGTGCTTACTAATGCCTCGAAAAAAGGGAGTAAAGAAGACCTCCAAAATCCAGCTGCCGCCGGGTGCTGTTATTTATGGCAAGCTGACGCTAACTACCACGGCTAGTGGCGTGTCTTCGGTACATGTGCATGGTCTCGGAGGACCCCATACTGGCCTCGTGGCGAAGAAAAATTCCGTCGAATTCAGTCTGCCCGGAACTAAGTTCGTGAACGTCTCGCCAGGGGTTCAATACGTGGCTTGGGACGGCGATCAGTTCGTTCTTCGACCAACCCTGGAAAGCGTTCTTGAATATGACGATTTAACACTCGTTGGGCATGTGGAAGTTACCGTGCAGGATACGGCCACGGCGACAGGCTTTGAACCCCCTCTTAACTCGCTGACGCGCGAGGCGATTAACCAATTGCTCCATCGGTTGGATGGGAAGCATTGGCCTAACATCACGGCTATGCGCGTGAAGAAATACTACCCGCCAGATTCTCCTGTGCCTCCGCCAGCTCCAGAACAACTACTCAGCATGATTCGGTGGTATGCCAGCATGGTGTTTGGCACTGAGGCAGATCAGTACAGCCAGTTCCGAGAAGACACACACTATCCGGCATGGCTCTCACGTTTGGCGGACCGCACTATCCTCCGTGTTCTATCTGCGGTAGAAAACCTCGACGGAGGCGATCCAGAAGCTTTGCTCTTGGCTTATCACGGCGTAGACAAAAACAGAATCAAGAAAGATTTGAAAGCGATGCTTTGGGAGATCAGTAAGCAGTATGAGCAAGGTATCGCGCCGTCACAAATCAATTCAAAATCGAAGACTCCATCGGAGCTGCAACCATCTGCGCCAGCCGCAGACCCGAATTCTGAGCAGAAACGGAATCACGAAAGCGTTGCGCTGAAGCGTAAGGCCGCAGTCGAACCAATTTTGGAGGAAAAGGGTTGGTCAGTGCTGGATTGGGCAACTGAATCTGGAGTTGCATATCATACGGCAGCCGACTTTCTTGCAGGCAAGACCAGATCATATCGATCAACTCGCGTAAAGCTAGCCAAGTCTATTGGCCTTTCTATTCAGCGATTTCCGAGATAACTCTCCAAACACTCTGCATAACACTGCAAATCTCTGCCTAGCAGCCTTCCAAACTCTGCAAAACCTTTCGTTACATCTGCGCTGACTCTTCCATCTGGCCTAGGCGATAGTTGCGCAAGGAGGAAAGGGGCATGGCTCGTGATCGAGGCCCACCACCCGCCAAAAACAGCAAGGGGAGCATTTGGGATGCCCCCTGCTCCAGTTGTTGTTCTCTTGTGCGGGCGTGGTGGAACGCATACACAGTGGCTTGGAAAGCCACCGTCCTGTGAGAGGGAATTGTGGGTTCGAGTCCCACCGCCCGCACCACTAACGCTATCCATTGGATGGCAGAAAGTAAAGTCGGAGCCTTCGCGATGCGCAGTTGCACTACTTTTACTCGTTCGATCTGCCGATCTGCGAGGAGAAGCGCTCGGGTACATCATCCAGTTGCAGTGTTGCAGTAGCTTTTGAAGCTAATCAATTGTGGCAGTTTACCGCCCAAGGTTCAGGACTGCTCGATCCAGTTTTCTGCGAGCCACTTTCTAAAGTGGTGCCGGATGGATCGTTCCACGGACGTTTCCGTTTTGAGCAGGTACTGGTATTTCCGGTATTCGGCCTGCTTGACGATCTGGTCCATCGTTGCCGGGCCTTTCAAGTCTTTCATCAATTCCTCCATAACATCGTAGAGGCGAGTCTCCTGGCCGTCCTGCAGGTTTGCCGGTCGACCACCTTCTGACTTAAGCCTGTATTTTTCGGGCTTGGTCTGTTCCACTGGCTGCTCCTTTGGGATGCATACTAATTTACCGGATTTAACGCTATTTTACGGGTAGGAGGGGTACCCCTATAGCGGCGAGCAGTGGGCTGAGGATTGCGGCGACGGTGGAGAAGCTGTTCAGTACCGACGTTTCAAGCCCACTCCGCTTTCGCCATGCGTCGATGTCAAGAGACTCATCTTTCTGGGCGAGATTGTTTTGCAGGTTGAATCTCCACTGCTCATGAATCAGCGCCGTAGGGACGTAGATCACGATCAGGAGAAATGTGTAGAGCGCTCCGGCAGTAGCAGAAATCGTCGGTGCGAGATTCGCGAGTGGATCTGTGGCAATGCTTTTGACATGCCGTGGCCAGTCGAAAAGAAAAAAAATCTCGGTCACCCCGGATACAAGGAACGCCGCAGAGGAAAAAAGGAGCACTCGCAGATCAAAGATTCTCTGGCGCAGCTCCTTGGCTTCCAGTTCTCGTTTGGGCCTGATTCCAAGGGCAACGCAACATACGATCAGAACCATGATTGTCGTCGCCGCTGCCACATTCATCCAACCGGTGAGTGCCGAGAGTGGCACTCTTGTAAGTTGTTCAACCTTTTGCAAGAGGCTCTGTGCTCCTGCCCCTCCGTAATTTGTTCCAATTCCGAGGGCAATCGCAGAAACAAAGATGAGTGATGCCATAACAATCAAGGTTCTTCGCGGGAGGTATGTGGTCAACATCTTCCCGGCGAGAGAAAGACACCAACCGCTTATGACGCCGAGAGCAGCAAAACTTGCGCCCCAAAGGATCCGGGCGCGCAACTCATCCACGCTGGCGGCGTCTTGTGGGAACGTAGTGTTGAGATGAAGTAGGTGTGTCAATCCAAAAAGGAAGACCAGGAAAAGAGCGAACAAGAAAACAGGAGCCAGTGCCCTGCCGTAGGTTCGGCACAGGCCCAGAATCCAGAGGTAATGTCGAAGCAACATCGTATTGGAATATTTCATACTCTACTCGTTTCCTTTGCGCTCAGCCACTCATGAACTTTTGGCCTTGTTCCTCTGTCGCGTTGTATTTAACCTTGATACAAGCGCGATTTGCTGTACTTAGCGTAGAGACTTGGTGCCGAGAATACTGCACGTAACTTGGAGACAGCGATGACGAGTCAAATGCGCTGAAAATCAACGTCGCCGACGCTCAACACACGGCGGTTCAGTTGACCAAGAGTACGTCGTTTGAGAGCAGATGGCCAGCTCCCAATCCTTTCCGCGATCTTCCCTAGTGCGGTCACGCGTCGGCGTCCCCAAACCGGCCTTCCCGTCATTCAATGCGTCTAGATAATTCGCGAGAAAATGTCTCCAAGTTAAGTGCAGCAATCTCCAAGTTAACTGCAGCGTCTCCTGGTTAAGTGCAGTGCGCAAGTGACTGAACAGATTCGGTTGACTGTCTCATGTTTAAGCGCAGCGCGACAGTCGTGCCGTCTTCGGTGACGAACGGCTCGCCCTCGAAGCCGGAGCCCGTAAGAGGCTCGCCGCCGATTTCCTCCAGCAACTGCTGTGTTCTTTCCATCGCGGGAATATAGGCTTTTCCGCCGCCGGCGCCAACCTCTTTTTCGAAGTCCTGTTTTGTGTTCTGATGTTTGCACACAATCAATGAGTTACTTCAAGGACAGCGACGACGAAGAACGCGTACAGGGCTGGAGTTATAGCAAGCGCAACATCTGCGCCAAGTGCTTAGATGATCCGCACCTGCGCAGCGTAGTGGAAGCGAATGCCGAGCATCAGAAGTGCGACTTCTGCGGGCGCAAAGGAAAGAAGAAGCCCATCGCAGCGCCCTTTAACAAGGTCATGAAGCCCATCGCCGACGCCGTCTTTGAATATTGGAATCACGTCGAAGACGAGCCGATCGCATGGGACCAGGAAGACTACAGGTACGTAGGAACGACATACGATACCTATGATCTGGTTCACACGGTCATTCCGGCCCCCAGCGAAGACAGCGATGTGATGGATCACATCGCCGATCTATTCGAAGATCACACGTGGTGCGAGAAGAGCCCCTACGCCGTAACCGGGACTGAGCGTTATTCCATAAGCTGGGAGCAGTTTTGCAAGACGGTGAAATATCAGGTCCGCTACTTCTTCGAGTCCGTCGAAAGCGAGCGATTCTACGAGGGGATTCCTGTCCCACAGATGCTGGACGAATTGCGCGACATCATCCAAAATGCCGGCCTGCTAATGAAGCTGCCGGAGGGAACACCGTTCTACCGGATACGGGTCCACAAGCCGACGGTGACCTGCAACTCCTGGGATTCACTCGGGCCACCACCGCCGGAAAGATGCCCCAGCAACCGCATGAGCGCCGCGGGTATAAGCGTTTTTTACGCCGGCATGGATCTTGCCACCGCCAAGGCCGAAACCTCGGCGAACCTCAAGTCTTCAGACACTCAGGTCTTCACCGCGGGCACCTGGACCAATACGCGGCCGCTCACCGTCTTGGACCTCAGCAAATTGCCACCGATCCCGGAGTTTTATGCCGGCTTTCGATATGAGCGCGATCAGCTCGCGTTTATGCACGAGTTCGTCGACGAGATCAGGAAGCCTGTTTCACACGACGGCCGTGAGCATATCGATTACGTGCCGACCCAGATCCTGACGGAGTATTTCCGGCACCGCTATAAGGTAAGCGAATCTGGTACCCTCGACGGTATCATTTACAAAAGCGCTCAGCGTCCAAACGGTCGTTCCATCATCCTTTTCGCATCTCACGATGACCTCGATCCAAATAAGGATGGCAGTGACGCGAAGCCGATTCTGAAGCTGGAACCAAGTTCGATTAAAAGGCTGCGCCCCCGCAAGCCCTGACTGGCGAAGCATACCGACCCGTTCAGTTAAAAGAAGCCGTCTTATCAGGCAGAAAGCTTGTTGATTCAAACATTTACATCCCACACCGCCACGACAACAGGAACAACTTAGAGGTCCGCCACAAGCGTTTCGGTAGCCTGTTCCGCGAAGTCATCACCTTCGCTAAACAGATCCAGTGTCAGCTGCTCAATCGGCTCCAGCGGCAGCACCGCGCGGCGATAGGCCCGGCTCATGAACTTGGGCGCTTCAGGATGGTCCGTGGCGTGGATCATGTAATACATGATGGCGCCGCCGTTCTCTCGCTCGAAAATCGGCCACGCCTTGACCGATTTGTAATGGAGATCCCGCTTCAGGCGGGCGACGATGATGTCCCGGCGCTCATCCCGGCTCATTTGGCGTAACTGGGTCCAGTCGTCACGGCCCCACCAGCGTTCGACAACGCCCTCCTCTTTCTGCGCAGCAAGGGCACGCTCAAGCCAGCCGTTTGCCAGAAAGTAGAAAATTTCAATCTTGTTGCCGGATTTCTTGTAGGCGGCGAGCTTTTCGATCGCCTTCCACTGGCACTCGAACGTACGCTGGTCAAGCAGGCAGAACGTGGCTTCCTTCTCGCTGATCGTGCCGCCGCCAAGGATTTCATCTACCTTGGCATTAAAGTCACCGTGATAGATATGGATGTTCCGGTTGAGTTTTCGGCCCTTACCGTCGCGGGTAGGCTGCTCGTTCTTTAGCTCCGTCAGTCGTGCGACCTGGTCCCGGCTTTCATCGCACAGGTGAAAGTGCCTTATCCAGCGGGGTTCGCTGGCCAGAACCAGCTTTGCCGCCCAGGAATTCGTCTCGCATTCGCTCTGCGGCCCGGAGAACCCGTCAATATAGGTCCCGTGCTTGGTGAGCAGGACGAAGTAATGAAGGTAGTGCATGATGAGCCGGGCCTTGTTATCGGTCCAGACAGGAGACTGGATGGGCTTTGTCTGAGGTTCTTTGGGGGTAGGGTCCGGGGCGACACACTCATCCGGCCCAAAAAGTTGGGTCTGCTTGCCGAGGTCGCTCTCGCTCTCACTCATTCTTTGTCCCTGAGGGAACCGGCAGCAGTCTAAATTGTCACAAGTTCCAAACCGTGCGTCAGCTCTTTCCAGCGCGCGCCCTGTTCTTTGACAAGTTGCGCGGAGGTGAGCCTTTCATTTCTGGACGGCATCTTGGCAACAATCCGCTCAGGCATGTCGTCGTAGATCTTACCGTTGAGCAGGCGGCCGGTCTTTGATTTCTGAACTCCGCCCCATTGCTTGAAAAAGAAAGCTACTCCTGATTTCCGGCAGATACGGTGGATGTTTTCCACCCATTCCTTTTCCATCGGACGAGCGCCTTGGCCGCTTTCGCCGCCCACTATTGCCCAGTCGATCCCCGAGATATCGAATTGTCCCAGACCCTCCAGCAGCGGCTCGATAGATAAGAACCGTACTGCGGCGGGCGTGGCGCGCAGGTCTTTTATCCGCGGCAGTCCGTATTTCCGGTCTTCGACGCTCACCCCCCACCAGATATGCCGCGCCACCGCCGCAAAACGGAGCTTTGTCGAGAGCAACTGCTGCAGGCGTTCAGACCGTTTTGTAAGCACTTGATAGGTGTGCCAGTTTGCCCCCATCATCACCCTGGCGACTTCCTCGATATAGTCATCGGGAACCGTCGGTTGGAAGAGGTCGCTCATGCTGTTAACGAAAACGGTACGCGGACTCGGCCAGGTGAACGGCTCGGATAACTTCTCGGGCACGAGTCTGAGATCGAAGCCTTGTTCATAAGGATGGCCGGGAACGCCCCGGAATCGCTCTGCGAAGGCCTGGGCATAGCAATGTCTGCAGCCTGGGCTGATTTTCGTGCATCCGCGCAACGGGTTCCATGTGGCATCGGTCCACTCAATTTTGGAGTGATCGCTCATGGCATGGGCTCCCCCACGGAAGGTTTCCGGACGTCGTATATCGTAACAGGCGCCAGCGGAGCAGGACAGGAGCCGCGGTTTCCTAATCAATTTTCAAAGGGTAGTAGTAGACACCATTATCAACTCCGCGAACGGTGGCGAGGAAGTACATGCCAGCTTTCGCGGGCCGGAGATCCAGGACAATCTTGACCTCAGTATTCCGGCGTTCTCAACCGCCTCACCAGCGCCTTGAGGAACAAGCTGTGTGCCGGCCTTGTCCTCGAGACCCTATTTCGTACTCGTTGGGGTCACGTCAATAAAGGAAAATTTATGTACGTTTAGGTCGCCAGAAGCAACCTACGCGGATTAGCCTGCCCCGCACCTATTCAGACGTCGATTGCTTGACGGGTTCTGCGGCGTTTCCGGGCGGAAAATGCGTTGTCCGGATAGCGGATCTACGGCATCCTGAATCTAAACCATCCTTTGCTAAGCCACCGGCCAATATGACTCTAAATGGCTAATTTCCCTCGAATGCCGAACGAACGCACAGCGCTAGCGTACATAAAAGCTCCGTTTCGTGAGGTGACCCCATCATCTACGGCATCCTGGATTGAACTTAGGTGAGCAGCCGATGCCTAAACGATACTAGAATCGAAGGTTGCGGCCATGTAAGAGTGGCTTGCGGGTTTCACCTATGGCCCTATCGGAACGCCGCTGGAAACAGTTCGCCGAGTCGCGATACGCACATGAGCGCGAGGCCCTCGATTTCCTCCGTGAACTTCTCCCGGACCGGGACCCCAATTTTCTCTATTCAAACTTCGAATTCATTGCGGACGACGGCTCCGTGAATGAGATTGACGCGCTGGTTGTGACCCAAGCGGGCGTCTTTCTGGTCGAGCTTAAGAGTCGAGGCGGAATCGTCGAAGGCAATCGCCACCTCTGGGAATGGGAAAAAGACGGCCGCACGATTACCGTGGATAGCCCCCTTACCCTGATTAATTCCAAAGCTCGTAAACTCGCGGGATTATTGGGTAAACAGCGTGTCTTCCGTGGCGAACGTGCCCCCTGGATTGAACCACTGGTCTTCCTCTCCGCGCCGGGTATCAGCGTCCGTTTACCTGAATCGGAACGCATGCGGATCTGCGAGCGCGAGCCTCGAGACAAGAAACCGGGAATCATACCCGCTCTACTCCAGCGCGAATACTTCGGAAACGAGTCCATGCGTGGACCGGTGATAGATCGCAGCATGTCCCGACGTGTGGCCTTAGCTCTCGACGAGGCTGGCATCCGCCCATCCCCGCGTCAGCGTCGCGTCGCCGATTACGTCCTAAAGGAGCTGATCGAAGAGAATCCGCTCTTCGCCTATCAAGATTTTCAGGCTGAACACCCGAGCACTCGGGCGGTGCGACGTGTTCGGCTCTATAACGTCGCCGGCAAAGACCGGACGGCGCTTGAGGCTGGGCGGCGGGCGGCGCTTCAAGAGTTCAAGATCCTGGAATCTCTTGACCACCCCGGCATTCTTCGCGCACTCGACTTCAATGAACACGAACTTGGACCCGCGATTTTATTTCGTCGCGAGCCCGATGAGGTCCGCCTAGACCACTTCCTCCAGCAACGTGGGAAAAACCTCACGCTGGACATCCGCTTAAGTCTCACACGCCAAATCGCCGACGCTGTTCGCTATGCTCATGGCCGTCGCGTCATCCATCGATCGCTCAGCCCTAAGAGCATCCTCGTGGTGCACCCGGAATCTAGTCATCCGGAGATCCGCATTTTCAACTGGCAGGTAGGTCGAGTTCTGGCAACGGGGTCGAGTTCTGGTTCACCAGCTTCGCGGAGCAGCACGTTACACCCTAGCCAATACTCAGAAGAGTCCGCGCTCTATTATCTTGCCCCCGAATCTTTCCTTGATCCCCACGGGCGCGATCCGATGGCTGACGTTTTCTCTCTCGGTTCCATCGCGTTCCACATCTTCAGCGGACGGCCCCCAGCCGCAAGCGCTACAGAGTTAAACCAGATCCTTACAGAACATAAGGGTCTTCCGCTCGGTGCCACCCTGGATGGCGCAACCCCGCGTCTCCAGGAGGTGATAAGGGAAGCAACTGCTCCGGACTTGCTGCTAAGAACTGAAACAGCGTCTGACTTTCTCGCCGGGCTCGATCTAGTTGAAGAGGAGTTGACAAGGCCGCCGCAAGAATCCTATGCCGATCCCCTTGACGCTAAGCCAGGCGAGACAATAGCCCACGGTCTCAAAGTGTTGAGGCGCCTCGGCGGGGGCGCCGGGGCCGTTGCTTTGCTGGTCCAGCGCAACGAAGAGATTTTGGTTCTGAAGTATGCGCGTGAGCCAAAGTATAACGACCGCATAGCGAAGGAATTTCAGATTGCATCAGACCTTCGACACGAACTGATCGTCGCAGTCAAAGATTCGCTTACCTTCCCGGGCGGTAACAACGGCTTTCTTATGGAGTATGCCGGTGAATGGGACCGCAAGAAAGAACCTGGTGAAGACGAAGTGCCTCGTCGAGATACGCTGGCACGGGAGCTCAAGGCGGTCGGTCGTCTTTCACTGGAGTTTCTTGGGCGATTCGGCGAGGATCTGTTGGAAGTTGCTGAATATTTAGAAAAGAAAGGCGTTGCGCATCGTGACCTCAAGCCTGACAACATCGGCATCAAGGAATACGGTAAAAAGCTTCACCTAAAAATCTTCGATTTCTCGTTGTCGAGTGCGCCGGTTGATAACGTAGGTGTCGGTACGCCCCCCTACCTTGAACCCTTCCTGCAACTTCGGAACCGATGGGATACCGCTGCCGAACGATACTCAGCCGCGGTCATCCTCTATGAAATGGCGACTGGCACTATGCCGCGCTGGGGTGACGGCCATAGTGCACCGCATCTGATAGACGCGGAAGCAACGATCGATGCTGATCTTTTCGACGCCCCAATTAGACAAGATCTTCACGACTTCTTCCATCAATGCTTCCGACGCGACCCGAAAGCCCGCTTCGACAACGCGACGGACATGTTGGTGGCTTGGCACAACGTTTTTCAACGTGCAACGGCTACTGACAGTCGAGCGCCTGATCCGTCTGTCTTAGAAAGAGCCCTCAATGACATCCGGCCTGACACACTGATTTCTCAGCTCGGACTCAGTACGCGAGCTCTGAACACGCTTGACCGCCTCGGCATTCTCAGAGCTGGAGAACTTGCCGCCGAAGCGCCAGGGAGATTTTCAAATCTGCGCGGCGTAGGCAACAAGACTCGCCGCGAAATCATGGACCTGACCGGCAAGCTCCGGGCCAAGCTGCCACAGCCTGCAATCCCTGATAGGTCATCGGTTCAATCTAAGTTGGAAACTAGCAGTGGCGAAACATCCGGGCCACTGAGTGTCGACGCGCTCACCTCATTGCTCATCCCGGTCGAGTCCAGTCAATCTGGAAAAGTGGGCTACAAGATCCTCGCTGCTTTTCTGGAACTTGACGATGATGTGACCGGGCCACCGCATTACCCTACTCAAGCGCAGATTGCCGAGCGAGGCGGTAAATCGCGTGCTTACGTCGGCCAAATCATAGCAAAGGGCCGTGATCGCTGGCGTCGAACCGTTCCGGCGCTTACCCCCATCCGAACCGAATTGGCCGAATTTCTCCAGGCTGAAGGTGGAGTGGCCCAAATTGGAGAATTGGCGCAATATCTCGTTACAAGTCGTGGCTCAACCGCACCGGAACCGCTTGCGACTCGTCGGGCGGCAGCTGTAGTGCGTGCTGCACTTGAAGCCGAGAAAATATCGGAGAGTTGCCGATTTGAAGAGAGGCGTCACGGTAGTGTGTTGCTGGTGGGCCGGTCCAAAACTCCATACGGAGAACCCGCTCTCGACTACGCTGAAACGCTAGGGAAAGTTGCGAAAACCCTTGCCGAAAGCGATCCGCTTCCCTCGCCAGGTCGGGTACTCGATGCATTGCGTGCCGTTCCAGCGGCTGTCCCGGCGTTGCGCGATGATCGCCTGGTTCGCCTCGCCGCGGCGTCGGCTCAGGTTGCAGTGTCGCCGCGGCTTGAGGTTTATCCCAAGAATCTCGATGCACTCCGCGCTCTCAAGTTGGCGCAATCCGCTATCGCGGGCGTTATCCGAAGTATCAATCCGGATGAACTTCGCAGACTCGTGCACGACAGGTACCCCGAAGCTCAGCCTCTTCCGGACCGGCCCGACCTTGATCGCCTGCTGATCCAGGCCGGGCTTGAACTTACCTGGGATGCTACGAACTCGGAGTATTTGGCTCCGCAAGCACCTGTGCTTGCCTCTTCCACTAGCCTCCATCGGTTTGAAACCATAGTGTCGCCAATACCCACTGCTTCTGTCGCGAGGGTGGAACTGCCGCAAGAAATGGAGGAGGCTATCGAATTCGAGAGGCGCCTTCGAGCGGCCTACAGGTCCCCAAGCTACCTCGTCTTGGCGACCGGCCCGAAACTGAAGTATCTCGAAATGGCACGGCAGAATATTGAGAACCACTTCCCGATGACCACCTTCGATTGTGAAGTTGAATTCTTAGCGGCACTGCAAGAGGAAGCCACATCGAAACGGATTCAATGGGATGTTGTGCTGCGCGCCGACGCTTCCAAGCCGGAGAACGGGACGACCCCGAATCGCGATTGGGACAATCTTCGGAAACTTGCTAGCAGCGCTGCCCGCCGAGTCGCCGAGAAAATCCGGTTGCGGACACAAGACATGCTTTTGATCTACCCGGGCCTGCTGGGCCGGTATGGACAACTCTCAATTCTGGATGATCTGGCGGACTCGCTCGGAAATCACGGCCTTTGGCTGCTCGCAGGAAGTGAGCACCAGACAGCTTCGCCGATGGTCGATGGTGAGGCAATTCCGGCGCGCCCAACGCAGTGGGCTTGGATCCCCGTGAAGTGGCTTGATAACGAGTTTCGCAGGTTCAAAGGCGGAATAACACATTGATTGATGAACAGAAACTCCGCCAGGGCCTCCAACGACTTCATGAAGCCACGACTACTGCAATTCGCGAACGGCTCGCCGATGAGCCCCCACTCGAAGCGAAGCTTCGGGAGCGTCATGCTGCTGCGGTCCAAGCCGAGCGGACTGAAGGATCTCAGAAAGGCTACGCCGCCTTCGCCGAGGATGCAATCACTCAGGCCGCAGCTCATTGGTTGCTTGGTTGCGTGTTCGTGCGATTCCTTGAAGACAACGGTTGGCTCGACGAGCGGAACTCCAGAGTCGCCTGGATTTCGGGTCCGACTGAGCGTCTCGCAATCGCCAAAGATCGCCGAACACTCTTCCTGCGTCCGGACCCCGGCCTTACGGACCGCGACTACCTCCTGCATGTCTTTGCAGAGGTCGCGAAGTTTCCTGGAGTTGGGGGGCTCTTTGATCCGAAACATAATCCGCTTTACTCTCTGCAGCCGACGGCCCAGGGAGCCGCGCGAATCGTGGAGTTCTTTCAGAAGGTCGATCCGGATGCGAATGAACTGATTCACGTTTTCAGTGACTCGACCCACGGAACCCGAGTCCTTGGTGACTTGTATCAGAATCTGTCCGAATCTGCGCGCAAACGTTACGCACTCTGCCAGACGCCTGGCTTCGTGATCGACTTTATTCTTGATCGGACGCTTACTCCGGCCTTGGATGCGTTTGGCCTTGATAGCGTCCGCATGATCGACCCATCATGCGGGAGCGGTCACTTCTTGTTGGAGGGTTTCGCGCGACTGATCCGGGCGTGGGAGAACAAGGAACCCGGTACAAACATGCCCGCACTGGTACAGCGTGCGCTTGATGCAGTGTATGGGGTGGACCTGAACCCCTTTGCAATTGAGATCACTCGATTTCGTCTGCTGATCTCTGCTCTTGAATCGAGTGGCATTGGACGATTGAAGGAAGCTCCAAACTTCAAGTGTAATCTCGCTGCCGGGGATTCTCTTCTTCACGGTTCGCGCATATACGGTGGCGGGATTGAGCGTGATCTACTCGAAGATCGCATAGAGCATTTCTATGACACTGAAGATGAGGAAGAACTCAAACGCATCCTCAGCCAACCGTATCATGTCGTAGTTGGCAATCCACCATATATCAACGTAAGTGATCCGGTTCTTCGGGAGGCTTACCGCCGTCGGTTCGAGACCTGCCTGGGAAAGTATCAGTTGGGTGTACCGTTTACTGAACGATTCTTCGATCTCACGCTACGAAGCGATTCGCGGGATGACGCGCCACCCGGTTGGATGGGGATGATCGTCTCCGATGCATTCATGAAGCGGAGCTTTGGGAAAAAACTGGTCGAGAGCTTTCTTCGACGGCTCGACTTGACTCATGTGATCCACACAAGCGGGGTCTATTTGCCCGGCCATGGAACACCAACAACGATTCTTGTCGGCCGAAACCGTCCGCCCGTGCAGGACAAGATACGAGCCGTTTTGGGTATTAAGGGTTTTGTTGGGATTCCAGAAGATCCTTCTTCACAACCTGTGTGGAAAGCAATTATTGAGCAGGTAGATCAGCCGGGCACGCAGAGCGAATGGGTGAGTGTTGCGGATGCGCCCCGCTCGTGGTTTGATTCTCATCCATGGTCAATTGGCGGAGGGGGCGCGGCGGAATTGAAGGAATCTCTCGATGAGAATTGTGAGGGAAAACTGGAAAACCTCGCGACAGACATTGGTCCCGCCTGCTTCCCTGGAAATGACGATGCGTTTGTGTTTGATGCTTCGTGCGCACGGCGGCAATTGATTGACTCTTCCTATTTGAAATCATTCTTCGTTGGGGAAAACATCGAGGATTGGTGCGCATCTGGGAGCCAAAAGGCACTGACGCCATACTCGATGTCCTTGGACCTAATCAACATTTCGGATCTGCCACTATCTGTAAATAAATGGCTTTGGCCAAGACGAACCAGTCTGCAGAGTGTCATTTCCTTTGGGAATAAGACAAGAAGGCAGCTATCAGAGCCGTGGTGGAGCTGGTACAGATGGATCAAGGACCGCTTGATGAGCCCGCTCTCGATGGTCTACGCGTTTAAGGAAACGCACAACAAATTCACATTGGATCGAGGTGGACAAGTTTTTAATCGCCATGCGCCAATGATTAAATTTGCAATCGCGGCGACAGAAACGGACTATTTGGACTGCATCGGATTGCTGAATAGTTCGTCGGGGTGTTTTTGGTTGAAGCAGACCTGTTTTCCTTCCGGGGGCGACCCTGTGGGACAAGAAGGAGCAAGGGTTCGAAAACTGTCATGGGATGTTTACTACGAATTCGACAGCACGAAACTCAAGAAGTTTCCAATTCCCCAAGATAAGCCACATGCAATCACAATGTTGATTCAATCGGAGGCGGATGCTCGGTCGTCGCTCCTTCCTGAGCGACTTTCCGCAATAACAGTTCCAACTGGATCTGTGCTTAATACCGTCGGCGAGCGTGCGAGGCAGCATTTGGGCCGCATGATTGCCTTGCAGGAGGAGTTGGACTGGCAGTGTTACAAGCTATATGGAATCGTGGACGAAGAACTGACAATGCCTGCAGGCCAGATTCCAAATCTCAACTTGGGTGAGCGCGCCTTTGAGATTGCACTGGCGCGTGCAAAAGTTGAGCCGCTCTGGTTCGAACGACACGGTTCAGTTCCCATTACCGAAATTCCATCCGAATGGCCAGAACGCTATCGAGAGCTGGTTCAGAAGCGAATTGCTCTGATCGAATCGAATCGTGATATCGGATTGATCGAGCGGCCTGACTACAAGCGCCGTTGGAATTTGTCCAACTGGAGGGAGATGGAGTCTTCAGCACTCAAGGGCTGGCTCCTAGATAGGATTGAGGGCCACGCCATTTGGCAAGAACACAGGCTCGTCTCGTCCTCACAGCTTCGCGACGCGCTGTCGGTTGATCAGGAGTGGATTTCGGTCGCTGATCTTTACAACGGTACTCCCGTGGAAGATCTAAACGGTTTTGTTACACGGCTGGTCCTACCCGAGGGTGTCTCCTTTTTGCCTACCCTCAGATACACGGACTCTGGTCTTAGGAAGAGATTTGAATGGGAAGAGGTCTGGAGACTCCAACGCGAAGAGGATGCCGGCAACACCAACTTAGAGATTCCAGCACCACCGAAGTATGTCGCGAAGGATTTCAAGAATGGAGACTTCTGGAGACTACGGGGTGGCCTCGATGTTCCCAAAGAGCGCTTCCTCATCTACCCGGGCCTGGAGCGCGACTCAGACCGAACCCCGGTGTTGGGTTGGGCCGGGTGGACGCAGCTTGAACAGGCGCGAGCGTTAGCGGCTTACTATCAGAGGATGCGGACGGAGGAAGGATGGGAAGCGGATCGGTTGAAACCGATCCTGGCGGGCCTTCTGGACTCAAGAGAATGGCTGAAACAATGGCATGACGATGTCGATCCCGAAACGGGTCTGAAGCTAGGCACATATTTTTCAGAATTTGCAGAAGCACAGTGTCAGGAGCTTGGTTTTTCAATTCAGGAAGTTCTCTCCTGGCAGTCAGCCGGTAGACCGACCGGACGCAAGAAGAAGAGCAAGGCACAATGACAAAACTGCGCGACATCTTCGATCTCCCTGAGCACGTGAATCCCGGCGACTTCGTATTAAAGCTTTCTGAGGTTGTCGATTCTCCCGACGCTGCACTGAAGGACTACCTAGTTACCGACCAACTTGCAATATGCTTTGATGAGGCAATGGGACTGGTCAAGTCGGCCATGACCTCCCGTGAAAGCAAGGCCACCTATCTCCACGGCAGCTTCGGTGCCGGTAAGAGCCACTTTATGGCGGTGTTGAATCTGCTGCTCGACAACAACGTTGAAGCGCGTTCGATGCCTGAACTGGCCAATGTCGTCGCTCAGCACAACACCTGGACGCAGGGCCGCAAATTCCTGCTTGTGCCGTACCACATGATCGGCGCTCGCAGCA
>Ga0182024_10008205_pt1 | contig 22155 bp, 18 predicted proteins | sample P32metaG_FD_120480 | JGI IMG/M metagenome (GOLD analysis project Ga0182024, IMG submission 120480) | Permafrost microbial communities from Stordalen Mire, Sweden - P3-2 metaG (Illumina Assembly) | ecosystem: Environmental > Terrestrial > Soil > Wetlands > Permafrost | place: Sweden: Stordalen...
GACATGGGACACCCGTTCGCGTTCGGCGGCTGCTCAGTGATCCTGGGCCAGGCGGGCCTGCACATCGGGTTCGGCAGATCCGGCTTGATCGAGCTATGGGACCAGATCCCCGCGCACCTGCGGCCGGATGCCGTGGACACCACCCGCGGCGTCGCCACCGTCTTCCCCGCGCTTACCCTCGCGCTGATCCGCCTGCACCAGGGCGACCGCGCCGCCGCTGAGGCCGCCTATGCCCAGGCCGGCCCAGCCCGGTCCTGGACGCCGATACCGGCGATGCGCATGGCGGCCTGGGCGCACGGCCTGCCGGTCGCCATCGGCCTCGGCCGGACGCAGGACATCGAGTTCCTGACGGCGCGGTTCGAGCCGTTCCGCGGCCAGCACGTCGCGAACGGCGCCGGGCCCGGGGTTTACATGGGCCCGGTCGAGCTGCCGCTCGGACAGGCGGCCGCCGCGCTGGGCCATCTCGACCCGGCGGTTGAAGACCTGCAGACGGCGGCCTCGATCTGCGATACCAACGGCGCCCGCGGCTGCGCCGTGCAAGCCCGCGTCGAACTCGCCGCCGCGCTCACCCGCCGGCAGGCGCCCGGCGACCGGGACGAGGCGCTGGCCGCGCTGGCAGCCGCCGCGCGCGAGGCCGAACAGCTCGGGATGGTCCCGTTCACCGAATGGATCGAACAGCTAAAAACCCAGCTGACGGCCGCGCCAGCCGGCGACTCACCCCTCAGCCCCCGCGAGCTCGAGGTGGCCCGGCTGGTCGCGCGGGGACTGACGAACAAGCAGATCGGCCAGAACCTGTACATCTCCGAGCGGACAGCCGAGAACCACGTCCAGCACATCCTGACCAAGCTCGGGCTCCGCAACCGCAGCCAGATCGCCGCCTGGGCCAGCGGAGAGCATGACGCGGGCCGTCTATGAGTACCCAGGCCGACGGTGAATGAGTACTCCAGTGAGTGATTCCCCGGATGGCCGGACCCGGGCTTTCCCGTAGCGTCCTTCCTGCCAGCACAAACTCCGGAAAGGCAGGACAAACATGGCACACATCCACATCGCGGCGACGCCCGGGGTAACGATCGACGGCTTCCGCGCGGTCTCCGCCAAGCACAACCCGCCCCAGGACATCGACGGCCTGCTCGCCTGGGCGGCCGGCACGGACGAGAACGGGCTCCACGTGGTGACCGTGTGGCAGTCCAAGGCCCATATGGACCGGTGGACCGCCGAGCAGCTCTTCCCCGCGTTCCAGTCGCTCGGCATGACCGATGTGGCATCGAACATGGAGTTCACCGAGTACGACGCGGACGAACTGTACATCCGCTGAGCAGCGGACCCAGACGGCGCTTCGCACCCCGGCATCGAGCAGCGAAGATTCCCGGCCGCCGGCGCTTCCAGCGGCCGGGAATCCCTCTCGGACATCAACCCGCCCAGGCGGACACACCTGCACCAGGAGCAGGCTAACCGCGCGTCTGCCCCCGGGAGTTTTCGGAGGCGGTGCGCGGGCGACCGCCACTGGTGCGGGCCGGAGTTGTGAGAGGGGCCGCCAGGAGGCCCGGCCGGGCCGAGGCCAGCACAGAGGCATATTCTGCGTCTCATGCCTGAACGGCGGCCTAATGCTGCGTGGCTGAAGCTGGGTGCGGCGCAGCGCGGCTATCGGATAGCGGTACAGAAGCTCTATGAGATCTTCGAACTGAGCAGACAGGCACCCCGGAGTTAGTTCATACGCCCGCAAGAACCACCTCACCCTGCCTGACCAGCAAGAACACTCCGCCCGACCTTAAGATCGTCGGAAACTCGGGCTACTAGCGGGAAGCGGCCAGCTTCACCAGCGCCCGGACCTCACACAGACCCAGCCGTCTGCCCGGCGCTGCGATCTTCCGCCCAGGTCGGCGCTCGTACCTATATCCTGTGGCCAGCAGAGTTCGCCAGGAGCCGAGCGAACGGATTGCCGGGCCCATGCGAGGCCTGAAGGGACAGCGTTGCTGCACGACTTATGACAAAGACTTCGAGGTCACCCCGTCCGGGCAGGAAGCCTGTCACGATCGCGGATGTCGCCCGGCTGAGCGGTTTCTCGGCTGCTACGGTGACCAGGGCGCTGCAGCAGAGCCCGCTGGTTAGGCCGGCGACGCGGCAGTGCGTGGAGCGAGCAGTTGAGCAGCTCGGCTATCGTCCGCACTGGTTTGCCCAGGCACTGGCGACCAGGACGTCGCGCACGATCGGGCTCCTTATCCCGTCCAGCGGCGACAGCTTCTGGGGCCAGGTCGTCACCGGTGCCGAGCGCCGTGCCGCCGAGGCGGGCTTCTCCGTTCTGCTGGCCAACGCGCACGACGACCCGGTCCTTGAGGCCAGGGCTACCGATCTGTTCCTGAGCCGGCGCGTGGACGGCATGATCCTTGCCGGTACTGTGGGACGCGAGGTGTCCTGGTTCGCCGCTGGCCAGCCGCCGGTCCCGGTGGTCAAGGTGAATTGGGAGACATCGTTCAGTCCGGTCCGGCTGGACGTGACAGCCGAGACAGTGGATGCGCTCGTGGCGCGCGTGCGGCGGGCCCATCGCCGCAGCGCGATATCCGACATAAGCGTTGACGACTTCAGCGCTGCACGGCGGCTGACTGAATACTTGATCGCGTCCGGCCACCAGCGGATTGCCTTCGTCGGCGTGGCCGCCTCGCGCACGGCAATCCTGCGCGTACTCGGCTTCCGCAAGGCACTCATGGAGGCGGGGCTGGAGCCTGCCGGATTCGTGACCGGGCCGCAGACACTGGAGACCGGGCGCGAGGCAGCGCTCACGCTGCTGTCCGCACGGTCGGCCCCGACAGCCATTGTCGCCTATGACGACATGGTGGCAATCGGCGTCATGCGCGGAGTGCGCGCGGGCGGCATGCGGGTGCCCGACGACATCTCGGTCGTTGGCTTCGACGACATCGAGGTCGCCGGATTCGTTGATCCGCCGCTGACGACGGTGAGCCAGCCGAAAGAAGCGATGGGCCGCCTCGCGGTGGAGGTAGTGCTTCGCGGCGTGGCGGGGAATCCGCTGAAGGAGGCCCACCTGATGCAGGGCGAGCTTGTCCTTCGCGGCTCGGTCGGGCCAGCTGCTGGCCAGCAAAGGACTAGCTGAGCGGCCGACAAACGATCACCCGGGAGCCGTTGACACCACATCGGTCGGCTCGGTACATTCCACAATGTTAACGTTTACATTTTCTCCTCCCTCAGCTCAGCGCCCACTGCAGCGCCCGGCGGCATCGGGAGACACCAGCTCGGAGGGAGCTGCTGTGGCCAACAAGCTCGCTATCGACGGCGCGACCCCGATTGTGGATGCGGCGGCCCACCGCCCGTGGCCTGACATCAGGCCGGCCGACAAGGCGGCGATCATGGCGGTGCTCGACCGCGGCGTCCTGCACGGGGCTGAGGCTCCGGAGATCGTGGGCCTCGAGCAAGACTGGGCGCAGTACCTCGGCGTATCGCACTGCCTTGCCCTGAACTCGGGAACTGCTGCGCTGCACAGCGCGATGGCGGCTATCGGAATCGAGCCGGGCGACGAGGTGATCGTGCCGGCCTTCACCTTCATCGCCACCCCGCATGCGGTCGCCCACCAGGGCGGCGTGCCTGTCTTCTGCGATATCGACCCCGCCTCCTACAACGCGTCGCCTGCGGCGATCGAGGCTTGCATCACGCCGCGGACCAGGGCGATCATGCCCGTGCACATGCACGGCCTGCCCGCGGACATGGACGAAATCATGGCGATGGCGACCCGGCACGGCGTTGACGTGGTCGAGGACGCCTGCCAGGCGCACGGCGCCACCTACCGGGGGCGGCGAGCCGGGACCATCGCCCCTTGCGCGGCGTTCAGCTTGAACGGGTCGAAGAACCTGCCCGGTGGCGAGGGCGGCCTGTTCGTTACCCAGGACCCTGCCTATTTCCACACGGCGCGCCGCCTGTCGGAATTCGGCGAGGATGTCGAGGAGGACCTGCCGCCGGCCGACCTCGGGATTTCCCGCTCTTACTGGTCCTATGGCCTGGGCTGGAACTACCGGACGCAGGAGCTGTCGGCGGCGATGGCCCGGTCGCAGTTGCGGCGGCTCGATGAGTACAACGCCATTGCGCAGCGCAACGCGGCGATCCTGAGCGAGGGCCTGGCCTCGATCCCCGGGCTCGTGCCGCCGCATGTGCCCGAGGACAGGACCAGCGTGTACCACAAATACAGGGTACGGCTGGATGCCGAGGCCGCCGGGTACACGGGCCCGATTACCGAGCTGCGCGACCGGGTCCTCTTCGCCTTGCGCGCCGAGGGCGTGGAGGCTGTCGTCTGGCAGCTGGACGCGCTGCCCGCCTACCCCGCCTTCCGGCGCGGCCGACTGCGCCCTTGGCATCCACGCGACGACAAGCAGCCGCTTGAGCCGTGGGACAGGGGCGCCTTCCCCGAGGCCGCGGCGCTGCTGGACTGCTCGATCGTGATCGGCTCGATGCCGTATCCGCTGTTCATCCAGAATGCGAGCCTGATGGAACGCTACGTCGATGCAGCTGCCAGGGTGATGTCCAACCTCGGCGCCGTCCTGGCCGCGCCGCGGCCAAGTTCGGAGGGCTAGCCCGATGCCGCAACGGGCTGAGGTGGGCATCGCGATGCTCGGCTACGGCCTGATGGGCCGGGCGCACTCGCTCGGCTACCGGGATGCGGTAGTGGTCGAGCCTGGCCTGGAGGTGCGGCCGAGCCTCCGGGTCATCTGCGGCCGGACGGCGGACGCGGTCGCTGCCGCGGCCGACCGGTACGGCTTCGCCGACTGGACGACGGACTGGGCCGAGGCCATCGCGCGGCCAGAAGTCGACATCGTCGACATCTGCACCCCGCCGGGCCACCACCGCCAGGCCATCGAGGCCGCCGCGGCAGCGGGGAAGGCGGTGATCTGCGAGAAGCCGCTGGCCTCGACGCGCGAGGACGCCTTCGCTGCGGCGCGGGCCGTCAGGGAAGCCGGAGTGCTCGCCGCGGTGAGCTTCAACTACCGCCGGCTGCCTGCCGTCACCCTGATGAAGCAGCTGATCGACGATGGCGTGATCGGCGAGCCTCGTGCCGTGCGGTCGATCTGGCTCACCGATGAGTTCGCCGATCCGGCCATCCCGTTCGACTGGCGCTTCGACCGGGCAACGGGCGGGACCGTTACCGGCGATCTTGGCGTGCACCTGATCGACCTCGTCCACTGGCTGGCCGGCCAGGTGACGGCGGTCACCGCCCAGAGCGCCACGTTCATCTCGGAGCGGCCCGACGCGGCTGGCCGGGGCATGATCCCGGTGCTGACGGATGACTCCGCGTCGGCACTCGGCCGCCTGTCGAACGGAGCCGTCGCCGTCTTCGAGATGACCCGCGTCGCTGTCGGGCACCCGTGCGACTGGACCATCGAGATCACCGGAAGTGAGGGCTCGATCGCCTTCGACTACCGCAACCTCAACGAGATCTGGCTCGCCGCCGGGGGCGATGGCCGAACCGCAGGATTCAGCCGGATCCGCGCGGAGAAGCCAGCGCATCCGTACTCCAGCCGGTGGTGGCCGCAAGGCCAGGGCATCGGCTACCAGGAGAGCTTCACCAATCAGGTGGCAGATCTGCTGCTCGCCTGGCCGGGCGGCCCGTGGACGCCGGACGTCAGCGACGGTGCCGCGGCCCAGTCCGTGGTCGAGGCGATCGACGAGTCGTGCGCGCTGCAGCGCTGGGTAGAAGTGGAGAAGCTCACGTGAGGGTGCGGCAGGCGCTCGGCCGGGTCTGGCGATGGCAGCGGCAGGCAGGACTGCCGGAGCTGCGCAGCCGCCCGTGCTGACGGTGGCCGTGGTCGGCATCGGGCGGATGGGCCGCTTGCACCTGGAAGTCCTGAGCGCCCTGGGCGACCCTGACCTGCGCGTTGCCTGCGCCGACCCGTCGGCCTCGGCGCGCTTGTGGGCCGCCTGCGCCGGCTATGACGTCTATCCGTCGCTGGACGCGGCGCTAGAGGTGCCCGCGGTCGGCGCGGTGCTGATAGCCGCGCCGACTCCTTTGCACGCCCAGCTCGCCCGGGCGGCCCTGCAGGCTGGCCGTCCGGTCTTGTGCGAGAAACCGGGCGGCTTCGACCCCGATGAGCTGCTGGCCCTGGGGGACCTGGCAGACCGCTCAGGCGTCCCCATCAGGCTCGGGTACTGGCATAGGTTCGTTCCCGCCCTGCGGGCGGCCCGCGCCAGGGCAAGGGCCGGGGAACTCGGCGAGGTGCTCGCTGTGCACAGCGCCCAGTGGGACGGCGCGCCGCCCGCGGGCGGCTTCCTTGATCGCTCGGGCGGCGAGCTCGTGGACATGGGGGTGCACGAGCTCGACTTCGCTGCCTGGCTGCTCGGGGAGAGCCTGGAGGCGTGCGGCGCGTCGATGCTGCTGCAGCCAGGGGGCAGGAATGCAGCTGCGGGCGTGGCCCGCAGCCAGAGCGGAGTAGTCGTCACCGTCTCGGCTGGCCGGTTCCTGCCAGGCGGGGATGGCTGCTGGACTGAGGTGCTGGGAACCAGCGATGCCATCTTCGACCGCTGGCTCTGGGGGGAAAGCGGCGGCGACATCAACCGCGCTGCGGTGCTGAAGCAGGACCGCTGCTTCGTGGAGTTAGTGCGCCGTCGCAGGGCCAGTAGCCGTAGCAAGAATAGCGGCGACGGCAGTCCTGGCGGCGGGACCAGCGACGGTCTCGCCACCGTGGCCGAAGGCGCGAGGACGCTGCGCACAGCGCTGCAGTTGACTCGCCTGGCGGGTGAGGCAGCCAGTATCGATACGAGCCCGGCACAGCAGAGGGGACCGACATGACCGGCAGGCCAGGGGACATCGCGATCGGTAACGCGCCGGTCAGCTACGGCGCATTCGAGCGGACTGTTGGCATAGACCCTGACGTGCCGGGGGCGGCTCACGTGCTGGACGCGGTCGCCGCGGCAGGCTACCGCGGGATCGACCTCGGGCCGACCGGGTATCTCGGGGCGGGACCCCAGCTTGCGGACGAGCTGGGCCGCCGGGGACTGCAGTTGACCGGCGGCTACCTCGAAATAGACATTGGCACGGACGCCGGCATGACGGCGGGGATCACGGAACTAGGGGAGATTCTCACGGTCTTTGACGCCGTGCGCGACGGCGTACCTGCCCGGTTCCTGCCCCGGCCGACGATCGCGCTGATCACGCCTGATCTGACCGCCGCGGAGCGTGATGGCAGCCAGACCGTGCTCTGGGAGCGCGCCTGGGCCGCGCTGCGCTCAGCGGAGGAAGTGTCACGGGAGTGGGGATATGAGCCCTGCCTGCACAATGAGCATGGCACGTTCGTCGCCACTCCGGCCGACATCGACCGGGCCCTGTCCGGGTCGACGATCTCCCTCTGCCTGGACACCGGCCACCTGCTGCTCGGCGGCGGCGACCCGGTCGAGTGCGCGGACCGCTGGTGGCAGCGCATTGATCACCTGCACGTCAAGGATGTCAGGCAAGCTGGCCTGGACCTGCTACGCCGGCCGGGGGGCGATCCGGCAGAGATGTGGTCGGCGGGCGTGTTCTGCGCGCTCGGCCAGGGCGCCGGGCGGATCAGGGAGTTCACGGAGCTCGTGGCCGGCCGGGACTACGCCGGCTGGATCGTGGTGGAGCAGGACATCCTGCCCTCAGGCGCGGGCTCCTACGCCGCAGCTGCCGCCGACCAGGTCAGCAATCGCGAATTCCTCGCCGGGCTCGGCCTCTGACATGCCGCCCGGTCCTTGCTCATGTATTGACGATTGGCGGACGGCGCGCCTAGCGTCCAACAGGCATGCACAGCCTTCCCGGCAGCGCGGCGCCTGAGGCGCCGGCGGCCCGCCCCGCGCCGGTCAGCGCCCGGCCGAAAGGCCGCGGCCGACTGACGCCGCTGGCACTCGGGCTGCCGAGCGCGCTCCTCGTCGTCGTCTTCCTCGTCGGCCCGATCATCGCCGCGTTCCTGGTGTCGTTCACGAACCAGGCGCTGACCGGCGTTCACGCGTTGTACTACGGCAATGTCGGGCTGAGCAATTACCGCTCCCTGTTCACCGATCCGGTCTTCTTTCACTCGGCGTACCTGAGCCTGCTCTACGTAGTGCTGACGGCCGTCGTGGGGGAGACCGGGCTCGGCCTGCTGGTGGCCTTCCTGATGCACCGCGGTGCGAGCCGCTTCGTCATCCGGTTCGTCGGCAGCACCATGATTGCCGCCTGGGTCATTCCCGAGATCGTCGCCGCATTCCTGTGGCTCGCTTTTGGGTCCCAGGGCGGCACCCTCGACACGCTTCTGCGGCCAGTCGGTCTCGGCCAGTTTGCCTGGTTCTCGCAGCTGCCGCTCATCCTGGTCTCACTCGCAACCGTGTGGGCAGGGGCGGCGTTCTCGATGCTCATCTTCTCCGCTGGACTGCGCGGCCTGCCGGACGAGGTGGTGGAGGCAGCCGTCGTCGACGGCGCAGGCTCCTGGCAGCGGATCCGGCAGGTGGAGCTGCCGCTGCTGCGCCGCACGTTCGCCGTCAACCTCATCCTGGTGACGCTCAGCACGCTGACGGACTTCACGCTCATCTACGCGCTGACCGGGGGCGGCCCCGGTGACGCTACCCAGACCCTGCCCCAGTACGCCTATCAGCAGACCTTCTCCTTTGCGCAGCTCGGCTTCGGCGACGCGGCCGCCGTGGTCCTGCTAGTCGTGGCCGCGGTCATCTGCTTGCTGTACGTCCGGCTGCTCAAGGTCGAGGTCTGAGAGGGGCTGGCGCAACCGATGAGTAGTTCAGCGATCGCCGCGGCCCAGCGCCACCCGCGGGCCTCCCGCACCGCTCGGACGGTTGCGCTCCTGGTCATCGGTGGCCTGTTTCTCCTGCCGATGCTGTGGATGCTGCTCGCGTCCTTCGACTCACGCGCCTCCTTCCTGCTCAGGTGGCCGGACTTCACGCTGGCGAACTACCGGTACGCGCTGGCCAGCGGCCGGACCACGACTCCCATGTGGAACAGCTTCCTGCTGGCCGGAGGAACTACGGTCCTGACGACCGTCCTCGGCCTCAGCAGTGCCTACGCGCTCTCCCGCTACCAGATCCGGTTCCGGCGAAGCATCCTGCTCATGGTGCTGTTCGCCACCGGCCTGCCAGTGGAGCTCCTGATGATCCCGGCGTACTCGCTGTTCGTCGAGGCGAAGCTGATCGATTCGATCCCGGCGACGATCCTCTTCCTGAGCGCCACGGCGTTGCCGTTCGCGATTTGGGTGCTGAAGAGCTTCATTGACCAGATTCCGCCGGAAATCGAGGAGGCGGCCCAGATCGACGGGGCGCACGCACTTGAGCGGATCCGGCGGCACGTGCTGCCGCTGGCAGCGCCGGGAGTCGCGGTGGCCGCGCTGTTCACTTTCATGAATGCCTGGGGCCAGTTCATCATCCCGTACGTGCTGATCCAGTCGGCGAACAAACAGCCGGCCTCTGTGGCGATCTACGAGTTCCTGACCGCAAACGGCCAGGTCCAGTACGGGCCGCTGGCTGCCTATGCGCTGATCTTCTCAGTACCGGTGCTTGTCCTGTACTGGGCCCTGTCGCGGCACATAACGGGCGCCTTCACATTCGGCGGGGGCGTCAAGGGCTAGTGCCAGCCACGCCTGGCGGTCGGCTCGCCGCCATCCGACGGCCTGCCCCCGCCGCAGCTGCACGGACCCAGCGGCTGAGCGCCGCGCCCGATGCTGGGTCACGGCGTCCGGCGTCACGGCGGTTGCTGCGGTACACCTGAATTCGGTCCGCCTTTCGTGCTCTTATCGTGATGTTGTCAGAATGTCTTGACAATTTGCAGACTGCCTTCCTAGCCTTGACTAGCCCGGCTCTCCGAAGTGGCGGCTTGCGCCCAGGAGCTGAGGTGTACCTCGCCCCGCACAGCTAAGGAGGGGACCAGGGTGCTTGATGCTGAGAGTTCTGCAGGCAAGGGACACGGGGTTCCGGGAGGACAGCGAGCGGCGGGTGCCACTCGCTGGCGCCGCGCCTCTGGGGTGCCCATGCTGGCCGTGGCCGCGCTTGCCCTTGCCGCTGCCGGGCTGAGCGCCTGCTCCAACAGCGGTCCGTCGGCCGCGCAGGCGACCGGCGCAACCGCTTCCTGCAAGCAGGGAGCCGAGGGCTCAGCCAAGGGGCCTGCGACGATCTCCATCGCCTACAGCTCCACCCAGGAGTTCAACACGGTTGCCGATGCGGCCAGCTGGTTTGCCCAGCTGAAGTCCGCGTTCCAGAAGGCCCATCCGGGCGTCACCGTAAAGCTGGAACCGATCGGAGGCTCCTATAACAACTTCGTCCAGAAGATCAACCTGATGCTCCGCTCGCCGAGTACCGCGCCGGACGTGATCCACGAGGCCACAGTAGCCGTCGGCGGCCAGGTGGAGGCGGGGCAGCTAGCCCCGCTGGAGGGATACCTGAAGAACTGGCCGGACTGGAAGGAGTTCCCGCAGTCCGTGCGGGAGGGCGGGATTCCCGGGTCGCAAGTCTGGCAGATGGTCTCTGGCCTGGTCGACTTCGGGCTCTACTACAACGTCAATCAGTTCAAGGCTGCCGGGATCAGCGTGCCGTGGCAGCCGACGAGCTGGGCCCAGGTGCTCGCAGCCGCCCGGCAGATCAAGCAGAAGGTTCCGGGGACGATCCCGCTGTGGGTCTACGCAGGCAACCAGGTATCTGACCAGACCACGCGGGAGAACTTCCTGCCCCTGCTGCAGGGCACCGGAAGTCCGGTGACACGGGGATTCAAGTGGGTCGACAGCAGCAAGGGCCTGCTCAATACCTTCAATCTCTACCATTCGATCTTTGCCGGCAGCCTTGGCCCGTCGACCTCCGACCTGGCCAACCCGGCAGCTGACGGCGAGGTGGACGGGACGCTGATGCCGAAGCAGAAGGTGGCGATCGCCCTCGTCGGCAGCTGGGAAGGCAGCTGGTGGATCAAGGGCGGCCCGGCTCCGTTCCCGCAGGGCATCAACACCTACAAGGTGGCGGCACTGCCCACCGAGAACGGCCAGTCACCGGGCTTGACCACCCAGGCACAGGGATCAACGTTCGTCCTGACGTGCGCCTCGCAGCACCGCGTCCTAGCCGCCGAGCTGATGGAAATGGCCGAGAACCCGCACTTCAACCTGCTGCACGTGCTGGAGACCGGAGAGGTGCCGCCGCGCGCGGACGTGCTAGCCAGTCCCGCATATACCAACTCGGTGCCTTACTACAACTCCGCCGAGGCCGGCTGGGAGAAGCACGCGGTATTCACGCCGTCTTACAACTACGATCCGTACTCGACCTGCATCGGCGAGGTGACCGGCAACATCGAGGCGAACGAGCTCAGCGGGCCGGGCGCGCTGCAGCAGTTCAAGTCATGCCTGACCCGGGCGATCGGAGCCTCGGGCGTGGTGAGCCTGGGTAGCTGACGCCCGCCCCCCGTTGGGCATAAGCCCAGTCCGTCACGCGCAGCCGGCGCCTGCAGCAGGCGCCGGCTCCGCCAAAATGACTAGAGCATCCCGCCATTCCCCGCACCGGAGGTTCCGCATGCGACCCGAGCCGGCCAGGAGCTTCGCGGTCCCAGGGACATGGGCCTACCCGGGCTCCCTCTCGGTGGAGCCCGGCCGGCGCATTACCTTCCATGTCAGCGCGCCCGCAGCCTATGACCTGTCCGTCCTGCGCCTCGGCAGCCGGGCACTGCTCGATCCCGGCGCCGATGACGAGACTGACATCGCCGAAGCTGAGGTGCTCTTCGAGCGCCGTCATGCCTCCTCCGAGCTGCAGCGGATCGCGCCTGGCTCGTATGTCTGGGTCGGCGGCGACCCGGTGCCCGACCGGCCGCTCAGTGCCGGGCTCTGGCTGCGGCTGTGGCGGTCCCCCTGCATCGACACTCTGCAGTGGCACTGGTCGGGCCTGATCACTGACTTCGACTACCCGGCGGCATGCCGGTTCGCACTGCTCGTTGACCACACGGGCCGGCCAGGCGTCTACGCAGGCGACGGCGGCCAGTTCCGGACGGAGTGGCTCCACGCCTGCGATGCCGAGCTCGGCCCGGGCGGCGGCAGCTGGCATCACCTGGCCGCTGTGGTCGACGGAGCCGACGTGTCGCTGTTCGCCGACGGCGCCCTGGCCGGCCGCTGGAAGGCCGCAGCGCCGCCGCCGGGTGAGCCGTCAGCGGCGGCGCGCATTCGGATTGGCGCCAGCGCCGAGGCCGGCAGCGCAGACGACTTCCTCGACGGAGATATCGCCCGGCCGTTCGTCGCGCATTCCGTCCTCGACCTCGCCACCGCGAGGCGGATCTTCGCTGACCAGGCGCGCAGTGACCTCAGCAGCCTCGGCGTCGTGCAGCTGGAGGGGGAGTGGGCACTGACCGAGGAGACCGGCTCTCGGGTGGCGGACAGCTCAGGCCGGAACAGGCACGGGGAGATCGTCAACCGGGGAACCTGGCAGGTGGGCGGGCCTGCTTTCGACGCAGCCAAGGGGACGCCGGGATACGCACCGGAACGAGATCCCGATCGCGGCCACGGCCTGCGGCTGGCAAGCGACGACCTGCTCGACTGCGAATGGCGGGCGACCGACGAGGTCGTCATCCCCGCCGACGTGTCCTCGGGCATCTACGCGGCCAGGGTTGCCCTGGCGGGCGGGGGTGAGGTCGTGACAGCGCCGTTTGTCGTGGTGCGGACCAGGCCGCGGCGCCCCGGATCGGTGGCCGTGCTGTGCTCGACGAACACCTGGCACGCCTATGGCCGGATTCCCCGTGACGAGATCCGGATTCCCGGCCTGATCGCGTCTTTCTACACCCGGCACCTGTCTGGCCAACCTTTCTTCTGGGTCGGCATGCGCCAGCCCATCCCGCGGGCGGATCCATTCGGCTTCGAATCGGCGAGAGCCGCCAGGAACCGGCACTCGCACCTGGTACGGCCCGAGCGGTACGCGCACGCCTGGCTGCAGCGGGAGGGTTATGCCTGCGAGTGCATCACGGACCTGGAACTGCACAGCCAGCCCGGCCTGCTGCAGCGCTTCAGGGCGCTGATGATCTGCGGCCACAACGAGTACTGGAGCCGCCAGATGCGGGCCGCCGTTGAGGCCTACCTGGAAGGCGGAGGCCGGGTAATCGGCTTGTCCGGCAATACGCTGTACTGGCGGGTCAGTATCGGCGAGGACGGCTCGATCGAGTCAAGGAAGACCAGCGGGCCCGGCGGCGAGTGGCTGCCTCCTGACCGGTGGGGCGAGCGGTGGCACAGCGATGATCACCTGCCAGGCGGCACCTGGGCGCTGCTCGGCGAGCCCGCGCACGAGGTGCTCGGCCTGGAGATGCAGGGCATGATCGACGACGGCGCGCCCGCGGCCTTCGCGCCATACGTCGTGGCGGAGCCTGGCCATTTCCTGCTGCACTCGCCCGAGGAGGTGCCGCTCACCGCGGCGGGCACGTTCGGCGAGGTCAGTCTCAACGGGCCCAAGGCCAGCGGGTACGAGATGGATGCTGCGCCCGCCACCGTGGGCGTGGCCGCCAATCCGCCGGGAATGGTGGTAATCGCGAGCGCGCTCGGCCAGCGGCTGATCGAGCCGGCCGGCCCGGATCCGGACCATGGCGCCGACTTCGTCTACTGGGCCAGGCCGAGCGGCGGCGAGGTGGTGAACGCCGGCAGCATCGCCATCACGGGCTCGCTTGCAGTCGATCCGGGCACTGCCGCCCTGATGCGGAACGTGCTCGCCCATTTCGGTGTATCGCGGGATCCCAGAAAGTCAGAATGTCTTGACAATAGATCGGAACGATCCTAATCTGACCCTGCCCTGGGTTCCGCGACGAGGGCCACGCCCGAGGAATCGCCGCGCACGCTCGCCCCGATATCGCAGAGGGGGAGTCATATGCTCGCCATAGGCCATTCCGCAGGTAAGCGCCGGAAGGCTGCCAGGAGGAGCGGACCTGCTCCCGGCCGCAGGCGCCTCCTTTCTCAGCTCGCCTCTTGCCGCGGTGGCGGTGCTGGCACTCGGCGCCACGGGCCTGAGCGCGTGCTCGGCAAGCAGCCCCACCACCGCGCAGGCGACAGGAGCCTCAGCGTCCTGCGGCAAGCAGGGCACCGAGGGATCTACCAAGGGCCCGGCCACTATCTCTGTCGCGTATAGCTCCACGCAGAAATTCAACGCCGGCTATCAGGTCGTCGATTTCTTCTCCGAGCTGAAGAAGGACTTCCAGGCTGCCCATCCGGGCGTGACGGTGAAGCTCGTGCCGATCGGCGGCTCCTACAGCAATTTCGAGGAGAAAGTGGAACTGATGCTCCGCTCGCCCGCAACGGCGGCGGACGTCATCCACGAATGGACCCAGCAGGTCGGCGGGCAGGTCGAGGCGGGCGAACTGGCCCCGCTTGAGAGCTACCTGAAGAGCTGGCCGGACTGGAAACAGTTTCCCGAGTTGGTACGCCTGGGCGGGGTCCCTGGCCCGCAGGTCTGGCAGATGGTCAGCGGCATCAACGACTTCGGCCTGGCGGGGTGATAGCGGGCGGAAGGCGCAGGCCGGGCGAGGCCCGTGCGGCTCGAAGCCTGATCAGCGGGAGACCAGGCTCATGTGCAGGATGTACCTGCTGCCCGGGTAGAGGTGGGATCCGTACTCAATCGGGCGCCCGGAGTCGGCGAACGCCACCCTGGTCATGGTGAGGACGGCGGAGCGGGCAGGAACCTCAAGCAGCCTGGCCTCGCGCGCGGTCGCTACCCGGGAGCCGATCGACTGCTCGGCCACTGCTGGTGAGATCCCGCGAGCCCGCAGCAGCGCATACAGGCCGCTCGAGGTCAGCTGGGCGGCGTCGAGGTCGATCAAGTCGCTGGGGAGGTAGTTGTGCATCAGGGCGATTGGCTCGCCGTCGGCGAGCCGCAGCCGCTCGATGATGACGACCGGCGCGTCCAGCGTGAGCGACAGCCTGCCAGCCACCTCCTCCGGGCACGGGCGGACCTTCATGGAAAGGACCTTCGTGACCGGCCGGCGGCCCGCCGCCGAGAGATCGTCGTAGAGGCTTGTCAGGGCAACCGGGCGCTTCACGAAGCGCCGTACCACGATCGTTCCTATCCCGCGATGCCGGACAAGCAGCCCCTGATCCACGAGCACCTTGATGGCCTGCCGGATGGTCGGGCGACTGACACCGAGCCGCTCGGAGAGCTCTATCTCGTTCTCGAGTCGGCTCCCGGCGGGGATTGTGCTGCTGTCTATGTCCGCCTGCAGCTGCTGGGCAATCTGGAAGTAGAGCGGCACTGCGCTGGACCGGTCAAGGGTCGACAGGCCATTCGGCCAGCTTCCGCTCGTCTTGGCCCTTGGCATGCATCAAGCATAGCCGCCGCAGGCCGCCGTGGCACGAGTCGTTGCCCTTGATAGGTCCTATTGTCTTGACAAATTCAGAGAGCGTCGCGACACTGGCGTCCATGAGCGCCCGTGCACGGTCAGACTGCGGCGTGACGGCTCGGCCAGCGGCTGACGGGCACGACGGCGGTGACCGCGCGGCCTTCGAAGTGGTCACCGTCGGCCGGGTAGGCGTCGACCTGTATCCCGAGGACATCGGCGTGCCGCTCGCGCAGGTGCGCAGTTTCGCGAAATCGCTGGGCGGCAGCCCGACCAACGTTGCCGTGGCGGCGGCCAGGCTCGGGCGGCGCGCAGCGGTGGTCACGAAGGTCGGTGACGACGGATTCGGCAGCTACGTGCTGTCCGCGCTCGCGGACTTCGGAGTGGACACCCGCTACGTCGGGACACACCCGGACCTGCGGACCCCGATTACGTTCTGCGAGATCTACCCGCCCGATTATTTCCCGCTGCTGTTCTACCGCGAGCCAACAGCTCCTGACATGACGATCGAGCTAGCCGATCTGGAGGAGCCGCTGGCGACTGCGCAGATCTTCTGGACCACCTGCACGGGCCTGTCCGCAGAGCCATCGAGATCGGCGACTCTTGCAGCCCTGGCCAGGCGAGAGCGACAGCGGACCACGATCCTCGATCTCGACTACCGGCCGGTGTTCTGGGCGAGTCCGGCGGAGGCGGGCCGCCTGGCCAGGGAGGCGCTCGCGCTCGTGACGGTGGTGGTCGGCAATATCGAGGAGGTCGCCGTGGTCGTGGGTGACCGTCGGCCAGCGGATGCGGCTGCGGCGCTGCTCGACCTGGGTGCAGAACTGGCAGTTATCAAGATGGGACACCGGGGCGTCCTGGCCAGGACGGCCGGCGGGATCGTCGAGGTGCCGCCGGTGAAGGTCAACGTCCTTAATGGCATCGGCGCCGGAGACGCGTTCGGCGGGGCCCTCTGCCATGCCCTGCTCGCGGGCACTGACCTGCCGTCTTCGCTTGCCTACGCCAACGCGGCAGGCGCGATCGTTGCCTCCCGCCTTGCCTGCGCCGATGCCATGCCGACCGCTGACGAGATCGATCACCTCCTCCGAAGGGCCACGGATGGCTGAGATCCTGAGCGACCGCGAGTACGCGCTCCTGCTTGATACCCGATTGCGCCATCCAGAGGCGATCGCGAAGGCAGCTGGCGAACGCCGCAGGCGGCCGCTGATCAGCGAGCGGGGCACCCTCTTCCTGATCGCGGCCGATCACCCAGCCCGCGGCCAGCTTGCGGTCGGCCAGGAAGCAATGACGATGGCGGACCGCAAGGGGCTGCTGCGGCGGTTGCTCGTCGCGCTGTCGAGGCCCGGCGTCGACGGCCTGATGGCAACGGCCGACCTGGTGGAGGACCTGCTGCTGCTCGGCGCGCTCGAGGACCGGGTCGTGATCGGCTCCATGAACCGCGGCGGCCTTCTCGGGGCGGCATTCGAGATGGATGACCGGTTTACCGGGTATTCCGTGGCCGGCATACACGCCGGCTGCCTGGACGGCGGGAAGATGCTGCTGCGCCTGGATGACAGCAGCACTGGATCAGTCTCGACGCTACAGGCATGCAGCCAGGCCGTCAGCGAGCTCGGCTCGGCGGGCCTGATGGCACTGGTCGAGCCGCTGCCCATTATCCGCAGCAATGGCCAGTTGGCGCTGGATGCCCAGCCCGACCGGGTGGTCAGGGCGATCGGGATCGCCTCCGGGCTCGGCACCACGTCTGCCTACACTTGGCTGAAGGTGCCGGTAGTGGCGGAGATGAGCAGGGTGATGGCGGCCACGACGCTGCCCGCGGTGATACTCGGCGGCGACGTCGATCCGTCGGTCGACCCGGCCGAGAGGGGCTGGGAGCTGGCGCTCGCGGCCGACAACGTCCGCGGGATCGTGGCCGGCCGCACCATGCTCTATCCGGCGGGCGGGGACGTGGCGGCGGCGGTGGACTACGCAGCTGAGCTGCTGGCCACTGCCTGCCAGCCCGCCTCCGGGCTGCCATGCTGAGCAGCGGGCAGCGCCCGGCAGCGGTGCCGCCCTGCTTCCCGGCCGGCTCGCTCAGCGCGGGCGGCGACCCGCTGGTGCTGACGCCAGAGGCTGCGGGCTGGACGTACTGCGGCCTGCGAGTGATTGACCTTCCGCCGGGCGGCAGCCGGGAGCTGTCCACCGGCTCATCGGAGGTCGCGCTGCTCCCGCTGTCCGGCTCGTTCGAGGTCAGCGGCGCTGGCCTGGATTGCGCGCTGGCCGGGCGCGGCAACGTCTTCGAGCGGGTCAGTGATTTCGCCTACCTGCCCGTCGGCAGCTCAGCGCGGGTGACCAGCCAGACCGGAGGCAGGCTTGCCGTGCCGTCGGCCCGCGCGACCAGGCGGCTGCCTGCGCGCTACGTCCCGGCAGGCGACGTCCCGGTGGAGATCCGCGGCGCCGGATCAGCCACCCGCCAGGTGAACAACTTTCTTGCCCCCGAGGTCATGGAGGCCGACCGGCTGATGGCCGTCGAAGTGCTGACCCCGGCCGGTAACTGGTCCTCCTACCCGCCCCACAAGCATGATGAGGAACGACCTGGTGAGGCCAAGCTCGAGGAGATCTACTATTTCGCCTTCCAGGTGACCGCCGGACGCGCCGGTCTATCAGGCAGCGGGGCAGAATTCGGCCTGCAGCGCCTCTACACGGCCGATGGCGAGGTAGACCTGACCCGGGCCGTCGGGGATGGGGATCTCATGCTCATCCCGCGCGGTTATCACGGTCCGTCAGCTGCGCCGCCGGGATACGACATGTACTACCTGAACGTGCTGGCCGGGCCTGGGACAATCCGATCCATGGAATTCTGCGATGATCCGCGCCACGCCTGGATCCGGGGGAGCTGGACACATCAGAGCCTGGATGCCCGGGTCCCGTTCGGCCAGGCTCGGACCGCACCCGCCACGGAGAAGTCGCCGTGACCAGTCCGACTCGGCGCCGGACCGTCGCTCAGGCGGTCGTCGAGTTCCTCACCCAGCAGTACAGCGAGCGGGACGGCGTGCAGCAGCGGCTGGTCGCCGCATGCTTCGGCATCTTCGGTCACGGCAATGTGGCGGGCCTGGGCGAGGCATTGCGGCAGGCAGGATCCGAGCTGCGCTACTTCCAGGGCAGGAACGAGCAGGCTATGGTGCATGCCGCGGCCGGCTACGCGCGGATGACGAACCGGCTCTCCGCCCTCGCCTGCACTACGTCGGTTGGCCCGGGGGCCACCAATCTCGTCACCGGCGCTGCCGGCGCCACCATCAACCGGCTGCCCGTCCTGCTGCTGCCCGGAGACGTTTTCGCCTCCCGGCGGGCGGCACCTGTCCTGCAGGAGCTTGAGTACGGGCCGGCGGGCGACGTATCGGTCAATGACTGCCTGCGGCCGGTGTCGAAATACTGGGACCGGATCACCAGGCCGGAGCAGCTCATGGCTTCGTTGCCTCGCGCAATGCACGCGCTGACCGACCCCGCCGAGACCGGGGCGGTAACTCTGGCCCTGCCGGAAGATGTCCAGGCCGAGGCTCATGACTTTCCCGAGGAGCTGTTCCGGCGCCGGGTCTGGCAGGTGCCACGGGCGGAGCCTGACCGTCGGCTGCTTGCCGAGGCGGCGGAGCGGATCCGGCGCGCTCGCCGGCCGCTCATCGTCGCCGGTGGCGGCGTGATCTACTCTGACGCCACCGATGAGCTTTCTCATCTCGTCGGTCTCACTGGTATCCCAGTTTGCGAGACGCAGGCGGGCAAGGGAGCGCTCAGCCACGGCCATCCGCTGGCGCTGGGCGGCGTGGGCGTCACTGGTACCCGCTCAGCCAACCAGGTCGCAGCGCAGGCTGATCTCGTGATCGGCATCGGCACGCGCTGGAGCGACTTCACCACTGCCTCCCGGAGTGTATTCGCCGCTGCTGATGTGAGCTTCATCAATCTCAACGTCGCGGCCGTCGATGCCGCCAAGCATGCAGGGCTCGCGCTGGCATGCGACGCCAGGGCCGGCCTCCTCGCGCTGGCGCACGAGCTGGCCGGCTACACCATCGACGCCGACCGTCATGCCGAGCTGCACCGGCTGGTGGGCGAGTGGGATGCCTTCGTCGATGAGCAGTACCGGGGGACCGCAAGTGGGCCGCCGAGCCAGGTGGCGGTCATCGGTGCGCTCGATGGCCAGTCCCGCCCCGACGACGTGGTTGTTTGCGCCGCCGGCAGCATGCCGGGGGAGCTGCATCGCTACTGGCGGCCGCGGAGCCGACAGCAGTATCACGTCGAGTACGGCTATTCCTGCATGGGCTATGAGGTGGCCGGCGGCCTCGGGGTGAAGCTCGCCAGTCCTGACAGCGAGGTATTCGTTCTGGTGGGCGACGGGTCGTACTTGATGATGTCGCAGGAGCTCGTGACGAGCATCCAGGAAGGTGCAAAGCTCATCGTGGTGCTCGTGGATAACCGCGGCTACCGGTCGATCGGCTCGCTGTCCCGCTCGGTAGGCGCCGGCGGGTTCGGTACCAGCTATCAGTACCGCTCGGCTAGCGGCCAGCTGGACGGCGGGGATCTCCCGGTGGACCTGGGGATGAATGCGGCCAGTCTCGGTGCCGAGGTGCTCAGGGCCGCTGACCTGCCCGACCTCAAGGAGGCGCTCGCGCAGGCGAGGCGAATGACGCGCACCGCAGTCATCATCGTCGATACCGATCCCGGCATCGCCGATCCCGGATACGGCTGGTGGGATGTGCCGGTTGCCGAGGTCTCCGCGGCAGCGGAGGTCCGTGCTGCGCGCAAGGAGTACGAGTCGGCCGTGCGGGCTGCGCGTACCTACCTATGAGCGGAAACAGGAACCGGGCGCTGGCGACGCCCTGGTGACCAGGAGGCAACGGTCGTGAACGTCATGTATGAGCGTGTCAGCAAGTCCTTCGGGTCCGTTGAGGCGCTGCGTGACCTGAACCTGGAGATACCCGACGGCAGCTTCATGGTAATGCTCGGGCCTTCAGGATGCGGCAAGACGACTGGCCTGCGGCTGGTGGCCGGGCTCGAGGTGCCCAGCGCCGGTCACATCTACCTGGGTGAGAGGGACGTGACCGGAATACCGCCCCGCGAGCGTGACGTCGCGATGGTCTTCCAGAGCTATGCGCTCTACCCGCACATGACGGTGCTGGAGAACATTGCCTACCCGCTACGGGTGCGCAAGATATCCCGCGGCGAGCGTGACCGCCAGGCCACCGCCGTCGCCGAAAGCCTGATGATCGGGTCTCTGCTTGACCGCAAGCCCAGGGAGCTTTCCGGCGGCCAGCGCCAGCGGGTTGCCCTGGCGCGCGCCATCGTCCGGCAGCCGGCCGTCTTCCTGATGGACGAGCCGCTCTCCAACCTGGACGCCAAGCTCAGAATCCAGATGCGGGTGGAGCTGAAGCGGCTACAGCGCGAGCTGAATGTCACGACGCTCTATGTCACTCATGATCAGTCCGAGGCGACCACCATGGCCGACCTTGTCGCCGTGATGGCGACCGGGCGCTTGGAGCAGCTCGGCACACCCAGGGAGATCTACAACTTCCCCAGGAGCGAGACAGTCGCGCGGTTTGTCGGCAGCCCGCCGATGAACATCGGTGATGTCGAGATCAGCGACAGCAGGCTGTTCCTCGGATCCCAGGTATTCCCGGTTGACGATGACGTTAGCCACCGGATCCGCGACGCGGCGAAGGGCCGCGATATACGGCTCGGAGTCAGGCCCGAGGATCTGGTCCTCGCCACCGACGGGCGGCCTGCGCTCGACTCCGAGGTCTACATGGTCCAGCCGATGGACAATGAGACGCTGGTCACACTCCGGTGCGCCGACTCGACCCTGCTGACCTGCCGGTTCGCGGCAGACTTCGAGCCTGCTGTCGGCTTCCGCCTGCGGATCCGGGCGCGGGGCGACCGGCTTCATATCTTCGATCGCGCCAGCGGTGAGTCGCTGCTGGCAACCCGGTGGCCCGGTGATACGGCAGGCCTGGACGGACCGAACGCCGGGCAAAGCGGCCTGCCATCGCCCGCCGAGCCGACGCTCTGACAGCGCAATCGCGATGGCCGGTGCCCGGCTGAGCAGCCGGTACCGCCATCCTCGGTGCGGCGTGCCCGGGGGCACCTCCGGGAAGTTGCTGGAAGGTTAGCGGCCAGGAGAGCTGCCTGCTGGTCAGGGGTGAGATGGTCGGCTGAGCGCAGCAGGATCACGGACGGGCTGGTGGCGCCGGGTGAGGCGGCGAGCAGTTCGCCGAAATCCGAATCGGCGGAGATGATCACCAGGTCGTTCGCCCGCGGCGTGCTCCAGGATGGCCTCGACCGGCGGCGGTGACCAGGCGGGCATCAGCGACGTGCCGGGCATCGAGCCCGGCGCGGTGTAGTCCGGCGGCGACGCGCGGGGACAGGTTCGCGTCGGTAAGCAGCCGCATGCCTAGGCGGGCCGGGCGAGCGGCAGTTCACGTTCCTGCACGGCAGCGGCGGCAAACTCCAGGGCGGCCAGGATGTCGGCGCGCTCGAGGTAGGGGTAGTCGGCGAGGATCTGCTCGGTGCTGCGCCCGGCCGCCAGCAGGCCCAGCACGGCGCTGACGGTCACCCTGGTGTCGCGGATGCACGGCAGGCCGGTCATCTTGGCCGGGTCGATGGTGATCCGCTCGTATGCCACGTCGTCAAGGGTACGCCGGCCCGCGCCGCCCGCGCCGGCTCGATGCGCGGCCGCGGCGGCATATACAAGCGCAGCGATGCGGCGTCTAACGTGCGGCTCCGCGACGTAGGCGGACGATGTAAGTGTCGTAGCACTCCAGCGAGGTCCGGGCCCGCTCTGGCGCATGGTGGTGCGCGGGTCCGCATGCGAGGCAGCTTCCTGCACGGTCTCTTAGCGGCACGCCGGCATCCAGCGCGGCGGTGATGAACGC
>Ga0182024_10008206_pt1 | contig 22151 bp, 21 predicted proteins | sample P32metaG_FD_120480 | JGI IMG/M metagenome (GOLD analysis project Ga0182024, IMG submission 120480) | Permafrost microbial communities from Stordalen Mire, Sweden - P3-2 metaG (Illumina Assembly) | ecosystem: Environmental > Terrestrial > Soil > Wetlands > Permafrost | place: Sweden: Stordalen...
TACGAGCAGCGCAACGGGGTGAAGCTTACCTACATGCCGTTCATCACTCGCGCGGCCATTATGGCGCTGCGCAAGCATCCGATCGTCAATGGATCGATTGAGGGCGACGCGATCCGCTACAACAAGAACATTAACATCGGAATTGCTGTCGCTTTGGAGTGGGGGCTGATCGTGCCGGTGATCAAGCAGGCGGAGGAGAAGAACTTCCTGGGCATCGCGCGGGCGATTGTGGATGTGGCGGAGCGCGCGCGGGGCAAGAAGCTGGCGACGGACGAGATCTCCGGCGGGACGTTCACGCTTACTAACTCCGGCATATTTGGCGAGCAGTTCGGCACGCCGATCATCAACCAGCCGCAGTCGGCGATCCTGGGCATCGGCGGCCTGAACAAGGAGGCCGAGGTGATGACGGACAAGGACGGCAACGACTCCATTGCGATCCGTTCCATCCAGCGCTTCACGCTGGGCTTCGACCACCGCATCGTGGACGGCGCCGATGCCGGCAAGTTCATGTCCGACTTCAGGGCCTACCTCGAGAACTGGAGCGAAGAGATCGGGTAGACCCCCCCTCCCCCCTATCTTTTTTGCAAGATCTTCCTGCCAAAGGACTTGGCGGGAGGGATCGTGATTCATAAGGGGTTAGCTATGCCCTATCTGGACGTCCCATCTGGCGGATCGAAGGGCGGAACATGTTGCGCCTTCCATCGGGCGACTGCCGGATCGAGGTGCAGCAAGAAGAAATCCTCGAACGACAAGACATTTAATGCCGAGGTGTAGGTCGGAATGCCCTGCTTAAGGCGCTTCGGAACTACCAAGTAAATTCGTGCCTCTTTCATCGCGTTCAGATCGTTAATTCCGACCTTTTCGTCGATAGTTGCGAGGAAGAACCCCAACCCTCTTATTCCTCGGGTGACGCGTAGCTCGGTGTACGGAATGAGTGATCGGGTAGACTTCAATCGAGCGCCGACGCGCGAGTTACACCGCAACTGACAAAATGCCGACTAGAAACTGGACGCGCGAGCAGCTGATAGTGGCTTTCAATCTCTACTGCCGCACGCCTTTTGGTCGCATTTCCAATAGAAATCCGGAGATCATCGAACTCGCGAAAGCGATTAACAGATCGCCTTCGGCGGTTTCTTGGAAGCTCGCTAATTTTTCGAGCTTGGATCCGTCCGTCACAGGCAGAAGTCTCAGTGGTGCGACTCATGCTAGCTCCCTTGATCGCGAGGTATGGGATGAGTTTAATGAGGATTGGGAACGCCTTTCTTTCGAAAGTGAGAAGCTAAGGGCCGAGCTGCTCGGTCGGTCGATCGAAGCCTTGCAGGAGAAGCCACTTCCGGAGGGCAAGGAAAGGCTCGCCGCGGTGGCGACCCGGGTAAATCAAGGATTCTTCCGGGCGGCGATTCTGGCCGCATACGACACCAGTTGTTGCATAACGGGAATCAAGACTCCTGAATTGCTTCGCGCGAGCCACATCATTCCATGGAGCGTTGATACTAAGAACAGAACCAATCCAAAGAACGGACTCTGCCTAAATGCGCTGCACGATCAGGCTTTCGATTGCGGGTATATCGCTCTCGACGACCAGTTGAAAGTTCTCGTATCTCCACGACTACGTCAGGGCGTCAATATGGCGCTAGACGAAATGATTTTCAGATACAAGGGGCATCCAATACAGCAGCCAAAGCAATTCGTCCCCGACCATTCGTTCGTCGCATATCACCGTGACAACATCTTTCGCCGTTGAGGAGGACATCGTGAATACTTGCTTTGTCGTTGAGTTTTATGAACGGCGCACGAACAGCGCGCCCGTCGCACGGGTGATGGTGATGGAGGATGTCGATGACGTCGCGAATGTGGCCGATATTTTGAAGCTTTTCTTCGATCATCTCCGCTCGAACGATCCACAGTTCCACGATGCAGGCCTCATGGGTGCACGCTTTGTGCACTGGCAAGTGTCCCGGTTCGAGAGCGCCGGAATCGGACCGGAACGTCGCGGACTATTTCTCATCAGAGAGTTGGCTGCCACAGCCGATTGCGTTGTTGCCGAAGTTTACGCAAACAACTTCAGGCCCGAAGTTCGCTTCAAGAGAACAGAAGAGATAACGCAACACGAACTGCTAGTCGCGGCTGAGGTACTGCAACAGGCAAACATCTGAGTGGTCCTTACAGCAGAGACTTCGCCCTTAGCACCAACGCGACGGCCTCTTCGGGCGTGGGGGCGACGGCGGAGAGGTGGCCCATCTTGCGGCCTTTGCGCGGACGGAGCTTCTCGTAGAGGTGCAGGCGGACGCCGGGGACGGCGAGGGCGCGGTCGAAGTGCGGTGCGCGTGGGGTGGCGGTGAGCGCAGGGGCAGACAAGGACAAATGCGGGGATTCTTCGCTCCGCTCAGAATGACAAGCTCCCTGCTGTGGTGGCTCCTCGGGCTGCAGCCAGACCTCGCCGAGGAGGTTGGCGATGGCGCAGGGCTGGACGACATCGGGCAGGCCGAGCGGAAGGTTGCAGACGGCGCGGACGAGCTGCTCAAACTGGCTGGTGACGCAGGCGCGTTCGCTGGCGTGGTAGCTGTTGTGCGGGCGCGGGGCGAGCTCGTTGACCAGAAGGCGGCCATCTTTGGTTACAAATAGCTCAACTGCAAGGATGCCTTCCAGTGCGAATGTGTCGGCGATGGATTCGGCGAGGTCGCGGGCGGCATTTGCCATCTCCGGCGGCAGCGGTGCGGGGATGACGCTCCAGGCGAGGATCTGGTCCTCGTGGTGGTTCCACGCGGCGGGATAGACCTGAACCTCGCCGCGCGGCGAGCGGGCGACGAGGATGGAGATCTCGCGGTCGAGATCGACGGCCTGCTCGACGACGCCGGGGCCTTCGCCGAGCGCCTCCCATGCGCCGCGAATCTCAGCTTCAGACACAGGCAACGGATTGGGTGACGCAAAGCCGACCTTCCCTTGGCCGCGGCCGTCGTAGCCGCCGGTGGCGCTCTTGCAGAAGCAGCGGCCGCCGAGCGCGGAGATAGCCTCGCGCAGTTCATCGAGCGAGCGCACGGCGCGATAGTCGCCGACGGGAAAGCCGTTGCGGCGCAGCCAGTTTTTCTGCGTGATGCGATCCTGGATGACCTCGAGCACGCTTTCGCCGGGACGCACGGGGACGAAGCTGGCCGCGGCATTCAGGCTGGCGAGGGAGATCTGCTCGATCTCCAGGGTGACGACGTCGCAGCCACGGGCGAGATTCGCGGCCTCGCGGCTGTCGTCCCAGGCGGCCTCGATGCAGCCGTCGACGATGAAGCGCGCGGGGCAGGCTGGGTCGGGGTCGAGCACGAGGATGCGATAGCCCATGGTGCGCGCGGCCATGGCGGTGAGGCGTCCAAGCTGACCGCCGCCGAAGATGCCAATCGTCGCGCCGGGAAGGAGCGTGGGAGACTGGCTCACGCGGGGGCCTCGTTGTCGTCGATGGTTTGCGCGAGGACCTCGTCGCGGCGCGCGACGCGCCAGGCGAGTAGTTTTTTCTGCAGCGCGGCGTCGGTGGTGGCGAGGATCTCGATGGCGAGCAGGCCGGCGTTGGCCGCCCCTGCTGCGCCGATGGCCAGCGTGGCTACCGGCACACCTTTGGGCATCTGCACGATCGAGAGCAGCGAGTCGAAGCCCTGAAGCGCGGTGGCGGCGATGGGCACTCCGAGAACGGGCAGGACGGTCTTGGCGGCGACCATACCGGGCAGGTGCGCCGCCCCGCCCGCGCCCGCGATGATCACACACAAGCCGCGATCGGCGGCGGACTCAGCGTAGCTGAAGAGCAGGTCAGGCGTGCGATGCGCGGAGACGACGCGGGCCTCGTGCGGCACGCCAAACTCGCGCAGCATCTCAACTGCGGCACGCATGACGGTGTAGTCGCTGCGGCTGCCCATGATGACGCCGACGAGAGGTTTGGCTTTGGGCTTTGCGGGCATGGGGCGATTATACGAGCGCGGCTATCCGCAAACCGCTACCGTCATGATCCTACGATAGCTCTTAAGGCGAGCATGTATCGGGACCTAGTACGCTACCGCAATAAGCTGCATGGCACCGTTATATGCGATGACACAGTGCGCCAGGATGTCTCTTCCGACGAGAACATGAAATCCCTGCGCGAGAAGTAGATCAGCTGCGCTGACTTGCATGTTGGGCTTTAGAAAGGGAGGTGTCGTTGGAGTGCTGGGAATCGCTATCCCCACATCGTATGTGTCAGCAGCCACCGGGACCCCGCAGTACTCGGAGTGTGCATAGGAACGCTGCCGGTTGGCTGGAGCTGAAGGGCCTGAAATACGGAAGGGTCGATACAGGTGTGGCTCGCACCCGTGTCGATGAGACCCCTCACAGCTTGTACGGCGGGTATTGGCAGATTCGCGGCCTGCAGTGCCGCACGTCGGGCGGCGCTTACCATCACGCCCAGATTGATCATGGGCACACCTTGGGTGAACGTGATTGTGAAGTGCGGCATTACCCGTGAACCGTCGAATGCGGCATGACGTGCCGGGTGATGTATTGGACAGCTCCGACGGCGTTTATCTGCTTCACCAGAAACGGATCCAGACCAAACTTTTGGTATCCAGCCTTGATGGCATCCTCGTACGCTGCGAAAAAGTCAACGACCTCTTCGCCACGGATTAAAACAAACTTGCCAGTATGATCCCCCCACTGCCCCACATTCGCTTCGTACGTCGCCAATTCCTTCTCCAGAGCCATAAATACCACCCGCAAGATCTAAGTATAGACCGCACACCTATCTTATTGCCCTGATGCAGCCTTGATACCACAGTTCTTGTGCGTCTGACGAGAAAACCCTAGGCTTTTGTTGCGTTTTCGCATTATCTTCGCACCTCACTCCGCGGCTTTGTTCTTCGACCAGAGGCTGGCGTTGAGGCACTCGACGACGCCGTCGACGATGAGGTTGAGGCCGGCGGTGAATTTGGGCGCATCGGCGATCTGCTTTGAGCTGACGGCATCGGCGACGTTGATGCTGGAACTGACGATGGAGATGGCGGCGTCCTTCTTCTGCGCCCCGGTCTTGGCGCCGTAGAGCAGCTCGACGCTCTGGACGAGGCTGGGCAGCAACGCGATGCCGCGCAGGAACAGCTTGAGAAAGTCCATGGTTGCCTCCGATATTTGTTGCGAGAGTCGTGTCAGTCTTCAGCGCCGGATGAGGACATCGATGGCGAAGTGAGCGAAGGTGAGCACAGCGCCGAGCGCTCCGGCAGCTCCCTTCAGGCGCTGCACGGTGCGTTCGTGGCTGCTGATGCGACCCTCCAGCCGAGCGAGCCGGCCCGGCTGGCCGTTGCCCACGAGCTCCTTCATCTGGCTCTTGAGTACGTTCAGATCCGATAGCACGGCGGCTTCGAATTCGGTCATCGTCTGCTCCTTGTTATGTGCTGTTTTTTCTAGCTGACCGGAAGGTTGGTGAAGACGGCGCTCGAGAGCCGCGAGTAAAGCGGCGGGGTAGACGCGTCGTACATGCGCACGAAATAACGCTCTACCTGCGCGGAGCGCGGGATGGAGAAGCCGCGAACGGGTGAGCGCAGCACGAGATTCTGATCCACGCCCGGGCCGAAATCGAAATCGCGCAGGCGGACCTCAAAGCCGCCTCCGGGCGGCGGATCGGTTCCCGCGTCGATCCCGAGCGCAGTGGTCGTCGCGCTGGTGACGGCAAGCTGCTGCAGGTTGCTCAGGGTCAACGCCGGTGTGGGCAGCGCAGCCGGCGGCAGATATGCGTCGGTCGGGATCGCCTCGGAGAGCGTGAGGCCGAGTGACTCCGCCCAGTCGTTGGCGAAGGTCACTTTGTATGAGAGAAGCTCGGGGACGGAGTGGCCGTTGATGATGTCCACCTTGCGAACGACAACGTTGAACGTCTCGCCATTGGCAGTTATGGCCAGAACGTCGCCGGGCCAGACGTCGGCCGCGGGGTTAATGGCAGCGTGGCTCCCCGCGAGGGCAGCGGAGCGGCTGGTGGCCAGTGCGAGGACAGCCAGCGCCGCGGACTCGCAGTCGACGGAGGAGCGAGCGGGCGGATGCAGAACCTTGCCCAGCCAGCGAGCGGTTCCGGGAAATCCAGCGGCGGCCTCTGCGGCGATGCTGGCCGAGTCTTCCAGGCGAGCGACGGCGCGGTCACGCGTGCGATACAAGACGGTCACCAGCTCGCCCGCGACCGGAACGCGGCCAGCGAAAAATGTAATCAATCCAATTGTAGAAATCTTGCAGTCGACGCCCTCGCCTGCTAGGCCGATGAGGCGCGTCTCAGTGGCGCCGCCAGGAAGCGTGCTCACCACCCAGGCGGAGCCGGACTCCGTGACGCTGCATGAGCCGATGGAGCCCGTGAGCTGGACATTATCCACCACGGCAAAAGTGCAGCTTGCGGGTGAGCTGGAGACGGAGCCGGAGGCTGCGCTGTCATAGAGCACAGTTGCGGGCGTATTGGAGGCGTCCCCCAGATCGATGAGGTCGAAGACCAGCGAGATAGGCGACGCAACAAGGCCGCCTCCAAAGGATTCAATGACGCCGTCAACACGAGCATAGTAAACCTGCAGCACGCGCTGCATCTCCGGAGAATGCACGCGGATGCGCAGCGTATAGGCATGGCCGGAGAGCAATGTGTAACTGATTCCGACTTCTGTTCCGTTGACGCACGGAGTGAGGACGGTTGCGCCGCCGCTCTGGCGGACGCTGTATCCGGCGAAGCAGTTGGCGCGCTGGACGGGGCCGGCGTAGAGGCCCAGCAGCACTCCGTCCGATGGCGAAGCGAGCTGCACGTTTGCGGCTTCGAGGACCAGCGTGCCACCCAGCTCGATCTGGTCGATTGCGGAAAGGGCGGTCTGGCCGTCGTAACCGGTGCCTCCGGTCAGCGTGAGGCCCGCGCCGCCGAGGAAGAGATGGGAACCGGGATCGGCGATGTTCCAGATCTGCGTATTGAAGGCGGCCAGGTTGAAGCTGTCGGCGAGCAGCGTGGGCTTGCTGATGCGGAAGGGCTCGTCGGAGAGCTGGAAGAGCGTAGTGGTGCCGTCACCGGCGAAGATCTCCTGCGCGTAGGCGGAGGGCTCGATGAGGCCGGCGAGGGTGACGTCGTTGGCCAGCTCCTTGACCATGGCGGTCCGGAGCGTGGCGAACTGCAGCATGCCATCTCCATTGCCCTCGTCGAAGTTAAGCGCGTGAGTTGTGGCGCCGACCGTTTGCGTGGACAGTGCCCCGTTGAGCGCACGATAGGCAGCGTAGGTGGACCCGGCGATAAGGCCGGCGTTGGTGGACCACGGCTTGGCGGGTTCTGGTGTAAAGACGCCGAGCGCCTTATCGACGACAACGCCGGAGGTGGTGAGCAGGCTGGCGCCGGTGCGCGCGGCGAGCGTCGACAGCAACGTGCCGCCGGCGACCGAGTAGCCGTCGTTGGTGAGGACGAGAGACAGCTTGTCGAGCAGCCACTCATCGCTGATCGCGGTGAAGTTTATGCGGTAAACGGGGCCGGCGAGGCCGACGCCGGCATATATGGGCTCGGGCTCAGTGGCGATGTATCCGGTGAAGAGAATAGTCCCGCTGGCCGCCGCGACCACAATGCGCGCGCGGCGGACAGGTACCGGCAGAGCGGGAGAGAGACCGGGGGCATTCACGACGAGTGCGCCACTGCAACGCGAGGGCGTGTTGAGGACGCGCTCGATGGTGAAGGGCACATCCGCGGAGATCGCGGCCGAGTAATCGACAGCGCCAGCACCGGTGAGGTTGTCGATGGTGAGGATCAAGGCGCGACCTCCGTGCCGAGCTTGGGCAGGCCGCGCATCTCGCGCACCTCGTCGATAGTGAGCACACCGGCCTTGAGCAGCTCGGTCTGGATCTGCAACTCCTCCATCTCGTCGCGCGATTCGAGATCGTTGAAGGTGAACTCGAACTCGCGCCAGCCGAGCTTTTTCGCGAAGAGGTCGCGCGTAATGTGCTCGGCGAGCAGACGGGCGACGGGCACGACGGCGCTCTGGAAGGCCTCGTCGGCCATCTCGCCGGCGGTCGAGCGGTTGACGTCGGCCTGCAGACCGAGCAGCATGGGCGGCAGCTCGAAGGCATTCGCGATTATGACCAGCAGGAACTCCTGCCACTGGATGCGCAGGTCGGCATCGGTGCCGCCAGCGAAGCGAAGCACTTCGGGCTTCTGCTCGCAGCTGAGCAGAGGCACCCGGCCTGTGCCCTCGATCTCGTCCTGCCACCAGCGGATGAGGCGGTCATGCTGCTCGGGGGTGGCCTCGTTCAGCCAGAGCGCATACTGCACGACCGAGTTCGCCGCGAGGCGGCCGGCGTAGCGATTGGCGGAGAGAAACTGGTTTACGGTCTCGAAGGCGACCTCCAGCCGGCCCAGGCCGAAGGGCGTGTGACTGCGCGGGTTCAGGCGGATGTACATCAGCTCGTCGTCGAGCAGCGGGATTAGGTTCTTTCGACTCAGGCCGCTGGTGGCCTGCGCGTAGCGCGGTTTGGCCGGGTCGCCGTCCCAGGTAACGTCGATCTCGATGGTGGCGCCGTCGACTGCCCAGAGGTGGAACGGGCGCCCGGAGTCGCCGGTGGCCTCCATTTCTACCGAGCCGAAGCCGCCGACGAGCAGATCTTCGAGCACCTGCTCGAAGAGCGTGCGGAAGCTGTCACTGATGTTCGGCTCCTCCAGGCAGCAGCGCAGCACCTGCATGCGCGCGGCTGCGTCGGGGACCTCGACACCGGAGTAGCCGCGCCGCACCTTGATCTTCCAGTCCATGCTGGCGATCTTGTCCTTGACGACGTTGATGGCGCGTCGCGCCACCGGCGTCTCGGCGAACTTGCGCAGGTTGGCGGGCGTCGGCTTGGGCGTGGCATTCTGGCCCACCCGGTTCTGGCCATAGGGGGTCAGGATCGAGGGCAGCATGATTGTCTTTCGCTCCCCCCTCCCGGCGTCGCCCGCAGCGGCATCCACACCCGCCAGCCTCTGCCATGCCTCGGTCACTCGTGTTCGAAGACTCACTCACCCACCCCTTTCGTCTCTTGGTTGCAAAAAGAAAAGCACAGCGGTTTCGCTGTGCCTTGAGAAATCGAAAACCCAAATGCTTATCGCCGATGAACACCGATCACGCGGATTTCAAGGAACGAGAACTGCAACATACAATCCGTCTTGATCGGTTCGATCGGCGTTCATCGGTGTTAAATCTTTGCCTCAGAGCCGCAGGTCGCTGCGTGCGGTCTCCGCGGCGCGAACCAGGTCGTTCATGGTGATGACCCGGATCTCCTGGCTTTCCATCGTCTCCACTGCGAATCGATAGCGATCGACGCCCTCGTCGGAATCAGAACCGGAATCGGAGCCGGCGGCCAGCTCGACAGGCTCAGCCTCGACGTTAACATCCCGAACCTCCACCAAAGCGCGCAGCGGCTCGACCACGGCGGTCAGCTCCAGCTGCGTGCCCTCCACGCGGGCGACGCCCTCGCGCAGCCGCGACGCGGAGAAGGCGAGCACCTTGGCGGCCTCTGCATCTCCGTCAAGCGAAACGGCGTGGAACATCTTCACCACGCCATTGGGCCGATAGCCGCAGTCGATCTTCATCGGGTCGCCGGGTCGTGTGTAGAGGGACGCGGCGATCCGCTTGCGCATCAGGCCCCAGACGCCGGCGCGCTCGAAGTGGGTGCGCATGGCTCCGGCGATGGCCGCGCGGCCGGTGCGCCTGCGGACCTGCTTCGCGCGCAGAGGCTCCACGTAGAGCTTCATCAGCAGGTCGAGCTCGGCGGCCATGTTCTCCGCCAGGCAGGCATGGGGCTCAGTCATCTGGATCGAGTTCGAGAAGCTGTCTTCCATCGTCGCGATTACGGACTTCGGATCGGCCGGACCGAGCCGAAGCCGAGTCTCAATCTCTCCCTCCAGCGCCTCCAGCAAGCCGATGTCGGCGTCGGCGTCGAGACAGCGTGCGCGCGTCCAGTCGCGGGTAAAGCGGACACGCGTCTGTCGCGAAGCACCCTCCGTGCCGGCCTCGCGCAGCAGGACGCCGATGTTCGCGAACTCGCCCTTCACCGGGTCCGGCACGTAGCGGATCAGGAAGAACTCGCACGGCAAGCGTTCGTCCACCTTCGACCTCCTCTGTGAGGGGAATGCAATTCGACAGCCAACTGCTCATGGCGCAGAATACTGCTCCAAATCCGAGCGAAACCCTACATCACGAACCTCCCCGCGCGATCCTGGGGAAACTGGCGCGGAACCGCAATGTTCAGTTTCTTGTCCCAGAGCGGGAAAGGTTCCCGATCTGAGTCCCGAAACGAGCCGATCAATTCGCGCACGCGCGCGCGCCGAGCCAGCATCCTCTCCATCAATTGTTCGATCACGGTGATGTCTCCGTCGTACCACTCCGGAGGCACGATTTCGGCGATCGACCAAAGCGTTTCCGCAGCCATGGTCTCGATGCGGCTGAGCCACGGCTCGAAGCTCTTCCAACCGGTGACGCCGGCGTAGACGCTGTTGCGCGCGTAGACCCCGCGCAGCGGGCTGTCGGGAAAGCTCCACTCGCCGGCGTTGAAGCAGAAGCCCTGATCGATGAAGGTCGCGCGATAACGACGCTCGCGTGGCCTGCGATCGAAGACCGCCTGCCGCCCGTTGCAGTTGCCGGCCCACTTATCGAGCGCCAGTATGCCGACGAACTCCTGCAGGTTGCGGACCTCATCCAGCTGCTGCTCGGGAAGGTAGTCCACTACCTGGCCAGGCAGCATTCCGCCGATGAACCGGCTGCCGAACTGCAGCCCGGGCGTGTAGGGCTCGGCGCGGCCGTGCGGCAGTTCGACCACCATGCCGGGCGTGTTCGCAATCAGCCACGCGGTCACTTCCACCACGTCAGTGGCTGGAACGCTGAGACCGGCGGCCTGGGCGAGCCGCGTGGCGATCAACTCATTGGCGAGCACGCGCAAGTGTTGCGGGTTGTTCCGGAACTTCACCACCCACAGGTTTCCATCGGCGCCGAGCATCAACTGGCTCTGCGCGCCGCCGCGCATACGCCGCACTGCCTGGACCGCCAGCACTGCCAACGCTTCATCCTCCGCTGCGGAGAAGGATACTGCACTTAACTGGCGCGGGCGCGGCGTGAACCGTTCTGCAACCACTCTGCTCGCACCGCCTGCGCCAGTGCCATGGCCATCAGACAGTCGTCGTGGGCGCCGTTGGCAGCCCCGGACCTCCCTCCGGGATAGCTGACGAACGTGCGGCACTCTTCGAGCAGGGTACGACTGAGGAACAGCCACGGCGAGTCAACCAGCAGCACGGCCATGCGGTCGATCATCCCGGGCTTAGAGCCGGCGCTGGTCAGCCATCCGGGCATGCTGCACTGCTCGTAGACGGTAACGTACTTCTCGAGGACATCGAGATAGGCGAGCACGCCGGAGCCATGGTTGTTGCGCTCCACGGCAAGCTGCGCCCCGCCGTACTCGCGACCCAGCGAAGCGGCGACTCGAGCCAGCTCCAGCGTCCCGATGCGCTGCTGCAGCTCGGCGCACTGGATGCCGGTCGCGAGGTCGATGACCTGTATTGCGGCGTAGTCGCCATCCGATCCTCCGCCCGCCGGGTCGACCGCGACCAGATACTCTTTGCCCGTCAGCGGCGGAAGCCAGATGCGAAGTGCGCCGCCCCGGCGCGTCTCCAGCGGTGTCTTGACCTCGACCAGGCGTCGTTCGACTGCCTCGACGTCGAAGCAGCAGTCGCCGGTGGTGCGGAAACACAGCTCGGGGTCCTCGGCGAACTCCTGCACGCGCAGGCCACGGTAACTTGCTTCGAGGCCGCGGCGAAAGCCGATCTGCGCCGAAGTCAGGCCGTGTGCGTGCATCAACACGAGCTCGTCGCCGCGAAGGTCCGTGACTGCCGCGGAGATGTAAGCCGGCTCCATCCACCAGGGGAAGAAATGCTTTACCATCCCCTTTTCATCTGCCTGTTGCCACTCCTCGTAAAAGCAGCCGTAGGCGCCATTGGGCGTGCTTTCCAGCACCAGTTCGCCGCCGGGCACCAGTGCAGCGCGCAGGCCTGCCAGGGTTGCGGCGGCTTCTCCGGGCCAGCGCGAAACCTCGCTGAGGTGCATGTTCTGCACGGTCAGCCCGCGTCCCGCGTTATCGTCCGAGGCGCTGAGCACGCGAAACTCGCTGTCGAGTTTTGGGAAGACCATCTGCCCGACGTTGGCGCGACTGCGCCTCAGCGGCCCATCGCGCAGCTCTTCGGGAAGGCACTGCCAGAAGCGCTGCACGACGCGGAAGATCGCCTCCGCCGCCTCGCGGGTATGTGCGACCTGTACGGTCAGCACGCCGCGCGCGGTGACGGTCCTGAGAAAGAAGCGCCCGGCGACCCACGTCGTGATGCCCATCTGGCGCGCCTTGACGACGATGTTGTGGCGCCCGCGATCTCGCGCGAACCACGCCTGGGCAGGGTTTGCTTCAAGTGCACTCTCCTGTCCGGAGCGGTTGCGAATTCGCAGCAGTTCGCGCGCCAGTCTGACCGACCTCGTCTCTGCGTCCACACCTCCTATCTGTTGATCGAACGTCCTTCCAATCTCCAGCAACTCATCCAGACCTAACCCCACCTCATTCATTGCCATTTCCACCAGGATCCTCGCAGATCGCCGGCCCTGCCGATTGCCTGCGTTATGGAGGACGGGAGTTGATTCGCGTCTCCTTTGAGTTGCGCTGCGATCGAGAGTGTGCCGCACCCATCGCTACATCACCCAGTGACAACCAGAGGTTGTCTTCGGGTTAGGCACGTCGCGCAGCGTTACGTTACTGTTGGCCGGAATGGTGATGGCCGATGCGAGGCCGTTGATCGGCTGCGAAGACCCGCCCTGGACGGTAAGGGTAAAGGCTGACTGCGGGTTCGAGATGGTGTAGATCGAGCCGCTCGGTCCGGTGCAGTCGGGCATGGTATACGCCGCGTTCGCGGTTGGCGCAGCCGTAACGAAATCATCCTGGCTGGCCAGTGTGTAGGTGTTTGCCGTAACCTGATGCGGCTGCGCGGCTGTATAGCCAAAGAAATAGTTCAGCGAGTTGCTGGCAATCTGGCCGAGACGAACCTGCCCTGCATTCGTCGGATGCGTCTGGTCATTGAACCATGTCGTACTCGCGTAGGCTCCATCCGCGCCAAGATTGGGGTCGGCGGCGAAGTCCACTACTCCGTCGGCCCCCATCGCCTTGGCCTGGCTCAGTAGCTGCTCGTCAAAGGCATTCTTCTCCGAATCAAAGTCGACGCCACCGTAAAAGCGCGAGAGCATGGTTGCGACCAGCACTTGACAACCGCTCTTCTTGAGCGTCTGCACTTCGCCCATGTAGTAGCTTACAACGGTCTGTGCGTAGGACGTCCCGCCCCCTCCCAGAAAGTCGTTCGTCCCCGAGAACACGATGGCGACCGCCGGCCCCTGAGCGGTAACGCATTCCTGACCTACGCGGTTAGGCTCACTGCCCGTCTCATCCAGCAGCAGTGCGCTAGGCACCCCCCAATTGTTGATGGTGTAGGAGGGCTGGCGCGCGAGCGTCAAATTCGCGCACCAGTTGGTGGTTGCGGTATTCCCGTAAGTGATGGAATCGCCGATGCAGTGAAGTTGCGGCGCATTCAGCAGCGCATTGACCGGGCTGGTTGCAACACCATGCTGCGCGACCTGATTCGCAATGAGGCCGCTCATGGACTGAGCCTGAGATATGCCTAAGGCGCTGGGATAGAAGATCGCGCGATAGATGTTTCCGTCGAAGCCGTTGGACGCCCACAGGCCAACATTGCTGGAGCCGAGAAAGAGATTCCCCGTCGTTTGAGCGCCCAGACTCGAATTCTGATAGGCATATGGGCACTCGACACCGTCAATGAGAATCCGGTCCTTGGTCGGCGAAGAACCAAGGATATAGGCGAACACATGAAAGCCGGACAAGATGGTGTTACAGCCCGTCGCTACGCCGCCAATCCAGGTCGAGGGAGCGAAGGCTCCAGCGACGAAGTTGCCACCTCCTCCTGCCGGAGCGACAATCATCAGATTCAGGCCGAGATTCGGTGCCATGGTCGACGTCAACATGGCCGGATACGGATAGGTTATTGAGTCCGCGCTCCCGAATGTGCCGAAGGGATTGATATAGACCGCAAGGAAGATGGTCTGCGATCCGTTCAGGGATGCAGGCAACGCCACACCGCTTCGATTTGCACTGCTGAACCGTAGGCCAGTGGGAAGCCATGCTGGGGCTTGGCCGCCCGACGCCAGCGTTCCGTTATTGTGATTCGAGGTTTGATCCGTGAGCGTCGTTCCCGAGCCTTCGGTGAAGGTATAGTCGGCGCTAGCCCCGGAGACGATAGCGCTGCTGGGTTCTGCGCCGATGCTCTGCGGCGTAATGACGACGGTCCCTGTCTGGCCATTGACGGAAGAGACTGCTCCACCAGCGGCAGGCGCGGCCCAGTTCCCGTCCTCACGCAAGTAGCGTGTGTTGCCCGCGCTCGCTCCGGGATCCGGGACAATGCCGGCCGCGTGAGCGGATCCCGATGCGCCAAACAGCGGCAGGCGTGCGGCCGCGACGGTTCCTGAGGTGATATTCGCTCCGCTCAAAGCGCCGTTGAGAGTCGTTGCGTTGATGGTCCCGGCGTTGAACGCGGTCGGAGTAAAGCTGTAGGGCGTTCCGCGCAGATCTATGAGTAGCGAGCTGGTCGAAGGCGAGTACTGCACGACGTCTCCACCGACGCTTGAATCTAGCTCGAAGAGGTTGTAAGTGGAATTCCAGTTTCCGCAGCCGTGCAGATTGCAGTGAATGGTGAAGGCAGCTTGTTCGCCTGCGGTAAGGCTCATCGTGCGCTGCCAGACGCCGGTGGCCTCATAGGCGACATCGGGATAGGTATGCGTGCCGCCGTAGCCGAGGTAGTTGGTAGTGGGCGTGGCATTGGCAATCGACCAGCCGATCAGCCCATGCGTGTTGTTCTGCTGGTATTGCATACCCGCACGCATCTGGACCGTCGGCCGCGGGACCGATTGCCCAACGAATTCCGTGTCGGCAGCAACCAGTTCCTGATAGAAATGCGGCTGTTCCACGGAATCTCCGGCCGACCACGCGACGTTATTGGGCGCAAGCGTCATCTGGCCATCGACGCTCTTCGTACTCTGGTTGAAGACGCTAAGCACCTCCGCCATGGGGTAGAGCACGAATCCCCCGGTAAGCAATGAGATCGTGCCGCCGCTGCTGGAGCTGTTGGCACCAGTCTGCGCGTAAGTGAAGGAGTTTCCAGCAGTGGTGGTGACGACGAAACTGCCGTTGTAGCTGCTATCGGCGACCCCCGCGATGGTAGCGGTCAGACCGTTGATATTCGCAGACAGATTCCCTGTCGTCGTTACCGTGACTAGGTTCCCTGCACGCGCAATTGAGGCGATGGTCCCATTCACGTTGAGGTAGCCGGAGGTCTGGTTCATTGCGCCGACGACGGCAGTGGTTCCTCCAGCGTAGTAGAGGCCAGTTCCCGAGGTGGTGCCAACCACCGGAAAGACCTGGCGGATTCCGCCTGCCGTATCCACGGTCTGTTCCAGGCCATAGCCGCACAGTCCGCCGAAGGCAAGCGTTGCGAGATTCTGATGCGCCTTATTCAGCGTCAATTGCAGGTGGGTGCCGTCGACGACGGTGTAGGGCGCCATCTCATAGTTGTTCGGATCGTATGAGTTGGTCTGGTCAACGATGCAGGTGACGCCACTCGAAGCTCCAATGGCTGCGGTGTTGGTTGAGTATCCCGAAGGAACGCCACTGGTGGCGATCGGAATAGTCACGGTGCCGGGAGCAATGTTGGTCGACTGGCTCGGAATGGCCTGTCCTGTGCTGAGCAATACGCTGACCGGGAAGCTGGTCCCGCTGAATTGGGCAAACGCATGCGGCTCGTTGTTGTTTCCACCGACGATTGCACCGCCCGTACCGGCGCTGGTGATTGTCTTGGCCGGGTTGGTGTCGATCAGGAATCGACCATCGCCCTGGGACCCTCCGGCTCCGGTTGGCGTAATTGTCACCGAGGTCGACCCGGCCGTGCAACCTGAGCTGCAGGTCCCGGCAAACACAGAGGTGTCCTCATGAATCTGCAGATCGAAGGGGTGGGCGCCCTCGTCCGCGGAATCGCGGAAACCGCCAGAGGCGTACATGAACTGCGAGCCCATCAGGCAGTCACCCACGCCGTAGCAGTGGGTCACCTGGGGAACCAGCACATGTTGCCCCTGGGTGTTGTAAGTGCCGTTGACGTAGAGCGCGCTGTAGCCCATTTTGAAATAGGGCGGGACCTCGACCTGTTCAGGAAAGAGGTTGGAACCGCCGGCCAGACCGCTCTGCGAGACCTCAAGGCCGATTGCCCCGGGATCCTCAGTCCCGGCCTGCTGAGCGATGCTCGCCTCGCTCTGGGTGGAGACATCGTCGATTAGCTGCGCCGTGCCTGCGCGATGAGTCAGGACATCAAGCGGATTGAGGTAGCTGTCAGTCTGTCTGCCGCCGCGCGCGTCCGTAATATGGATCTGGTTATTCAGGGTGGCGGTGTTGTAACCCTCGCTGGTATAGTCCTGCTCGACCTTCACCTGGCAGCCGCTGGCGCAGTCTGGACTGCTGACGGCATTCGCAATCCCGTTGTTGCCGAATCCGTTCACATACTGGCTGGCGTACTCCACATCGTTGAGGTTGTTGACGTGGAGTTGCGTCCCCGTCGGCTGCGCCACCACCTGCGTCGCGGAGGGCAGTGTCGAGACCTTCTGCCCGAGGCCGCTCTCCACAGCCGCGACATTTTCGTCAACATAGTTCTTGTCGGCGGCCTGGCTAGCCGCGACCGGGTCAGCGGGCAGTTCGAGCGGGCCGGTCATGGTGTCGCCAGCCTTGAGAACGTAAGGTGACGTGTCCAGTGGATGCCCTGCAATGGCTGTTGCGATGGCCGTGTCGACGTAGCTCTTGCTGACCGTCTGCATAGCCACGGAGGTCGGCAATACAGTGCTCTCGATGGCGCTGATCTTTACCGCGGATGAACTGGCGGGCACCACCCAATACTGGCGAGTCACACTGCCGTCGTCCAGGTGATAGACCACCGTGTAGTAGCTGCCTATCGGCGTCGAGCCGGAGTTCGGGACGAGATTCACGCTCAGAGCCCCGCCGCCGCCGAGCTCAGCCGACGTGTTGCCGCTTGGAATCGCATCGCCGGCGCTAGTGGCAAATGCGGGCCAGCTGATGATCAGCGTTCCCGCGGCTGGCGTTCCGTCCGCGTGGTAGACCGTATCCGCCACCTGTGTCGTGGCTACCTGCGCCAATCCGGCGGCCGTCCCCACCGCGAGCAGCACTCCAATTAAGATCCAGCTCTTCGACTTCCAACGCATCCCATCCTCCTTGAATCCGAAGACTTCAAACATTTCGCAACGCCGCCGGCAGATAACTGCGGAAGCACACGACCGTCTCGCCATCGTTGGCGTCTTTTACCGGCAATGCACGAAACGCGGCAGCCAGCCGGATACTCTCAAGCGGCGCAGCCAGCGCGCCGACGGCCTCAGCCGATCCCTGCATAGTCTGCAGGCGCGGGTAGTGATACAGAATGCGGTCGCCCTGGGCGCCCTCGATAGCGAACAGGGCCGACCACTCCTGAAAGAAGCTAGCGCCCTCGCGGTCGCAGAAGCCGACCAGGCGGCTCACCTTCATTCCTTCCGTGGGTGTGCCCGCCTGCAGCGGGCTAGCCAGCGTCAGCACGCCCGAATCGATCCCGACCACAACCCCGGCGTTCAGCGTCACGCGGCGGATGTAATTCACATCGCCGCCCACAGCAGAAGCCGATTGCACATACGCCGTGCTGACGCCCGTGCCGACGTAGCCAAGCTGACCGGTGTAGTCGATGTCTACCGCAACCAGGCTGCCAATGCTGAACCCCAGCGCAGCTGTCGCACCCACGTTCAGAGAGCTTGCTGTAGACGGCGGACCAGAGCCGGTGACCAGCGAGATTGGCGCAGCGGCAACCCCGCCGCTGCCGTTTGCTGTGGCGCTCGAGGCCGTTGTCAGCAGATTCGTCTGCTGCGATCCGGAGGCCAAGGTCGCCTGGAGCTTTCCCCAGCTCTCGAACTCAAACGAGATGGCCGCTTCCACTTCGGCGCGAACCTGGGCCACGGTTATGGCCGGCGCCCCCGCGCGCAGGGGATCGACCTTAGTCCCACACTTGCGAACAAACTTTGAGATCCAGCCGAGGTCCGCCCACGGCGACGGCGGAGTATCGAGATCGAAGCTGCCGAGCTGCGCCGGGTCGAAGATCGTCGGCGTACCGGCGGAGCGGTTAACCGGAGCGAAGTAGGCGCGCACGCGACCCGTTGCCGGAGCCACGGGCGCGACCGCAGCTTGTGCCGTTGTTGTACTCACAGCTCGCCTGCCTCCTGGTGTGAATAGACCTGCACGGTTGCCGTGCGCTCCAATCGCTCATCCAACACCGCGGCAGCGCCGAAGACCGGATCCGACCAGAACACATTGGTCCCCATCGCGGCCGGGGCGACACCCACGCTGGCGCCGGAGTAGTTCATCTTCTGCTCTGAGCGCGGCTCAGCCGCGAGCGCCGACGCCAACTCCGCATCCATCGCCGCCAGCAGCCGTCCGCGATCCATGCTCCCCTGGCCGGAGGTCCCATCCGTTGCGTACTGGATCGAACACTCCATCGCCACCTGAGGCAGCGGCGACACGCTGTTCACCTGCAGCTTCGTCCACTGCAGGCGAAATGTATCGACCGGGACAGACGCTGTGGGAAGCTCGTTTTCTTCCACCAGCGTGCCCGGCCGCGCCACGCCGCGAACCACAATCGTGCGCGACGGATTCAGCATCGCGAGCCGGCCCTGCAGCATCGTGTAAAAAGTGTCCTTCGCGTTCTGCATCCTGCCTCGCTTCCGTGTTCAGCCCAAGCCGCGGCGCCAACCTCGGCGCCGGACTCTGCGGAGAAATACTTCGTGCTCGCTACGTCGTCTGCGCGAGCGGAGCATAGAGGACCAGCCGATAGACATAGGGTTGGTCGAAGACCTGCTCCTCGGTAGCGGAGAGGATCTCGAACAGCTCGTCGCCAGCCAGGACGCCGCTCGCGTTCTCAAACAGCACACTCGCAGAGGCGTAAGCCAGTGAGCCGACGATCCTCTTCACCGCAGTGGCCGAGACGAGCAACTCCCACTTCGCCGGCCTGCTCCCCGTCACAACTGCCCGCGCCTTGCGGAAGACCACCGGATCGAGCGGAATATCCTGAAACTCGGGCGTTGCTATGCCCAGTTGTTCGGTCACGTCCGAGGCGGCGGCCGGCGACGGCATCCGCAGGAGCACCCGGCGACCGCCAACTGAGCGCAGCAGTGTGTCCGCCGCACGTGCGGCCGCGCCCGTTGCATTCGGCTGATGGCTCATTGCGTCACCCGATCCTCTGCGCCACATAGGGCGCCAGCAACATCTGCACGTTGGCGTCGATCAAGGACCCCGCGAAGTACTGCATCTGCAGGGTGTCCATCTTGCTCCCCTTCACGTTCATCGCCGGCGTGGCCTGCGCATTCTTCACGATCTGCGCACACCCGAACTTCACCGCCGCAGGCACGGTCGCGACGCCAGAGGTGTAGGTCACCTCAACCTCGTTGTAGTTCAGCCCCAGCACATTTATGGGGAAGGTCAGATCGCCCGAGTCTGTGTTCAGATCCAGCAGACCCAGATCGAGTGAGCTCCAACTCCCGGGTATGCTGAAGGCCCAGGCTACCTGCGCGAGCATGGGGTCCTGCAACTCGCCGCGTCGCGGGCGGCCATAGCGCACGCGCACACCGATCAGCGGAGAGGTCGCCGGCGCGAGCGGTGTCAGCGGAAGATAGCTTAGCCGCACTGCCTGCGAGCCTGCGGTCAGCCGCATACGCTCTACATATTGTGTGACCAACAAGCTCGGCCGGCGGCAGTGCGCCTCGATCAGCGAAGATGCCATCTCCACCCAGTCATCCGTGGTCTCCGCCGTCAACCCATACGCAATGTACTCCGTGGGGTCCAGGTAACCCATCGACTCCGCCTCCAGAATTTCCAGAAAAAAAGAGAGGGGGCCAGCCACCGCAAGCCAGCCCCCTCCTGCCATGCGCGACGAGTTGTGGCGGGCGCACCGGCCAGCCCCGGACCGATGCGCGGCCTGCGCGTATGCCGCCGTGGAACAGCCGTCCACGGGCATCGCCGCTCGTCGCGCGGTGTTGCGGCCGGACGCCGTTCAGACGTCGGCCGCAAGCTCATGTCTAGCGATTAGGTCCGAGCGACCTAGCGGTCGACCAGCACCTGGTAGTGCGCATAGCTCGCGCCCTTCACCACCACACCGCCGAACTTCACAACCACATGCTGCGACGCCAGTGAACCGGGCACTCCCAGCTGGAAGATGCGGGGGTTCGGGTCGCTGAGCCAGTGGTACTCGATCAGGTCCTCGGTGACGATGTACGCCGGCAGCACCGCCGAGCCGCTGCCGGGCGTGCCGGTGTAGCTCAGCGTCCACTCGGGGATCAACGGCAGGTCGCCGGCCTGCGTCGACAGCGTCTTCACCGTGAAACCTGCGCCAATGTCCTTAGTCTGCAACACCACGTTGAACTCAGCCTTCATCTCGCGGTCGATCAGATCGAGCAGCACCGGGTTGGCGTAAATTGCCGTCGGCCGGACACCGAAGGAGCTGTTCGCCACCATCTGCGCGATCGTCGACTTCAGGCCATCGACGATGCTTGCCGAAGTTCCGATGGTCACGGTATTGCCGCCCCCGGCAATCTGCGCGGCCGCGCCGAAGTACTCGGCGGTGGTCGGCGAGCTCAGACTGGTGTCGGTGCCGTTCCACAGCGCGACATCATGCGTGCGCAGAACGCCGTCCACCGTGTCGGCGAGATCCTTGGCCTGCAGATAGGCGAACTGGCTCTGCTGCTGGCCCAGCTCGGTGTCGAAGAGGCTGTAGTTGATCTGCGCGACCAGCGCCTTGAGCGGAACGCTGTTTTCGACACGCGTGGGACTGACAACCGGCGCGACGATGTTGCGCGGATCGACAAATCCTGCGGTGGCGGAGGGAGCCGGGATCGCCGTCTCCTCGAAGTAGCGTGACGGATGGCCGGTTGCCGGGACCTGCTTGATCCTCTGGCCGAAGATGCCGCGCCGGCGCACAATGTCGAGGATCTCGGTCTGGTACAACGGAACTTCTACGGCGCCCGGCCCCAGGAAATCGGCAGCCGCGTGAATCTGAGTAAACATCGCGTTCATTCTTGTCCCCTTTAATTGCAAAGGCGCGGCCGCAGCCACGCCTGATCGATGATTCGTTGTGCAGCGCGCAGCGAAGAGCTAGCTCAGCAGGCCAGCGCGCAGCAGCTGCGACTTCACGGCAATCCGTTGCTCGATGCTCAGGCTCGTGAGCGCCGCATCGAGTGTCCCAGCCTCCAGTGAGTCCAGCGTCACGCCCTGCTTTGCTAACAAGGCAGTCATCGCCGATGGCAACGTCTTGCGGCCTGCAATCTCAGCGCCGGCAGCCGCGCGCCCCTGCAATTCCGCGATCCGCAGCTCCGCGGCGGCCAGCTTGGCCTCCAACTCCGCCTCGTGGCGCGACTCGACCGTCGCTACGATGCGGCCGATCCGCGCCTCCGCGTCCTCCGCCAGCGCGCTTTGCCTTTGCGCCAGGCGCTCCACCGTCTGCTCCAGCAAAGTTGCCGCCGCGGCCAGCCGGTCGACTGTCGCACCCAACTCGTCCTTCATCTCCATCTCCATGCTGTCTCCTTGTTTGTTTTCTTCCGCCATATGTTCTTCACGCCATGGCGCTGTTCAAGCTGCGGCAGCGCTGCTGGTTGCCGTGGCCGTTGTTGGCATCGCCTGTACGTTGAGAATGGCAACCACAGCGTTGATCAAACTCTGCACGTAGGAGGTGCTTGCAGCGATTCCCGCCTCGCTCAGCAATTGCGTCACAACTGGCCCTGCCAGCAGCAATACTTCTGCCAGCTTCTGCGCGCCGGTGCCGCTTTGCACGCCTGCCGCAGCATACTTCTGCTCCACCAGCAGCACCGCCGTCTGCACCAGCGAGGTCGCATCTGCCAGCCCGGTTGCGATCGGCGCGGCCGCGGGGAATAGTGTCCCTATCAGCTTCTCCACTGGAATCGCGTAGGTCACGGCCCACTGCAATCCCTTTTCAAATCCCTTGCCGATCGCCTCCAGGACGCTCGTAAATGTCA
>Ga0182024_10008207_pt1 | contig 22151 bp, 21 predicted proteins | sample P32metaG_FD_120480 | JGI IMG/M metagenome (GOLD analysis project Ga0182024, IMG submission 120480) | Permafrost microbial communities from Stordalen Mire, Sweden - P3-2 metaG (Illumina Assembly) | ecosystem: Environmental > Terrestrial > Soil > Wetlands > Permafrost | place: Sweden: Stordalen...
ACCGAGGAATATCCCGGCTTTCCAACCGACATGCAGGCCCAGTACATGGCTCTCGCCACGCAGGCTGAGGGCGTCAGTCTGGTCCGCGAGAACATCTTCGAGAACCGGTTCATGCATGTGCAGGAGCTGATCCGGATGGGCGCGAACATCAAAGTGGATGGAAGCGCGGCCTCGGTGCGTGGCCCCGCTCGCCTCTCCGCTGCGGCCGTCATGTGCTCCGACCTGCGCGCCTCGGCTTCGCTGGTTTTGGCTGCACTGGTCGCAGATGGCGAATCCATCCTCGACCGCGTCTACCATATGGACCGCGGCTACGAGCGCATCGAGGAGAAGCTTATCGGCGTCGGAGCCGAGATCCAGCGTCTGGGAAACGTCTTTGCGCCCAAAGAACCCGCTGAAGTAGCCGGTTAACCATCCCGCCTGATTGTGCATCATATGCATCGGGAAAGCTTTCCGAGAGCTTTTTTCAACAATACGCAACCAATCCGGTCGCCTTGTGTTGTTATCATTAACCGCCAGGAAAAGGGTTACCGATTCCGGCAGATCCAAACCACGGAGGTTAAGATTTCTGTGAAAAAGACTCTTTTGGCAGGGCTGCTCGCTCTGTGTCTCACTCCTGCGATTGCATTGGCACAAGTTGTTGTGCGCATTGCACCGCCTCCGCCTATCGTTGAGCATCATGACCATCCACCGCATGACGGATGGGTGTGGAACGATGGCTACCACCGTTGGGATGGCCACCGCTACGTCTGGATTCATGGCCAGTGGGTGCGTCCACCACATCACGGTGCGGTCTGGGTCCGCCATCACTGGGAACGGCGCGGCGATGGCTGGATCCTGGTCGAAGGCCACTGGCAGTAACTGGCGGCTCACAATTGAAAAATGGAAATGAAAAGCGGGGCGCGTGCGCTCCGCTTTTTCTGTTTGCCGCGCCCTATGAATCGTGGTCCGCGTCGAAGCGGATTGACCTCTACTTGATCTCGATCACGTCCGACGCAGCTGCCGCAGCCTTTTCGGCCTGCTCCATCACTTTCTCCGCAATCGAGTAAAACGCCGCCGCCTGCGGGCTCTTGGGGCCGGCCAGCGCCACCGGCAATCCCCGGTCGCCGCCCTCGCGGATGGCCGGAATCAATTCGATCGCTCCAAGAAACGGCACATTAAATTGCGTAGCCGTGCGCTCCGCGCCGCCGCGCGAGAAGATGTCGATCTCATGCTGGCAATGCGGGCAGGTAAAGTGGCTCATGTTCTCCACAATGCCCAGCACCTCCACATTCACTTGCGCAAACATCTCCAGCGCCTTGCGCGCATCCTCCAGGCTCACGTCGCTCGGAGTCGACACCACAACCGCGCCAGTCAGCGGCACAGTCTGCACCAGCGAGATCGCCACGTCGCCCGTGCCCGGCGGCAGGTCGACAATCAAGTAATCCAGCTCGCCCCAGTTCACCTGCTGCAAAAATTGCCGGATGATCTGGTGCAGCATCGGCCCGCGCATCACCAGAGGCTTGTCGCCGGGTGAAATGTATCCGATCGAAATCGTCTTCAGCCCGTGCGTCAGGTTGGGCTCAATCGTGTTTCCGGCGCCGATCTTCGGCGACTGCGAGCTGCCCATCATCAGCGGCACGTTAGGCCCGTACACATCCGCGTCCATGAGCCCCACGCGCTGGCCTAGCTTGCTCAGCGCAATTGCCAGGTTCACGGCTACCGTGGTTTTGCCCACGCCGCCCTTACCGGACCCCACCGCCACAATCTTCGAAACGCCGGGCAATGCAACCGGCGAAGGCATAACCTGGGAATGTGCCATTATCTTCTACTCCATTTCCCGCAATCCCGCCCGAACAACATTAAATAAGCGTGCTCCGGACTCATTGCGGCTCACAGCGAATCTCAATCTTCTCTCTATGAAATTTTACAGGAGCGATGCTTCACGCCTTCGCTGGCCCGACTTGACCAGATCGACTTCATCGGGCCGACTTCGCCGGCTCGACACCCGTCGCGGCTTCCGCACCCACTACTCGCGCCAGAATCGCGTGCATCTGTCTCACGCCTTCGGTCAGCGATCCCGGGCCTGGCTGCAGAATCGGTCCCGAAGGCAGTTCGTAGACATGGCCATTTCGCACCGCAGTCGTCTCTTCCCACCCCGCGCGCGAGCAAATCGCATCTTTGTTCACTTTCATTCCGCACCACGATGCCAGAATCACTTCGGGATTGCGCCGCACTACTTCGGCCGGCTCGACGACACGGTCTTTCGCTTTTCCGCAACTGCGCAGTTCCGGAAAAATCACATCGCCGCCGGCAATCTCAATCAGCTCTTCGACCCATTGAATGCCGCTGATCAACGGATCGTTCCACTCCTCAAAGTAGACGCGCGGCCGGTAAGGAAACGCTTTTGCGGAAGCTGCGATGTCAGCCAACCCTCCCCGCAGCTCCTCAACCAGCGCCAGCCCAGCCTCAGCCTTCTCAACAATCCGCGAGAGCACGGTAATCATGTCCAGAATCTCTGCTATGCTGCGCTGGTTAAAGTTCATTACAGTCGCGCCGCGCAACACTAGCTCGCGCGTAATCTCCGCCTGCACGTCGGAAAAAGTCAAAATCAGATCCGGCTTCAGATCGAGAATGGCCTCAAAGTTGGCATCCCGGAACGCCGAAACGCGCGGTTTACTGCGCGCCTTCGGCGGACGGTGCGCGTAGCCTGAAACACCAACAATCCGGTCCTGCTCGCCAAGCAGATACAGAACCTCGGTCGTCTCATCGGTAAGGCAGACAATGCGGCGCGGGTATTCAGTGCAAATCTGCGGCGCAGGATTCGACAAATCGGGAAGGGAAGTCGACATAGAGAGGTCCATCATCAAGGCCCTGCCTGCACATCGCCGCAACGTCTTGGCAATCGGCAGGCTGCAGCCGCTTCAGGAAGAACTGTCCTGCTCGGCAGCCAACTTCACTGCCAGTTTGCCGGCGGTTCGCCGCACGCTCTCCCGTTCGCGATGCTCTCGACGTCGCAGCGCGTCTTCGAAGCGCCGTACCTCGTCCGGCGTCTCAGGCTTCAGTTGCGGAACCTTCTGCACGCGTCCCTGTTCGTCAACCGCAACAAACACCAGGTACGCGCTGGCCACGTGAGCTACCTCACCGGTTCGCGTATTTTCCGCCCACACCTTCACGCCCACTTCCATCGAGCTCGTAAACGCGCGGTTCACGCTCGACTTCAATGTAACCAGATCACCCAGGCGCACGGGACGGATGAAGTCGATATGATCCATCGCCGCGGTCACCACGTTGTAGCGCGAATGCCGGTACGCCGCCATCGCCCCCGTAAGATCGATAAAGTGCATCAGCCGCCCGCCCAGCAGATTTCCCAGCATATTTGTATCGTTGGGCAGCACGATCTCAGTCTTCTCTGACTGCGTGCTCGCCACCGTTCGCACTTCGGGATGGAGATCGATTTTGGGTTGGAGATACTGGCTGCTCATGCCGCCTCCTTTTCTGCCGTTTCTTTTTACCTTCTTCATCGCTCGCCAGCTAGAATAGAGCTAACGGCAGCTTTGGCACGGAATTCTTGCTCATCCTCTATCTTCCAGTGTGGGCATTAACGGTCAAAACCGCAAATCCCCTACGGTCTGATTTACTTGAGATCAGTCCGGACACAGGCACAATGAATAAACTCGCAGGATTGAGAGAGATTCTCGCGCTTGACCCAAAGAACAGCTTTGCCCGTTATGGGATCGCGATGGAATTGGCGAACCAAGGCGAAATCAATGCTGCGATTTCGGAATTTGATACGCTCTTGGCTGCCGATCCCGATTACACTGCAGGCTACTTCATGTCCGCGCAGACATTGGCTGGCGCAGGCAGAAAGCCAGAGGCTATCGAACGGTTAAGAGCTGGCATCGCTTGTGCCGCGCGAAGCGGTAACAGCCATGCCCTTAATGAGATGCAGACGATGCTTGGCGAGATAGAACCGCGTGAGTAATCAACCGGGCCCCGCGCAAGCCACTCTCTTCTCCGCAGCAGATTTTGAATCGGGCTCCAAACTGCTTCAATCTCATCCTGAGGGATTGCCCGGACATCTAAGATTCATCTTGAGCGTCTAAGGGTTTTAAGGAGATATATGGCCAAATACTCCATCGTTGTTCCCTTCCACAACGAAGAAGAGAACGTGACCATCCTGTATGCCCGGCTCAAGCAAGTCATGGAGCAGGTTGACGAGTCTTTTGAGATGATTCTGGTCGACGACGGGTCAAGCGACCGCACCTACAAGCTGCTCGAGGAGATCGCTGCCGTCGACAGCCGCGTTTTGATCGTCAAGCTGCGCCGCAACTTCGGCCAGACCTCGGCCCTTGCGGCCGGCTTTGACCACGCCTCGGGCGAATTCATCCTGGCCATGGATGGCGACCTTCAGCACGATCCCAATGACATTCCCGCTTTTATCGAAAAGCTCGATGAGGGTTACGACGTCGTTTCCGGCTGGCGTAAAGTTCGCATCGACAACTTCATCCTGCGCCGCGTTCCCTCCGCTGGCGCCAACTGGATCATGGCGCGTCTCTCCGGTGTTCCCATCCACGACTTCGGCACCACATTCAAAGCTTATCGCCGCGAGGTGATTCAGAATATTCCGCTCTACGGCGAGATGCATCGCTTCATTCCAGCTCTCGCCAGTTATTTTGGCGCATCCATCTGCGAGATTCCTATCCGCAACCTGAACCGCGTCCGCGGCAAGAGCCACTACGGCCTGGGCCGCACCTTTCAGGTCTTCTTCGATCTCATGACCATTCGGTTCCTGCTTAAGCACATGACCAGGCCATTGCGCTTCTTCGGCGGCTGGGGCATCTTCGCCATGTTTGTCGGCGGCATCATGTCCGTTGCTCTGCTGGGAATGAAGCTGCTCAATCCTGGCCTGGATCTGATGCAGGTGCACGGGCCCATGTTTGTCATCGGTTCGGTGCTTATCGTCTCCGGCATCCAGTTGCTGGCGCTCGGCCTGCTTGGTGAGCTGCAAGTGCGCCACTACTACAGCAGCCAGCGCCCCGCCTCATACACAGTCGATCGCCTTGTGCGCCTGGAATCCACCGATGAGCGGACGTTGCTCTCGGAAAGCAAGGACGATAATCTTTAGCCGCTAAACCGGGTCTGCGATTTTCTATTCCCTTGCCGTAGCCCCGCCTCAAGGTTCATGCTTGAGCAAGTCATGAAAGCCATCCAGATCCATGCTGCCGGCGGGCCGGAAGTCCTCCAGCTCGCCGACCTGCCGATTCCCCTGCCGGAGCCAGGCCAGGTTCTCATCCGCATTGAGGCCACCGGCGTCAACTTTATCGAAATCTACTTTCGCAAAGGCGTGTACAAAGCGTCGTTCCCATTGATTCCAGGCAGCGAGGCTGCCGGAACCGTGGAGGAGATTGGGCCCGGCGTTACAGGATTCAAAGCCGGCGACGCTGTGGTCTCGACCAGCGTCATTGGCAGCTACGCAGAATACGCTTTGGTTCCCGCCGCCCAGCTGATCAAGGTTCCAGAAGGCCTGAGCCTGGAGCTTGCTGCCGCAGCCCTGCTGCAGGGAATGACCGCGCACTATCTGGCTCTCTCCACCTATCCGCTCAAGAAAGACGACACAGCGCTGGTGCATGCCGGAGCCGGCGGTGTCGGTCTGCTCCTCACGCAAATCGCTGCACGAATCGGCGCACGCGTCATCACCACTGTCTCTACCGAGGCCAAGGCCGAGCTCTCGCGCGAGGCTGGCGCTTCCGACGTGATTCTGTACACCGAGCAGAATTTCGAAACTGAGGTCAAGCGGCTCACCGGCGGCAAGGGGGTCGACGTGGTCTACGACTCCGTTGGCAAAACGACATTTGACGGCAGCCTCAACTGCCTTCATCCTCGCGGCATGATGGCGTTGTTCGGCGCATCAAGCGGTCCTGTCCCGGCCTTCGAACCGAGTCTGCTGAACAGCAAAGGTTCGCTCTTCCTCACGCGGCCAACGCTCTGGCACTACATCGCTACGCGCGCCGAGCTCGAGTGGCGCGCCAGCGACGTGCTTGGCTGGGTCGCCAAGGGCGAGCTCAAAGTTCGCACCGAGTTCACCTATCCTCTCGCGAATGCCGCCCAGGCCCACATCGATCTGGAAGAGCGCAAGACCACCGGCAAGATTTTGCTGGTGCCGTAGAAGCATATAGTTCCATGTCGACAATCTCTATCGCCTCTTCCGATCGCGTCTTCGTCCTCACCGGCGCGGGCATCAGCGCCGAAAGCGGCTTGCCCACCTTTCGGGCTGAGGACGGCCTCTGGGCTGGCTTTCGCATCGAGGACGTGTGCACGCCCGATGCATGGAAACGCGATCCTGCCGCGGTTTGGGCTTTCTATTCCGCGCGTCGCGCGCAGGGCAGCAAAGCCAATCCGAATCCGGCGCACATCGCGTTGGCCGAGCTTGAAGCGCAGCTTCCCGGGCGCTATTTTCTTTGCACGCAAAATGTCGACGACCTGCACGAGCGCGCCGGCTCGCGCAACCTCATCCACATGCATGGTGAGCTTGCCAAATCGCGCTGCGAGCGCGAGTGTGGCCGCCCGCCAGTCGACGACCGCACTATCTACGCGAGCCTCGACGAGGTAGGCCGATGTGGGTGTGGCGGCCGCATGCGCCCGCACATCGTTTTCTTCGGCGAGATTCCCCTTGAAATGCGCCGCATCGAGCGCGAAATTGCCGAATCCACTCTGATGATCGTCATCGGAACATCGGGCAACGTTTACCCCGCTGCAGGCTTCGTCCATCGTGCGCGGCAGAGCCGAGCGCAAACGGTCTACATCGGCCCCGAGCCGCCGCTCAACGCCGAAGCCTTCGACCAAATCGTCGAAGGCAAAGCCGGTGAAGTTCTCCCCGGCCTCTTTCATGTCCAATCTTGACTCGGACCAATCGTGGCTGGTCCGCCTGCCGGCACTTGTTGCGTAAATCCAGTTTTGAAAGGGCACGGCTTCAGCCGTGCCGCTAAAGCCGCACAAACATGAGGGCTTTAGCCCCTGAGGGAAGACTCTGTCTGTTTCGAACGGTTTACGCAGCCATTGCTAAAACTTAAACCTGTACCTTGCCTCAAACGCGATCATCCGCGGATCGTTCCAGTGAAACCCGCCAATCGTGATTGAATTATCCAACAGCACGCGATGATTGGTCACATTGATGACCGTTGCCGACAGCTTCCAGTTTTCGCCGAAGGAGTGACCGACCGACGCATCGAATGTCGTGTGCACCGGCAGATACGGCGCGTCGTAAGGCCCTTCATTCGCGCCCGCCAGCCCATTCGTAAACCCCGACCCGTAGTACACATTCGTCGCGAACCACGTATGCGCCGGCAGATTCGCCGTGAATCCCGTGTTCAGCGTGTCGCGCTGGTCGTGGTCGAGCGCCACGTAGCCCTGCCCCAGGTCGCAAGCCGGGTCTGTCGGAATGCTGCAAGTGTATCCCCCGTCAATATTCCCGCGCTGCTCGGCAATCTGGTTTGAGTACGTCACATAGAACTTCCCAAAGCTCCACAACGAGGGCGAGTGCAGCGTCATCTCCCACGCACGAATCAACGCGCCATCCACGGCGATTGGAATGCATGCGTTCGATTCGCCAATGCAGGCGTGATCGAGAAAGTGGTTCACGCGATTCTTGAAGGTGTCCACATCCAGCATCCATCCCCGGTAGGGAATCTCAATGCCGAACTGGTGCTCCTCGTCTCGCTCCGACGGCAGCGGAGTAAATGTGTTTTCGCCGACCCCCGAACCGCTCGCGTAATTTAGCACCGAGCTCGAGACGGTCAAGATCGGCGCCGGCTGAAAAAAGTGCCCATAGAATCCGCGTAGCACCCAGTTCAATTTCGGAATTCGCACCGTCGCCCCAATGCGCGGATACGTCGCGCTCTCGTTCAACTCCGCGCGATAGATCGAGAACCGTTCGCCGCCCAGAAGCGTCATATACTTTCCCAGCCGCAGGTGGTCCCCCACAGAAAACTCCACCAGCCCCGCGTCTTCGTTGGCAGACTTGTTGGGCTGCGAAGTTCCGTTTCCGTCGTTCACCAACACGCCGAACAGATCGTTTTCCTTCTGATAGAACGAAAACATCCCGCCGGAAAAGCTGTTCAAAAATGCATCGGGGCCAGCATCAAGCCGCGCATCCGCCTGGGCGCCCGCGTAGTTTGAAGTCTGGTGCCAGGTCGTCGCCACCGGCAGATCAGTCGCAAGCGAATCATAGTCCGCCTGGTTGAAGTGATAAAAAGGCGCCACCGAAACCAGCGCCTTGGGCGAGATCGTGTGCACCCAGTTCGCGATGGCAAACGAATCCCGTTCCGACTGCGCATCCCTCAGGCCCGACGAGCAGTAATAAGCAGAAGCGCATTCAAAGTCTTTCGGGCTTGGGTCGTAAGGAACCTGAAAAAAATCCTGCCGGTACTGACCGTCGACGCGCAGCTGGTCTTTTGGCGTTTGATTTCTGATCAGCGACACAAACCCGCTCTCTGAGTTCGTCGCATCGTGATCGATCGCCGCAACCGGCGTCTCCAGCCCGTAGTTCGACCGCGATCCAGTTGCACTGGCATACCACGCGCTCTTCTCCGAGTGGTCGCCCAGCGCAATCTGGGCCTCGCCCGTATCGAGATTGCCCCCGTAGAGCATCACCTCGCCATTGCGGTTAAATTCGAATCCATTCCGCGGCAGCACGTTAAACATTCCGTAGGTGCGGTCACCCTCGTCGGCGTCATAGCTGCCACGCTGGGTCTCCATTGAATCGATGTCCTTAGGGTCAATCTGCGGTCCTACATTCGATGCGATCTTCGTATTTGGAATCTCTACGCCATCGATCAGCCAACTTGTCTGGTGGCCGCCGCGCATGTGCAGCATGTCGTGCGTCATATACGAGCCCGGCACGTAGTCTGTAATCATCTCTGTGCCCGTCGTGCGACTCGCGCCGGGTGTCTCGTCGATCGTCACGCGCGTAATCAGCGTTGTTGGCGTCACCGTATCGGCCGAACTTTCCTCGCCATTCACTACCACCGACTGCTTGGCGCCCGCCACTTCCAGCGGAATGTGCAGCACCGGATTCGTACCTGAATCCACTTCCAGCGTCTGCATAGAATCGGCAAATCCGTTCGCAGCTACCGTCAGCCGGTACACGCCAATCGGCGCTTGCGCCAATTCGAACTCGCCGTCGCTATTCGTCGTTGCGTGCAGCTCAAAATCGGAATCCGCAGCCCGCAGCGTCACAGTTGCGCCCGCAATCGGCCGATGCTGCTCGTCATGAACCACACCATGCACCGTGGCGAACACACTCGCGGATGCGGGAAGGGAAGCGGCCAGTATTAAAGCTACAAGAAGATAAAGACGTCGCATGAAAGAAAACCTCCGGACCGAGCCGGCTCGAACACGGACAGTTGTCGGGAACTGCTCTCACAGCGGCCCTGCGACTGACAGATTGGTGGGAAGCGCCTGCAACCGCTCACGTGGGCGAACCAAAATTCGCCGTCGAAGCGTTATGCCCGATCAGAGCACACATTCAGCCCAGCAGACGAAATCGATCGTCCCGGAGAATTCAGGGCGCCAAATCAGGGCAGCCAAAATCAGAGCATGTTGCCCAGCGCAATTTTTTAGGTCAGGTCCGCTACGGGAGGGCCGCGCACGGCGTGCGCACGAGTGGAGCGAGAAAATGTCACAATCCGTTCGAAAGCGTGGGCGGGGCTGTGCGTAAACTCCGCACGAATACTCGCCGCTGCCGCGTGCGCATGGGCCGGCATCAGCATGGCAAAGGCGGGTCCGTGATAAAGCGGGCACGTAGTAGGGGCGGAAAATCCCGGCGTCGAATCGGCGGCCGAGCCAGCTCTCCTGGCCATCATGTGCGCTGACATGGCGCAGTGATGAGCGCCATGTCGCCGGCAACACGCCGGCAGACCTGCGTCGTCGCTGCCATCGGCAATAGCCGACAACGGGCCCACTGCAAAAAACAGAATCAGAAAAATGGAGAAGCAGCGACGCATCTGCAATCCATGCTAGCAGGCACTGAGCGCGCGAGAGCAGACCGGTGACAATAGAGTGACAATGATTGGCGCCTCGCCCTGAATGAACATACGCGGGGAGACCATAGCTCGTCGCAGAATGTTAACCGACAGCAGAAAAGGCGCACTTGGCCCCTGAAACTGGGCGCCAGTCCGTTGTTCCCTCAGTTATCATCAATTTGTTGCTCGGTTTCGCTTCGCCGACACAAAGCAAAGGAAGATCTCGGTGCCTCAAACGCACAGTTCCGCTCCGCCATCCGACGCGCCTGCCGCGCAATTAACTAAGGCTGGCTCGGCCCGCCATTTGCGCATCGCCATCTTCGGTTTTGGCACGGTGGGCAGTTCGGTAGCGCGCATTCTCATCGAGTCCAAACCGCACGGCCTCGAGTTGACGCACATCTTCAATCGTTCAGTCGCGCGCAAGCAGGTCGACTGGCTGCCTGCGAGCGTTGTATGGAGCGAAGATGCCGATGCCGTGCTCGCCTCAAACGTAGACGTGATCGTCGAGCTCGCCGGAGGCCTTGATCCCGCCGGAACCTGGGTGCGCCGCGCCCTTGAAGCGGGCAAAAGCGTCGTCACCGCCAACAAGAAACTCATTGCCTTTCACGGTATCGATCTGGAGCGGCTTGCCGCTGCCAAGGGCGGCCATCTGAAATACGGCGCAGCAGTCGCCGGCGGCATTCCCGTTATTCCCGGACTCGAGCAGGGCATGGCCGGCGATCGCATCGAGCGCATCGAAGGCATTCTCAACGGCACTTGCAACTTCATCCTCAGCAAAATGGAAGAAGGCGCGGAGTACGCCGCGGTGCTGGCTGAGGCGCAGGCCAAAGGCTATGCCGAAGCTGACCCCACCGAAGATGTGGGCGGATTTGACGCGCGCGCCAAGCTCGCCATCCTCATGCGCCTCGCGCTTCGCGTGCAGGTTGACCCCGAGGAGATTGTTCCCCGCGCCATTACGACCATCACGTCTGTCGACTTCAGCTATGCTCGCGATCTCGGCTGCACTATTCGCCAGGTTTCACGCGCTCAGCAGGTGGAAGGGCGAATCGCGGCCGCGGTCGGACCAATGCTCGTCGCGCTTCGTTCGCCGCTCGCCTGGTCGCAAGGAACGGAGAACATGGTCATCGCCAGCGGACACTACGGCGGCGACGTAGTTTTTTCAGGTCACGGCGCGGGTGGTCATCCCACCGCGGTTGCCGTGGTCAGCGATTTGCTGGCCCTTGCTCATGGCTCGCAGCGTGTGGAAATTCCGTCGGCCCCGGCGCGTCTCGGCGCCGAATTTGAAGTGCCCCACTATATTCGATTCCTCGTGAAAGATCGTCCCGGTATCGTTGCCGCAATCACGGCAGCGCTCGCCCATGAGCAGATCAATATTCGCGCCATCGTACAGAAGGCGGGCTATCCCGCGGACGCGCTGCCCTTTGTAGTTACCGTCGAGCCTTGCAAGACCTCATCGCTGCAACGTGCTCTTGCCGCCATTCGCAGCATGGATTGCATGCTCGTCGAGCCCCTAGATCTGCAGATGCTGGAATAGAATCGATTGAGTAGAGAAACGAAGGACGTGAACGGCTTCAACACGTTTCCTTAGGCGAGGTCGCACCCGTGATTGGCACCATCTATCGATGTGAAATCTGCGGCGAAGAGAGCGACAATCCGCAGCGCTGGTTTGTCGTCCGTTGCAACGACGCCCAACTGACGGTCTTCAAATGGACCAGGGAAGCCGCCGACGCACCCGGCGCCCGGCACTATTGCGGCGAAGCTCATGCCCAGATATACGTCAGCCGCTGGCTTGAAGCCGCCTGCAGCTAAGTTCCCCGCGCAGGTTCAGTTCTTTGCCGGCCCGGTCGACTCGCGGATGATCAGTTCCGATTCCATAAAGATGTCGGTGGGAAAAGTCTTCTTCCTGTCGGCGATCCTCTCCAGCAGCACTTTGGCGCCGCGCCGTCCCATCTCCGCCAGTGGCTGGCGCACCGTAGTCAGAGAAGGGGTAACAAAAGCGGCCGACAAAATGTCATCGAATCCCACTACTGAAACATCTCCCGGCACGTTCAGGCCCGCGTCCTTCAGCGCGCGAATGGCTCCGATTGCCGAAATGTCATTGAAGCAAAACACCGCGGTGAAGTCGCGCGTCTTTTCGAGAAGCGACTGCATCGGGTTATAGCCCATCTCCGGCGCCATAGGATGCTGCCCGGCCTTCGTCGACCAACCTGAGGTATCGATGCGGATAGCCAGCGCCGGATCGAGCTTCAGATTCATCTCTCTGGCCACTTGCTGGATGCTTTCCCAGCGAAATTCGGAATCCGGAATGGCATGCGGGCCGCGCATGAATGCAATCCGCCGATGACCCAGCTTATAAAGATGCGAGAGAGCGCGTTGCACTGCCTGGTGGTGATCGAGAAGAATATTTGTGACCTGCTCCGCCGAGCAGTGCGCAGAGATGGCCACCACGGGCACCGGCACCTCAAGCTCATTAACGGACGTATTCAGCAACAGGAAACCGTCGACCGCCCGCTCCACCAGCATCCGCGGATATTTCTCGATCAGTTCCGGCTTCCAATCATGGCAGGCCGTGAAGTAAAAGTAATGGGCCGCGGTCAGCTCCTCCACCACGCCGCTCATCACGCGCGTAAAGTAGCCCTCGCTCAAGTCGGGCGCCAGTACCCCTACGCTCATTGATTTGCTTTGCCGCAGCGACCGGGCAAAATAGTTGGGCCGGTAGTCCAGCCGTTGCGCCGCCTCAACAACCCGGTCCCGCGTTTCCTGGGGGATGGATTTGGCGCTCGGAGAATTGTTTAGGACAAGGGAAACGGTAGTCTGGGACAGACCCAGATGGTCCGCCAGCATGCGCAGGTTCACATGGCCGGAGGCAGGTGTCGCTTTTCCCTTTGTCATGTTGGAGTTGTACCATGCTCAACCGGCCCGGGGATAGGCAGTTTTCCGGCGAGTACATCGATTTTCTTCGCATCCTGTATCACCAGATGGTCCGGAATGGCCCCTTTCTGCCCATATTTGCCGATCGGCGCTTGCCACAAGGTTTCACGGTCTCACTGGCTGCCTCACGCATAATCGCGTTTTCCACCCGTATGCGCTTGATTTTGTTTCGTTGTAACCTCGCGTTCATAATTCCCCGGTAGCCTGACCTCTGTGGACGCCACTGTGCCCGAGATTCGTATCTCCCAGCCCCAGACTCAACCGGAAGCTGCTTCGATCCCGCCGCAGGCTCCTGACGCTGCCCCGGCGCAGGAGCACTCGCAAATTCGGCGCTTTCTGCTGGCGCGCGGCAACTCCGCCGTCGCCGACCGGATCTTTCGAGCGCTCATGGTTTTGTGCGCGCTCAGCATCTTCGCGATCGTGGTCCTTATCGCCTACGAGCTCATCTCTCAGGCACAGCTCAACTGGGCCCAATCCGGACTCAAATTTTTCTATACGGCATTTGTCGACCCGGATACTCATCAGACCGAATACTGGGATCCGGTCAATGGCCACTTTAGTGCCATTCCTTTCATCTACGGCACTCTCGTTTCGTCTTTTCTCTCGCTGCTGTTCGCGGTGCCGCTCGCAGTCGGCGTCGCCATCTTCCTCACCGAGATGTGCCCCGGCATTTTACGCGGACCCCTGGCCTTCCTCACGGAGTTGCTGGCCGCCATTCCCAGCATTATTTATGGCTTGTGGGCCGTCTTCGTCCTTGTTCCCTTGATGCGCCAGTACGCGAACCCCGCCTTGGTGCGAGTCTTTGGCTGGACCGGTCTCTTTACCGGCGACAACCCTACCGGCGATGGCTATTTTACGTCCGGAATTATTCTTGCCGTCATGGTGCTGCCCATCATCTCTTCGCTCACCCGCGAGGTGATGACGGCCGTACCCCACTCGCAGCGCGAAGCTGTGCTGGCTCTCGGCGCCACACGCTGGGAGATGATCCGGATGGGCGTGCTGCGCAATGCGCGCATCGGCATTGTTGGCGGCGTCATTCTCGGCCTAGGCCGCGCTCTTGGCGAAACCATGGCGGTCACGATGGTGATCGGCAACACGCCGGAGATTCATAAGTCACTACTGTCCAACGGCGCGTCAATGGCTTCAGTGATCGCCAACGAATTTGCCGAGGCCACCAGCGACCTGCACCGAAGCGCTCTGGTCGAGATTGCCCTGGCCCTGTTCGCGGTCACGATTGTTGTCAATGCCATTGCCCAGATGCTGGTTTGGGCGGTCACGCGCGGCGCGCCGCAGCAGGCGCGGTGAGGAGAGCACGGTGAGCACGAGCAAATTCGAGCTTCGCTCCAGGTTCAGGACGGCAACCGACCACACCGTTACGGTATTGGCGGTCTTGGCTACCATCCTGGTGATCGTGCCGCTGGCCGTCATCTTCGCCGAGCTCATCTACAAAGGTGCCAGCTCGCTCGACTTGAATTTCTTTACCAAGATTCCAGCCCCCGAAGGGGAGACAGGCGGAGGCATGGCCAACGCCATCGTGGGCTCCGGTGTCCTTCTTGCGCTCGCGAGCGTTATTGGGATTCCGATCGGCATAGGTAGCGGAATATTTCTTGCCGAGTTTGGCCGCGGCACCAAACTGGCTAACGCCATCCGCTTTACCGCCGACGTACTCAATGGCGTCCCCTCCATCGTGATGGGTGTGACTGCCTATGCACTTATTGTCGTACCCCACGTAAGTTTTCTGCCGTTCCTCGGCCATTTCTCGGCCCTCTCCGGCGGCGTCGCGCTGGGCATCATGATGATCCCCACGGTCTGCCGCACCACCGAGGAGATGCTCCTCATGGTTCCGAATGCCGTGCGAGAAGCCGCACTCGGTTTAGGCGTGCCAAATTGGCGCTCGGTTCTCTCCATCACGGTCCGTACCGCTTCGCCCGGCATAATCACCGGCTGCATGCTGGCCTTCGCGCGTGTCGCCGGAGAAACCGCGCCGCTTCTGTTTACCGCGCTGGGCAATCAGTTCTGGAGCACCAGTCTTAACGAGCCCATCGCAGCGCTTCCACTTCAGATCTACGTCTACGCGAACTCCCCCTACGAAGATCAGCAGAGGATGGCGTGGGCGGGGGCGCTTGTTTTGATTGTTCTCATCGTGCTCGCCGTTTCGCTGGTTCGTTTTGTTACCAGCCGCGGCGTTTTGAAAGGAACGAGCTGAGCCAGTTCATATTTCGCGAGCAGCAATTTGGGCGGTCGCCCGAAGCGGCGCAAAACGAACAACTGCGAACCCGGAATTCTGAACTGAGAACTACGAACTAAAAACTGCGAACTTTTTTGAAGGAGAAATGCGCACGTGGGCGTTGGCATCGAGGTAACGAACCTGAACGCGTGGTACGGCACCAATCACACGCTGCAGGATATCAATCTGAATATCCCCGCCAACCACGCCACCGCGTTGATTGGTCCCTCGGGCTGCGGCAAGAGCACCTTCGTACGTTGCCTCAACCGCATGCATGAGACCAATCCCATCGCCCGCGTCACTGGCAACGTCCGCATGGGCGACCTCGACATTTATCAGGATGCCTCGCCGGTGGAAGTTCGCCGCCGCGTCGGCATGGTCTTCCAGCGGCCCAATCCCTTTCCCACAATGTCCATCTATGACAACGTCGCTGCCGGCCTCAAGCTGAACGGCTACTCCAATCGCCACTCGCTTGATGAGATTGTCGAAAAATCGCTCAAGAACTCCGCTCTCTGGGACGAAGTGAAGGACGACCTCAAAAAGAAATCCGGCGCCAGCCTCTCCGGCGGCCAGCAGCAGCGCCTCTGCATCGCGCGCGCCCTTGCCGTCGACCCCGAGGTCCTGCTCATGGACGAGCCGGCCTCAGCCCTCGATCCCGTCTCCACCTCCAAGATCGAAGACCTCATCTTCCAACTAAAGTCGCAGTACACAATCGTGATTGTGACGCATAATATGCAGCAGGCGGCCCGCGTGGCAGAGAAGACCGGATTCTTCCTCAACGGCCGTATGGTCGAGTTCGATTCGACCCACAAAATCTTCACCAATCCTTCTGACAAGCGCACGGAGGATTACATCACAGGCAGGTTTGGATGACACGCATACGCTTTCAACAGAGCCTGGAAGATCTGAAGGAGAATCTCCTGGTCATGGCCGGTCTCGCCGAGCAGGCGATTCAGCGCGCCATTGAGGCTTACCGGGTTCGCGATCTATCCATCTGCGACCTGGTCAACCGCAGCGAAATCGCCATCAACCGCATGGAGCGCGACATCGATCAGGCCGCGCTCGACCTTCTCGCCATGGAGCAGCCAATGGCCATCGACCTGCGCTTCATTCTCAGCGTGATCAAGATCAACGCCGACCTCGAGCGCGTGGGCGACGCCGCCAAAAGCATCAGCGACCGCGTCCGCATCATGGATCGCATGGCCGCCGTCGACCTGCCCGTCGACATTCCCCGCATGGCCTCAATGGCTGCCGACATGGTGCGCAAGAGCCTGCAGGCCTTTATTGAGGGCGACGCCGAACTCGCCCGCAGCGTCCTCACCATGGACGATGCCGTCGACCAGATGAACCGTGCCGCCTTCCGCGCCCTCACCAAGGTCATGGAGGAACAGAGCCATCTGGCGCCGCAGGCCCTCAACGCTTTGATGATCTGCCGCAGCCTGGAGCGCGTCGGTGATCACGCCACCAACATTGCTGAAGACGTCATTTTCTGGATACAGGGCGCCGATGTCCGCCACCACAAGAGCGTGGCGAAAGTGGCTGCTATCGCTGCAGCGGCGGCAGCAGCCGCCGAGAGAGCAGCATCGGCCGCCACACCCGGCAGCGTTGCCCCGGACGGCCCCGCTCCGATTAATCCCGCCCCGATCAATCCAGCCCCCATCGACAGTGCTTCCGCTAAAAGCTGACCCGCCAATCTTCGCGCAATTGAAAAAAAGCCCCGCTTATCGCGGGGCTTTTTGTGTACTGAGTAGGTCTGTTTCCCCGGACCTCTGAAACCGCCCGAGTGGTCAAGAGCTAGAGGCTAGCAGCTAAAAAGCTGCCCCTCTCTACTGCGCGGGCTTCACTCCCAGCTGCGTCAGCTTGGCGCGCGCCGCACGCGCCTCCGGAGTCTGCGGATGACGCTGGATCAGCGAGCGCAATTCATGTTCGCCCTCCTCGCGCTTATCCAACGCAATCAGCGCGAATCCCTTGTGCAATTGCGCAGCCGAAGCCTTGGCGTTCCCGCTGAACCCTTCCAGCAGCGCGTTGTAGTCGTTGATCGCAGTGGGATAGTCCTTCTGCTGGTAGGCAATCTCGCCCAGGTAAAATTGCGCGGTTCCGGACGCGTCGTCCAGCGGATAGTAGTGCACCACGTCCTGAAACTCCCCCTGGGCCACCTGGTACCGGCCGGCAGTATAGTCCCGCACGCCGGCTTGCAGCGTCTCTTGCAAAGGCGGAGCCTGCTGCGCTGGATTTCCTCCTGGCGCTGGAGTCATGGCATTCTGCGCCCCCGGCCCCTGTCCCGAGTCTTGCCCCGGCCCACCCGGCGATGCCGTCCCGCCCGGTCCCGTTGCGCCAGGTGCCGTACCCTGCTGCGCCTGTGCCTGCGCCGCTTGCATTGCCTGCAGTTGCGCTTGCAGGTCCTGCACGGTCTTGTCCAGCTTGGCGATGCGCGCCTTCAGCTCGTCCACTGAGTCATTCAGCGTCTGCACCTGACCTGAGGCTGTGTCCAGCTTTCCGCTCATCGCATCGTTCTGCGCGTTGATCTTCTGCTGCAGCGTGGTCACTGTGCTGGTGATCTGAGTCGTCTGGTCGGCAGTCTGCTGCGACTGGTGCTCGAGCACTCCCATGTGCGCATCCATCGTGGACTGCAGCCGCTGCACCGAATCCAGCAACTGCTGCACCTGAGTCTGCAGCTCGACCATTTCCTTTGACACCGCATGCGCCGGCATGGCGGCGGGTCCAATCAGAAGAATCAGCGCTGCAACTGCGATCAGGCGTTGGCGAAAAAGTTTTGATATGTGCATTTGTTTTGACCTTCCCGAATCAAAGAATCCTGAATCAAAGAATCCCTGAATACAACATACGGCAGCCGGGCTGATGAGGCGAGGCTGCCGCGTGTGGATGCGAATGGATCGCCCTTGATTTCTGCCTTACTTGTCGATCGAGAACCCGTCTCTGCGGTTCAACTGCCAACATTCCTCGGTCGAATCCGAGCAGAACGGCTTCTCCTTGCCGTAGCTGATCACCCGTATGCGATCCGCCGCAATGCCAGCCGTCACCAGTGCTGTCTTCGCAGCCTCAGCACGGTTCTGGCCGAGCACCAGGTTGTACTCATCCGACCCGCGCTCGTCGCAGTACCCGCCGATCACCACCTTGATGTTCGGGTGCGCATTCAGGTAGTCGGCATTTTTCGCCAGGATTGCCTGCGCATCTCCGCGGATGTCATACGTGTCGTAATCAAAGAAGATCGGCTGCACCCTCGCGTTGAACTCTTCCTCCGCGCTCATGCTCGAGCTTGGCACGCTGATCGCCGGCGGCGAATTCACTGTTACGGATGCCGATGCGTCGGCCGTGAGGCCGCCTCCGCGCGCCACCAGATGATAGGTAGTCGACTCCGACGGAGTCACGGTCTTTACGCCCACCGAGGGAACGTCGCCAAGGCCGTCAATCGAAATCGAGTTCGCGTTGGTCGTCGCCCAGCGCAGTTGCACCTGGTCTCCAGCCGAAATCACATTCGGCGTCGCAGTCAGTTGCGCCGTCGGCGCGCCTGCATTCTCGGTCGGTGCCGTTTCATCCGCTGGTGGCAATGTCGAGGTCTTCTTCTTGCCGCAACCCACCACAGCGATCAGAGCAACGGCCAGGGTCACCAGCACTAGAGCAGACCAAAATTTTTGTGTCTTCAAGGGAATTCTCCTTCTCAAAAAACGTAAAGTCACTCGCTCGGGCAATCGGGTTTTCTTGTCACCACAGCTTGCCAGCTTCTCACTTCAGCACCCCTAAAATGATAGTTCATCAAATCCTCGGGCATAGCCAAAATGCGTGATCCCATCACGGTGCTGAAGCCGAATCGTAAACTCACTTCCAACTCCAGTTGGGCATTGAATTTTCGCCGGTAAACGTCAGTTGCTGCTGATGGGTGCCATCGGCCAGCATCTCCCAGATTTGCGTGCGATGCCCGATCTGGCGCTGGAACACAATATGGCGCCCATCTGGCGACCACGATGGAAAATCGTTGTTGCCCGCTTCGTGTGTCGCCTGCAGCCAATTCTTGCTGGCGATGTCCAAAATGTAGACATCCTGCCCGCCCGGATCGCCCGGCCCGTATTTGCGGTTCCAGCAGTATGCCAGCACGGCGCCGTTGGGCGACCACGATGGGGAAATAGCGTATCCGCCGTCGGTCATGCGCTGCACGTTGGCGCCATCCATATCCATCACGTAGATTTGCGGCTCACCCGTCCTCCCGCTGACAAATGCAAGCTGGTTATCAGTGCGCGGATTCCAAACCGGCGACACGTCCGAGCCAAACGAAGTAACGTTGTGCGCGTTGGAGCCGCTGGTGTCGGCGATCCAGATATCCGGATGGCCCGATCGCGCCGAAGAAAACGCGATCTTCAACCCGTCTGACGACCATGCCGGCGACTGATTGCTTCCTCCCGCAAAGCCCGCGGTAAAGCTCACCATCCGGTTCAGGTCCAGCGAATACATCCGAATCGCCCAGCCTTCGCTTCCCAGCGAGGCAAACGCAATCCGGGAGTTATCCGGTGAGATGCGCGGCGAGATCGAAATGCTGCCCAAGTGCGTGACGGCGTGCTGGTTCTGGCCGTCGTAATCCATCACCCAGATTTCTTTTGCTCCGGTCCGATTGCTCACGAAGTAAATCTTCGTTTCGGCGATTCCGTTAATCGCCCCGCCCAGCCGGTAGATGATTTCATCGGCAAACCGGTGCGCCACCGTGCGCGCCATCTCTTCGTTGGCTGCCTCGTTGTATTGCTTCGCCAGCACCGGCGCGCTGCCGGCCGTGCGCGCATCACTCAACCAACCCGAAACCGCCAGCCGGCCGTTTGCCGCCGACAGCGCACCGAACGCCACCATGGCCGAGTTGGCCGGCGCAGCCGACCATTGATCGGCCGCAAACTCCTGCGGCGATCCCGGCGTCGACTGCGGCGCCAGGCTCTTTGACACCATGTCGAAGATGCCCGCGTTCGAAAGGTCGTTATAAAGAGTGGAGTCGAAAGTCGCCTTCAGCGGCGTCGTCTCGGGATCGCTCCCTACCGGCTTGAAGTCGGCCGCAGCCAGGCGAATTTTCTCATTGCCCAGGTTCGTTCCCGTGTGAACCCAGTCCTGGGCGGAGATTTGCGGCGTCAAAAAGTACGCCACGAAAAACAAAAACAAAGGGGAAACCCGAATCATTGCCTTCATGCGTTCTCAAAATCCTTCCTGTTGGGGTAACAGAAGTTTCTGCGCACGCCCTACCAAAATCAAGCTAACCACTAACGACCGACTTTCAGTACTCACAGTAGTACGAAACCTTCAAACTGCTCTGATTATAGTTCGATGGCAGTTGGCCAAAAGTATCCACGCGTTGCGCGCCGATCAGGCATGATCGATCCAGCGTCGGGCTTCCGCTTGAGGTGTCGACTTGCGGCGTGTTATGGCTGCCGTCCCGGTAAATGGAAAACACAAGAAACACTCGCGCGCCCTTCGGTGTCCGCGAATCCACCTGCGCCTTGTCCCAGCTTTGCGACATCTTTCGGTTGATCTGGTCCACATACCACGGATACAAGCTTGCAAAGTTGTTGTCTCCAACTGTCGTCGGCCCGTTCGATCCTAATTGCATCTGGTGCGGCAGTACCGAGCCGTTTTGCTCACCGTACTGCGCCACATTCTGTTTGGGCGGCGGCTGGTGTAGCTGCGTCTTGGGAATGTTCTTTGTTGTGGGCTTTGTAGGCTTGCCCAGAATCGGAATCGCCGTCTCATCAATGTGCTTCTGTTCTTTGGGGCTCGGAGCGGCAGGCGCCTTGCTCGGCGTCTCAGTAGCCAGCACATTTTGGTTCACCTGGTCGGCCGGCAGCGGGATCGTGTTGGTCAGCGTCACCTGCATCGAGCCGCCCGACCCGGGAGTGCCCCAGAAGTTGTGATGAAACAGCCCCATCGCCCAACCGTAGCAAATCAGCATTCCGAAGATCGCAAGGTGCAGCCCCATTGAGCCCGCCGCGGGTCCCGCAAAAGGCTCCCGCGTCAGATCCCGCTCCAGGTGCGCGCTGCTCTCAAGAACACTTTCCATAAAATTAGGCTGTCATCCTGAGGGAGGTCGCCGCGGCGACCGAGTCGAAGGACCTGCATTTCAAGCAGGCGAGTTTCGATTCGAAACCCGGCGCAGTCACTGGCTTCCTCCGCCTGAACTCTTCAGCTCCAGCGGCTGCGTCACGATCGACACATTCGTAATCCCCGATTGCTTCACCGCATCCATCACGCTGGCGAAAGCTCCGAACGGTACCCGCTCGTCGCTGCGCAAATAAATCGCCTGATGTGCGGGGTCCACTCCACCTTGGAGCAGCCTCGCCGGCAGATCGTGCACGTTCACCGGCTGATCGTTCAGAAACACATTCTGATCGCGGTCGATCGTCACCACCATCCGCTGCTCGGTAATCGCCTTCACCGTCCGCGTCTTCGGCACATTCACTTCAATCCCCGATTGCAGCACCGGCTCGGTAATCATGAAGATCACCAGCAGCACCAGTACCACGTCTACCAGCGGAGTTATGTTGATCTCCGCCAGCGAACTTCTTGTCTGTCCGTTGATCGCCGTGAATGCCACTTTGAACCTCTTGCGGAATTTGGCCAGCTCCGCTAACTTCGCTACCCGCCGCGCCGAAGTTTCAGCGTAGGCGGGTCCAGCTACTTAAATACACTGCGCTCCGTCTCGTGAGGCATCTCGGCCGTCTCTCGCGGCGTCGGTGCCTGCGTCCGCTGCGGCATCTCTTCGAGCGAGTTCAGCAGCTCGCGGCAAAAGTCGTCCGTCGCCGAGGCAAAAATCCTGATCCGTGCTGAAAACTGGTTGTACGCCACCACCGCTGGAACAGCCACAAACAAACCCGCCGCCGTCGTAATCAGCGCCTCGCTGATGCCCGGCGCAACGGCGCGCAACGTCGCGGCGCCAGCAGTCCCTAATCCGTGGAACGCGTCGACTACGCCCATCACCGTTCCGAACAGGCCCACAAACGGAGCCGTCG
>Ga0182024_10008208_pt1 | contig 22151 bp, 18 predicted proteins | sample P32metaG_FD_120480 | JGI IMG/M metagenome (GOLD analysis project Ga0182024, IMG submission 120480) | Permafrost microbial communities from Stordalen Mire, Sweden - P3-2 metaG (Illumina Assembly) | ecosystem: Environmental > Terrestrial > Soil > Wetlands > Permafrost | place: Sweden: Stordalen...
ACCGGTTTCGTAAGCTCGGGGGCAAGGTGTGGCTCGACACCGAGAGCCAGCTTCGCCACGTAGGGGCGATGGAGTTCCATGGACATCCCGTCGTGGAGAAGCTGGGCGTGGAGAAGCTGGGCGCGGATACAATCGCCGATCAAGCCAGCCTCGGCGCCGCGGAAGATGAGCCCGCGGCGGCGGAGTGAGCAGAGTGAACGGACGTCGCGCTAGTCGGGCGTGTTCGTCTTCAGGGCGGCTGGTCGGCCGAGGCACCGATCGCCCCACGCCTTCACGTTTTTGAACGACGAGTAGTCGTACCCTACGTACTTGAGCCAGCCGAGATAGCTGCTGGCGGCGAGGTCGGCGAGCGAAAACTTGCCCTCTACGAGGTGGCCGTTTCCCGCGAGTGCGTTGTCGAGAATTTGCATCGTCGCGTCGAGATCCTTCTTCGCGACCTCAGAGGCCTTGCTGTTGTGCTGATCGGCCGGGATGTAGCTTGCTGTGTTTCGCACCCAGCGGTTCATCGGGTCGAAGCCACCGACATTCGCCCAAATGATCCATTTCAGCATTTCGGCTCGCTTGAGACCCGGGGGCGGGTAAAGCCCTTTGTCGACGCCGTAGGTCTCGCCCAAGTAGAGCAGGATGGCCGTGGACTCGAAGATCGGGGTGCCATCGACCACGAGAAGAGGGACTGTCCCGTTGGGGTTCAACTTGAGAAACGCGTCCGTCTTCGTCTCCTTTTTCTGGATGTCGACCTTCACGCGTTCGCAAGGGACCCCGAGCTCTTCAATGGCCCAGGTGGTGCGGACCGCGGTTGACATCGGCGCGTAATAATAAGTGATCGACATTGAGTTCTCCTTGGGAAGCCATGCTGGCAGAGCTGCCTCACCTCAGCAACGGGGGCCGCTGGTCTGCGGCGTTGCCGCCTATGTCATCTCCACTCGCACGAGATCCACGAGGCGGTGGGGGGAGGGGGCGAGCCCTCTTCTCGTTCGTACCTGAGCTGGACACGATGGCAGTGGTACACGGGCGAGCGGGGCAAGCGAGCGCGGACGAACAGCCCTGCCACGATCAAGGCGAAGAGCACGCCGAGCGCTGCGGCTGGACGCATGCGCCGGGACGGCGCGTTCCGGGCACACTCTCGGAGCTCTCGCCCCTCGATATGTACGGCGTCGAAGACATGCTGGTTCGAGCGATAGGGCATGGCGGCGATCCCCTGAAGCGAGACTGACACGCGAGCACGGCTCCGCCTTGGGCGATCGCGGCTCGGCCACCGTTACGGCTCGGATCGCCGCCGCTCGATCTCTCGGGTAGGCAGATGTGAGGTATCATCGAGTGTGCGGCTCTTCGTAGGAATCGCGGTACCGAAGGACGTCGTGCGGCGGATGAGTGCGCTCGTCGATACGATGAGGCCCCGCGCGCCGCTGAAATGGAGCTTACGCACCGATCTGCACGTGACGACGAAGTTCATCGGCGAGCAGCCCGGCTCACGGATCGGAGAGATGGAACGCGCGCTCCATGCGCTTCCTCCTCGTGCTCCGTTCCGCATTGCGGTACGAGGAGTCGGCTGGTTCCCGGACGCGGACGCGCCGCGGATCCTCTGGGCGGGAGTGGATGCGCCGTCAGGACTCGCCGAGCTCGCTGCAGATACCGAGCGCGCGCTCGTTGCGCTCGGCATCGCGAAGGAACGTCGGTCGTACTCGCCACACGTCACGCTTGCGCGCGTGCCGGCCAGGGCGTCCCTCGATGCCATTCACGAGACGCTTGGCGCGCTCCCTGCGAAGGAATTCGGGGCGTTCACGGTCGATCGTTTCGCGCTCTTCGAAAGCCGCCTCGCGGACGACCTCACGCGCTACCACGCGCTGGCGACGTTCCCGTTCTCCGCCGGGCCGCCGTAGCATCCGTCTTAAAGATCCAGCTGAATCCCGATCTCGATCGCCTGCCGCGGCGGAATGTGGAAATGCCGATCCGCCGTAACGGCGTTCCTTTGCAGGTAACTAAAGAGACTCTCCGCGAAGATGCCCATGGCTCCCTTCCGTCCCCCTTGCACGCTCTCGCGTCCGAGGTAGTAGGTCGTCTGTTCGGGGTCGATCGCCAGCCCGAGGAGCGGCGCCGCTTCGCCGACGGCCTTCGGGACGTTCGGCTCCTGCATGAAGCCGTACGAGGCGATGACCTGGTAGATGCCGTCCCCGAGCGGCCGCACCTTGAGCCGCCGCTCGCTCGGCACCTCGGGGATCGTCTCCGTGAGAACGGTGAGAAGCACGACCTTCTCGTGCAGCGCGCGCTCGCGCTCGATCATGTGGACCATGACGAGCGGGGCGTGCGTCGTCGTGGACGACATGAAGATGCCGGTCCCGGGAAGCCGCGCCACGACACGAGGGAGCAGGCGCGGCAGCGCTTCTGCGATCGTCGCGCTCCGGCGCAAGTACTCCTCGACGATGAGCGTGCGCCCCTTGCTCCAGATGAGCATTGCGGCGATGAACCCGACGCCGATGGCAACCGGCACCCAGCCGCCGTCGAGGATCTTGACGGTGTTTGCCGCGAAGAAGGGCAAGTCGAACAAGAGGAAGAGGGAGAGCACGGCGACGCACGCGATCTTCGGCCACTTCCAGGTGTGGCGCATCACGACGTAGTAGACGAGCGACGTGAGAGCCATCGTGCCCGTCACTGCGATCCCGTACGCAGAGGCGAGGCGGTCGGACTTCTGGAAGCCAATTACCAAGAGCAGACAGCCCACCGCGAGAATCCAATTGATTTGCGGGATGTAGATCTGCCCCTCGGTATGCGCTGCGGTGTGTTTGATCGTGACGCGCGGGAAGTAGCCCAGCTGCATCGCTTGGCGGGTGAGCGAGAAGGCACCCGAGATGAGCGCCTGCGAAGCGATAACTGTCGCGAGGCTCGAGAGTCCGACGAGCGCCAATGTCGCGGCGCCCGCAGGGACCATCGAGAAGAACGGGGCATCAACGGTGGAAGGATCGCGAAGGATGAGCGCTCCTTGTCCGAAATAACAGAGCACCAGCGCAGGCATCGTCAGCGCGAACCAGGCCACCCGGATGGGGCGCGCCCCGAAATGCCCCATGTCGGCGTACAGCGCCTCGCCCCCCGTCACCGCAAGGACGACCGATCCAAGGACCAGGAAGCCCGGCATGCCGTGTGCCGCGAAATAGTGGACGGCGTGATGTGGAGAGAGCGCCGTGAGGATACGAGGTTGCAGCGCCACTTGATAGGCGCCGAGCCCGCCGATCGTGAGAAACCAAACCAGCATGATGGGGCCGAACAGCTTTCCCACCGCCCCCGTGCCGCGCTGCTGCACCGTGAACAGGACGAGGAGAATAACGCACGTGATCGGAATGACCGCGGGCGCGAGCGACGGGCGTACGACCGTGAGCCCTTCGATCGCGCTCAAGACCGAGATCGCCGGAGTGATCGCGCCGTCCCCGTAGAGCAATGAGGCACCAATCACGACGACGAGCGCGATGCCGGAGATCTTCTTCGTGCTGGTCATGCGGAGTCTCTCGGGGACTACCGCGAGCAGCGCGAAGATCCCCCCCTCTCCGTGGTTGTCCGCGCGCATGATGAATGTCACGTACTTCACGGTGACCACCATCGTGAGCGACCAGAAGATGAGCGAGAGGAGGCCGTAGATGTCCTCCGGCGCCGGAGCTCCGCGCCCGGTCCCGTGCAAGCACTCGCGAAGCGTGTAGAGGGGACTCGTCCCGATGTCCCCGAAGACGATCCCGAGCGCTCCCAGTGTCAGGGCGGCCAAGGACGCTTTGTGGCCTGGGTTTGCAGAAGTCGCGGCACGAGAAGGAAAACTCGAGACTAGGACGTTTGCCATGGACGGCGCGAAGCTAGTCTTCTGTGGAAACGGAGGAAAGGGCTTCGCGAGGTTCCGAATCGTCGCCCCCGTGTCAGGTTTCCCGGTGCGCCATTCGTCTTTGTGACGGAACGGGCGCAAACGCTAGTCTTCACCGCGCCCGTCGAGGTGAAATCATGTCCAAGTTCATGTTCATTTTTCGTGGCGGCGGAATCGCGACCCCCGGTGTTTCTCCGACGGACCTGCAAGCGCATCTGAAGAAGTGGCGCGACTGGATCGATGCTCTGACCCAATCCGGCCACAGCCGCGAACCCGGGAATCCTCTCCAGAATCCGGGCAAAACTCTGCGCGGGCGTGCGGGTACGATGACCGACGGCCCATTCGCCGAATCGAAGGACATGATCACCGGGAGCTTGCTCATCGAAGCGAAATCGCTCGACGAAGCGGCGGAGCTCGCTCGCCAATGCCCCGTCTTCGAATACGACGGGTCGGTCGAAGTGCGCCCTCTCCTCGTCTACGGTGGCTAATCCGTTGAACGACTCTCTTGATCCGCCGGAAGAGTCCGCGCGCCCGGCTGCCCTGGCAGAGGATCTCTTCCGGCGCGAGTCGGCGCACCTCGTCGCGGCGCTGACACGGCTGCTCGGTCCCGCGCATCTGTCGCTTGCCGAGGACGTGGTCCAAGACGCGCTCGTAAGCGCGCTGCAAGCGTGGCGGTTCGGTGCGCCCGACGACCCACGCGGCTGGATCCTGAAGGCCGCGAAGAATCGCGCGATCGACGCGATTCGAAGGAGCCGCAGGCTCGCGCCGCTCCCGTCTGAGCTCGAATCGAACGAGGCGCTCTCGACCTCGATGGATCGCGTCCTCTCCGACGCGGAGGACGGCGCGAACCAGCTGGCGATGATGTTCTCTTGCTGCCACGAGGATCTGTCGGACGACACGCGCGTCACGCTCATCCTCCGGTTCTTATGCGGGCTAGGGCCGCGCGAGATCGCGCGCGCGTACCTGGTCGAGACGGACACCGTCGATCGTCGGATCCATCGCGGCCGCAAGCAGCTCCAATCGCTCGGGCGCTTGCACGACGTTCGCGCGCCCGAAGAGGTGCGGGCGCGGCTGCCGTCGGTCCTGCAAGCGCTGTATCTCCTCTTCAACGAGGGGTACCACGGGAGCGACGCCGACAATCCGCTCCGTACGGCGATGTGCTCGGAAGCGCTCCGACTGACGGATCTCCTGCTCGCGTCGGAGGTGACGGCGTCACCCGAGGTTCACGCGCTCGCGGCGCTCTTTTGCTTCGACGCGGCGCGACTCGAGACGCGGACGGACTCGGACGGCGTGTTCGTGCCGCTCTCGGATCAGGACCGCAGCGCGTGGAACCGCGGACTCCTCGAGCGCGGCATCGTTCATCTCAGCGCGTCCACGAGCGAAGCGGAGCTGACGCGGTGGCATCTCGAAGCCGGCATCGCGTGTGAGCACGCCCTTGCGCCTTCGGTGGCCGCTACGAACTGGCCGCGCATCGTGGCCCTGTACGACGCGCTGTGGGGGTTGGTCCCGAGCTCGGTCGTCGCGTTGAACCGAGCGCTCGCCATCGCGGAGATCCACGGCCCCGGCGCGGGCCGGGATGCGATCGATGCGCTCGAAGGCGATCGACGCCTGGCGAGCTACCCGTTCTATTGGGCGGCTCTCGCAGACATCGCGCGGCGCGCCGGCGACCCGAGCGAGGCTGCTCGCTCTTACGAGCGCGCGATCGCGGTCTCTCGGAGCCGAGCCGAGCGAACGGCATACGAGAGACGACTCTCCAGCCTCGTCGGCGCGTTGGTGCATCCATGCAACGGGAATCGATGATCCTCGTTTGTGGCGGCACTTCGGAGGAGCGTCGGGTATCGGTGGCCTCGGCGCAGAACATTGCGCGCGTGTGGGCGGACACGACGGTATGGTTCATCGCGCCGGAGCGGCCTGTGCACGTATGCGGTTCCGAGGTGCTATGCGCCCATGAGCATCCGTTCGAGGCGGATTTCGACCCCAAGAACGCGCCGACGTACCGCGACTTGGAGGAAGCGCTCCATGTAGCGCCCGCGGAGAGCGTACTTTTCCTCGCCCTGCACGGCGGGGAGGGGGAGAACGGCGTGATCCAGCGGCACCTGGAAGCGCGCGCGCTTGCATTCACCGGATCTGGATTCAAAGCGAGCGAACTTGCGTTCGACAAGCTGCGCGCGAAAGAGACGATGGCGGCCGTAAGTGTGCAAACTGCGCGCTCGTGGCTGGTTCATGGGTCGAGGAGCGAGGCGATGCGAGTGCTGAGTGCGTCGTTTCTGGAATGCGGACGACTCGTTGTCAAACCCGTTTCTTCCGGCTCCAGCTTCGGCCTTCATCACGTGGCGACGGCAGACGGTCTCGCGGACGTTGCCGATGCTGTCGTAGGCGCCGGCGTTCCTTTTCTTGCCGAAGAGTTCGTGTGCGGCACGGAGCTGACCGTAGGTGTCGTCGACCAGCCGGACGGGCCTACCGTCGCCCTACCGGTGAGCGAGATCCGGCTCACCATCGACCGGACGTTCGACTACGACAGCAAGTATCTCGGTCGGGGGGCAGTCGAGATCACGCCGGCCGAAGTTTCTCCCGAAACCTCTGCCCTTGCTCGAGAGATCGCGCTCTTGGCGCATCGTCAGATCGGATGTGAAGGGTACTCGCGAACCGATCTCATCGCCGCCCCTGATGGACTCTACTTCCTCGAAATTAACACGTTGCCGGGGCTTACTTCCGCGTCTTTCCTACCGCAGCAACTCGCCGCCGCCGGTCGAACGATGGGGCAGTTCATCGCCGATCAAGTCGCACTCGCCAAGAGGCGTCGCGACGGGCGTCACGGACGAACGGCCACGCCCTCAGCGTAACCGAGGGCTGACCTCCGGAAAGACGAACGCCATGCTAAGCTTTGCTTGTCGGAAAACGGCAGGCCGGTTCGGTGAGCCCCGGTCACTCTCGATTCTCGAGAGGCTTGATCCCCGCACGGTGCGGTGAGGTCCCACGGCGTGAGGGCGCTCGTGCGCCCGGAAAGGCTCACCCATGAAGCTCAATCACCTCGACTTGCAGGTTGCCGACGTACCCCGTTCCGTGGGGCTCTTCGAGAATCTGCTCGGATTCCACCTCGAATCGAACCGCGCCTCTCCTGCCCTCGCGATCCTCACGGACGGCCACGGCTTCACCTTGGTGCTCCAGCGTCGGAAGAACGACACAGACGCATACCAAGACAGCTTTCACTTTGGGTTCCTCGTCGACGATGTGGCCGCCGTGCGCGCGTTTCATCTCAAAGCGCGCGAGGGCGGCCTCGTCACCGTGTCAGACGTCCTCGAGAATGGTCGGGGCGTTCTCGTGTACTGCCGCACCTCGGACGGACTGTTGTTCGAAGTGAGCTGCCCTCGTGCCCGGTCTCAAGGAGACACGGCGTCGAAGCTCGGCCTCCTCTTGTCCCTTTCCATTGTCCTCGCAATGGGTGCGCGGGGTTCTTTTGTATCAACACGCGGCCGAGAAGGAACGACTGATCGAGGAGCAGCCGGACGCGTGCTCGCGATGACGACAGGTCCGCCCGAAGTCAGCAACCTACGCGAGCCCCGGTCCAGTGGCACAGCATGGCCCACGACCGCGCCCTGATTCCGCGGCGTTACGATGGGCCGGGTTCTTGCTTTGGGAAAGAAGCCCCATGATCCGCTCCGCCCGCCTCATCGCGACGACTGCGCTCGTTGCGGCGTTCGGATGCGGTGGCCGTGAAACGGCGACGAACGTGAGCACGGGGACGGACAGCGGCAGCTTGGACGCGAGCAGCCGGAGCTTGGACGCCAGCCGCGACTCGACCGGGAACGATTCGTCGGACGCCATCGCTCCTCGCCCGTGCGATCCGAGCGTCGAGGCGGGAACGGCCTCGGTGGATGACGCGGACGTTCCCCTCGACCATCGGGCTATGGCTTCGTGCTGCCCAACGCAGCGCGGTCCTGGACCGCCCAACCAACCCTACCCGCCCGGAGTCGCTTCCCCCGGCGTCCGCGGCATCGGCGCCTGCTCGTCGGACGCCGACTGCGACGGCGGAGTTAACGGCCGTTGCTTTCCGTTTGCCGGCGAAGTCGGGGTCGGCGGGTGTTCGTACGACCAGTGCTTCACTGACTCGAATTGTCCATCGAGGACGCCGTGCCTCTGCCGTAGCTCGCCTTCGGACGACACCGCGAATGTCTGCGTATCGGGAGGCAATTGCACCGTCGACTCGGACTGTGGCCCTGGCGGTTATTGCTCGCCCTCGCGGGAGGGGTGCGAAGAAGCAAGCCCCTATTATTGCCACACCGCATTGGACGAATGCATCAACGACGCGGACTGCCCGCCCGTCGATGCGGGCGAACTTTCTCCCGTAAGCATCGCAACCTGCGCGTACGGCCCGCAGGCGCAGCGCTGGGCGTGCACCCAGCTCGTTTGCCTGCCGCCATGACACAGGCGTCGAGCGGCAGAAGACCGATGTCCGGCAAATGGGTCTGGGGACCACGGCCTACGATGCCGGGCAACCCGACGGGGCCATGGGGTATGCGTGGTTGAAGCAAGCCATGATCGGCGATTGGACGGGGGAACGAACGGACCCGTGGGGCCCGCCTGCGACGGTGAATACGTCGACTTCAAAGCTTCGGGTGTCTACTCTGCCCAATGCGTCGGTGCGGATTCTTGCTCGGTCTGGCTCGACCTTCGGCCACGACCCTTCGTTCGACTTCACGCCGACCTGGCTCGGCAACTATGGACCTGTCCATTTCGAACCGATGCGTCAGTGACTCGGCGCGTCTGCCCGATGTCTCGCCGACGAATACGTGCCGGCTGAGCGCGGTGCTCGGAGCTTGCATGTCGGCGCGGTACCACTTCCGGCGCTCATCGCGTGATCGTCATGACGATATCCATTTGGTTGCGATGGACGCCGACCGGAACCTTCTGCCCCGCCGTCGTAGTCGCGTAGAGAGTGTTCAGATCGTCGAGAGACGCGACGCTCTGGTTGTTGAACTCCAGGATCACGTCGATCGGCAAGAAGCCGTCGGTCGCGGCCTGGCTTCCAACGGGCACGGTCACTACGAAGACACCCACGTTGCTGCCGAGCCCGGTGGCCGACTGCTCGTCGAGACCGATCAGGTTCTCGATCTGCGCAAACACGTCCTGGTTGTTCGTGGGCCACAGTTGAATGCTGAACCCCGCACTTGCAAAAACGTTGTTGTCGCCGACACGGCTATAGACTTCTCGCCACTTGAGGCCGCCCGAAAGAAACACGTTGTTCGTGAACACGTAGTTCGTCGATCCATCATCGAGATCGACGTCCCAACCGTGGTCGCAGCGCCACCGATTGTTCGCCATGGTGATGGGCTTCATGGCGTCGAGGTATTCGATCCCGGGGGCTGCGGCGACCCGCGTGTTGATTGCCGAGGTCGAGTCTTGCCAGTAGCGGTCGCGCCCCCAACTGTTGTACGCGCCGTGGTCGCTCGTCTCGAGCACCGTCGAGAAGACGTCGTTGTAGGATATGATGTGTCCTCCCCAGCAACCGTCGCCCACATTGATGCCGGCGCGGGGCATGTTGTAGATGCTGTTGTGGCTAACGGTGATGTCCTCGGACATATCGATCGCGACGCCCGCGACCTGTTTTTCTGGATATCCGATGTCATGAATCAGATTATCGACGGCGCTGCACTCGAACGGGTAATCGGTCGTCAGGGGGCCGGCAGTCATGTCGAGCTTGTCGACCGCGACCGGTGTGGCCCCGTATCCAATCAGCGGATCGCGCACGGCAGACGCACTTCCCATGAAGAGAATCGCGCTCGAGCCCGCTCGCCGGAGCCGGGATCGGACGCCGCCCTCGGGCACGCAATGCGGCCCGTTGATCTCGCCCATCTGCCCGCGGGGTTCGGTTGAGGCGGAGTTTCGCTCGTAACAGGTAGATCTACGGAGCGCCGCTTCGAGCCGAGATAGTCTCGAAGGGCCTCGAGATCGACGTCCAGCACGCCTCCCGCGCTAGGCAATTGGTGGTGGTGCACGTCCGGGTGAACGGGCGCCGAACCGGGGCGACGGCCGGCCAATCGAGTGCCCGCCAAGCTGGACCGGGGGGTGGTCAACAGCCTAGCGGGCATCGTCGACCCTACGCTTACTCATTCTTCACACCTCCATTTTGCGACAAATCGTGTATATTTGCCGCAATGCCCACGCCGAAATCCAAGCTCTCGAAGTTCATACTCTCCCTTCCTGCGACGCTTACAGGCGCCCAAATCGTCGAGCGTGCCAAGGCGAAGGGCATGAAAACAAGCGGTGCCAACGTCTACCGAGTGCGCGGACTGTTCGGCGCCAAGTCTGGAAAGACCGCAGCTGCAAAGGTGACGGCGGCGTCGACTGCGAAGCTCGTCGCTCCCGCCACCCCGAAGGCCACTCCACCCTCAAAGAGCGACTTCATCCGTTCGCAGCCCGCGACAATGTCCGCTGTCGAGGTGGTCGCGAAGGCGAAGGCGGATGGCCTCAAGATCCACGTAAACCAAGTCTACAAAGTGCGCGGCCGCTCGAAGGCCAAGACGGTGGCCAACAAGGTAACGCTGCCCGCCCCGAAGAGCGCCGCTCCGTCGAAGACGCCGACCAAGAGCAAGGCTGACTTCGTGCGCGGTTTTCCTAACTTGTCACCCAAGGAGGTCGTCGCCAAGGCGAAGGCCGAGGGTGTGAAGTTCGACGTGGGATACGTTTACAACGTTCGAGGGTCCGACAAGTCCGCGAGGAAGAAGAAGAGGGCCGCTGCGAAGACGACAACCTCGACGTCCACGCACACGAATGGGGTCCAGTCCTTGGTCGCGCTGTCTGCAGTGTCGTCCTCTGCCGAACGCCTCCTCCGTGCCGTCGCTGCTGAGATGGGGTTGGGCAAGGCAGTGGAGATCCTTGCGGGGGAGCGTGCAAGGGTTCAGTTGATTCTGAAGGGGTGAGCGGCGAGACCCCTGGCTCCCTCTACGCACACTCTAAATCCGCGCCTTGGTTCACGGCGGCGGCGGTGCGTAACGGATATGGCCGGCACCGCCCGCATCTAAGGCGCCCAACAGGGCCGCGCGGAGAAAGTCCGGAAGGCTGCAATCTCGCTCAGGGAATCCTGGTGGCATCTCGACGGTGCATCCATCGGCGGAGATCGCAAAGTAGGTGGTGCCGTCCGGTGCCGAGCCCCGGATGGCGAAACATGGTGATGACCACCCGGAGCTTCACATCGAAAGGCTTCAACGATGGAGCGCGAGGAGCGAGGTAGCTCGTTGAGCTTTACGGGCAGCTCGACGTGCACGTGGCGCATGCGACGCGCCGGGCTCCGTTTGGTGCTCAGCCGATGCCGCCGGAGAACGTGATGCGCGAAGCTGCCGAGTGGTTACGGTAAATGTGTGGGCGGCGGGACCTGGGTGCCTCCCCTGCGTCCGGCCCTGCCGCCCGCATTTTCTTTGGGTCGTCGTCTCCAACGCGCTCCCCAATCGTCGATGCAGATAGACGAAGCCTTCGCGATAGGCGACCCTGGTTGTCCACGCAAGACCGGACGGTGATGCTCATGGGCGATAAATCTCCGAAAGCCAAAGAGAAGTCGAAGAAGCAAGATGCCGCAGACAAGAACCAAAAGAAGGCGGCCGCGTTCACGAAGGCTGCTACGCCATCGACGAGCGCTCCGAAGAAGAAGTAGTCCGCGCCGGGCGGTCGACTGGGTCGACCGGGTCATTCCCTTCGCGGTAGCCGAAGCCCGTCGAGCGACCTTGGGGTAGTGTCAAGCGACAGGCGTGTACCGTCACATCCATTTGTTGTGACGGCACACCCCGGCGGCCGAATGCTCGTCGCCACCGACGATGGTCCGCTGCCCCGCTTCTGGCTGCTGAGCTGCCGAACGAAAATCAAAGTGACTCACTACGTAACGCAAGGGGGTCTTTAACGCAGGGACTGCTCACCCAGTACCGGTTCACGTCGCGCGACTTCAAGATTCATCCGGGCCGAGTCCGGCATCCGGAAGGCGGCGGATGTCAAGGGGCGGTCGGATCGGTTTGCTCGGCTATCAGAACTCCCTTGCGCTCATCGTCAAGGGAATGCTCATGCACCCCTACGGTCTTCCCGTCACCGACGTGACCTGGGTGACCGCGCGCGAGGAGAGGGTCGGCGGCAAGCTTCCCGAGAATATCAAGGTCGACCGGGCCGACGGCAAACGGCCGGAGGACCTCTTGCTCGCGGGAGAGATCGACGCCCTCGTGGAGCCGGATCTGCCCCGGGCGTGGCTGCAAGGCAGGGCCACGGTGGCGCAGCTCTTCCCCGACTTTGAGAGAGATGAGCGGAACTACTACAAGACCGCAGGGATCTTTCCGATCATGCACCCGCTCGTCGTCAAAAAAGAGATCCTCGACCGCGATCCCTGAGTGGCGACGAGTCTGTACAAGGCGTTCCTGCAGTCGAGAAAGCTCTACAGTTCAGCAGCAGCCCCCATCGTCTGAGCTTCGTCTGGTCGAAGCTCGACGAGGAACGCAAGTTCTTTGGCAAGATCCCTACTCCCAGGGACTTCGGGCGAACCGTCACGACGCGGCGTGCATGATCCAGTTCGCGGAGGAGCAGGGAATGCTTCCGCGAGCGCTCAGTGTGGACGAGATCTTTGCGGAGAACACGAGGGAGACGTGAAGAGCCGACGACGAGTCGCCCACACAGCGCGTGCCCATGCACAACGCCATCACTACGAATCAGCAGGTGTTATCGAAGAGCGACAGGCGAACCACCCCGCCATGACCACTGGCTGGATGCGCTGTTGATGGCCAAAGTGTTCGGTCTTACGTGACCTGTTCAGCGCTCGCGGCCGGAGGGCAGATGGTCGCGGCCGTGGGCTGGTGCACGGTCGCCGTTGGCATATCGTGTCACGATTCGAGAGGAGCGGCGTTCATGGTACGAGACGACGAAAGGAAGGCTAGGTCGGCGGAGACGCCCATTGTTGGGGGTCTACCGGACCTTCCGGGCATCGTGGCCGTGATGCGTCTGTCTCCCGGCCTCGAGGTCCACCTGCGAGGCCTTGCCGACGAGCTTCTCGTGAAGGACGTACCCGGTGCGACCTTAACCCGATCCGAGCGCGAGCTGCTCGCTACGGCCGTGTCCGCCGCCAACGACTGCTTCTACTGTATGGACTCGCACGGCGCGTTTGCGAGCGAGCTGCTCCGTCGAGGGAACGCCGATAGTGTCGATGCCCTCGTCGATCGCGTCAAGTTAGGCGACGCCGGCGGGCTCGGACCAAAGATGGAGGCGCTGCTCGCCATCGCTCGCGGTGTCCAGCGGAACCCTCGCAACGTGAGGAGGGAGGATGTCGCGCGAGCACTGAAAGCGGGGGCCACGGACGAGGACACGCAGCTCGCCGTGCTCATCGCATCCGCGTTCTGCATGTACAACCGGATGGTCGACGGCCTGCGCGCGAAGACTCCTCCGAGTACGGAAGCTTACCGCTCGCGTGCAACCGAGATCGCAGAGCACGGCTACTGTGATCCAAGGGTCAAGTCGGTCCCTCGGTAGAGGACGGACGCGAGGGTTTCTCTATGAGGCGGTCGACTTTCGGAAGTTGCGCCCTGTCGTTTGTGGTCCTTCTCGCCAGTACGCATCTCGCCTGTCGCGGTTCGTCTGTTCCGGCTCATGGGCGCGCTGCGAATTTCCTCGAACGCACGGTCGACCTCGAAGATCAATTCAATGCCGAGGCCGACCCGTTTGGACTCGTACCGTTCGGCTGCGTCCGCGAGCTCGTCTTCGGCCTCACGAAGGACGCGGAGAAGCCTCACGCGCGGTCGAGTCGCTTCAAGATTCGAGCGCGCGCATCGGGCCAGTCGGCGGCGGCATCACCGCGCCTGTTCAAGGCTTCGACGCGACGATCCAACTTCGCGAGCCACGCGGCTTCCCAGTCTGCGTCGTGCGGTCCATCGACGCTCGCGAGGATTTCCGATGCCAGCTCGAGGCGCTCGGCCTCGGGTAGCGCATGGACGTCCTCCAAGAGTCGGCGAGCAGAGCCAGTCATTGCCGCAGTATAGCGCAGCATGATCCGGGATCCCCACGTTCATGCGCCGCGATAGGGCGGTCTGCGCCGCGCGGTAGTCGTCGTGGAGGCCGCTGCCAGCGTCGCCACCCACCGAACAGTAGCCGTCGCTCTGATACAAAGTCAGCTCCGCCTCGCAATCAAGCAGGATGCCAGCCTCGAGGGCCCAGTCGCACGGCTCCCGCCTTTCGCGGAGCACTGAGTCGCAGCAAGCCGCGAGTCGGGCGCAACTGAGGGCATCGGGGGAAATGCCATACGAGGCCGCATCGAACGGCGCGTCAGTGTCTGGATACGTGCGCCCTTCGACCGAGGAGAACCGGTCGCCGTAGGAGTCGCCCGCGTCGACGGGCGGGGTTGCGCCCAACGATGGAGCCTGAGGGAGGCTCTCCCGCCCCGCACCATCCTGCCTCGTCGCGTCTGCCGGAGGTCCTCCGTCGCTCGGGTCTCCTTTCGTGACCCGCGCGACCCCACCACAGGTCGCGGCAGCGGCGACGCACAGACCTCCAGGGACCACGAGCCAAGCTGCACGCCGCGCGCGCTTCACCCATACCGAGCGCCGTGCGCGCATCGCTCATCCATAGCGCAAACCGTGACACGCGCGGACTGTCGACGTCGATCCGTGCTTCCTGCTAAGAACACAACGGCGTCACAGGAGAGGGCCAAATTAATCGGCGATCCAGACTGGCTCGACGAGCAGTACTCGTGGCTGCTGGCCGCCCGTCACGCCACCGTTCGTCGTCGCAGAAGGACGGTTCGTCCACAGCGCGAAGAGCAACGAAGTGAGAGAGGTGCGACTTTCTCGACGGCTGGGAACTAATGGCGGATGGCCGCGGGGGAATGCCGTTCGCGTTTGGGGATTCGGAAGGATACGTTCGCAGAGCAGGGGCTTTCCGCGTCGCTCGAACGGGGTGGTCTCCATTCGCATGCTCCAACGGCACAGTGCCGTTTCTGTCGCTCCGCCATCCCAAGAAAGAATCGACTCGATGACTACAGATCGTCGTACACGTGTAAGCTGCAGCGAATCACTCATCATAGCGGCGGCGGCTATCTCTGCGTCCTTCGTGCTCGGATGCGTCGTTACCGTCGGCCCGCCAGTCCTTGCGACTGGAGTTGCGGTGGAGGGGCCGGTGGTCGAAGGTCCCGTGGTTGATGGGGCCGTGGCTATCGATGTGGAGCCCCCTCCCGACGAACGGGTCTATGTCTACGATGCGGGATTCCCGCCCGGCGTCTATCTCGACGGAGGCTTCTACTGGTACGGGGGGTACCGCTATCCGCAGGATGTTTTCGTCAACGGTTATGTTGCGACCAATCTCCGCGGAGGCCTCTACACCAACGTCGCCGAAAACCGAAGGGCCGGTGCGGTCATCGAGCAACAGCACCGGGCGGAATTTGCAAAGACGGGCGGCAAGCGGCCGGCTCAAGTGCAGGCTCACGCGCAGGTACACGCTCAACCGCAGGCCCAGGTCCGGGCGCAACCGCAAGCTGCTCGCCCCGTAGCCGTGCGTCCAGCCGCCCCTCGCCCGCAACCGGCAGCGCCAAGGAAGAAGTGATTCTTCCGTCGACGGGGTGCCGCTCTACCACCAGAACGCCGAGGCCCGTCTCTCCGAGGACATTCCCGATGCTCTGCGCATCGACGTAGAGGGGGCTCGATGAATGCTCTTGGTGAGCCCTTTTCGCAAGCTGCTGCCGCGTGAAGCGACTCGCCTTCGTCCTCGCGGCGGCACTCCTCCTCCATTCGGCGTGCCCCGCGGAAGCCGCTCCCGAGATCCAGCCTCCCAAGGCGGTCGAAACGCCAACGCCGCTTGCCCCTCCGGGGACGGCCCTCGCGCCCGCGTTCATCGTGGACGTTCTCGTTTCGAAGACGGGAGACGTGACGTCCGCCGAAGTGATCTCGGGCGACACGACTTTGGCCGCCACGGTCGAGAGCGCGGTGCTCGCGTGGCGATTCGAGCCGGCCCTACGCGATGGCGCCCAGGTTGCGGCGAAAATTCGCATCCGGGTTCAGCTCCGACTCCCCGAGAGCAGCGCTGCGGATGCGACGGACACGAGAGTTCCTTCGGCCGAAGCCGGGACAGCAGGCAAAGTGGGTGGCGCCCCTTCGGCAACGCCTCCCGCGAGGTCCCAGGGGGGGCCTACCGTCGAGGAGGTGACGGTCCATGGAGTGAGACCGCTCGCGCCGCACGTCGAGCTCCTAGCGGCCGAGATTCGCGAAATGCCGGGCGCGTTCGGCGACGCCTTTCGCGCCATCGAGGCCCTGCCTGGCGTGACACCCATCGTGAGCGGGATTCCGTACTTCGTCATCCGCGGCGCCCCGCCCGGAAACACCGGATTTCTCCTCGACGACATTCGGGTCCCGTCGCTCTTCCACTTCGCCATCGGCGAAGCGGTCATTCATCCGGCCCTCGTCGAGAGCGTGAACCTCTACTCGGGCGCCTACCCCGCACGCTTCGGACGTTTCGCCGGTGGCATTCTGTCTGGCGAAACAATCCCCCCCGCCGACAAGTTTCATGGCGAGGCGAACGTCCGCTTGCTCGACACGGGGGCCCTGGTCGAAACCCCTTTCGCGAGCGGTCGTGGGGACGCACTCGTCTCGGGTCGCATCGGCTATCCGGGCTTGCTTCTCTCTCTCATCGAGCCGAGCGTCAGCCTCCAGTACTACGACTATCAAGCGCGTGCGGGCTATCGCTTGTCAAACGGCTCCGAGATCCGTGTGTTCGGGTTCGGAAGCTACGACTCGCTTTCGGGGAGCCAAAATGGGGCACCGCTTCAGCAGCTTCTGGGGTTGGAGTTCGAGCGAGTCGCCGCACGCTATGCGGGGCGTATCGGCAACACCGGGGAAGTGCGCATTGAAGCGACGGTCGGGCACGACCGAACCGCTTCGGGAAGCTCTCCAGCGATCGCGCTGAGCTCCGAGTCGTATGCTCTCCGCGGCCAGCTCACGCTCCACCCGAGCGCGACGACGACCTTCAGCACCGGTGCAGACGTCGTCTTCGAGCCGTACCGCTTCGACTTTGGCGGCAACAACCCCTTGGGGGGAGCGGGCCTCGGCGCGATCCTGCCACTCGCACAGAACGATCTCAACGCCGGGGTGTACGGCGATCTCACGGCCAAACTTTCCCGGCGCGTGGACGCCGAGTTCGGCCTGCGCGGCGACCTCTTCACGTCGACCTACCCGGGGCAGTCGCCCACGGACCCCACGACGCAGGCGCGGCAAGTCCCCGCGTTCGACCCGCGCCTGACCGTCCGATACAAGCTCACCCGGGCGGTCTCGTGGGTCTCCGCCCTCGGCATGGCCCATCAAGCCAGCAACATCCCCCTGCCGATCCCCGCACTCTCGTTCTCGCAGCTCGGACGCGGGCTCCAGACCGCCTACCAGGCCAGCGAGGGGGTCGAAGCGAAGCTTCCGTGGGGATTCTCTTCGACCGCGACGGTGTTCGGGAACGATTTTGCAGGACTCGCCCAGCTCACCAACAACTGCCCCGCCGATGCGCCGCCGTCTTGCGCTGCAACCACGGTCCATGGGCGGAGCTACGGTTTCGAGCTCCTCGTACGTCGCAACCTGACGGAGCGGCTTACTGGGTGGCTCTCGTACACGCTCTCCCGATCGGAGCGCGATTTCTTCAATGGATCGACGAACATATGGGGCCATCAGCTGAGCGAGTTCGACCGGCCTCATGTCGCGAATCTCATCGTCGCCTACGACCTCGGCGCGCAGTGGCGCGCCGGGGTGCGCTTCGTTGGGTACTCCGGGAGTCCGTACACGACGGCCTCTCCGGATGGGGTCCCCAACGCTCGAACGCCGCCGTTTTTCCGCCTGGACCTCCGACTCGAAAAGCGCTGGATGAAATCGTGGGGTCACATTTCGTTCATCGCCGAATGGTTGAACGCCCTCTTGCAGAAGGAGTCGATCGGCCTGACGTGTACAGCCGCCGGGACCAGCCCGTGCACTCCGCAGCTCATCGGCCCGATCACGATTCCGAGTCTCGGCGTGGAGGTCGCGTTCTGAGGGGCAGCCGCATGTGGGATCGAAGGCCTCCTGCCTCGAGCAGTGATTCCGAACGGTCGGAGTGCCGCGGCACCGCCGTCTTCAATCGGCAACGTCACGCTCGATTCTGCGGGAGGCATTGGAGAGGCTGACGTCCGAGCTTCTCTCGCCGCTAGCGAATCACCCGCCTCCCGTCGAGATTTGCGTCCGACTCTCCTCCACCACCCTCCGTAACAGCACCGTCTCCAGGGGTAGCCTCTCTCGCAGCATCGGTACCCGACCGCCCGATGGAGGCGCTCACGGAACGAAGTCCCGCCCCCGTATCCCGAAGCGTTTCATCTTCAGGTGCAGGGTCTTGTAGTCCGTGTCCAGCGCGCGTGCCGCCCGGCTTTTGTTCCCGCGGGCCGAGCGCAGGGCCTCGGAGATAGCGTGTCGCTCCGCTGCCTCGGCAGCTTCCGCGGCGACTTCGCGCAAGGACGCGCCCGCCTGCGTGGCACCGACGACGTGTCGTGCTGCACCCGGTTTTCCCAACAAGGCCCGCACGACGTCTCTACCGATCATGAGATCCTTCGTCATCAGCACCGCCTGTCGGATGACGTTACGCAACTCGCGCACATTCCCAGGCCACGGGTGGGCCTCGAGCAGCTCCAAGGCGTTCGGTACGATCTGTTGAACTGGGCGCCGCAGCTCGACGCTTACCTCCGCGAGAAATCGGTGCGCGAGATACGCGATGTCCACCGGCCGGTCCTTCAGCGCCGGAAGAGTGATGGTGTACTGCGCCAGTCGGAAGTACAGATCGGCTCTGAACTGTCCCTCGGCAGCGCGCACTTGTAAGTCGTGGTTCGTGGCTGCGACAAAGCGAACGTCGAGCATCGCTGTCCTGTCGGCGCCCACCGGCTGGACCTGCCTGGACTCGAGAACGCGCAGGAGCTTGGCTTGCAGGTTCATGGGTAGGTTGCCGACCTCGTCCAGAAAGAAGGTGCCGCCTTGTGCGAGCTGGAATCGACCCTTTTTCTTGCGCTCCGCGCCGGTGAACGCGCCCTTCTCATGGCCGAACAACTCCGATTCGAGAAGTTGCTCGGGGATCGCGCCGCAATCGATGGCGACGAATGGCTTCGCCCGCCTGTCGCTCTCACGGTGAATCGCCTGAGCGACGACTTCCTTGCCGCTGCCGGTCTCACCAATGACGAGCACGGTAAAGCTCGTCCCCGCGACGGTTCGCACCTGCTCGACGAGGTGTCGGACCTCTTGGCTCGGGCCCATCTGCAAAGCAACCCCGCCACCGGCTCCGAGTTGTCGTCGGAGATCTTCCACCTCGAGCTCTAGCGCTCGCGTCTGGAGAGCGCGCCGAACCACGACGACGATCTCCTCGTTGTGGAACGGCTTGGTGAGGTAGTCGAACGCGCCGAGCTGCGTCGCCCGCACTGCGGTCTTTATGTCTTGATGTGCCGTGAGCATGACGACCGGCAGCGCCTGGACCTCTTGTTTGAGCTTGGCGAGCACCTCCAGACCATCCAGTCCAGGCAGCCGGAGATCGAGCAGGATTACATCCGGGGGCTCGGTGCGGGCGCGGTCGATCCCCGACTGGCCGTCGTGCGCCACCGCGACGTCCATGCCCTCGGCGCTGAAGATGGCTTTGATCAGCCGGCAGTTCGCGTCGTCGTCATCGATAATGAGGAGAGTGCCCGCCATGGCTGCTGCGCTAGGGTGCTCATACCAGACTTATGGTGGAGAGACCCTAGCGTAGGATCCTAGGGCTCGCTCAGCGCGAGCGTGCATCCAAGCGAAAGAACTTGAGTTTTCGGCCGCTGCCCGGTTCGGGGCGAGCACGGCACGGAACTCGCTCTAGCGCCTTCCGGCAATCTGCTGCCACGGAGAGCGCGACGCTCTTTCTCGCGCTCTCGTTCCCATCACAGAAACGCAAGGAGTACTCCCATGATCCGCATGACCCGTTTCCCCCAAATCCCCTCACGACTCGCACTCCTCGCCCCGCTCGCAGTTCTCGTCGCAGCGTGCGGCTCCGCGCCCAACGCTCCGGCCGGGACATCCACGGGCTCCGCCGGTTCGGAGGCATCTCCGGTCGTCGCCAGCGGCCAGGTATCCACGGGCTCGGCGGGTTCGGATGCAGCGGCGGGCGCCGCCAGTGCCCAGGCATCCACGGGCTCCGCGGGTTCGGATGCGTCGGAGGGCGCCGCCAGCGTCCAGGCACCCACGGGCCCCCCCGACTCGGACGCATCCCCCGACTCCGGCGCTTCGCCGGCCGCTGAAGCACCTGCGCCCTCTTTGGGCTCCGCGTCGACCTTCGCGGTCCTCGGTGCCTCGACAGTCACATGCGCCAACCTGTCCGCCGTCACCGGGAATGTCGGAGTCAGCCCCGGCACCGCGATCACTGGCTTCGACCCGGGTTGCACCATCACCGGGACGATTCACGCGGGGGACGCCGTCGCCGCTCAAGCGCAAGCGGATCTGGCCATCGCGTACGGAGCGCTGAGTGCCGTCGCGTGTCAGCACAACCTGACGGGTCAAGACCTCGGCGGCCAGACCCTCGCGCCGGGTGTCTATTGCTTCGACACGACGGCCGGTTTGACCGGCGCGTTGACGCTCGACGGCGGTGGCGACAGCAATGCAACCTGGATCTTCCAGATCGGAACCGCGATAACGACCGGCTCCAGCTCCTCCGTGGTCATGGCCGGCAGCGGGACGCCAGGCAACGTATTCTGGCATGTGGGCAGCTCTGCCACCATCGCGATCGGGGCCGCGTTTCAGGGCAACATCCTTGCTTCGGCGAGCATCACCCTCGTGAGCGGCAGCAGTCTGGTCGGTCGCGCCTTGGCGCTCAATGCCGCGGTGACCTCGGATGACAATGCCGTCTCCCTGCCTCAGTGACCCGGCCTTGGTGAAATGGCCGCTCTTCAACTACCTTCCGCCGTACGATCCGCCAGGCGGATTCGCGGTTCAAGTGAGGTCGCGATGCGCAAAAAAAACCTCCATCCCTCCGTACTCAGCCCCTCCGCTGGCGCGGCGGAGGGCCTCACCGAGGTTCGGCGCCAGGAGGCCTTGCTCAAAACCGGAGCCTTGCAGAACGCGATCCTCAACAGCGCAAACTTCTCCAGTATCGCCACCGACGAGAAGGGCGTCATTCAAATATTCAATGTCGGTGCCGAGCGCATGCTCGGCTATACGGTTGCGGACGTCCTGAACAAGGTCACGCCGGCCGACATTTCCGATTCAGAGGAAGTAGTCGCTCGTGCCACGGCATTGAGCCTGGAGCTCGGAACCACGATTACTCCAGGCTTCGAGGCATTGGTCTTCAAGGCCTCGCGTGGCATCGAGGACATCTACGAGCTCACCTACATCCGAAAGGACGGCAGCCGCTTGCCGGCGGTTGTGTCTGTCACGGCCTTGCGCAACGCTCAGAACGCGATCATCGGCTATCTGCTGATCGGCACGGACAACACCGCTCGCAAGCAGGCCGAAGAAGCGTTGCTCAAGGCGGGGGCCCTGCAGCGCGCGATCTTCAATAGCGCCAATTTCTCGAGCATCGCCACGGACGCGAAGGGTGTCATTCAGATCTTTAACGTGGGCGCGGAGCGGATGCTCGGCTATGCGGCCGCCGACGTGATGAACAAGATCACGCCGGCCGACATCTCGGATCCAGCGGAAGTGATCGCGCGTGCCAAGGCGTTGAGCGTCGAGCGCTCCACGCCGATTACGCCGGGCTTCGAGGCATTGGTGTTCAAAGCCTCGCGCGGCATTGAGGACATCTACGAATTGACCTATATCCGCAAGGACGGCAGCCGATTTCCGGCCATCGTATCCGTCACGGCGTTGCGCGATGCTCAAAACGAGATCATTGGCTATCTATTGATCGGCACGGACAATACGGCGAGGAAGCAGGTCGAAGCAGAGCAGATGAAGCTCGATCAGCGCCTGCGTGACCAGCAATTTTACACGCGCTCTCTTATCGAATCGAACATCGATGCGCTGATGACGACCGATCCGTCCGGCATCATTACAGACGTCAACAAGCAGATGGAGGCTCTGACCGGTTGCAAGCGTGGCGAGTTAATCGGAACGCTATTCAAGAATTACTTCACTGATCCCGAGCGGGCCGAGGCGGCCATCAAGCTGGTGCTGAGAAAAAAGAAGGTCACCAACTATGAACTTACGGCGAACGCTCGGGACGGCAAGAAGACAGTGGTGTCCTACAACGCGACCACCTTCTACGACCGAGATCGAAAGCTGCAAGGCGTGTTCGCCGCCGCGCGCGACGTCACCGAGCGAAAGCGTTTCGAGCTGGAGCTCCAGGAAACGAACGTCGA
>Ga0182024_10008209_pt1 | contig 22146 bp, 22 predicted proteins | sample P32metaG_FD_120480 | JGI IMG/M metagenome (GOLD analysis project Ga0182024, IMG submission 120480) | Permafrost microbial communities from Stordalen Mire, Sweden - P3-2 metaG (Illumina Assembly) | ecosystem: Environmental > Terrestrial > Soil > Wetlands > Permafrost | place: Sweden: Stordalen...
AGCTCTTGATCGGAACAGCCCGATCACCGCCCACCAGATCAGTTTGAGCATGTCTCCCATGGGGCAATGCATCGTCCGATTCGCGCCTGAGCGCCAGTCGGATTGAGTTTACGGTAGGGACAGCCGGGAATAATTGCCTCAAGGCTCACATGACGGCTGACGATGGACCCTACTTGCCGTTTGGCGGTATGAGAGCAAGCGCGAGATCAACATCGCTATCGGGTCGTGAGTCTCCTCTTGCACGGCTTCCGAAGAGCCAAAGCTCCACGATGCTATCATTCGCTGTCGGCTCTACGCTGGTTTCCTCCATACCCATAAGCGTATCACGCAATTTGGTGAGTACGACCACCAGTTGTGCATAAAGCTGGGTAAGATTCATGAAGACATTTGCGGAAGAATGTCCGCGATAGCCCACGTGTGGGTGACAGCGATTTTGGCGAGCGACAGCCAGCGCCACGCATTAGGGTCGAAGCCGCGGCGGCCGATTGGAATACCTGACTGAACAGCGTCTCGCTGATGGTGACGTATCCGCCGTTGCCCAACGACGCGCCCAGCCATGGCTTGATGACCAAGCCTTGCAGAACGTCGTCATAGACGGCGACGTTGTGGTGGGTGAACCAACCTGACGGGGCGGGAAGCGTTCCGTCCGCGTTGGGCGTGTTGAACGATTCAGTTTTTCGTCGATACCGTGCGCGCATCGGCATCGAAGCCTTCCACGACGCCGTCACCAGTGAGTAAGCCAGTGGGTGTTGTGACATCGCGCGCGGCGGCGTTCGGTCGTCCGTCACGCCGTCTTCTGGGCCTCGCCATGTATTTGGCGACCGAGGTCCGCCGAATGTCGATGCCGAGCTTGAGGAGTTTGCCATGGATCCTGGCATCGCCCCAGAGCGGACTGGCGTGACTCATTTTCTCGGATAAGTCGGCGACTCTCGATCGGGACCTTTGGTCTGCCGCCACAGCATCGCGACTTCCATCACCGGAACGAACGAAAGCCAGCACGATGCCAACGGATGACGGTCTCGGGCACGACAATCGCCAAAGCGTTCAACATGCGCGGAGCAAGCCGATAGAGGGTGGCGAAGACCAAACACGCAGGATATGCTCAGACCTGATCGGAAAATGAATGGCCTTGCCTGAACGGCATGCACTACATCCAGCTTACACATTGGCCGCCATCGACGGTAAGCACCGCGCCGGTCATATATCGGCCAGCGTCAGAGGCGAGCAACAGGAGTGGACCATCGAGATCTCGCGGTACGCCGAAGCGCCTCTGGGGAATGCGTTTTAGCAGGCCGTCCGCAATTCCGCGACCTGCAAAGGCGGCGTGCATGTCGGTCTCGAAATTACCTGGGCAAATCGTGTTGACGCGAATGCCCTGCGCCGCGAGTTCGACCGCCAGGATTTGCGCCAAGTGAATAAGCCCCGCTTTCGACGCACCGTAGCTCGACATCAGCCCCGCCGCGCGCAGGCCGGCCGTCGATGCGATGTTCACGATGCAGCTATTCCGATGACTCGGCATGCGCCGCGCGGCCTCCTGAGAAACCAGGAACGCGCCCTTCAGATTCGTGTCGATCACGCGCTGCATTTCACCGACGCTTTGGCTGGAGAATCTTTCGACGTAAAGGATACCCGCGTTGTTCACTAACAGGTCCACGGGGCCGCCCAGCTCCGTCTCGACGCTATCGAAGGCGGCGGGGATGGTTTCCGGCTTCATCACGTCGAGATAGACTCCACAGGCCCGATATCCTTCCGCCACGAGATCGGCGGCGGCGGCGCGGATTTCAGTCGTGCGTCGCGCCGCCAGCGCCACCGACGCGCCCTCGCGGGCCAACACTTCGGCCGCATGCAGCCCCAAACCCCCGGAGGCGCCTGTCACAAGGGCCCTACGGCCGCTCAAATCAAAGAGAGTGGAAACTGACAAGTTAGTCGTCAAAAGACTGGCTCCGGTCCGGATCGGCGGCCTTGGTCGAGAAGGCGCATCCGCCGCGCAGTCGCCGTGCTCAGTTCACGGGCGCGCAACTCGCTCTTGCGGACTTTGTTGGTCGGAGTCATGGGGAAATCTTCGAGGAACTCGACATAGTCCGGTACGGCCCGACCCGGGAGCACCTGCTCCGCGAACATGAAGAATTGCTCGGCCGTCAGCGAGGCTCCCGGCCTGATCACTACGAAGGCGACGAGCATGTCGTCGCCGTCCCCGCCAGGCCTCGCCACGACCGCGACGCCGCGGATCGTCGGGTGGCGCCCGAGCTTGCTCTCGATCGCGAGGGAGGACAGGGTTCCGGAACGTTGGAGCGAGTCTTTCTTTCGGTCCACGAAATAGAAAAAGCCATCACCCGCCTTGTAGGCCAAGTCGCCGGTGTGCAGATGGCCGCCCCGACGAAATTCCGCGGACAATTCGGGGCGCTTATAATAGCCGGAGAAGAGAATTCCGGGCTCGCGCTCGCGGAAGACGAGTTCGCCCGTCTCCATCGCCGCCGCCTCGGCTCCGTCGTCGCGCAGAATCGTGGCTTCGCAATAGGGAACCGCCACGCCGAGGCTGCCGGGCCTTCGGCTGCTCTTCGGGTTCATGATGGCCAGTCCGATTTCAGTCATGCCATAAACTTCGGCGACCTGCAGACCGAACCGGGTTTGGACTTCGTCCAGGCGTTCCTTGGTAAGGCCGCCGCTGATGGCGATTCGCACCAAGTGAGTCTTCTCACGGTCGCTCGGCGTCTCTGCCAGCAACGCCGTCAGCATCGATCCGATCGCGTGGAAGAGGGTGCTCGAGGTAGCGCCGACTTCTTCCCAAAAAGTCGACGCGCCGAAGCGCTCGCTTAACGCCATTCGTGACCGAGCAATCAAGCTTCCTATAGTGGTCAGGCATGCGGCGCTATGGTGAAAGAGAGGCAGGCATGTGTAGAACGTATCGTCGGCGGTGACCCGCGCCAATTCGTTAAATGTCCGCGCATGCTCAATATATTGCCTGCTGCTGTAAATGACGCCCTTGGGATCGCCGGTGCTGCCCGACGTGTAGAGGATCGAGCAGACGTTATCCTCACGACGCCGCGGCGCGTAGCTTCGGACGGGAGCAGCGTCGTGCAGCTCGCGCAGCGATTCGACACCGGGCGAAGGCATACCGGGTAGCCGCGTGTCGATCGAGAAGACCGCGCGAATCGTTTTCGATAGGCCCAACCCGGAAGCGCAGGCGGAAGAATCAGGCTGCGCCAGAAGCCACGCCGCGTCCGAATCGGCGATGACGTGTCGCAGACGCTCGCCAGCTTCCATCGGATCGATTGGCACCGTCACTGCTCCGAGCAGCGACAAAGCGAACCATATCTCAAGAAATTCTGGACGATTGCCAAGCGCCAGAACGACATGATCGCCGGGACGCACGCCCCGCTCGTCGAGCGCGGAAGCAAGGCGCTGCGCCGATCGCGCCAGAGCCCCGTAGGTCATCGCGGCGCCATTGGGAGAAATCATGAAAACGCGATTCTCCTCCCTTCCTGCGCGATCCAACAAAAGCTCGCCAATGCTCCCGATTTTGTTCACAGCGCTCCCCACTGACTAAGGTTGGAACGAAGTTGGTGCGTCAATTCTCGTCGACGCGCACGACCGGCAGGCCAGGCAGACCGTCGAGCGGCTCGACACGCAGCTGCACCTTGGAACCCGGCTGTACGCTGTGGCCGGCGGGTAGACAGCGAGCCAGCACCTGCGGCCCCTCGTCCAGGCGAACGAGGCACATGCCGAAGGGAAGCGGGGGTACGGTAGTCGGCACCACCGACCGCACGACGGTACTGCCGATCACGGTGGCCGCCCCCGAGGCCGGGACCATCTCCTTCCCGGGCGCGAAGCATTCAGGGCACCTCACCGATGGTGGATAGCTGTGTCGACCGCACGCGTCGCATCGTTGCAAAAGGAACTCACCGCGAGCCAGCCCGGCGAGATGATCGACATACCATGGCTCCGGGGGCCGCTGGATCGTGTCCGCGTCTTCGGCGTATTTGTCGGTCATCATCACACCTCCTCACGCGACAGGATCGCGACGTCGGCATTCATGTAAGATCCACCACTTCCGGTAACGAGTCCGAGTTTAGGTTCGCCGGCCTGGCGCGGCCCCGCTTGCCAGGTCAGTTGCCGGAACAACTCGACGATCAGGTCAAATCCTCCGCCCGGTCCGGTATGGCCCTTGCGCAGCATTCCGCCATTGGTCGTCATCGGCAAGACCCCACCCGGCGCGGTTGCGCCCGATGCGACAAATGGTCCAGCGGCTCCCGTCTTACAGAAGCCCAAATCCTCGAGTTGGATCATGCAGAAGACGGGATACGTATCGTAAATTTCGGCGATATCTATGTCCTTCGGCTGCAGACCGGCCTGCTTGAACGCCCTTTCGCCAGCGGTTCGAAAACTCAGCCTTGGGAAATTCGGGTCGAAGCTGATACCGTAATGACCCCAGTCCGAACCGATCGCACGAACCCCGACTGCGACAGGCGTAACCGTCCGGGCCAAATCCGCTGAAGTGATGATCATCGCTGCGCTGCCATCGGCAAAGCGTGACAACTCCAACATCTTGATCGGATCGGCCACGTATCTGGATCCCATAACGTCCGCCGCGCTCACGACGTTGCGGAGCATCGCATGTGGATTGTGCTGAGCCCATTGGCTGCACGAGGCGACGACGGCGGCAAGGTCTTCCTCTGAGCATCCAGTCTGGTGGATATAGGCCGAGGTCATCAGAGCGGCCATCACGTTGAAATATTGGCCGAGCCGTCCTTCCCAATAGTGCGGGATGCCGAGCGTCCCAAAGACATCGATCGTGTCCTGCAACTTCAGCCCCGAACCGAGGCGATCGGAATAGACGCAAAGCACGGCTCGGGCGAGTCCGCTCTGGACCAGGGCGCAGGAGTGACGCAGCATCGAGGTGCCGGTCGCGCCCCCCGCGAAAACCTGCTCGTTGTTTTTGATATGCGTCAGTCCGAGTTCCGCTGGAAGCCGGGAGAACGTCATATCCGCGGAATCCGAGGAACTCGATATGACGCCGCTCACGAAGACGGCGTCAATGCTTTCGCGCAGACCAGGCACGGCGTCCAGCGCGGCGATCGCCGACTGGGCTGCGGCTTCCCACAACGTCCGATCCTTATGAACGCCGGAGGGGACGTCTCCCACTGCGACGATTCGACAATTTTCCGACCAAGTCATTGATTGTTCATGCCTCCTTGATTTTTAATTGACGTCGACTCTGGCCGATACAGACGTCGGCCGCGCTCCCACCTCTGAGAGATTCGTTTCGACAAAATGCCGACGCCATACGTTACGCCGCGCGGCTCCCAGATGAGCACCACGATGAACAGGAGATTGATGATCAGCATGCTCAACGGGAACGCGCGCGAAGTCGCAGCGGAGCCCAGAATCGTGTCGAGAAGTCCCGGGAGATCGCGCGTGACCCGGTCTTGCAGGCCTTGCACCAGAATCACGCCGACGACGGCGCCGCGGACATGGCCAAGGCCGCCGATGATGATCATCGAGAGGTACAGGATCGCCTGGTCCAGCGAGAAGAACCCGACGCTGACATAGCGGAAATAGAAGAGCAGAACGCCGCCGGCGACGCCCGCGTAAAAGCCTCCCAGGACGAACGCCATAACTTTGTAATACGCGACATTGACGCCTTGGATCATCGCCGCATTTTCGTTGTCGCGGATCGCAGCGAGCGCGCGCCCCAAACGAGACCTCTGTAGATTGACCGCCAGTCCCGCGAGGCAGACAGACACCGCTAGGGAGAAGACGTAATATTCCGCGTCTGAGTCGAGCACACAGCCGAAGATGCTCAACGGTGACACCTGCACCCCGTTCAATCCGCCAAACCAGGATTCCGGCAGCCTCGGAATCAACACGGTGAACAGGACTTGCGCCGCCAGACTCGTGAGCGCCAAATAGAATCCTTTGATGCGGGCGGCCGGAATAGCAAACGCCGCGCTAACGAGCGCCGAAGCGAGAGCGCCTACCAGAATAGCGAGAAGGTCCGGGAGGCCCCAGCTGTTCACGGCGAGCGCGGTAAAAAGAGCGCCGAAGCCAACGAAAGCCGCCTGCCCAAGATTGATTTGCCCGCCCATCCCGAAGGTAATCTGCAGGCCTAAAACTGCTCCAAACTGGATCGCCATGATGATGGCGGCGCCCAATACAGATGGAGGAGCCCACAACGGAAGCGTCGCCGCCGCGATCAGCAGCAGCGCGCAAACTGCGAACGCCCATGGTTTGCGTCGCCACGCGCCGGATTCATCGAAAGGCGACGCGGCTGACAGAGACTCGTTCTCGGCGGAGGTCATGCTTCACACCCGATCATTGATCTTCCATCCATAGATCCCCTGCGGGCGGATGATCACGATCAGCAAGAGTACGACGTAGGGCATCGCCAGCGAGGCCATGCCGCTGCTGCGCGCGTCGAGATAGCGCTGGGCGATGACCTCGGATATGCCGATGAAAATCCCAGTAACGGGCACGAACGCGATGCTCTCCAATCCGGCAGCGAGACTGGCAGGCAAAGCGCGGAGGCCGACCTGGTCGATGTTCGGGTTGAGAAGATGGCCGCTGAACAGGGCGCCAGCCGACACCGCCGCCAGTCCGCCTGACAAGAGCCAGCCGGTGATCATGGAGTTGGTCAGTGAAACGCCGAGGGAGGCGGCGACGACATGGTCCTCGGCGACCGCGGTTACTTGCTGGCCGCGCCGCGAGAACTCGATGTAGAACGCGACGGCTATGACGGCGGCGAGACAAACGAGGCCGCCGACCGCAAGCGTGCCGTCGACCCGAAGTCCGCCGAAATCGAAGATGGCGAAGTCGAAAATGGCCGGAAAGGCCCGCTCCGTGCTGCCCCAGGCGATAAGGACCAGGCTGTGCAGGATGCCAACCAGCGCAATGGCGGCGGCCGCGATCGTCAAGACCGGCCGCCCCATAAGAGGCCGGAACAATACGACCCCGACGATCGCCGCCGTCAGCGCCGTCAACGCGATCCCCGCCAAGAACGAATAGACCGGTGACAGGCCGAAACTCGACAGCCACCAGATGAAATAGGCGCCGAGCATCACGAGCTGCCCCTGCGCGAGATTCGGAATCTTCGACGCTCGAAAAAGAACGTTGAACCCCGCGGCGACTGCACCGTAGATCAGCCCGAGGAGCACGCCGTCGACAATTGCTTTGGCAAACTCCATCTCAGTCGCGCTCCGCAGGCGCGGGCTTGAACACCGGCAGCACGTGCGCGGACCAGACAGGTTTGCGGAAATCCGCGACCAGCGGCATTCCCGCGCGCAGAGCGCCGACGTCGCAATCGACGATATTGGTCACCAAGCGGACGCCCGGCGCGGCGGCCAGCTCAACCAGCGCGGTGACGAACGGGACGGCTCCGCGCAGGCTCTCATTAAAAGCGTGATTCACGACGGTCCAGGTGAACAGGGTTGCCTCCGAAGCGACAGGGCGCCAATCCCACCCGGGCGCCTGGCAATGAGGACATACCGGGCTCGGATACCAGTGGTAGCGCCCGCAATCGGGGCATTTAGGAAGAACGAGTTGAGCGCGCCGGGCGGCGTCGTAGAACGGCCGGACGAGGCGCTCCTCGTCGCGGCTCCAAACCGTTTCGGTCTTGTCTGAATGCGCTGCGTCGCTAACGGTCATCGAGCCCCACCTTTTGCGAGAATCATGGTTGTGTGATCGCGGCTGGGCGACATAGTGACCGCGCAGAGTTCTGGATTAGGCAATTGCCCCGATCCAGCCGTTCCTCGCAGCTGGCGAACCGCCTCGGTGATATGGTTTATGCCTAGCAGATAGGCTTGCGACAGAAAGCCGCCGTGGGTGTTCACGGGCAGCTTCTCAAGAAAATCGCCGCCGTCGGCCGCCAGCAGGCTCGCCGCTTCGCCCGGGCGGCACACGCCAAGTTCTTCCAGTTGGATAAGGACCGAGATGGTAAAACAATCGTAGATCTCGGCAAAGTCGAGATCCTCAGGCTTGAGGCCCGCCTGCTCGAACGCCCTTCGCGCCGAGGACCGGGCGGCCGGCATTCCCGGTAGATCGGGGTTTTGGGTAAAGAAATTTTCTTCCGTGAGAGGCTGACGCCCGTATCCCACGCCAAGAATTTGGACCAGGGGATGATCGGAATGGTCTTGGGCGCGACTGGCGTCAGTCACGATAAAAGCCCCAGCCCCGTCGCTTATCAGACAGCAATCGAAAAGACGGAGGGGATCGGCGATCATTCTGGATTGCGCGTAGTCGTCTTTCGTCAACGGTGTCGTCTTCTGCGCGTTGCCGTTCTTGAGCGCCATCGACCGCTGATGGACGGCGACCGTTCCCAAGGCCGCGGAAAGTGTTTCCAGAGAATGCCCGTATTTGTGAGCGTAGCGCCGCGCGTAATTGGCATAGTAAAGCGGCTGTCCATAGAAGCCGTAAGGGCGCTCGAAATGGCGCTTCGACAGGTATCTGTCGTGGAACGCGTAAGGACCGCCGCTATTGGAGCCCCAATCGACGCCGAAATAGACCAAAACGGCGCGACACCGCCCCGTCCTGACAGCTTCCGCCGCCTGCAGGGTGGCGTATCCGGTGCCCGTCCCCGCCACCGAGAAGCAACCGATCTGTTCCAGATTGGGTAGCGAGATGCTGCCTTCGAGTTTATCGACGGGAAACAGGTACGGCATCACCTGCGCATCGGTGAAAACGCCGTCGATGACAGAGGGATCAAGGCCGGAATCGGCAATCGCGCGCAGAATGGCTTCCATCTGCAGCTCCGCAAAAGGTCGATCCGAACGCCGCGAAAAAAGGCTTTCGCCAATTCCCGCGATCGCTGGTCTAAGGTCGTGGCTAGGCATGACTTGCTTCGATCCCTTCTGTTCCCCGCATTTCGTCAACGTCAAGAGTTCAATTCAAATCCGGTCCACGGTCGAGCGCTCTCACCGTCACCGGAGGTCGCGTAAGTCTGCTGTTTCCGGCTTGCCGTTTAGCGCGCCGCAATCGACGATTTCGATCGCAGCCGAGAGGCCGATCGTCGCCCGCACGAGGCTCGCGATTGCTGGCCGGGCCTCGGTCAGCGATGCATCCCCTTCGAGGCGTATCGTGAGCCGGTCCTCCGTGACCGGTCGGTCGACAACGATCTGAGCGGGGGCCGCGAAACCCGCATCCTTTAGCGCATCGAAGATTATCTTCGGCCTCACGAAGACCCCGCGCACGCGCAAAAGGTCGCTGTTGCGTCCAAGAATCCGCCCGAGTCGCGGCGACAAGCGGCCGCAGGGGCATGGCCTGAAGTCCACGCCCTCAGTGATGTCGCCGGTGCGAAAGCGGACGAAGGGCTGGCCGCGCCGCCATAGCTCGGTCGCCACGATCTCGCCGCCTGCTTCTGGATCACGCGTCTGCCCAGTTTCGGGGTCGACAATCTCGATGACCGCATCGTCGAGCAAGTGCATGCCCGCGCCCACTTCGCAGCCGAGCGCGACAACGCCGACTTCGGCGGTCCCATAGTTCTCGATCACGACGGCGCCGTCCCACGCTTCCGACAGGCGGCGCTTGGCGTCTGTCGTCCGCAGTTCCCCGCCGATGATGAGGAGGCGAAGCGACGTCCGTCGGTCGGACTCGCGCTCGAGGCGCTGGGCGGCCAACGTCTCCGCATAAGTGGTGAAAGCCTGCAGAACGGTGACGCCGAGGTCGCGCATCACCTTCAGGCGCAGATCGGAGTTTCCCGGACCGCCCGGAATGACTGTCGCGCCCGCCTGCCGGAAACTGCCGTCGAGGATCGTCCCAGCATAGGCCCCGTGATACGTGCTCGTAATATCCGCGACATCGGATTTTCCGACGCCAAGCCGCGCCCATTCGCGCGCAAGATTGCCTTCAGCGCGCGCGATATCTCCGTCGGTAAATCCGATGTAGAGCGACCCAGCGGTATGATAGATGCGGCCAAGCTCCCGGCTGTCGACGCAAAGCATGCCGCCGAACGGCGGGTCGGATTCCTGGGCTGCGATGAGACTTTCTTTCGAAACGGCCGGAACCATCGAGGCGAAATCGGCCACCGCCCATGACCCGCGCGCGCCGAACGTCGCATCGACTCGCGATCGAAATGCGGGTGAGCGCTCGTGCGCGTAGGCAACTTGCGCCCGCAGTCGGCCGAGGGTCTCGCCGTTCTCGTTCGCCAGAAGCGGCATCAAATCCTCGTCTTTCGCTTGGCTCGCGCCGGGGTGCATCGGGCTAGTGGACGGATCGAGCCGGCGGGCGCCCCAGATAGCCGTTGACGACGCGCTGATCGCGCACGACGTCCGCAGGCGCGCCTTCCGTCAGCACGGCTCCGTTCATCATCACCACCATACGGTCGGAAAGATCGCTGACGAACCGGATGTCGTGTTCGATGAGCACGATCGGGATATGCATTTTCTCTCGGATATCCAGAATGCAGCGCGCCATGACCCTGCGCTCCTCGGTGTTCATTCCCGCGGTCGGCTCGTCGAGCAGCAGCAAGCTCGGCTCGCAAGCCAGCGCCCGGGCGAGGTCGACGCGCTTCCTCACGCCGTAACTGAGCCGACGAACGAAATCACCTCGAACCTCGCTAAGGTCCAGGAAGGAGATCAGTTCGCGCGCGCGCCGCCGATGGCGCGCCTCCTCGCGCAGCGCAAAAGGAAAGGACAGAAGCGACCGCACGACGCCGGTCCGCATGTGCAGATGACGTCCGGTCATCACCACGTCCTCAACGGTCATCCCGCTATAGAGCTCGCCATTCTGGAACGCGCGGCCGATGCCAAGCCCAGCGCGCTTGTGCGGCGGCAGCCGGGTGACGTCTCGACCTCGAAATTCGATCGCGCCTTCCTGCGGCTGATAAAATCCGTTCAGGCAATTGAGCAGCGACGTCTTGCCGGCTCCATTCGGACCGACCAGACCGACGATTTCCCCGGAACTGACAGCGAAACTGACATTGTCAAGGACTTGAACGCCGCCATAACTGAGCTGCAGGCCTGATGCGCGCAGCACCGGACCCGCCTCGCGCTGCGCATCGCTTCGACGCGGTATGGGCTTGGACGCCTGGGGCGACGATTGTTCTTCGCCCGCGCCGCTCGCCGCGCGATAGTTTGGCGCATTCGCACCGAGGCCGAGATACATCGCTCCTAGATCGATATTGTTGATCACGTCCTGCGCCGATCCGTCGAAAACAACCCGTCCCGTGTCCAGCACGTAGCAGCGGTCGGACAGCGCCAGCACATGCGCGGCGTCCTGTTCAACGATCAGCATGCTGAGCGGCTTCTTCGCTTTCAATTCGTGAAGAACCCCATAGATCTCGTCGATCGACGACGGCGCTAGACCCATGGAGGGTTCGTCGAGAAGCAAGAGAGCCGGTTGCGCTGCGAGCGCCCGACCCAGCACCACCATTTGACGCAGGCCGCCAGACAGGACGCCGCCGAGAACGGTTCGTCTCGCCGCGAGCGCGGGCAGATAGGCGTAGACTTCGTCAAGCTGATCCCGGCTATAGCGGCGGCGCTTCCGATCGCCCAGCGCGCCCAATTTCAGATTCTGCTCCACGGTTAGGTGTTCGAGAACCCGCCGTCCCTCCAGGACGTGGACGATCCCCAGCCGTTGCGTCTCCGACACGCTGCGCTGCCCCAGACGGACGGCGCCATAGTGGATCGTCCCTCGAGTCAATGCGCCATTCTCATATCTGATGACGTTCGAAATCGTCTTAAGAAGGGTGCTCTTGCCGGAGCCGTTCGCGCCAAGTACGCAGACGGCGCTACGATCCGGAACCGTCAAGGACACGCCCTGCAGCGCGAGCGCCACCTGGTCGTATTTGACTTCGGCGTCTCGAACCGCGAGCATCTGCATCATTCTCATTTCGGTCGTAACCAGATGCGCGGCGTTGTCAGAATGGGTTATCCATTGCCGGGATATCGACCCAGTTCCCGCCGTAGCCTGAAGTCTTCCCGTTATTGAATTGGTATATCGCGACCTGGGAGTTCTTCGGGGCACCGCCGCGGGATGGGTCATAACAGCGGTCGCCGGTGAGTCCGAGGAGGTCCTTGGCCGAAAAGCAGCCTGTCGATAATTCCTTGTACATAAGCTCCGGGGTTACGCCCGCAGGGCCTGCCTCTTTGACAACCCGCTCGACCGCGGCGAAAAGAAGCAACTCCGTAGCGATGCCGGTCATCCCATTCCCAGTGACCTTGGCGCGGCCGATATTTTCGTCGATGATCTTGGTCAGGTCAGCCAGTTCGTCGTCGGACCCGAGGTCTTCTGGCAGCCGAAATCCCGCGGACGTGTACATCTGATTCAGGTTGGCAGTCGGATTCGCTTGCAGGATTGTGCCGATGCTCGCCGGCGCGTTGGTGATGAACGGCGCTCGCGCGCCGATTTTGCCGAAAGCAGCGACCACCGCCTGCACGTGCTGCGGCAGGTATCCACCGTACATCGCGTCAACTTTCGCATCCAGAAGCTTCTGGACTTGCGGCGTGAGGTCCGTCGGCTGATTCGCGATCTGTTCGACGTCGACAATCTTGATCTTGCCGCCCACGCCGGGACTGGAGAGCCACTTTTCGAGGCCCCTCTGAAGCTGAACCATTCGGATATTGTCGGGAGCCGTCAACCAGCCGACCTTCATCGGATCGGCGCCTTTGAAATTGTGGTCGTGGTAGTATTGCAGCCACGCGGCGATCATTTCCGGATAGGTTGGCTGAATGGCGAATTGCCAGCCATTTGGCTGCCAGACCCATGGATGCGTGACGGCGAAGATGCCCGGCACCTTGTCCTGCCGCATGCGCGGGGCGAGAGCTTCGCTGTGAACACCGTGGTTGGGTAGAACCGCGATCGGCCTGTCGCTAGTGCGGACGCTGACCCATTGGCTCAGCACCCTAAGCGCATCCGACCCGCCGTCGTAGGTCTTAAGGTCAAGCTGCACCCCGATTTTTGCTCCCCGCGTCCTGTTCCACCATTCGACCATAGGTCCGAGGACCACCTGGAGCTGCGCGCCAAGGGTGCTTTCGGGGCCCGTTTGATCGATAAAGGAGACGACGTTGTATCGCATCGCCGATTCCGCATCGGCCGGCGAAGCCAATATCGCCGAAACCGCAAACAGGAGCGCGGCCCCCATAATTCGAGCCAACCCACGACGGATCATTGTGGTCCTCCCTGGAAGACGCGCGAACGCCCTCTTCACTCGCCAGCCGAACTAGGATATTATGACTAAGCGCTTGCTTACAATAGCTGGCGATCAAGCGGTGTCAATAGGGAATGCGTTCGAAATGCATTGCGGCAGCACGAATGCGGCGCGACCAAGTGGCGCGCGAATGACAAATTCGGGCAACCAACGCTGGAGTTCGGACCCGATTGTGTGTGGGTCGGTTTACCGGACTCCTTGTATGCTCGACGGCTGCGCGAATACTGACACAACGAACCAGTAGGTGCGATTTTGCGCGACCTCGCCGACGACCTTTGGGGTGATCTTCAACCGGCTGCTAGTCGGAGACTGCTACTGGCCGCCGTCGAGGCATTCGCCAAGAACGGCTATCACAACACCACGACTCGTGAGATCGCGGCTGCCGCCGGCATGAGCCCAGCCGCAGTCTACGTGCACTACAAGTCCAAAGCTGAGCTGCTAAGAGCGATATCACAAATCGGCCACGAAGCGGCCTATTCGACCTTGGAGGCCGCGGTGGTCAGGCATGCCGGAGATCCGGTCGAGTGTCTGAAGGCGGCGGTCGCCGCGTTTACGTCTTGGCATGCTCGCAATTATCTCGTGGCCCGTGTCATTCAGGACGAACTCGATTCCCTCGATATCGCCGACTACGAAGTGATCCTACCCCTGCGCCGTCGCACCACGGGCCTGGTCACGAACATTTTGGAGGCCGGCCAAGCAGCGGGAGTTTTCGCGATCGATGACATTGCGCTGACAACCCGAGGCATCTTTTCAATGATAATCGATACGGCACGGTGGCGCCGACCAACGACGCGCTTGTCGCCCCACCAGGTCGGGATCGCCTACGCCAACCTTGTTCTGCGGATGGTTGATACGAAGCCTGTTCGAACCGACGCCGAGAAATCCAGATCGGCTTGAGTCGCATTCGATGATCGCGAATTCCGATTCAATCCGGCCGATTTGATCCCGGCCGCCATTCCGAAATGAAGCTGACCTGCCCCCCGCAAGCTCCCTCAGTTGAAATGAGAGTCCGTCATTTGGAGACGGACGATGAGGAAGAGCAGGTTTGCCGAAGAGCAGATCATCAACGTTCTGCGTGGGCAGGAAGGCGGCGCGGCGACGGCGGAGGTTTGCCGGCGGCACAGGATCAGGACGGTGCGTCTTCGGGGAAGGGGGATTTCGAGATGAACGTCCTGACGCTTGTTACAGTGGTGCGTGATTTGATCGAAGGTGCGCCTCGATGGGGTAGTGCGTAGTCGCAGTGCTAATCGTGCTGCAGCAGCGGTTGGGCGGCCGGCTAGATTGAAGGCGGGGAGCAGGCTGGCCACCTGCGTTGCGTAGTGGCCGCGCGGAGCCTGCGCCGGCGGCCGCTTTGGGCTTCGTCACACTGGCGGGGTCGCAAACCCCCATAGGGTCGTCTCCTGGCGCCCCCGAGGTTCTCTGCCTATGACGCGCGAGCCTCAGATTTTGTCGACAATGGAATAGCAACAATGACAACTGGTATGTGCCAGAGCCCATTCCAGAGCATGAGTATTGCTACTATTAATATCGCGGACCTTTCGTTCGCGGCGAACCGTTAGGCGCGGTTTAGCTGGCAGCGTGACGGTAACTCGGGTCAATCTTCCCGGTTACGAACGCGCGCGGAAGCGCCGGTTCCATAACGCTCCTTCCGCGAATCAGCCGCTCGAGATGCTGGGTAGAGACGTCGCCGACGTCCCAACCATGCGCGTTGCTCGATCCCTTGTGCTCTACGCGGTCCAGAGATTCAGGCGCAGGTCAACCCCGCTCCTCATCAGACTATTGCCTCAGAAATATGCCTGTTGACCAAATAAATCGCTTTACTAAACCGATTTACAAAAATAGGTTGTGGGTGACCGGAGCTTCGGGAGGCCACTTCGGGAGACCAAATGTCGAAGCCGCCGTCCCTCGGAGACGTGGCAATAGCGGCTCGGCTGTCGCCCGCCGCCGTGTCCCGTTATCTCAATGGCTCCCTGACGTTGCCGTATGCGACGTCGCGTCGGATCGATGACGCGATAGCCAAGCTGAACTACCGCCCCAATCCGCACGCTCGCAGCCTCAGCCGGGGCCGCTCGGACACGATAGGGCTGGTCGTTCCGGAGATCGCGAACCCCTTCTTCTCCAAGCTCGCCGCCGCCGTCGAGAAGGCGGCCGATGAGGTTGGTCTGGGCGTCATGCTTTGCTCGAGCCTGAACCGCGCGGAGCGTGAACTCGACTATATTGAGAGGTTGCGAAAGAACTTTGTCGATGGTTTGCTGTTCGCGACCAATCACAGCGACAATGGTTCTCTCGCCACTGCGATCAATGGCGCGTCGTCCGTTGTGCTGCTCGATGAAGATGTCGATGGCACGGACGTCTCCAAGGTCTTCTCCGACAACGAGCAAGGCGGAGAACTGGCGGCGCGACATCTGATCGAAGCTGGCCACAAACATATCGCTTTCATCGGCGGGCCGGTCGGACTGATGAGTTCGCGCGAACGCGCATTAGGTTGCCGCCGTACTGTCAATTCTTCGCAGTCCGGCGCCGAGATCACGGTCGAGTTCTTCGGCGATTACGCGATTTCGCATGGGCGGGAGGCGATGGCGGAGATTCTTGATCGCCATGCGGACGTCACCGCCGTGTTCGCGGCGAGCGACGAAATCTTGATCGGGATGTTGAGCGTGCTTCGCGAATGCGGCTTGCACATCGGCGATCATTTGTCCGTTGTGACATTTGACGACGCCGGGCCACTTCATCTCCTGGACCCGCCGATAACCGCGATCCGCCAATCGATCGACGACATCGGCCGTCGTGCGCTGGCGCTCATCCAGAAAGGACTATCCGGAGCGGTCGAACACGTCACCGAACGCGTGCCAGTCGAGCTTGTCGTGAGGTCTTCAGTTGTTGCGCCACGCACGCAACGGCGAGGAGGCGCGCGTCTCGCGCGCCGCTCTCCGCCGGCGATTTCGAAAGGGATCGAACGATGACGAAAAAGAAAGTCTTGCTGGCTGGCGAAAGCTGGACCAGCGCGGCGACACATTACAAGGGCTTCGACCAATTCGGGAGCGTGACCTTTCATCTTGGAGCGGAGCCGTTCGTCGCCGCTCTGAAGGACAGCCCGTTCGAGGTGGTCTACATGCCGGCGCACATCGCGGCCAACGACCTGCCTTTCACGCTTGAGGGCCTGCAGAAATACGACGCGATCATCCTTTCGGACATCGGCGCAAATTCGCTGCTCCTGCCTCCCGCTGTCTGGCTGCACGGCAAACCGACGCCGAACCGGTTGAAGCTCCTGCGCGATTACACGGCGCAGGGCGGCGGCCTGATCATGATGGGCGGCTATTTCAGCTTTCAGGGGATCGACGGCAAGGCGCGCTGGCGGCGCACGCCGGTCGAGACTGCCCTGCCCGTCGAGTGTTTGCCATACGACGATCGCCTCGAGATTCCCGAAGGCTTCCGGGCGGATGTCATCGGCCCGCCGGATCATCCAATTCTGAGGGGATTAGAGGGGGAGTGGCCGTTTTTGCTTGGGGCCAACGAGGTCGTCGTCCGTCAACGTCCGGGGGTTGAGGTTCTCGCGCGGCTGCCCGAGAGTGAAGGCGGCCATCCCTTGCTGATCACAGGTCCCTATGGCGAGGGCCGCTCCGTCGCGTGGACGTCAGACGTCGGCCCTCATTGGCTGCCGCAGAGCTTCGTGGACTGGCCGGGCTATGGTGCGCTCTGGAAAAACATCCTGACCTGGGTGACGCGCGCCGATTGACGCTAAACAGTTTGAGGACCATCGCCGTGTCCGCTCCTCTTCTCGTTGCAACCGGCATAGCCAAGCGCTTCGGCGCATTGACGGCTTTGTCGGACATCGATCTCCAAATCAATCTGGGAGAGGTGCTCGCCCTGCTTGGTGACAATGGCGCGGGCAAGACCGTCTTCATCAAGATATTGTCCGGCGCCTATGCGCCGAGCGACGGCGCGCTTACCTTCGATGGCAAGCGCGTCCAGTTCAATTCGCCTCAGGACGCGGCTGACGTGGGCATCGCCACGATTTTCCAGGAACTGGCGCTTTCGGAGAATCTCTCGATTTCCGAGAACGTCTTTCTCGGGCGTGAACTCGTGCGTCGCGTCGCGGGCGTGCCGTTCCTCAGGCGTTCGGCGATGAAGGCGGCCGTCGGGGCTCTCCTCAAGGAGCTCGACGCCAATGTTTCCGATTCGGAAGCCGCCGTCGGCAGTCTTTCCGGCGGACAACGCCAGGCGGTGGCGATCTGCCGCGCGCTCAATTTGAATGCCCGTCTCGTCATCATGGACGAGCCGACGGCGGCGCTCGCTGTCGCCGAAACCCGCAAGGTCCTGTCCCTGGTCCGGCGCCTGGCCGACAGCGGTCGCGCGGTCCTTCTGATCAGCCACAACATACACGACGTCTTCGAGGTCGCTGACCGCATCGCGGTGTTCCGCCAAGGCCGCAAGGTCGCCGAACGCCTGCGCGTTGAGACCAATCCCGAAGAGGTCGTTTCACTCATCACGGGCGCGCATCCTGACGTGCGGGCGTTCGAGAAGGCTCAGTAAAAACGCGCGTCATTATCAGAGAGGGTACGAACATGCTGAAATCACTGAAGCTCGTATTGGCGGCCGCGACAATGCTTGGCGCCGCATCCGGCGCTGCTTTCGCCGCTGACAAGAATACGGTCGCCTTCGTTCCGCAGATCGTCGGCATTCCCTATTTCAATGCGATGGAAGCCGGCGGCAAAAGGGCCGCCGCAGCGCTCGGCGTTGGGTTCATCTATTCGGGGCCGGTCGACACCAATCCGGTCGATCAGCTCCAGATTGTGCAGAACCTGATCGATCAGGGCGTTGGCGCCGTTTCGGTCAGCGTGCTCGATGCATCGAGCCTTGCCCCCGTCGTCGCCGACGCCAAAAAGAAGGGCGTCAAAATCTTCACGTCCGACAGCGACGCCCCGGATTCGGGCCGCGCCTTCTATGTCGCGCAGGCGACTGACGAGGGCCTCGGCTTCACGATCATCGACGAGATGGTCAAGCGGGTGGGGGACCACGCCAAGATCGGCATCGTATCGGGCGAGGCGACGGCGTCAAATCTGAATGCTTGGATCGGTTTCATGCAGAAGCGCGTCAAGGACAAGTATCCGAACGTGACTTTACTCGCGCCGCAATTTGCCGGCGGCACCGCCCAGCGCGCCGCCCAGATCGCCGCCGATCTGATGGCGGCCAATCCGGACATCAAAGGCATCCTCGCGGTGGCGTCGACCACCTGTCCCGGCGTAGCCCAGGCGATCGAGACCGCCGGCAAGATCGGCTCGGTCGTCGGCGCCGGATATTGCAGCCCGAACACCGCGCGTTCCTATCTCAAGAGCAAGGCGCTCGGCTTCACGGTTCTGTGGGACCCGGAGGAACTAGGCTACCTCACCGTCTGGGCCGGCAAGCAGCTGATCGACGGTAAGGCCTTGTCGGCGACCAACACCGTCCAGGGCCTCAACCATCCCGTCACCTATGACGCGAAGACGGGCGTGCTCCTATTGGGCGAACCCGCCGTGTTCACCGCCGAGAATGTCGACAAGTTCAACTTCTGAACGGAAAGTCGGATGCGGCGAATGATGCGAGCGATTCCATCCCTCAATGGGCGTGAGCTGACGCTTGCGGGGGCCCTGTTGGCTGCGCTTCTCATCTTCTTCGCCGCATCTCCCTATTTCGCCACCGCCGACAACCTGGCGACGGTGGTGCGAAATTGCGTCGAGCTGTTGCTTGTCGGTCTCGGCATGACGCTTCTTCTTGCGATGGGGGCGATCGACATCTCCGTGGGCATGGCGATGGGGCTCGCCGCCATAGTCGTCGGACGATTGCTCGCCGCCGACATGAATCCGGCCCTGGTCGCGATTTCTGGTCCGATCGTCGGAGGGCTGCTCGGCCTTTTCACCGCGACTATCGTCGTGATCGGACGGATCCCCGCCATCGTCGGAACGCTCGGACTGCTCGGATTCTACCGCGCCGCTATTTTTCTCAGCTTAGGGGGAGAATGGTTGTCCGGCTTGCCGACGCGGCTGACGACCATGCTGTCGGCCTCAGCCGGCGGCGTGCCCGTCTCCGTCATCGTCATCCTCGCAGCTTATCTCGTCGTCTGGCTCGCGATCAGGCGTACGCCATATGGGCCTCACCTGCTGGCGATCGGCAATGACGAGGAGAGGGCTCGCCTCTCCGGCGTCGCCGTCACGCGCGTCCGTTTCGCCACCTTCGTGATAAGCGGGCTTCTCTGCGGATTGGCGGCGACCTTCTATGTCTCGACGTATCGCAATGTCGAGATGACCATCGGCAGCAGCCTGGCGCTTGACGCCATCGCCGCGGTGGTGCTGGGGGGCACCAGCGTCCTTGGGGGGCGTTGCAGTCTCATTGGCACGGTGCTCGGCGTGGTTCTGCTTCGCGTGCTGCAGAACGGTCTTCTGCTGATCGGCGTGCCGTCGCTTTGGCAAACCGTGGTCACCGGCGCACTCCTTTTGGTCATTCTCGCCGCGGAAGTGGCGAGCGGACGGTTCTCCCTTCAATCACTACGATGGAGAACCTATTGATGTCGTCTCGCCTCGGGGGCCGCTCCCCCACGCTCATTATCCTTTGTTCCCTCTGGGTCCTCGTTGTCGGCGGGCTCGCAGTGTTGCGCCCGAATTCGATCTCCACGGGAACGATGACGACGGTGCTGCAGTTTGCGACCATTCTCGCGTTGGTCGCGCTTGGACAGGGCTTGGTCGTGCTCTGCGGCGGGGCAGGGATCGATTTATCGGTCGGTGGCGCCGTATCGCTCGTCGCCGTCATAGCGATGCTTTTGACAAAGACCGGCGTTCCGGGTCTGCTCCTGCCTGTCGTCTGCTGCCTCAGCGGGCTAGGGCTCGGGCTATTCAATGGTTGGCTCGTCGCGAAACTGCGAATTCTGCCGCTCATCGTGACGCTCGCCACATTCTACGTCTATTCGGGATTGGCGCTTGCCCTGACCGGCGGCGCCGCGCAGTCGGGCGTTCCCGCTTTCCTGATTCCCTGGGGCCGCGGCGACCTCCTGGGTGTCCCGCTGCCCTTCCTTACCCTGGCCATTCCCGCCTTTCTCGCGGCGGCCATCGTCCTTGGCGCCACGTCCTGGGGGCGTTGGGTCTACGCCATGGGCTTCAATGAGGAATCCGCGCGACTGGTAGGCATCCCCGTCGATCGCAGCCGCTTGATCGTCTACGCCTTGAGCGGCCTTTGCGCGGGCGCGGCCTCATTGATCTCGCTGGCCTGGCTTGGCAGCGGGCGCCCTAATATCGGTCAGAACCTCGAGCTGACGTCGCTGACGGCGGTGATGCTGGGCGGCGTCAGCATCTTCGGCGGTCGCGGCGGAATTGGCGGCGTGTTCGCCGCTGTCCTGCTTCTCGTCACGTTGCAAACCTTCCTTCTTCAGCTCAACGTCAACAGCATCTGGCAGGTCGGCATTGTCGGTGCGCTCTTGATCGGCGTTCTGCTCGTCGATCGTTTGTCCGTAACCCGGAGATGACAATGAACGCTCTTCAGACAAAAATCGCCGAAGCTGTGGAGGCTCGAGCCGACCGGATCGCCACGACGCTTTGCGATCTCATTGCGTTCCAGTCGATCGTCAAGAGCGACCCCAAACAGGCGGGGCCGGGCGAGAGGCTTTGCCAGGAATATTTGCAAAAGCGCATCGAGAAGATCGGCTTCACAACGGATCTCTGGGACCCCGACGGTCCGGCGCTCTATGAAAAATACAACGGCAGGCCCGGCGCCAACAAGGGACGCACCTTCGAGGGGCGACCCAACCTCGGCGGCATGTTGAAGGGGACGAGGCAGGGCCGTTCGATCATGCTCACTGGGCACATCGATGTGGTTCCGCCGGGTGCGATCGAACATTGGGAGACTGGTCCCTTTGACCCTGTCATCAAGAATGGCTTCGTGCATGGACGCGGCGCCGTCGATATGAAGGGCGGCGTGGCCTCCATGCTGATGGCCATCGAGATCCTCAGAGAACTGAACACGCCACTCTCGGGAGATGTTGTATTCACGACCGTGGTCGACGAAGAAATCGGCGGGATGGGATCGCTCGCCATGGTCGATCGCGGTTTCCGCGCCGACGCCGGCATTATGACGGAGCCGACGGACAATCGCATCGCGCCGCTTTGCCACGGAATTCTGTGGGGCCGCATTATTATCGACGGAATCGGCGGCCACGCCGAGTTGACGCCGCATAGCTGGTATTCAAGCGGTCCCGTCGACGCGATCCAGCTTTGCCGCCAGATGCTCGACGGCATCGACATCCTCAACCGTCGTTGGATGTTCGATCCGAAAAAGAATCATCCGCTCATGGATATGCCAAACCAGACCATCGTTACCCAGATCAATGCGGGCGAGCACCCCTCTTCGATGGCCGGCAAAGCAGAGATCATTGTCGACGTGCAATACCTGCCCCATGAGAGGGACGAATTTGCTCTTGGAGGCCACGTCAAGCGCGAGGTGGAAGCGCATGTCGCCGCCGTCTGCCAAGCCGATCCCTACCTGTGCAAGCATCCTGCGCGCGTCGAATGGATATTGGACGCCGATTGCGCCGAGGTGCCGACGGATCACCCGTTTATCGGAGTCTTGCAGGAAGCGGTGGTGGTCTCCAACCTGTCCCCAGTCCTGTCCGGCTTCGGCGCTCACAGCGATATCGGCCTGCCCACTGGGCTCGGGCAGACACCGACGGTGAATTTCGGCCCCGGCGCCCCCGCGCAATCACATCAGCCCAACGAACGCGTGTCGGTGCGCGATCTCGTCGACTGCACCAAGGCAATCGCATTGGCCATCGAAGCCTGGTGCAGATAGTCGCAACGCGCGATAGCCCGCGCGGGCGCATCTACCTGATGAAGCACCGCTTCTCGTCGGCTCTGGACCAGAATGTCGAGCACGAAGCCTTGCTGATCGACGGCGCGCCAAAGCCAGTGCTTCCTGCCTCGGATCGTGATCACAACCTCATCCATGTGCCACTTGTCGCCGCGAGCTGGTGCGCGCCGACGAATGCG